>Ga0307479_10006143_pt1 | contig 11020 bp, 6 predicted proteins | sample atmos_gasesECM4C_FD_203743 | JGI IMG/M metagenome (GOLD analysis project Ga0307479, IMG submission 203743) | Hardwood forest soil microbial communities from Morgan-Monroe State Forest, Indiana, United States - atmos_gasesECM4C_515 | ecosystem: Environmental > Terrestrial > Soil > Temperate...
GCCGGCTGCAACTGGGGGCCACGACCTTGAGGCTGCCGGCGGCCATGCTGGCCGGCCTGGGGGCTCCCTGGAACACCGTGCGGCCGGGCGGCATCGTCAGCGTCCACACCGACGGCCTGGAGCTCGCGCAGGGTCGGTGCCGCGGCAGCCTGACGGCCGATTGGGAATATGCCTCCAGCGCACTGTCTCCGGTTTCACCGATCGGCCATTACCGGCTGCAAACGTCCGGTCCGTACCCGGGAACACGGCTGGAACTTCAGACGATTTCCGGACCTCTCGAGCTGACCGGCAGTGGCACAATCGGCGAGGGGGGCCGCTTACGCTTCAATGGAATTGCCCGCGCGCTGGCCGCAACCGACCCGGCGACCCGGACCCGGCTGACCGGCTTGATCTCGCTGCTGGGGCGGCGCGAGGGCGAGGCGGCCATTTTGAGTTTTGGATCCTGACATGAGGCCATCGGATTCGTCGGCGGTCACCCGCGCAGGTCGCGCCAGCGCGGCGGCACGGTTGATCGCGCTCGCGCTGCTGGCCAGCGCCGTCACGGCGCGAGCGGCCGACACGATCGCCGCGCCGGCCAAACGCACCGGCAGCGACAACACGGTCGTGCTCAACTTCGTCAACGCCGACCTGGAGGCGGTGGTGCGCGCGATCGGCCAGTTCACCGGCCGCACGTTCGTGATCGACCCGCGCGTGAAAGGCACCTTGACGCTGGTCACCGAGCGGCCGGTCACGCGCGAACAGGCCTTCGAGGAGCTGCTGTCGGCGCTTCGCCTGCAGGGCTTCACGCTGGTGGAGTCGCCCGAGACCGGGGGCGTGGCGCGGATCCTGCCGGAAGCCGATGCCAAGCTGCAGGGCGGGCGGGTGGTCACCCCGCCTTCGGGCTCGGCCCCACGCGGCGACCAGGTCCTTACGCAGGTTTTCCGGCTGCAGTACGAATCGGCCACCAACATGGTGCCGGTGCTGCGGCCGCTGATTGCGCCGAACAACACGATCTCGGCCTATCCGGCCAACAACTCGCTGGTCATCACCGACTACGCCGAGAATCTGCGACGGCTGGCCCGCATCATCGAGGCGATCGATTCGCCCGCCACCTCCGAAGTCGAGGTCGTCCCCCTGAAATACGGGCTCGCCACCGACGTGGCCGCGATCCTGAACAAGGCGCTCGACGAGGGCGCCCGCAGCTCCGGCCAGGTCGCGGACGCCGGCCAGCGCGTGTCGGTGATCTCGGAGCCGCGCACCAACATGCTGATACTGCGGGCGGCCAGTCGGGCACGGCTGGAGCAGGCCAAGCAGCTGATCGCGCGCTTCGACCAACCCAACCTGACGCCGGGCAATATCAACGTCGTGTACCTGCGCAATGCGCAGGCCGTGAAGCTCGCCCCGCTGCTGCGCGCGGTGCTGTCCAGCGATCCGTCGTTCGTCCCGCAGGCGGCAGGCAGCGGCCTGTCAGTGACCCCGGTGACCAGTTCGCTCGGCAGCAGCCAGTCGGGCACGACGTCGCAGAATCCCTCGCAGAGCAATCAGCAGACCTCGCCCGGCGGCGGTTCCGCCTCCAGCGGGTATTCCGGAGGCGGCGGCGGCGGAGGGGGCGGCGGCGCCAACAACGCGGTGGCCGGCATGATCCAGGCCGACCCGTCGACCAACTCGCTGATCATCTCGGCTCCCGAACCGCTGTACCGCAATATCCGCGCGATCATCGACCGGCTGGACGTGCGGCCGGCGCAGGTGATGATCGAATCGCTGGTGGTCGAGCTCACCGGTCAACAGGCGGCCGAATTCGGCATCCAGTGGCAGGCGCTGAACGGGTTGAACGACAACAACTCGACTCGTGTCATCGGCGGCACCAACTTCACAAACGGTACCGGGACCGGTTCCAACATCCTCGGGCTGGCGTCGAACATCGGGGCGGCGGCCCCGGGCCTGAACATCGGCCTGATCAAGGGATCGATCACGATCCCGGGCACCAACACCGTGATCACGAACATCGGGGTGCTCGCGCGCGCGCTCGAGACGGTGGCCAATACCAATATCCTGTCACGCCCGAACATCCAGACGCTCGATAACGAGGAGGGCAAGTTCCTGGTCGGCCAGAACATAGGGTTATTGACCGGGGCCTACGCGAGCACCGGCACCACCACGGGAAGCACGGTCAATCCATTCCAGACGTTCGACCGGCGCGACGTCGGCCTGCAGCTGTCGATCAAGCCCCAGATCTCGGAGGGTGGCATGGTGCGGCTGGCCATCTACATAGAAGACTCCTCCGTGGCCACCGGCTCGCAAGCCGATAACCCGACGCTGAACAAGCGCAGCTTCCAGACCAACGTGATCGTCGAGGACGGCAGCTTCGTCGTGATCAGCGGCCTGATCCAGGACCAGGCCGACGAAACCCAGAACAAGGTTCCGTTTCTGGGCAACCTGCCGCTGATCGGGCGGCTGTTCCGCTACGACACGCGCGATCACATCAAGACGCAGACGATGGTGTTCCTGCGCCCCACGATCATCCGCGACGAGTCGGCCGCGGGCGACATCGCGCTCAGCCGCTACGACTACATCCGCACCCAGGTGTCGCAGTCGCATCAGCCGAGCATGTTGCCGCTGCCGGATCTGTCGCTCGAGAATCTGCCCCCGCCCCCGGCCCGCCGGCAGCCGGCCGCGCCGCCCGCTCCGGCGGCGCCGTCCGGCACCGAGTCGCTGCCCGTAGCGCCGCCCACCGCCCCCGCAAGCGCAGTGCCACAGTCGAACGCTTCCGATCCGCCGCAAGCGGCCCGGCCGGTGGTGGCGCAGTCCGTTGCGCTGGTGCGGCCCACGCCCGCCGTCGCCGCGGCCGCACCGGCGGGCGTGGCCGCCGCGCCGGCCGCCAGCCCGGCCCGGGCAGGGATCCAGTTGATAGAGGTTTCGGCGGTGCACGACATCGGCCGGGGTCGCCAGCTGCAGCAGCGGCTGCAGGAAGCCGGCTTCGATTCCTACTGGGAAAGCGTGCGCACCACCGAGGGCGACGTCGTGCGGATCCGGATCTCGGTGGAGCGCCGGGCCACCAAGATCGCCGATGCGCTCTCGGTCCTGCGCCGGCTTGGCTACGATCCGGTGCTGGTCGGCCCGTAGCAACGAGTATGACGGTCGCACAGCGTTTCGTTCCCTACGCGTTCGCGCGGGACAACCTGATCCTGCTGCGCCCGCTGTCCGAACGCGACGCGGAGGCGTGGATCGGCGAGTCGACCCCGATCACGGCGCTCAACGAGGTGATGCGGGTGTTCCCCGGCCGGGTACGGCCGGTGGTGGTCGCGACCGAAAAGCTGTCGCAGGCGATCTCGCAGGCGTACGCGCACCACGAAGGCTCGGCCCAGCAGGTGGTGGGCGACATCGAGGGCGAATTCGACATCTCCCGGATGATGCAGGAGGTGCCGGACGTCGAGGACCTGCTGGAGACCGCCGACGATGCGCCGATCATCCGGATGATCAACGCGCTGCTGACACAGGCCACGCGCGACGGCGCCTCCGACATTCACGTCGAGGCGTTCGAAAACACCTCGCTGGTGCGGTTCCGCATCGACGGCACCCTGCGTGACGTGGTGCGGCCCAAGCGCGGGTTGCACCAGGCGCTGGTGTCGCGGATCAAGATCATGGCCCAGCTCGACATCGCGGAGAAGCGCCTCCCGCAAGATGGCCGCATCACGCTGCGGGTGGGCGGACGCGCGCTCGACGTGCGCGTCTCGACCCTGCCGACCGGCCACGGCGAACGCGTGGTGCTGCGGCTGCTGGAGAAGGACCTGGCGCGGCTGGACCTGACCAACCTGGGCATGTCGGACCGGACGCTGGCCGCCTTTGACCGGCTCGCGCACCAGCCGCACGGGATCGTGCTGGTGACCGGCCCGACCGGGTCGGGCAAATCGACCACGCTGTATGCGGCGATACGGCGCCTGGACTCGAGCACCACCAACATCATGACGGTGGAGGACCCGATCGAATACGACATCGAGGGGATCGGGCAGACCCAGGTCAATCCGAAGATCGAGATGACCTTCGCCCGCGCGCTGCGCTCCATCCTGCGCCAGGACCCCGACGTCGTGATGATCGGGGAGATCCGCGACCTGGAAACGGCGCAGATCGCGGTGCAGGCCTCCTTGACGGGTCACCTGGTGCTGGCCACGCTGCACACCAACGATGCGGCCTCGGCCGTGACGCGCCTGATCGACATGGGCGTGGAACCATTCCTGCTGGCTTCGTCGCTGCTGGCGGTGCTGGCGCAGCGGCTGATCCGCAAGCTGTGCCAGAACTGCAAGCAGCCCGATCCGGCCGGCCGCGGATTCGTTCCGGTCGGCTGCCCGCAGTGCGGCCAGACCGGCTACCAGGGGCGCACCGGGATCTACGAGCTGCTGACCGTCGACGAGGCGCTGCGCGCGCTGGTGCACCGCGGCGCTAGCGACGGCGAGATCCGCGCCCTGGCCGAGGCGGCCAGCATGGTGCCGTTGCGAGCCGATGCAATGCGCTGGATCGCGGCCGGGCTGACCTCGCAGGAGGAAGTCCTGCGGGTGACGCGCGACTAGCTAGCGTGCCTGTTTGCCCTTCACGCAGTAAGTGATGGCCGCCTTTCGATACAGCGCGGTCGATCCGAGCGGCCACGAGCAGTCCGGCGTGCTGGAGGCCGACAGCGCGCGGGCTGCTCGCCAGCTGCTGCGCTCGCGCGGCCTGGTCGCGCTCAGCGTGCAGGCGGTGCTGTCGGGCGCGGCGCGCCCGGGCGCCGGCTCGGTGTTCATGCGGCGCCTGTCGCAGACCGAGCTGTCGGTGCTGACCCGCCAGCTGTCGAGCCTGCTCAATGCCGCCCTGCCGGTGGCCGACGCGCTCACGGTGCTGGTCGAACAGAGCGAACGGCAGTCGATGCGCGAACTGATGGCGGCGATACGGACCGACGTGCTGGCGGGCTCCCCGCTGTCGCATGCGCTGGCCCGCTACCCGCGCCAGTTTCCGGACCTTTACCGCGCGCTGATCGCCGCCGGCGAGGAATCGGGCCAGCTGGCTGCGGTGCTGACGAGCCTGGCCGATTTCATCGAGGAACGCGCCCGGTTGCAGCAGAAGATCTCGCTCGCGTTCGTCTACCCGACGATCGTCACGGTGGTGGCGCTGCTGGTCGTCACGGGGCTGCTCACGTACGTGGTGCCCAAGGTCGTGCAGGTGTTCGAGCAGACCCGCCAGGCCCTGCCGCTTCTGACGCGGATCATGATCGGGGTGTCGGACTTCGTCCGCAGCGACGGCTGGATCGTGCTGGTGGTGATCGTGGTGGCGGTGTTCGTCACGCGCCAGGCGCTGCAGGTGCCGGCACTGCGGTTGAGCTGGCACCGCTCGATGCTGAAGTTGCCGGTGGTGGGCGTGCTGTCGCGCTCGATCAACACGGCGCGTTTCGCCGGAACGCTGTCGATTCTGGTGGGCTCGGGGGTACCAATCCTGCGCTCGCTGCAGGCGGCCGCGGAAACGCTGGGCAACGACGCGCTGCGGGCCCGGGTGGCCGAGGCTTCGGTGCGGGTGCGAGAGGGCTTTTCGCTGGCCAACGCGCTTCGGAAGGAGGATCGGCGCGAGGGCGGCGCCCGCCAGGCGCGCCTGTTCCCGCCGGTTCTGATCCACCTGATTGCGTCGGGCGAAGCCACCGGGCAGCTGCCGCAGATGCTGGCGCGCGCCGCCGAAATGCACGCGAGCGAAGCGGAGCGACGCACGCTGCTGTTCACCTCGCTGCTGGAACCGGCGCTGATCCTGCTGATGGGCCTGGTGGTCACGCTGATCGTGCTGGCGGTGCTGATGCCAATCATCGAGATCAATCAGCTCGTGCACTGACTCGCCCCGGCCTCGGCCGCAAGCGCCCGCAGCGCTGTCCCGCTTTTAAACTGTCCCGCTTTTCTCTTCATTAAGCCGACCAAATTCGCCTAAGGAAGTTGCAACCGGCCATTCACAATCTGGCGCGCAACGGCTGCGTTCTGGCGGTTCTTTCTCCCAATAGCATGATTCAGCTAGGGGGCGCGCATTCGACATCAGTAACTCTTATTGCAAGCGGGCCGTGCAGCGAGAAGAATGTTCTTCAAATAGAAAGAAGAAGAGACGTTTTCACGCGCGGTCCGCATCACATCCGGGCGGTCAAGGAGACAAGACAGTGGCAAATCCCTCGAGGCTGTGGGTCGGCTGCGTTGTCGCTTGCCTGTGTGCAGCGCCGGCCTGCGCAGACACCATCTACCAATGCAACGGCAAGGACGGCAAGCCGGTGCTCCAGAACATGCCGTGCGAGGCCGATTCCGGGGTGCGGCTGCCGGATATGAGCGATGCAAAGGGCGCTGCAGGCGCCGTGCCGGCCGCCGCTGCAACTGCGCCGGCCGCTGGTGCGGCATTGGAGGCGGCGCCTGTCAACGGGCAGCCGTCGCGCGACGCGAGGGCCGATGCATCTGCGGGGCCGAGCGATGCGGCCCCGGCCGACAGTGACCCGAGCGCCAATGCGCCGACCGAGCCTGCGGTCGGCATGACGCAGCAGCAGGTGCGGGCCATTCTGGGCGAGCCGACCGCAGTCACGCAGGAAGAAGTGGTGGACGGCCGGCAGACGACCTGGAACTACGCAGATCGGGTGCTGCAGTTTGATACGTCGGGTCGATTGATGAAGAAATGATCGTTTGGGTCGTGGCAAACAAGGAGAATCATCCATGAGACAAGTATTGAAGTCGCAATCGAACGGGAGGCGCGCGCGGCCCATGGCATGGCTGACCGGAGCAGCCCTGCTGGCGTTTGGAGGTCACGCCTGGTGCGCCAACGACATGGATTCCCCGGCCCCGCGCGGAACGCTCAATCGCGATGGCTCGAACACCTACAACACGATATGGCTGGGCCACAACGATCTGCAGGGACGCGTGACCTACCAGACCACGGTCCATACGCAAGGCAACCAGGTCATCGCCTATGCCGGGCACTTCAACGGGACGATGCCCAACCCGATGACCGGCGCGACGGAGACCAATGGCACCTCGGTCGTCGATGTCACCGATCCGTCCCATCCGAAGTACCTGTGGCACATTCCGGCCAACCACGGCGGGGCGCGCATGGCCAAGCTGTGCGACGGCAACGACCTGACCAAGGGGCTGCCGGGTCATACCTACCTGCTGCGTGAAAACGGCGCGGTGTCCCACGAGGTGTGGGACGTCACCAATCCGTCCACGACCAAGCCCTCTCTGGTTTCCACGCCAGTCTCGGGTCTGAGCGTTACCCACCGAAGCTGGTGGGATTGCAAGACCGGCATCGCCTACATCGTGGGTGGAGCCACCAAGAAGACGGACCCGTCCTACGACGGCTGGAACAACAAGAGCAGTCCGAACCAGCACCTGAAGATCTATGACCTGAACGATCCCAAGAATCCGAAGTACATCATGGACTTCGGCTACCCGGGCCAGAATCCGGGCTCGACTTTCGTCATCCCGGGCACTGAGAACACAACCAAGACCGTGCCCCCAGGTGTGCACGGACCGATCGTCGTTTCAACCTTGCGGGGCAAGGCGATCAATCGCCTCTACATGCCGTACGGGGTGGGTTCGGACGGGATCTTCCAGATCAACGATCTGACCAAAGTGTTGCCGGCGCCCTATGGGACCGGGATGTACGCGGATCCTTCCAAGCCCACCGACGCGGAGCTGCTGAAGAGCCAGGTCGGCGTGATCTACATGCCGGGAGTGGAAGGTGGGCACTCGTCGATGCCGTACTACGGGATTGCATTGAAGCAGTACGCCAACTTCTCCAACAACAACGTGCGCGACATCCTGGCGCTGAGCTCGGAGGAAACCGATAACCGCTGCCAGGGCTCTCCCCACCTGCTGTACCTGCTGGACATCACGAGCACGATCGGCCAGGGCGGCAGCACCAGCGCCGAGCAGCATCCGTGGCCGATCTCGACCGTTACGGTGGATGACTTCTCGGGGCGGCCCAACTTCTGCTCGCGCGGAACGCGCTTTGGCGTGCACTCGATGGCCGAGAACTTCGACGATCCGTACTACGGCAAGCTGATGACCAGTGCCTGGTTCGATGCGGGAATCCGGGTCACTGACATTCGCGACCCGTATCACCCGAAGGAAGTGGCGCACTTCATCGCGCCGGTGAACAGCTTCACCCAGCCCAGCGGCTGGACCGTCAACGGCGTCTCCGGCAGCTCGCTGGACGTGTCGTGCGACAACACCGACGTCGACAATCGCGGCCTGCTGTACTGCGGCGACCGCGTCGGCGGCGGGCTGGATATCGTCAAGCTCACCGGCGAGGCAGCCGAAATCGGTCGCAGCGACGATTAAAGCGTTCAAAGACGCTGGTGGTCCAAACGGCGATCGGGCCAAGTCGGGTTCCGATCGCCGCGCCAGCCCTTTGGCCAGGTTGCCTTCCATCCTGCAATCGCCTCGACACCGGGCTTGCGTGAGGATCGCGGCGCTGGTCCTGGCCGGCCTGTTGTCGGACGGCCTGTACGCGTCCGAGGCCAACCAGCTCACGGTGATCTCGTTTGGGCGGGCCGACCAGGACGCCCTGACCAAGGCGTATTACAACGCGTTCGGCCAGTCGACCGGCATCCGGATCAAATCGTTCTCCTACGACGGCCAGACCACCGAGCTCGAGCAGATGGTCAGAAGCGGCAAGCCCGACTGGGATGTCATGCAGGTGGAGTCAAGAACGCTGCAACAGGGCTGCCAGCAGGGCCTGTTCGAGAAACTCGACATCAGCCGGATCGGCCAACCCGCTGATTTCATCCCCGGCGCGGTGTCCGATTGCGGGGTGGGCATCTTCGCCTGGTCGCTCGCTCTCGTGTATTCCGACCGGCTCAAGGCAGCCCCGACGTCGTGGGCCGACTTGTGGGATCTGAAGAGGTACCCGGGCAAGCGCGGGCTGCGCCGCAGCGCCAAATACACGCTGGAAATCGCGCTGCTGGCCGACGGTGTGGCTCCAGCCGATGTGTATCTGTTGCTGGCCACCGACGCCGGGGTGCAGCGGGCGTTCCGCAAGCTGGACCAGATCAAGTTGCACACGATCTGGTGGGAAGCGGCCGCCCAGCCCGGCGCCCAGCTGTCGGCCGGCAACATGGTGATGAGCTCGGCCTACACGCTCTGGTTCGACCCCGAGCAGCCGCGCAACCAGCACTTCAAGATCGCGTGGGACAAGAGTCTGTACGACGTCGACAGCTGGGCGATTCCGAAAGGCTCGCCCAGGCTGTCCGAGGCGTACCGGTTCATCGCCTTCGCCAGCGCCCCCGAACGGCAGAAGACCTTGTCCGAGCAGTTGCCCTATGGCCCGACCAACGAGAAGGCCTGGCCGCTGCTCGCGGCCGACCTGGCCCGGTCGCTGCCAGCGTCGCAGGTTAACCTGTCGCGCGCGTTGAAGGTCGACGCCGCCTTCTGGATCGCTCACGGCGAAGCCCTCGAGAAGCGCTTCGATGCCTGGGCACCGCAGATCTGCCGCCAGCAGACCGATGACGACGAGGACGACTACGTGCAGCAGCCGGTTTGCCAGGACGTCCGGGGCAACCTGCGCGTGAGCACACCCAGCAAAACACACTCCCACCCGCAACACCAGGACAAGGGGCACGACGACGTCAATTGAGCCGGACCGAGCCCGGGAGTATTCTGCTGGCCCGAATTCCCCGACCCGTTGCAGCCCATCGCGGGTGTGCGAGCCATCAGATGAATGCACCACTGGACCCGGACCTGCGCCAGGCGCTGGAGCAGGCGAGCCTCGATGATCGATGGACGCGCGAGCGGGGGCGTGTCTACCTGAGCGGGACCCAGGCGCTGGTGCGCCTGCTGATGCTGCAGCGTCAGCGTGACCTGGCCGCGGGCCTGAATACGGCCGGCTTCCTGACCGGCTACCGCGGCTCTCCGCTCGGAGGCGTCGACATGACCGCCAGCCGCGCGCGCGCCCACCTGGAGCGGCACCACGTCCGCTTTCAGCCCGGGGTCAACGAGGACCTGGCCGCCACCGCGGTGTGGGGAACGCAGCAGGTCAACATGTTCGCGGGCGCCCGCTATGACGGCGTTTTCGCGATGTGGTACGGCAAGGGCCCCGGGGTGGATCGCTGCGGCGACGTGTTCAAGCACGCCAATGCGGCCGGCACCAGCCCGAGGGGCGGCGTGCTGGTCGCGGTCGGCGACGACCACGGCGCCAAGAGTTCGACTCTGGCGCACCAGTCCGACCACATCCTGAAGGCCTGCATGATTCCGGTGCTGTATCCGGCCTCGATCCAGGAATACCTGGACCTTGGCCTGCACGCGTACGCGATGAGCCGCTACGCGGGCGTGTGGGTCGGCTTCAAGTGCGTCACCGAGGTGGTCGAGGCGTCCCATTCGGTGATCGTGGATCCGGACCGGGTCAGCATCCGGCTGCCCGAGGACTTCGCGATGCCGCCCGGAGGCCTGAACATCCGCTGGCCCGATGCTCCGCTTGCACAGGAGGCGCGGCTGCTCGACCACAAGCTGTATGCGGCGCTCGCCTACTGCCGCGAAAACCGCCTCAACCGCACCGAGATCGATTCGCCCGAGGCGCGCTTCGGCATCGTGGCCAGCGGCAAGGCCTACCTGGACACGCGTCAGGCGCTGTTCGACCTGGGACTGGACGAGCCGGCCTGCCGGCGCGTGGGCATACGCCTGTTCAAGTGCGCGATGGTGTGGCCGCTGGAGGCGCGCACGATCCGCGATTTCGCCGAGGGTCTGACCGAAATCCTGGTGGTCGAGGAAAAGCGCCAGGTGATCGAGTACCAGCTGAAGGAGGAGCTGTTCCAGTGGATCGCCGCCGGCAAGCGGGTGCCGCGCGTGATCGGCAAGTTCGACGAGAAGGACGGCGGCGAATGGGCCGTGCCGCAGGGAAACTGGATCCTGCCGGCGGCGGACGAATTTTCACCGGCCGTCGTGGCCAAGGCGATTGCAGCGCGCATCGGAAAGCTCGAGCTGCCGCCCGATGTGCGTGCCGGCATCCAGGCCCGGCTCGCGGTGATCGCAGCGAGCGAGCGATCCGCCTTGCAGGTGGAGCCCAC
>Ga0307479_10006145_pt1 | contig 11018 bp, 10 predicted proteins | sample atmos_gasesECM4C_FD_203743 | JGI IMG/M metagenome (GOLD analysis project Ga0307479, IMG submission 203743) | Hardwood forest soil microbial communities from Morgan-Monroe State Forest, Indiana, United States - atmos_gasesECM4C_515 | ecosystem: Environmental > Terrestrial > Soil > Temperate...
GTTCTGGCAGAACCGGCAGCCGAGGTTGCAGCCGGCGGTGCCAAAAGAAAGGACGCTGGTGCCGGGGAGGAAATGGTTCAACGGCTTCTTCTCGATGGGGTCGACGCAGAATCCGCTCGAGCGTCCCCAGGTGGTCAAGACGATGGCGTCGTTCTCGCACGCGCGCACGAAGCAGAATCCGCGCTGGCCCTCGTGGAGCGCGCAGAAGCGGGGGCAGAGGTCGCACTGCACCCTGCCGTCGTCGAGCGCGTGCCAGTAGCGGCCCGGCGCGTTCACGCGCGCGCCTCCTCGTAGAAAGCGAAAGCGCCGTAGCCCACCACGCGCTTCTTGTCGCCGGCGGTGTCGCCGGAGTTGCGCAGGTCGAGCAGCTCGGCGCGCAGGCCGCGCTCGCGGGCGGCCGCGAGCAGGCCGTTCACCGGCACGGCGCCGCAAGCGTGGTCGGAATCAAGCCGGCCCAGGGCGAGGATCTCCCTGGCGGTGGCGGCGTCCTTGAGCTGCGCCTGCTGGTACGGCAGGTAGTGCGAGAGGTCGGAGCTGACCACGACCACGGTCCGCGGCCCGTCCCAGAGCCGGTCGATGACGGCCGCCACCTCTTCCGGCGCGGCGTCGCCGACCACCAGCGGGACCAGCGTGAACTGCCGCAGCGCCTGCTGCAGGAAGGGCACCTCCACTTCCAGCGAGTGCTCCTCGGCATGAGCGGCGGGTTGCGCGGGAATGTCGGGCGGGCTCTCCACCGGCACTTCGCCCAGCGGCGTGGCGAAGAGCTGGACGCCGGGCAGCGCCACGCCGCGCAGGGGAAAGAAGTGCGAGGGCCCGAGCAGCACCACCCGATCCGCCTCGAGCCGCCGGAACGCCGAGGCGGCCACCGCTCCCGAGTAGACGTAGCCGGCGTGCGGCACAATCACCGCCTTGGGCTGCGGCCCCGCCGCGGCCGCCGCGAGCAAGCGCGAGACTTGCTCGCGCAGCTCGGCGGGATCGGCCGGATAGAAGCTGCCGGCGACCGCCGGCGGACGCGCGCGCGCCATGCGCCGAGGATAAGTCTCAGGAGCGCTGCCGCGCCACCTCGTAGAGCGCGATCGCTCCGGCGGCCGCCACGTTCAACGACGCGACCTTCCCCAGCATCGGAATCCGCGCCACGTGGTCGCACGTCTTGCGCACCAGCGGCCGCACCCCCGCCCCTTCGCTGCCGAGCACGATCGCGGTGGGCACGGTGAGATCGATCTCGCGCAACTCCTTCTCCCCATCGCCCGCGAGCGCCACCGTCCACACGCCGGCCTGCTTGAGCTGCTCGAGCGCGCGGGAAAGATTGGTGACCCGCGCCAGACGAACGTGCTCGAGCGCGCCGGCGGCCGCCTTGAACACCGCCGGCGTCACTCCCGCGGCGCGGTCCTTGGGCACCACCACTCCCTGCGCACCGAGCGCGTGGGCGCTGCGGACCAGGGCGCCCAGGTTCTGCGGATCGGTGACTCCGTCAAGCAGGAGCAGGAACGCCGGACCCGACGCCGCCTCGAGGATCTCCTCCAACTCGGCGTAGCGGAATTCGGTCACCTCGGCGCCGACGCCCTGGTGCACGCCGCCTCGCGCTCGCTGCGTGAGCTCGGCGTGCTGCACCTCGTCCACGCGCACGCCCGCTTCCGCCGCCGCGCGCGACACCCTCTCCGCTTTGCCCCGCTCGACCAACACCCGCACCACGTCGTGCGGATGCGCGCGCAGAGCCTCGAGCACCGGGTTGACGCCGTAGACGAACCGGCTCTTCACTGCACCTCGACCGCGAGCGAGATGTCCCGCTTCTGCCGCTCGCACAGCTTCTCAGTGCAGATGAAGAAGTTGAGCGTGCCTTCCAGCTTGTCGCTCTGCGCGGCGGTAAACGGCACCTCGAAGGCCACGCCCTGCGCTGCAGTTGGCTGCGCCTCGGCGCGGCCCAGCTTCTCCTTGGAGAGCTTCACCGCCGGACCGGCCTTCACGGTGAGCGAAATCGGCGCATCCGGAGAGACGTGCGCGTCGCTGCGCGGCACCACCTCGACGCGCGCCATCGCCGCCTCGCCCTTCTTCACCTTGACGACCTGGGGCGTCTCGATGCGATAGGCGTTCGACACGTCGGGCGGAGCAGCCAGCAGCGCGAGGAGCAGCATCAGCATGGCGTGATTGTAACGCCACTTTTCACTTCGAGAAGCCCACCGCTCTGCCTTGAGCGCAACCCTCTTCGATCCGGCGCCGTTGGCGCCTGCGCAAGAGCGCAGGCTCGCTCGACTGGCGACTGGACCCCCCAACTCATCAGCGCCTGGCCAGCTCTTCTGCGCAGCCGACGATGGGAAGCGCCAGGTCCTTGCCGGTGGCCGCCTCCAGGCCCTTGAGGCCGGGGCTGGAGTTGACGTCGAAGACCATGGGCCCGCTGCCGGCCTCGAGCAGATCGACCGCCGCCACCTGAAGACCGATCACCCGCGCCGCCTTCACCGCCAGCTCCTCCAGCGCCGCCGGCACCTGAACGGCTTTCAGCGACGCGCCGCGCGCGAGCGTGTGCAAGAGCCGACCGGGCCGCGGCCGCCGCGCCACCCAGGCGATGACGCGGTCGCCGACCACCAACGCCCGAAGGTCGCGCTCGCGCTTGCGGTGCACGTAGCGCTGCACGATGAGGTTGTGGCCCATGGCCAGCACCGCCTCCAGCGCTGCCTCCATGGACTGCAGCGACTCGCACACCATCACGCCCGGCTTCTCGCTCGGCGTGAGCAGCTTGATCAGCACCGGCAGTCCGCCCACCAGCTTCACCAGCTCGCGCAGATCGCTGGCGCTCGCCGCCATCACCGTGGGCGGCACCGGGACCCCGCGCGCCGCCAGCATCTGCAGCGCGCGCATCTTGTTGCGCGAGGCGGCGATGCCGGCGGCGTCGTTCAGGGTGGGCACACCCATCATCGCGAAGTGGTTCACCACCGCGAGGCCGTAGGCCTGCACCGATGGCGCCACGCGCGGGATGACCACGTCGGTGCGCGGGAGCCGGCGCGGCCCGTACCAGGCGCCCGGCTGCTCGCCGAGCTGCATCTCCACCCGCAGCGGATCGAGCACGCGCACCCGCGCGCCGCGCAGCCGTCCCGCCTGCACCAGCCGCCGCGTGGTGTAGATCCCGGCCCGGCGGCTGAGGATGGTGAGATGCATGCAGGCGCGATGTTATCTTGTGTCGGAGGAGCCGGCTTCGCCGGCGACGGGCGGAGCCCGAAGGGGCGGAGCATGGTCGGATGCTGACGGTGCTTTCCTGGTACACCGCGCGGCGGTCGCGCAAGGAGCTGCACCAGCTGGTGGCGGCGGCGCTCACCGACAAGCCCACGCTGCTGGCCATCGTCTCCGACAAGTACACCATCGTCGATCACGTGCGGCCCTTCGCGCCGCTGGCGGAGAGATTCGGCGATCGCCTCCAGGTCATCCTCGCCGCGGAGTGGGAGCAAGCAGACCGCGAGCGCGATGGTGAGATCGCGCTGCGCAACCTGGGCCTCGCGCCGGAAGCGCGCCGCCGGGTGCTGCGCGACGAGGGCAAGGCGCGCGTGGCGGTGGTGCTGCGGCAGAAGATCCCGGTGGCGCTGATCGAGCTCTTCTTCGAGGAGCGCGGCTTCACCACGCTGGACGGGCGGCCCGATCCGCGCGGCGCCGAGATGCGCGAGCGCGAGGACCGCGCCATGGCGCAGCTGGAGGATCTGCTCGGCCGCCTGCCGCCGCCGCCCGCGCCCCCGCCGCGCACGCTCAAGCCCGGCGAGCACGACTTCAGCGAGCGCGGCATCTGCAACTTCTGCGGCCAGGGCCGCTCGACGCTCTTGTCGTGCAGCGGGACCAAGAGGGACGACGGCCCCCAGCGCGACCGCTTCGAGCTGATCGAGCTGGACTGATGCTGCTGGCGCTCTTGCTAGCGGCGTTGCCGGTGCGGCCGGTGAGCGAGGTCCCGCGCCTCCTTGGACAGGGCAAGCCGGCGGTGCTGCATTTCTGGGCGAGCTGGTGCGGCGCGTGCCGCGACGAGCTTCCCGCGCTCCGCTCGCGGCTGTTGGCCCTGCCGGCGCGCGGAGTGTCGGTGGAGCTGATCACCATCGATCGGCCGGAGGACCACGCGCTGGCCGAACAGATGCTGGCCGAGTTCAAGCTGGGCTCGCTTCCGGCGCTGTTGATCGACGCGCCCGCTCCCGACCCGGTGGCGGCGGCGGTGGGCGAGCCAAAGTGGGACGGCACGCTGCCGGCAACGTTCGTCTACGACGCGCGCGGAAAGCTCGTCCGCAGCTTCATCGGCCGCATCGGCAGCCCGGCCGCTCTCGACGCTGCCGTGCGGGCCGCGAGCCGATAGGTCGACCGCGGGGCCGGGTCATTCGGGACCGGGAGGGTCCCGCCGGACCCGGCGCATGTCCTCGCCATCGCCTCGCAACTGCCTGACATCATTACGTATCACGAGTTGGCGTGAGTCGGACCGGCCGTTGCACAAAGCCGGGGCATGACCGCATCGACCGCCTCCAAGATGATCTTCGTGCTGGCCGCCCCGCTGGCTGCCACGCCTCCCGAGTCGGCACTGCGGGAGACACGAGCCAGCAGCAGTCGGGAAACAATCCCACCGACGCAGGAACGGGTGGCAGCACGGTCGGCGGTGGCGGCACTGGCGGCAGCGGTGGAAGCGACGCCGGCAGCGGTACCGGCAGCGGCACTGGCAGCGGCACTGGCAGCGGCACTGGCAGCGGCACTGGCAGCGGCACTGGCAGCGGCACTGGCAGCGGCACTGGCAGCGGCACTGGCAGCGGCGCTGGCAGCGGCACTGGCAGCGGCACTGGCACCGGCACCGGCAGCGGCACCGGCAGCAGCGGGAGCGATGCCGGCACCGGCACTGGCAGCGGCACCGGCAGCGGCGGGAGCGATGCCGGCAGCGGAACTGGCAGCGGCACCGGTAGCGGGTCGGGAGGCGCACCGACCGTGGTCTCCCTCCCGCTCGGCGGCCAGGAGCAGCTCACCGCCACCGCCAGCTTCAGCGACGGCACCTCGACCGACGTCACCTCGCAAGCGACCTGGCTCTCCTCCGACACCAGCGTGGCCAGCGTCTTCGCCTCATCCGACGGGCTGCAGTGGACGGGCGCCTCCGCGCAGGGCAGCGCCACCATCTCCGCGGCGTGGAGCGGCTTGAGCGGCTCGGCCGCCGTCTCGGTCACGCCGGCGGCCCTCACCTCCTTGCAACTCTCTCCCGGCGCCGCCTCCATCGCGAAAGGCACCGCGCAACAGTTCGCCGCCGTGGGCCTCTACAGCGACGGCACTCGCCAGGATCTCACCGCGCAAGCAACCTGGACGGTGTCCGACGGCACGGTGGCGTCGCCCGCCGCCGGCGGCCTGGTCAGCGGCGCCGCCGCCGGAAGCGCGACGGTCACGGCCACCGTCGGCGCCATTGCCGCCTCGAGCGCTTTGGCCGTGACCTCGGCCGCGCTCACCTCGATCGAGGTCGGCCCCGACAGTCCCTCCATCGCCCTGGGCACCACGCAGCAGCTCAGCGCCACCGGCATCTTCTCCGACGCCACCACGCAGGACCTCACCGCGCAGGTCGCCTGGACCTCGTCGAGCAGCGCGGCTTCCATCTCCGCTGGCGGCCTGGCGGCCAGCGCCTCCGTGGGCAGCGCCACCATCTCCGCCTCCTTGCTCGGCGTCACCGGCTCGACGCTCCTCACCGTGACCAGCGCCACGCTGGTCGCGGTCGACATCTCCCAGAGCGCGGTTGCCTTCGCCGTGAAGACCTCGTGCGCGCTCACCGCCGCGGCCGTCTTCTCCGACGGCAGCGTGCAGGACGTGTCCTCGCAAGCGAGCTGGACGTCCTCGGATGCGACGGTGGCGACCGTGTCGGCTGGCGTCGCCACCGGCGTGGCCGCGGGCAGCGCCACCCTCGCCGTCTCGTTCGGCGGCTTCAGCGCGTCGGCCGCGATCACGGTCACCTCCGCGACGCTGGTCTCCATCGCCGTCTCGCCCGCCGCGGCCAGCGTTCCCACCGGCGTGCTGCGCCAGCTCTCCGCCTCGGGGACCTTCTCCGACGGCTCGGCGCAGGACCTGACCGCGCAGGTGGTCTGGAGCTCGTCGAACAACGCCGTCGCCACCGTCTCCAACGCGCCCGGAAGCCAGGGACTCGCCCAGAGCCTCTCCGCCGGCGCCGCCAACATCTTCGCCAGGCTGCTCGGCGTGTCCGGCTCGACCTCGCTCACCGTTACCTCGGCGCACCTGGTCGCAATCGCCATCGGGCCCCAGAACCCGATGCTGCCGGTCAAGTTCTGGTCGCGCCTCTCGGCCACCGGTTCTTACAGCGACGGCTCGAGCGTGGACCTCACCTCGCAAGCGGTCTGGACTTCGTCGAGCACCGCGGTCGCCACCGTCTCCAACGCGAGCGGCGCGCAGGGCGTCGACAGCGGCGCCGGCGCAGGCACCAGCACCATCACCGCGCAGCTCGGCAGCTTGCAGGGCTCGGCGGTCCTCACCGTCTTCAGCGCCAAGCTCGACTCCATCGCCATCGTTCCCTCCACCGTCTCGCTCGCGGTGGGTCAGTGGCAGCGGGTTTCGGCGGTGGGCAGCTGGGCCAACGGCTTCAGCATGGACGTGACGCTCCAAGTGCGCTGGTCCTCCTCGCAGCACAAGGTGGTCACCGCCTCGAACGGCGCGCGCGGCCTGCTCGTCGGCATGAGCGCCGGGTCGGCCACGGTGAGCGCCACGCGCAGCGGCAAGTCGGGCACCGCCTCGGTCAGCGTGCAGTAAGTCGTAGTCAATCGTCGGCGACGGCGATGCGGTGCTTGCGCAGGATGCGCCGGAAGTTCGAGCGGTCCATCCCGGCGTCCCGGGCGGCGGAAGAGATGTTGCCCTGGTGCCGCGCGAGCAGGCCCTCGAGGTAGCGCCGCTCGAACGCGCGCATCGCCACGATCCGGGCGCGCGAGTAAGGCATCCCCGAGAGCGCGTCTTCGGCGCGGTCGTCGCTTCCGGTCCGCGGTGATGCGCCGCGCAGCTCGGGCGGAAGGTCGGCCAGCTCGATGGAGGCGCCGCGCGTCAGCACCACCGCGCGCTCGATCACGTTCTGCAGCTCGCGCACGTTGCCTTTCCAGGGCGCGACCGAGAGGGCCTCCAGCACCTCGGGCGCGATGCGCTGCACTTTCTTGTTCGCCCGCGCCGCGTGCTTCTGCAGGAAGTGCCAGGCGAGCAGCGGGACGTCGTCGCTCCGCTCGCGCAAGGGCGGCAGGCGGATGCGGATCACGGCGGTGCGATAGAAGAGGTCCTCGCGGAAGCTGCCCTTGCGCACCGCCGCATCCAGATCGACGTGCGTGGCCCCGATGGTCCGCACGTCCACCTTCACGGCCTGCGTCGCGCCCACCGGCTTCACCTCGCCCTCTTGCAGCGCGCGCAGGAGCTTCACCTGCATGGGCAGCGGCATGTCGCCGATCTCGTCGAGAAAGAGCGTGCCGCCGCTCGCCGCCTCGAACAGCCCGCGCTTCTGCGCGACCGCGCCGGTGAAGGCGCCCTTGACGTGCCCGAACAATTCCGACTCGAGGATGTGCTCGGGCAGCGCGCCGCAGTTGATGGGCACGAACGCCGCCCGCCGCCGCGGCGAGCGATCGTGGATGGCGCGCGCGACCAGCTCCTTGCCGGTGCCGCTCTCGCCCTCGAGCAGCACCGTCGAACTGGAGTGCGCCACGGCTTCGACGAGCTGGTACACCTCGCGCATGGCGCGGTTCTGTCCGACCAGGCCCTCGAAGCTCTCGCGCGCTTCCAGCTTCTCTTCCAGCTCGCGGTTGCGCGACACGAGCCGCTTGCGCTCGGCCGCGCGCTGCACCAACCGCAGCACTTCCGCGATGTCCTCCACCGGCTTGGTGAGGTAGTCGTAGGCGCCCTGCTTGAGCGCCTGCACCGCCGTCTCCACGGTGGCGAAGGCGGTGAGCATGACCACTTCCACCTCGGGCTTCTGCCGGCGCACGGCCTGGAGCAGGTCGAGGCCCGAGACGCCCGGCATGCGGATGTCGCTCAAGACCACGTCGAGCTCGAGCTCGGGCAGCGCATGGAGCGCCTCTTCCGCCGAGGTGAACGTCCGCACTTCGCAGCCGCCCGCGCGCAGGGCGCGTCCGAGCGCGAGCGCAAAGCCCTCCTCGTCGTCGACCACCATCACCCGCGGCGGCGCGGGGTCGCTCATGGCGCATCCTCCAGCGGCGGAAAGAGCAGCGTGAAGGTGGTGCCCAGGCCCGCCTCGCTCTCCACCGCGATGGACCCGCCGTGCTCCTCGACGATGCGGTGGGTGATGGAGAGGCCCAGGCCGGTTCCCACGCCTTCGGCCTTGGTGGTGAAGAACGGCTCGAAGATGCGGTCGCGGATGTCGCGCGGGATGCCGGGGCCGTCGTCGCTGACCGAGAGGCCGATGCGCTCGCCCACCTTGCACCAGAAGATGCGGATGCGGCCGCGCGTCCCCACCGCGTGGACCGCGTTCTGCAGGAGGTTGATCAGCACCTGCACCAGGTGGTTCGAGTTGGCCAGCACCCAGACCGACTCCGGGGGCGGCTCGACGGCGACCTCCACGTCGAGGCCCTTGATCTGCGGCCGGATGAGCGCCGCCGCCTCCTCGCTCACGACGCGCAAGTCCACCGGAGTGCGCTGCTCCTTTTGCGGCTTGCGCACGAAGCGCAGGAGAGCCTCGACGATGTACTTGCAGCGCAGCGCCGACGATTCGATCAGCCGCAGCGCTTCCGCGTCTTCCGGCGTGCGGCCGGGCTCGGCCTTCATCACCTGGCTGAAGGCGAGGATGGACGCGAGCGGGTTGTTGATCTCGTGCGCCACGCCGGCGGCGAGCTGTCCGGCGGCGTTGAGCTTCTCGCTCTGCGCGAGCTGCTTCTCCACCGCCTCTTCGCCGCTCACGTCGCGGTAGTAGCAGACCGCCTCGCCGCTGCCGAGCGGATAGGCGAGCACGCGATAGGCATGGCCGCCGATGCGGATGCGCGCGCGTCCGCTCTTCGCGGCGCGATCGACTTCGTCGAGGGGACAGCCTTGGCAGATCTCGGCGCGGCCGAAGAGCGCCTGGTGGCATTTCATGCCCGGAACCGCGCGGATCTCGAGGTGCCCCACCTCGGCGTAAGCGCGGTTGGCGCGGCGCACGATGCGGTCGCGAGTGACGATGGCGAGCGGGTCGCTGATGGCGTCGAAGCTCTGCTCCCATTCGAGTTTGGCGCGCGCCAGCTGATCGGTGCGGGCGCGGACGCGCTCCTCGAGAGAGGCGTTGAGCTGCGCCAGCTCCTCGTTCTTCCTCGACCCCTCGGCGTGCAGGCGGGCGTTCTCCACGTCGAGACGGTGCTGCGCGATCGCCGAGCGCAGCGCGATGCGCAGCTGCGCGCCGGTCCAGGGAGGGGCCATGAAGCGGCCCACCTCGCCGCGCACGCTCGACTCTTCGATGGAGTCGAGATCGGCGTAGCCCCCGAGCAACACGCGCTGGGTTTGCGGCCAGCGCTGGGCCACCTGGCCCAGGAGCGCGACTCCGCCGGCGCCGGGCAGCTCTTGCCTCGCGACCACCACTTCTGCCGGCGCCTCGGCGAGGAGCGCGAGGGCCTGCTCGAGGCTGCGGGCGATCCGGAGCGCAAATCGCGCCGGCGCCAGCGCCGCGACCAGCTGGACCAGCGAGTCCGGGTCGCCGTCGACCAGCAGCACCGAAGCGCCGTCGTAGGATTCCACGAGCTATCGCCGCCACGCCGCGGATTGGGCGGCGCTGGGGTTGACGATCACTTCGCCCGAGTCGCCGTCGAGCGCGACGCGATCGCCCTGCGATACCGCCCCGAAGATCTGCCGCACGCCGCACACCACCGGCAGCCCCAGCGCAGTGAGGAGCGCCGCGCCGGTGGAGTCGGCCGCCAGCGCCGCGCACACCGCGCCGGTCGCGCCCGCCGCCCATCCGCGTAGCGCCAACAGCCCGGGCAGGTGCACCGAGACCAGCAGCTCCCCGCGGCGCAGGCGTTGCGGTTCCAGCCCCGCGAGGCGGTGCGCCACCGCGCCGAGAAAAGCCTCCACGTCGACCGCGCGCCGCGCCGCCGGCCCCTGGTCGCCGAGGGAGCGCGCCACCTCGCCGGCAATCCGCTCCAGCGCCAGCGAGGGCGCGACCCCGCGCGAGAGGTGCTCCTGCGCGCGCTCGTCGAGGCGCACGTCCTCGAGCGAGCTGCACACCTCCTCCAGCGGCCGGCACGGCTCGCGCAGGGCTGCCCGTGCCCGCTCGGCCAGCTGCCGCACTTCGTTGCGCACCGCCGCGAAGGCGGCCGCCAGATCCTCTGCGGGCGCCTGCCGCGGATCGCGGCGCGGCAAGGCGCGCGAGAGCAGCGTGGCCAGGCCGAGCGCGCGGCCGCGTCCGTTGCCCTCGCCGTGCACGATCACGTGCGCGCCGGCGGGATGTTCCGCCTCGACCAGCGCGGCCAGCGCGCGCGAGGCGGTGACCGCGAGCAGGAGCACCTCCTCGGGAAAAGGCCCGGTCTCGCGCTGCAGCACCAGCGCGCCGCGTGGCCGCGAGCCGGAGAGCAGCGGCACCGCCAGGAACGCCGGATAGCGCTCCTCGGCGAGCTGGGGGAAGTACTCGAACTGCTCGGTGAAGCGCGCGTCGTCCACCGTCACCGGCCGCAGGGTCTCGACGCAGGTGCCGGTGATGCCCTGCCCCACTTTCATGCGCACCTCCCCGAGCACCTCCTGCGCGTAGCCGTGCGTGCCGCGCAAGACCAGCTCGTGGCCGGCCTCGAGCACGTACACCGAGGCGATGGGCGAGACGCACACCGCCGCCAGCTGCTCGCAGAAATAGGAGAGCCCCGCCGAGAGAGCCCCGCCCGGAGCCGCGCCCGCCGCGAACTTCAGCGCGGCCTGCAGCCGGGCCGAGCGGTCGAAGATCTGCACCGGCACGCGGGGGGCGTCCACGGGCTCATGCTAGTACGTCGGACGATGGACCGCGACGAGGAGCAGCTGCGGAGGTTGGGATATGCGCAGCAGCTCCTGCGCGGAATGGGCGGGTTCGCGAACTTTGCCTTGAGCTT
>Ga0307479_10006146_pt1 | contig 11018 bp, 5 predicted proteins | sample atmos_gasesECM4C_FD_203743 | JGI IMG/M metagenome (GOLD analysis project Ga0307479, IMG submission 203743) | Hardwood forest soil microbial communities from Morgan-Monroe State Forest, Indiana, United States - atmos_gasesECM4C_515 | ecosystem: Environmental > Terrestrial > Soil > Temperate...
AGACGCAGCGCCTGTTCAAAGCCGAGCAGCAGCGCGCAGCGGAGCTGGCGGTCATAAACAGCATCCAGGAGGGGATGGCGTCGAAGCTCGAGTTCCAGGCGGTGGTCGATCTCGTGGGCGACAAGCTGCGAGAGGTGTTCCACACAGGCGACATCGGCATCCGGTGGCACGACCCTGCGACGAATCTCGCTCACTACCTGTATCAGTACGAGCATGGCGTGCGGCAGCACGTGGCGCCCACTACGCCTCGCGAAGGCGGTCCCTGGCCAACGCTGGTGCGGACCCGCCAGCCGCTCGTGTTCAGAAATCGCGAAGAGGCCGCGGCGCTCGGCGTCGGCGTAATTCCGGGTACCGATACGAGTCAGTCGGCGGTTTTCGTCCCGATTCTCGGAAGCGATCGCGTCCTGGGCTCGATTGTCCTGGAGAATTACGAACGCGAGGACGCTTTCGGCGAAGCGGAAGTGCGGCTCCTCAGCACCGTGGCCGCGAGCATGGGCGTTGCGCTCGAAAACGCGCGTCTCTTCGACGAGACCCAGCGCCTGTTCAAGGCCGAGCAGCAACGCGTCGCAGAGCTGGCGGTCATCAACAGCATCCAGGAGGGGATGGCGGCCGAACTCGACTTCCAAGCCATCGTCGACCTTGTCGGCGACAAGCTGCGAGAAGTGTTCCACACCGGCGACATCGGCATTCGGTGGTACGAGTCCGACACCGGGCTCATGCATTACCTGTATCAATACGAGCACGGGGCACGACAAACAGTGTCGCCAAGGGAGCCTCTCAAGAGCGGGCCGTGGTCCGTTGCTGCGCGGACCCGTCAGCCAGTCGTGTTGAGGAATCCAACCGAAGGAGCCGCGCTTGGGGCCAAGGCAATACCAGGTACCGACCAGAGTCAATCCTCGGTTTTCGTGCCCATTCTGGGAAGTGATCGCGTGCTCGGCTTGATCGTGTTGGAGAACTACGAACGCGAGGACGCCTTCGGCGAGGCGGAAGTACGATTGCTAAGCACCGTCGCTGCGAGCATGGGCGTGGCCCTGGAGAACGCGCGGCTCTTCGACGAGACACAGCGGCTGCTCAAGGAGACCGAGCAGCGCAACGCCGAGCTCGCAATCATCAACAGCGTGCAGGCGGCGCTCGCTGCCGAGCTCAACATCCAGGGCATCTACGATGCAGTCGGCGACAAGATCCGGGACATATTTCATCACCGCGATATCGCCATCCGCGTCTACGATCCGAAGACCAGCCTTCTGCATTATCCGTATACCTACGAGAACGGGCGGCGGATCGCCATCGAATCCGAGCCTCTGCACGAAGGATTCACGGCGCATGTCCTGCGCACGCGCGAGACTCTGGTCGTCAGCGAGAACATGGAGGAGGCGGTCGAGAAATACGGCTCGTCGATCGTGCCCGGCACGCAGATGGAGAGATCCGCCGCCTATGTTCCTCTCGTCGCGGGCGACCAGGCTCGAGGAATCATTTGCTTGATGGACATGGAGCGCGAGCACGCTTTCAGTGAATCGGACGTGCGCCTGCTGCAAACGCTGGCCAACAGCATGAGCGTGGCGCTGGAGAATGCACGGCTTTTTGACGAGACGCAGCGCCTGTTCAAGGAGAGCGAGCAGCGCGCGGCCGAGCTGGCGATCATCAACAGCGTGCAGGAAGGGCTGGCGTCGAAGCTCGAGATGCAGGCGATCTACGACATGGTCGGCAATAAGATCCGCGAGATCTTCAGCGCGGACGTCGTCGGCATCACCCTGTATGAGCCCGCCGCCAACATGGCTCGCTATGTGTTCCTGCTCGACCACGGCGAGCGCTTTCACCCGGGCGCACAGGCGCCGAGCGGCTTCACCGCGGAGATTCTCCGGACGCGCCAGAGCCTGGTGTTTCATACCGCCGACGATCTGAATCGGCGGATGGTGGAACTGGGATCCAGCAACATTGGTGGCGGCATCCAGGACAACTCGTTCATCTACGTTCCAATCCTGCGCGGTAGCGACGCCAACGGCGTGATCGTCGTCGGAAAGCAGCTCCAGCACGCTTTCAGCGATTCGGACGTTCGCCTGTTGACGACCCTCGCCAACGCGATGAGCGTGGCGCTGGAAAATGCGCAGTTGTTCGACGAGACCCAGCGGCTGTTGAAGGAAACCGAGCAGCGCGCCGCCGAGCTCGCGATCATCAACAGTGTCCAGCAAGCGCTCGCCGCCGAGCTCAACATGCAGGGCATCTACGATGCGGTCGGCGACAAGATCCGCGAGATTTTTCATGAAGCGGACGTTGGCATTCGCATCTACGACGCACAGTCCAATTTGATGCACTACCCGTATGTTTACGAAGGCGGTCAGCGGATCGCCATCGAGTCCAGGCCTCTGTCGGACAGAGGTTTTGCACACCACGTTCTGCGCACCCGCGAGACGCTGGTGATCAACGAGAACATGGTGCAGGAGTCGGAAAGGTACGGCAGCTTCACGCTGCCCGGGACGAAGGAAGATAAATCGGCGATCTATGTGCCGCTGGTCGCGGGCGACCAGGCACGTGGGCTGATCAGCCTGGTCGACTTGGAGCGCGAGCACGCCTACGGCGATTCGGACGTGCGTCTGCTGCAAACGCTCGCCAACGCCATGAGCGTCGCGCTCGAGAACGCGCGCCTATTCGACGAGACGCAGCGCCTGTTCAAGGAGAGCGAGCAGCGCGCCGCGGAGCTAGCCATCATCAACAGCGTGCAGCAGGCGCTCGCCGCCGAGCTCAACATTCAGGGCATCTACGACGCGGTTGGCGACAAGATTCGCGAGATATTCCACCAGACGGACGTCGATATGCGGATCTACGATCCACAGACCAATTTGGTCCACTACCCCTATGCGCACGTAAGCGGGCAACGGGTCGCCATCGCGTCGATGCCACTGGGCGACAGGGGCTTCGGCCCCCATGTGCTGCGTACCCGCGAGACGCTGGTGATCAACGAGAACATGGCGCAAGAAGTAGAAAAGTATGGCAGTTACATGCTGGTGCCTGGCAACCCGACAGAGAAATCGGCCGTGTACGTACCACTGGTGGTAGGGGACCAGGCGCGCGGACTCATCAAGCTGCTGGACATGAACCGCGAGCAGGCGTTCTCGGCGTCGGACGTGCGCCTGTTACAGACTCTGGCGAGCAGCATGAGCGTTGCGCTCGAGAATGCGCGCCTCTTCGACGAGACGCAGCGACTGTTCAAGGAAAGCGAGCAGCGTGCGGCCGAGCTTGCGATCATCAACAGCGTGCAGCAGTCGCTCGCTGCCGAGCTCAACATCCAGGGCATCTACGACGCGGTCGGCGACAAGATCCGCGAGATCTTCAATCAGGCGGACGTCGCCATCCGCATTTACGACCCGAAGACCAATCTGATCCATTACCCGTATGGTTGCGAGAACGGGCAACGGATCACGATACCGTCGTCGCCGCTCTCCGACAAGGGCATAGCCGCCCACGTGCTGCGCACCCGGGAAACGCTGGTCATCAACGATAACATGGCACAGCAACTGGAGGTCTACGGAAGCACACTCCTGCCTGGAACGAAGATGGAGAAATCAGCGGTTCACGTGCCGCTGGTCGCGGGCGACCAGGCGCGCGGGCTCATCAGCCTGTTCGACATGGAACATGATAGGGCCTTCAGCGCCCCCGACGTACGCCTGCTCCAGACGCTTGCCAACAGCATGAGCGTCGCGCTTGACAACGCGCGCTTGTTCGACGAGACGCAGCGCCGCACGCGAGAGACCGCTGCCCTCGCCGAAGTCGGTCGCGACATTTCCTCGACGCTGGATCTGGCGACGGTGATGGACCGCATCGCCGGTCACGCCAAGACCCTGCTCAACGCCGGCAGCAGCGCCATCTTCCTGCCCGAACCCGGGGGCCAGAGCTACCGCGCAATCGTCGCGATCGGCGACATTGCGGAGGCAGTCAAGACCACGGTGATCACCGTGGGCGAGGGGATCATCGGCAATCTCGTCCAAAGCGGCCGTGCGGAGTTCATCAATGATTCCGCCGCCGATCCGCGTGCGATCCAGATCCCCGGCACGGGCCGAGGAGAGAACGACCGGCTGATGGTGGCGCCGCTGCTGGCCGGGCAGACGGTCAAGGGCGCGATGGCCGTGTGGCGCACGGGAGGGCAGCCGTTCAGCGAAACCGAGCTGGAATTTCTCGTCGGCCTCTCGCTGCAGGCGACCGTCGCCATCGAGAACGCGCGGCTGTTTGCCGAGTCGCAGAAGCGCGCCGCCGAGCTCACCACCGTCAACACCGTGTCGCAGCAGCTTGCTGGCAAGCTCGATCTTAATGCCCTGCTCGACCTGGTAGGCGAGCAGATTCGCACCCTCTTCAAAGCCGACGTCGCCTACGTGGCACTGCTCGACCGGGCCAGTGGCATCATCAACTTCCCGTACCAGTACGGCGAGGAGATCAAGCCGCTCAAATACGGCGAGGGCCTGACCAGCCGGATCATCAAGTCGGGCAAGGCGCTTATCATCAACCGCGAGACCGATCGGCGCGGCCTGGAGCTCGGCGCACGCGTCGTCGGCAAGCATGCGCTATCGTATCTCGGAGTGCCGATACTGGTGGGCGGCACCAGCCTTGGCGTAGTGAGCGTGCAGAGCACGCAGACGGAGGGCATGTACGACGACGACGACGAGCGCCTGCTCTCCACCATCGCCGCCAACGTCGGCGTCGCGCTGCAGAACGCACGCCTGTTCCAGGAAGCGCAGGAGGCGCGGGCCGCGGCCGAAGCCGCGAACGAGGCGAAGAGCTCGTTCCTGGCCACGATGAGCCACGAGATCCGCACGCCGATGAACGCCGTGATCGGCATGAGCGGATTGCTGCTCGACACCAAGCTCGATACCGAGCAGCACGACTACGTCGCCACCATCCGCGAGTCCGGCGACGCCCTGCTGACGATCATCAACGACATCCTCGATTTCTCGAAGATCGAAGCCGGCCGCATGGACATCGAGTCGCAGCCCTTCGATCTGCGCGACTGCGTCGAATCGGCGCTGGACCTGGTGACCGCGCGCGCCGTCGAGAAGCACCTGGATACGGCGTACGTTTTCGAGGGCGACATTCCCGCGGCGATTGTCGGCGACGTGACGCGGTTGCGCCAGATCATGTTGAATCTCCTCTCCAACGCGGTGAAGTTCACCGAAGCCGGCGAAGTGGTGCTGACGGTAAGCTCCAAGGCGCTCGCTGCGAACCGCGCCGAGCTCACCTTTTCCGTGCGCGACACCGGCATCGGGCTTTCCGAGGAAGTCATGAGCCGGCTGTTCCAGTCGTTCTCGCAAGCCGATTCTTCCACTACCCGCAAATACGGGGGTACCGGTCTCGGGCTCGCGATCAGCCGGCGCCTCGCCGAGCTGATGGGCGGGCGCCTGTGGGCGGAAAGCGAAGGTCCGGGTCGAGGAGCCACGTTCCTGTTCAGCATCCAGGCGCCGACCGCCGAGCTGCCGCCGGCACGGCAGCGCGATTTCGTCGGCGTCCAGCCGGAGCTGGAGGCCAAGCGCGTCCTCGTCGTCGACGACAACGCCACCAACCGGCGCGTGCTGGGCCTGCAGACCGCGAAGTGGGGGATGTCCGCGCGTGCCACCGAATCACCCCACGAAGCATTGCGCTGGCTCGAAAACGGCGAGACCTTCGATCTCGCGATCCTCGACATGCACATGCCGGAGATGGACGGCATTGCGCTGGCGCGGCAGATTCGCGAGCGGCAAGCCGCGCTTCCGCTCGTGCTGTTCAGCTCGCTGGGCCGGCGCGAAGTCGGCGACGACGAACGACTCTTCGATGCCTTCCTCGCCAAGCCGATCCGGCAGTCGCACTTGTTCGATACGCTGGTCGGCCTGCTCTCGCGCGACGCCGCGCCCAAGGTCGAGGTGGCGCCGGGCAAGCCGCAGCTCGATCCGGGCCAGGCTGCGCGCCATCCGCTGCGCATCCTGCTGGCCGAGGACAACGTGGTCAACCAGAAGCTTGCGCTGCGGCTGCTGCAGCAGATGGGCTATCGCGCCGACCTGGCATCGAACGGCATCGAGGCCGTCGAATCGGTGCAGCGGCAGACCTACGACGTCGTGCTGATGGACGTGCAGATGCCGGAAATGGACGGGCTCGAAGCCTCGCGCAAGATCAATGCGCGCTGGCGCCCACAGGACCGGCCGCGCATCATCGCGATGACCGCCAACGCGATGCAGGGCGACCGCGATATGTGCCTCGCCGCCGGCATGGACGATTACCTTACGAAGCCGATACGCGTGGAACGGCTGGTCGAGGCATTGAACCAGGTACCTGCCCGAAGGGATCGCTGATGAGCGCACCGGCCGCGTCCGCCATAGATCGCGCGACTTTCGAGGCGCTCAAGCAAACGACGGGCGACGAGTTCGTGCTCGAACTCGTCGATACGTTTCTGCAGGAGGCGCCGTCGATGCTCGATGAGTTGCGCCGCGCGCTGGCGGCAAAAGATGCCGACAAGTTCCGGCGGACCGCGCATTCGCTCAAGTCCAACAGCAACACCTTCGGTGCACTCACGCTGGGTGCCATGGCGCGGGAGCTGGAGCTCGGCGGTATGGCCAAGGCGAGCGAGGGCGGCGGGCAACCGCTCGACGCGTTGGCTCAGGAGTATTCGCGCGTTGCTGCGGCGTTGACCGAATTGCGAAATGAGTGAACTGAGGAGTGAACTGAGACGCGACCTGCGAAGCGGGTCAGCTCGCCTGCTCGTGGTCGACGACAACAAGGTCAACCGGCTGCTGCTCGCGCGCAGCCTGGAATTGCAGGGTCACAGCGTGGCATCGGCGGAGAACGGCCGCGTGGCGCTGGAGATGCTGCGGCGCGAAGGCTTCGACCTCGTGCTGCTCGACATGGAAATGCCGGAGATGGACGGCTTTCAGGTGCTCGAGCAGCTCGTCAACGATCGGCAGCTTCGCGACCTGCCGGTCATCGTCACGTCGTCGCTGGAGGGCATCGACAACATCGCCCGCTGCATCGAGCTCGGCGCCGAGGATTACCTGACCAAGCCGGTCAATCCGGTGCTCCTGAAAGCGCGCATCGGAGCGAGCCTCGAGAAGAAATGGCTGCGCGACCAGCAGAAGGAGCTGGTGCGCCGTTTCGCCACCCCGGAGGTCGCGCAGGACCTGCAGGATTCCGGTTTCTCGCTGGGCGGCAAGCTCGTGCGCGCCACGGTGATGTTTTCCGATATTCGCGGCTTCACTTCGCTCGCGGAGTCGCAGCCGCCCGAGGAGACGATCGAGCTCCTCAATACGTATTACGCGCTGATGTTCGAAGCGATCAGCGGCCATGGAGGCGTCGTCACGCTGATGATGGGTGACGGGCTGATGGCCGTCTTCGGCGCGCCGGTGCCGCTTCCGGACCATGGCGCGAGCGCGGTGCGCGCGGCGCAGGAGATGGTTGAGTTGATCGACCTGTTCAACCTCGAGCGGGACGCCGCCGGGAAACCGTCGATCAGAATCGGCATCGGCATTGCGTCGGGCGAGATGGTCGCCGGATACACCGGCACCAACCAACGAGCGACTTACACCTGCATCGGCGACACCGTCAATCTCGCAGCCCGGCTCGAGACACACACCAAAGTTGCGCAACGTCTCATTCTGATCGATCAGGCAACGCGCTCGGCGCTGAGCGAGCGCGTCACGGTCGAGCCGCTCGGCGTCGTTCCGTTCAAGGGCAAGACGACCGCGGTCGAGGTGTTCTCGGTCGACCCGGGGCAGAAGCGCTAGCCCGAAGCAGTCGCACGCTGCGCCCTGTTCATGTCACCTGGTGGGATAGGGCGTGCCGTTCTTGTGGGTGTACCACCCGACTTTCGGATCGAAGACCATGTCGATGTCGGGATAGACGGTGAAATCGTCGGTCGTTCGGGTGCCGACTTCGAGACAAACGGCCGTGGTGCCGCTCTTGTTCACCAGATGATGGCCGTCGGGCGCGTTCCTGGGGAATGCCGCGCAATCGCCCGCGCGCAACACCTGCTCGCCCTCATCGGTGATGAGCACGACCTCGCCCGAGATCACATAGACGAATTCGTCTTCCGCCGAGTGCCAGTGGCGTTGGCTGGACCAAGAACCTGGCGGTAGTTGCAGCAGATTGACGCCGAACTGCGTCAAGCCGCCCGCGTCGCCGAGCCTCTGCCGGAGGCGATCGGTCGACTGCTTGTCGAACGGCGCGGGGTAGGTCGACCCCTTGCGCTCGGGGATGGACTTTAGATCGAGCTTGGGCATCGGTGACGCTCCATGAACGACGTGCTCAAAAGAAATCGCCCGCGCGCCATTACTTCGGTGCCATCCGGATGGCGCCGTCTAGCCGGATCACCTCGCCGTTGAGCATTTCGTTGCGGACGATCTCGCCGACGAGCGATGCAAATTCGTCCGGTCGGCCGAGGCGCGGCGGGAACGGCACCATCTTGCCCAGCGACTCGGCGATATCCGGAGGAATCTGGCCCACCATCGGCGTCTCGAAGATGCCCGGCGCGATGGTCATGACGCGGATCCCGAGGCGGGCGAGCTCGCGCGCGATCGGCAGCGTCATGCCGACGAGCCCGGCCTTGGACGCGCTGTAGGCGGGTTGGCCGATCTGGCCGTCGAACGCGGCGACCGACGCCGTATAGACAATGACGCCCCGCTCGCCACCGGCGTTGGGCGCATTCCTGCTCATCGCCTCCGCGGCCAGCCGCGTCATGTTGAACGAGCCGACCAGGTTGATCTGGACGACGCGGACAAAGCTCGCCAGCGCATGCAGTGCCTCCTTGCCGAGCACTCTTTCGCCATGGACGACGCCCGCGCAGTTGACGAGGCCGTGTACCGCGCCGAAGGCGTCCAGCGTTGCAGCGACCGCTGCCTTGCCGCTGGCCTCGTCGGTGACATCGGTCTTGACGAACCTCGCGCGGGTGCCCAGCTCGCCTGCGAGCGCATTCCCGGCGACCTCGTTGAGATCGGCAAGCATGGCTTTGCCGCCGCCCGCGACCACCATCCGCGCCGTGCCCGCACCCAGGCCCGACGCGCCACCGGTGATGAGAAACACGCTGTCGCCGATCTGCATTGTTGCATCCTCGCGCTGTTAGAGTATCCGGTTGAACCACAGCACGGAGAGAAACGCCGAGATCAGCGCCACGATCGCAGCGGCGGCAGCCAGCAGCGCGGTGATCTCGGTCTGCCGGGTTTCGAGCGCGATTCGCGTGTTGAGGCTCTCGTAGACCTTCTTCAGGTCCGCGGAATTGCTGGCGTAGAAATATTCGCCGTGTGTTATGCCGGCGATCGTCTTGAGCGATTCCTCGTCGAGACGCACGCGCATCGACCAGCCCTCGCTGCCGAGGATCTCGCCGTTGGCCGTGCCGATGCCTACCGTGTAGACCTTGACGCCGCGTTCGGCCGCCATGCGCGCGGCCTCCATCGGATTCGGGCCGGTCGTCGTCTGGCCGTCGGTCAGCAGGATGATCGCCGCCGACGCGTACGAGCCCGGCTCCGCCGGTTTCGGCGCCGCCTTGCCCGATGCGCCGGCCTTGTCCAGGGGCACGCCGCCACGCTGCGCATCGTCGCGCGGATTCGACGCGCGCAGATCGAACTCGACGTCCGGAAAGATCGTCTTCAGCGACACGAGTATGCCGCTGCCGACCGCGGTCCCGCGCTGCAACTGAAAGCGATCGATGGCGGCGAGGATGTCCTCGCGGTTGCGCGTGGGAGGCTGCACGACCGACGCCGTCGCGGCGAAGGACACCACGCCGATGCGTGCGCTTGCCGGCTGGTCGGCAACGAAAGCGCGCGCCGCCTCCTGTGCGGCGACGATCCGGCTGGGCGCGACGTCGGTGGCACGCATGCTGCCGGAGACGTCCATCGCCAGGATGATCGTCTCGTATTGCGAAGGTAACGTTATCGTCGCGGTGGGTCGCGCAACGGCGACCAGGAGCGCGATCAGCGCCAGCAGGAAAAGGAATGGCGGAATGTGCCTCCGCACCCTCTGCCCTGCGCCCATCGCGTTCCTGACGATGGCGAGGCTCGCATAGCGCAGTACGCGTTTCTTCTTCCGGCGCAGCAACAGCAGGTAGACGCCGATCAGCGCCGGCGCGGCGAGCAGCAGCCAGAGTACCTCGGGCCACAGAAACGTCATGCGTGCGTGGCTTCCAGATGCTGCGGCAGAATTCCGCCGCCGGCGAGCTGGCTGCGCCGCTTGCGCAGGTCGGCGAAGCGCAGGACCGCGTCGATCAGATTGTCGTCCGTCGCCAGTTCCAGTGCGTCCACGCCGGCACGCCGGAATGCCGATCGCAGCGCTTTTTCGCGCTGCTCGGCGATGAACGCGAAGCGCTTGCGGAAACGGCGATCGTGCGTGTCGACGTAGAGCTGCTCGCCGGTCTCGGCGTCCTGGATCGGCACCATCCCGAGATCGGGCAGCTCCATTTCCAGCGGATCGTACAAACGCACCGCGATGAGCTCGTGACGCAGCGCCAGCCGCGCCAATGACTCCGCCCATCCCGGCGCGCTGATGAAATCGGAAACGATGAAAACGAGCGAGCGCCGCGCCATGAGGGCAAACGCGGTCTGCAGCAGAACCTTGAGATCGGTCGCACCCGAGCGCGCGCGTTCCGGCCGAGAAAGCATCGTGTGCAGGATTTGCAGCACGTGGCGGCGGCCGCTTCTCGCCGGGATCACCGTGTCGACCTTGTCGCCGTAGAAGACCGCACCGACGCGGTTGCCGTGACGGCTGAGCAGCCGCGCGAGGACGGTGACGAAGTCGCTCGCCACGCCCCGTTTTCTCACCTCGCCCGAGCCGAAATCGAGCGACGGGCTCAAGTCGAGCAGGAACCACGCCGTGACATCGCGATCTTCGTGATACTCGCGCACATAAGGCGTCGCCAGACGGGCGGTCACGTTCCAGTCGATATGCCGCACGTCGTCGTGATACTGATACTCGCGCAGATCGGCGAGATCGAGCCCGAAGCCGCGGAACAGCGTCCGGTAATCGCCGTGCAGCAGACCGTCCAGGCGACGGATGACCGTCCACTCCAGCCGGCGCAGGAT
>Ga0307479_10006147_pt1 | contig 11017 bp, 9 predicted proteins | sample atmos_gasesECM4C_FD_203743 | JGI IMG/M metagenome (GOLD analysis project Ga0307479, IMG submission 203743) | Hardwood forest soil microbial communities from Morgan-Monroe State Forest, Indiana, United States - atmos_gasesECM4C_515 | ecosystem: Environmental > Terrestrial > Soil > Temperate...
CGAAGCGGATCCCTGTGTTCGAACGGCCTAACTCGGCGGTGTTACCGACTCGCTAAAGAACACTCTAGGGCGACGGAATCAACCATCAGTCACGCCACCTTCCGACCAGAACGTTACTGCTCCAATTTGGCAAAGGTGACCAGCCGCTATCCCAACGGGCAGGCACCAGCTCCCACACCCACGAACCATTGTCAGCGCTCACACGGAGGTAGCGGCCATCACACTTCACATCGACACCGACCACGGCCCAACCACGAGCAATGTCATCCCACCCGCGATTTCCATCCACAAGGATCAGCGGCGCTACATCGTGAACAACGCCCGGCGTCCTACTGCTGCCGAACACTGTCGCCACCTCGCCGAATTCGCAGGTAACTTTCCCGTCGTAGTGGAGCTCGATCACCTATTCCACGATGACGTACACGCAGCGGTCGGAGGCGGGTTCAGAGAAAATCCGGACCTCGATCATCCAAAAAGTAGGCGGGCGATTCCGCGTGTGTTGGCTTGGTGATGGCAGCGATTGGCTTAACTACACTTCGACGTCACCCAGGCGGCCGCGCGGGCTTACGTGCCGGATGTCTGCGTCCAGGTCTGGCCGAAGTCCAAGGCGATGACCTTGATGGCCGCCCCTCGGGCATTGATCTGGCGGGCGAGCTCTTCGGGTGCTGGGTCACCTGGCGCATAGTGCACGGGGATGACTTCTGATGCACCCAGCCACTCGGCGGCGATCGCGGCGTCCGCCGGTGGCAGGTCGGTGATGTTGACCGGGCCGACCTGGACGCCGCCAATGCCCAGGATCGCCACTCGCGGCGTGAACAGCTCACCCCAGGTCCGCAGGTCGGGTGAGATCGACAAATCGCCGCCGCAGAAGATGCGGCTTCCGGCGTCGGTGGTCAGCATGAAGCTCATCGGCTCATCGGCGACAAACTGGCCGCGCCACGTCATGGTCGATTGGTGCCGCGCATCGAGTGCCTTAAGGGTGAGGTCGCCGTGCCGGAAGGTCACCCCGGACACGATGCCCGCGCATCGCTCGGCCGGAACCCCGGCATCCAGGGCGGCGCCGTACAAGGCTGTGCCACAGACCAGGACAGCCTTCCCGGCCAGAGTGACGTCGATGGCTTGGGCTCTGTGGTCGTATCCGGCATGCGTGACGGCAACGATATCGACGTCGGCGAGCTCATCGAGACTAACCGGGCTATCCGGCAGGCGCACGCCGCGCTCAGACCCGTGCAAGAAAGGATCGACGACCACGCGCGTCCCCGCCTCAGTGGTGATGACATAACCGGCCCAACCGATGCGCCGGATGGTCAAAGCGCTCACGCGCCACTCCCTTCACGCAGCGTTGCTGCAACTCGGCCTCGTTGAGGAGGCCATCCGAGAGCTGCGGCAAGACATGATGAACGGCCTTCCCCGTCTGCGCGCCGAGATCGGCACGACGCGGCATGCCGACGACGCCGAACAGGTTCATGACGAAGTGAGTGCGGCAATAGCACTTGAAGTTCGACGCATGCGTTGGCCCGCCATCGGCGTAGGGGATCGTACAGATGCTCCTATGCGGTATGAAGAGCACCTTTTGGCCGCTGTAGGTCGGCTTGGACTCGTCGTGCTCGATCCACCTACCGTTACCCGCCCCGGGCTGCGATCATCGCCGAGCGATTCACCTTGGTTGCCGCCGTGCGGGGTATCGCGTCGACGAATTCGACGGTCTTGGGCGCCTTGTAGGGGGCGAGCCGGCTCTTGGCGTACTCGATCACCTGCTGCTCGGTGAGCAGATCCTGGCCATCCAGGTCGGCGAGTTGCACTACGGCATGCACCCGACGCCCCCACTGCGGGTCTGAGAGTCCGATGACCACGACGTCGGCGATGCCCGGGTGGCCCGCCAGCGCGGACTCGACCTCCGCCGGAAAGACATTGGCGCCGCCGGTGATGATCATGTCGACGCGGCGGTCGATTATATAGAGGTAGCCGTCGGCGTCGACGTGGCCGATGTCGCCGGCGGAACGGAACCCGTCCTCGGTCGACGGCAGCGGCGGCGCCCCACCCAGATACCGGTATCCCGCGCTCATCGGCGCGCGCAGGTACACGTCGCCATCTTCGCCGGTGGCCACCGGCCTTTTCTCGGCGTCCAGAATCCGGATCTCGGTGTCCCGGAAGCCGCGGCCAACGCTGCCGGGATGCGCCAGCCACTCGTCGCCGCGCAACGCCGTGAGCCCGAGATTCTCGGTCATGCCGTAGGCCGTCACGATCTGCTCGGGGCTCAGCAGCTCGAACCAGGTGTGCAGCAGCGCCGGCGGCATCACGGCGGCGCCCTGCAGAATGAAGACGACGCTGGACAAATCGCGCTGCCGGATGTCGGGCCGCGCCGCTATGCGCGCCAGCATTGTGGGCGTGGCCGTGAAGTTGGTGATCCGATAGCGTTCGATGACGTCCAGAACTAGTGCCGCGTCGAACTTTTCGAGCACCACCAGATGGTCACCGGCCAACAGGAAGAGGAAGGTGGCGAAGCCGTTGGTGTGATACATCGGCGCGGGCACCATGATGGTCTGGGGCTGAGCTACCGGCGTCCAGGAGGACAAAAACGGTTCGCCGTGCTGAGGCGTCCAGAGCGACGGCGCCAAGTTGAGGATCACTTTGGGCACACCGGTCGAACCGCTGCTGCAGATTCCATTGGCGGTGGGGGAAACGGCTTCGGGCAGCCGGATCTCGGACTCGCCGGCCGCGCGCGCATCCAGCTGCCATCGGCTGTTTTCGTCGACGACCACGGCGGGGTCGATCACCTCGCGCACCCGATTTCGCTCCCACTCGGGCAGATCCCAGTGCATGGGAATGGGAACCGAACCGATCTTCCAGCACCCCAGCGTCGCCAGCACCAGGTGCTGCGAATTCGGGATTGCAAGTGCGACAAGGGAACCCGTTTCAGCGCCGTTGGCGGCCAGTGCGCGTCCCCACTGATTGGCGCGGGCGTCGAGTTCACCAAAGGTCAGCGACAGCGCGGTGCCGTCGAGCGCGACAATGGTCACAGCCGTCGCGTCGCGCCGTTGCTGGGCGAGCTCCTGCAGTTTGGTCCCGAACGGGATTCCGTCCTCAAGCGGGTTGGCGGTCACTCCGGCTATGACGGGTTCGGTGCTCATGCCGATACCGGCCCACTGAAGAGTGTCTCCAGCGAGCCATCGCGGACGTCGGGTATCAGGCGCAGTCCGAGTTCCTCGGCGCCCAATGGCAACCGGATCAGCGGTTGGGTGTGCCGGTCGAGCACGCTGATATCGGACTCGTCGCAGAAGCCCAGGGCGCCGACCAACTGGTGGGCTGTGCGCAGCACTTGCCGTGCGGTGTCGGCGGCCTTGAACCGAAGAACGAGTGCGTCGGCCGAACGGACTTGCTCCTGCGTCGATTCCGGTCGGGAGATGGTGTATTTGGCGAGTTCGTGAAGTCCGCGCACCGCGACGGAGGCATCCGCGACGGCGAACCTGACGGCCTGGAAGTCCGCCAATGGCTTGCCGAACTGAATGCGGGCGCGCACATGTTCGGTGACGATGTGCAACGACTGCTGCATTGCTCCCAGAATCCGCCATGATCCCAGCACGAGATGAAGGTTAACGTCGGCGGCCGGCACGGTTCCATCGGGTGCGCTCAGGGTGGCCGGCACCAGGAACGGCCCCAATTTGGCGTTGGTTCGCGACGCCAGCTGCGGGCGGTAGCGATTGCCGTCCAGGTCAGCGGCTATCCAGTCACCGGGCAGATCGCCGTGATCGATACGTGGCGCCTCGGGATTGACTAGGGCCAGTCGGGCGCCGTCGACGGCTAGCAGCTCATCGACGAGTGGATAGGGCAGAGCCGTTGCGCCGGCGGCCTGGCAGAGGACCGCGGCGGCCAGCACGTCGTCGGGTGACGACCGGACATTGATCTCGAACGCGCCGACCTCACTCAGCGCGGCACGCGCCGAGCGCCGAATGCTGTCCTCGGTCTCGGCGCGCAGTGCCGCCGGTGGCCCGCCGAAGCGGGCGAGCCGCTTGGCGGCGACGGCGGCAAAGTCGCCAATGTCTTGTGGCAGATCGGTTTTCACCGGTGTTCTCCCAATACGTCCCGTGCCACCAGCATGCGCTGTACTTCGATGGTGCCCGACGCCACGGTGGCCGCCTGTGCGTAACGCCAATGGTCTTCGATCGCTCCGTGCAGCGGTGCCGAAGCACCGCTGTCCAGTGCGGTCGGGCCCAGCACGTCGAAAAGCAGCTCAGCAACCTGCTGATCGCATGTGGTGGTGGCGATGCGGGCGGCACTGGCCGCCGCACCCGCCGCCGGGTCGTCCTGCAGCGAGACGGCTCGATAGGCCAGCAGTCTGGCGACGCGGAGATCGATGAGCGCCCGCACCCAGCGGGCGCGAATCGTTTCGGGCAGCCCGTCCCAGTCGTCGCCAAGTTGGGAGCGCATCCGGTCGAGCAGCGATTCGCACCTGGCGTAGCGGGCGATCCCGACCCGCTCAAATGCCAGCGCTTCTTTCATCACCCGCCAGCCGTCGCCCGGCTCGCCGAGGACGTCGCCGGGGAACGCCGGCACGTCGTCTAAGAACATCTCGTTGAGGTGATGAGGTCCCAGCATTGACGGGATCGGCCGAACGGTGAAACCGGGCCGGTCCATGGGAATCAGAAAAAGGGTGAGCCGCTTTGGCTTTGGGGCGTCGGGGTGGGTGCACGCCGCCAGCACGCACCAGGATGCCATCTGCGCATACGACGTCCACACCTTCTGGCCGGTGATGCGCCAACCGTCGCCGTCCGGGACGGCGCGAGTGCGCAACGACGCGAGATCGGTTCCGGCCTCCGGCTCAGAAAATCCTTGGCACCAGATCACGTCCCCGGATGCGATGGCCGCCAGGTGCTTGGCCTTCTGTTCGACCGTCCCGTAGCGCATCAGTGCCGGACCGACCCAGTTGATTCCCATGTACTGCGGACCGCGGGGCTCGTGTTGAGCCCACATTTCCTCGCGCAGCACCGTCTGCTGCCAGATCGAACCACCGCCGCCCCCATGCTCTTTCGGCCAGGCGAGCGCCAGCAGTCCCTCGGCAGCCAGCAGCTTACAGAACGTGTCGGTGGTGGCCAGGTCTTGTGGATCGTCGGTGCAGGCGCCGAGGAAGTCGGCGGGGATGTTATTGGATATCAGCTCCCGCAAGTGGTTTCGCAGTTGGCCGGCGTCATCGCCGAGGTCATAATCCATCGTCGTCATCCCTTCGGCAGCCCGAGCAGCCGCTCGGCGATGATGTTGCGCTGGACCTCCGATGTTCCGCCGTAGATGGTCGCGGCCAGTGCGTCCTGGCGTTCGAAGAGCAGATCCGGATCGCCGGCCGAACTCGGGCCATCTGCGACCGCGCTCAATTCCCAAACCCGTTGCAAAGTCACCGATCCGAGTAGTTTCAGGATGTCGGCTTCCGGGCTGGGCCGTCCCGCGAGTTCGTTACCCAGAGCGCGGTATCCGGTGGCGCGCAGCGCTTCGGCATCGGCGAGCAGCGAGCCGAGCTCGGTGCAGATGTCTGGGCCCCTCTCCGCGGCGCGGGCACCGCGGATCGAGTCGAGTCCACGCTTGATCTCGACCCAGTTCATAATCCAGATCATTTGGCGTTCATGCTGCAGCGACGACAATGCGACGTTCCAGCCGCCATTGAGTGGCCCCAGCAGGTTTTCCGCCGGCACCTCGACGTCGTCGAGGAAGACCTCGCAGAACGTCTCGTCGGAAATCGAAGCCATCCGGATGGGCTCAATCCTTACCCCGGGCGAGTGCAGGTCGAGGATCAGGCAGGAGATGCCGCGGTGTTTCGGCGCCGCCGGATCGGTGCGGGCATACAGGGTGCACCAACGCGATTCGTGGGCCTGTGTGGTCCAGATCTTGTGACCGTTGACCCGAAATGTGTCTCCGTCGCGCTCGGCGCGGGTGCGCAGTCCGGCGAAATCCGATCCGGCTTCCGGCTCGGACATGCCGAGCGCCCACCATTCGTCGCCACGCAGCAGGGGTACCAGTAGGCGGTCGATCTGGGCGGGTGTGCCGAACTGGCGGATGCCGGGCGCGGCGACGCCGGGACCCTGAATGTTGGGGAGCTTGGGCGCGGACCGCAGCGCGCCCTCGATCCGGACTTCCATAGCGTCGCGCAGTCCCAGCGATCGACCGCCGTGCTCGCGGGGCCAGGTGGGCTGTATCCACCCGGCCTCGAAGGCGGCGCGCTGATAGTCACGGCGCAGCGGGAGATCCCATCGGTACTGGCGATATTGCTCGTAGTAGTCGTCAGGCAGAAACTCCGCTAACCAGGTGGCGAACTCGGCGACCACCTCGGATCGGGTTGCCGTGCTTGTCATGCGGGGCCCCCCGCGAACCGGCGGCCCACCTCGTGGTAGAGGGCGCGGCTGTCTCCCAGCATCGCCGCGCCCTGCCAGGCGTGCCTGACGTAGAGGTGGATGTCGTGCTCCCAGGTTTGTGCGAGGGCGCCGTGCACCTGGACCGCGGTGCGCGCACAGTTGGTGGCGGCGTCGCCGGCCGCTGCCTTGGCCAGAGCGGCGGCGGTCCAGGCGTCCGCGGGTGCGGCCTTGGGATCGCCGAGACGGGCGGCCGCCGCGTAGGTAAGGCTGCGGGCGCGTTCCACGCTGACGTAGTTGTCGGCCAGCGCATGTTTGATCCCCTGGAATGCGCCGATCGGCGTGCCGAACTGACGCCGCGACTTGGCGTGTTCGACGGAGCGGTGCAGGGCGGCGCTCGCCACGCCGACCAGGTCGGCGGCAGCGGCTACCAGCGGTGCCGTCAACGCCGATTCGATCGCTACGGGTGCGCTGGCCAACGGTTCGGTGTCGATCTCTACGTCAGCCACCGGTTGTGCGGGATCGGTGGACTCACGCCCGTGGGTGATGACCCCGTCGCCGCAGCGTGCGACCGCGACCACTAGCCTGTCGTGGCCGTCGTCTTCTGTGGCGAGCGTGACGATCAGCTCCGCGCGCGACAAGTTGGGGACCGCGACCGCCCGCCCGCGCAGCCGTCCGTCCCGTAGCGTCATGGTTGGCCTCGGCAGCCGATAACCGGGGGAGTGGACCGCCAGGGTGGCGACCATACCGCCGGCAATGTCGGGGAGCACTGGCTCAACGGTCGGGCCGCAGGCACGCAAAACCCCCGCGGCCAGACCGACGCTGCTCAGCAGTGGGATGGGCGCGATGGCGGCGCCGCATTCCTCGAGAACCACCGCCAGTTCGACGGGTCCGAAGTCGCCAGTGTCGTCAGGCTTAGCGAGGTCTGTCCAGCCGAGGTCGACGACCGTCTTCCACAGCGTCCGCCAGCGTTCCGGATCCGTCATTGCCTGGCGGGCGACATCGGGCGGACACTCGGTGCGCAGGATGCCGCGCACGGTGTCGCGCAGCGACAGCTGCTCCGAAGTCAGTCCGACGTCCATAAGACCCCTAACATAATAAAAATAGTAAACTAGCGACCCGGTTGCAATCGACAAGCTTTGAACACACGCATAGGTGGGCGCATGGTCGAGTGGTTTCTGTTCCTGCCGCAGGTGCGGTTGTCGGTGGCCGACATCGCGGAGCGGGCGCGCCGTGCCGAGGCCAGTGGCTTTGACGGAATAGCGTTCATCGATCACCTCGAGGCACCCGGGCTGCCCGGCGAAAGCATTTGGGAGGCAATGGGCATTGCGACCTGGGTGGCGGCCAAGACGCAGCGGCTGCGGATTGGCCACCTGGTCCTTTGCGACGCCTTTCGGCATCCCGCCGTGCTCGCGAAACAAGCGGTCACCTTGTCGGACGCGTCGGACGGCAGATTCGAGCTCGGCCTAGGTGCGGGATCCTGGCCCGCCGAGTTCACCAGATTCGATGTCGGTCAGCAGGATCCGGTGGCCAGGGTCGAGCAGCTCGGGCGTCACCTGGCCCTGATCAGGCAGTACTGGGGGGACGGCAACGACCATGCCGGCCCGAGTCAATTACCGCACCGTACCCATCCAATACCACTGGTCCTCGGTGGCAGCGGACGCCGCATGATGGAACTCGTTCGTAGATACGCAGATTGGTGGAATTTGCAGGCCAACCACATTGATCGGTTGCCCCGGCTGGCCCCGACGGCGGGAGCCGCCCGGCTGTCGGTTCAGCAAATGGTCGGCTTCGTCCGGTCGGGCGGCGATCCGAACGCCGTGCGCGAGGTGAGCACCCGGCGCTTCGGTCACCTGGGATCGGGGCTGGTCTGCGGCGATGCCGACGAGCTGATCCGGCACTTCGCGGGTCTGGCCGCCCAGCGGGTGGAGCGTTTCTACGTGTGGTTCGCCGATTTCGCAATCCCGGATTCCCTGGACGAGTTCGGCGAATCGGTGATCAACGCGTTCGCGCACAGCGCAGCGTCGTAGCCGTCAACTTCGCTGCGCGGTGCGGCGGCGACGAGCTTCCGTGGGCACAATCGGCGGTCGGGAGAAGGGACCGCGGTGCACAGCGCTGAGCCGGATCTCCGGCAGATCGACCGACGGGTCGACGGTGTCCAGCCAGGCGACCGCCTCGGCGACGTCGGACACCCGGATTGCGTACATCTCGAAGGGAACGTCCTGCAGCATCTCGGTTTCCACTGGTCCCGGCGTAACGATGTGGACGGCGATCCCGTCTCGGTCGACTTCGAGCGCCAATGCCCGGGCGAACGCGTTCACGCCGGCTTTCGATGCGGAGTAGGCGGTCCGGGCCATCATCGGCTCGTGTGCCGCCGACGACGAGATGAAGACCAGCCGCGAACCCGCGCGCATCCGCGGCAGCACCGCGGCGGTCACCGCAAAGCACGAATCCAAGTTGGCCGACATGATGGCCCGCCACTGCTCGAATGTCTGCTTGCGCGCATAGGTTCCGCCCAGCATGCCGGCCGCGTGGACGACGAGGTCGATCGTCTCGAGCGTGCTTATCGCGCCGGAGAAACCCGCCGGATCGGATGCGTCGGCCACGATATACCGCACACCGATCTCCTCGGCGGCCGCCCGCAACGGGCCTTTGCGCCGCGCCGCCAGCACCACGTCGTAGCCGAGCTCACACAGCTTGCGGCCACATGCTTTTCCGATCCCGCCGCTGCCGCCGGTGACCAGTGCGGTTCTCAACAGCTTCCTTAGGAGTGCCGGATATCGCGCGGGCGCGACAACGCCTGCGGCGAAAGCGCAAAGATGCGTTGTTCGGGCCGGCCGGACAACACATAGGTTTGTGTGTCGGCGAGGTGGCGGCCCGCGATGCGGCGAGCCCGGTCGACATCACCTTCGGCGATCGTCTCGGTCAGCTTGATATGTGTGTTGAGAGCAGCGCGGCGCTTTGCCAGTGACGGGTAGGTGCCACGCGCCGCGCTCTCGTCGGCCCACTGCCGCTCGTGGCTGGTCCATAGCGTCTCCAAGCTGCCGACGACCGCAATGATGGTGTGATTTCCGCAGCCGCGGACGACGAGATCGTGGAATTGACGTCCGATTTCGGTGAAGCGCCGACCGTCGTCAAGGTGCTCGGCCATGGAATCGTTGACCTGCTTGAGTTCTGGCACCAAGGTGTCCGTCCGGTCGGGCCGCTGGGCCGCCAGTGCCGCGCAGGCGGGCTCGAGTTCCTGCAATGCCATGCCCAGGTCGGCGACCGCGACGGACTTGCTCTGCAGCAGCAGACCGAGCATGTAGGCCGCGCTGCTCTTCTCCGGCGCGTGCACGACGGCGCCGCCACGGTTGCCCCGCCGGACCGAGACCAAGCCCTCGGTCTCCAGGATCCGCAGCGCCTCCCGCAGCGAGACCAGGCTGACGTTGAACTGTTCGACCAGCACCTCCTGGCGTGGCAACAGATCGCCGTCGGCGAGCTCGCCGTCGATGATCTGGCGGCGCAACTCGTCGGCTACGATTTCGGCGATCCTCGGCGCCGACAATCGGCGACGGGCGTCGGGGCCAATTCCCAGAGCGGTCATGCGATCCTCGCAACATACGTACTCGGCTGTTTGGCTATCTTAGCAGTAATGGCATAAATAGCAGCTCTGATCGCCTGTCGATCGGTGGTGATTTGTGATCGAACTATGCTCGGCAAAGTGAGCGAGGGGTCCGACAGCCGGCCGACACCGCTTGACGGATTGCGGGTCTTCGAGATCAGTGACCGGATAGCCGGCAGTTACTGCGGGAAGCTGCTGCTCGACGCCGGGGCAGAGGTCCTTAAAATCGAACCGCCGCAGGGAGATTCGTTGCGGCAGTACTCGGCCAGCTGCTCGCCGGTGCCGGATGGTGATAGCTCGCCGTTCTTCAGCTACCTCAACGCAGGCAAGCGCAGCCTGACCTGCTCGCCGAGCTCGGAGCGATACCGTGCCGAACTGGCCGCTGCCGACGTCGTGGTCGTCACCGCCGGCCGGTCGCAGGCGGCGGCCCTGGGCATCGATCCGCAGCGGCTGCTGACCGCTTCACCACGAGCGGTCATCGTCACGATCTCCGACTTCGGCTGGACCGGCCCATATGCCGACCGCCCGGCCAGCGAGTTCACGCTGCAAGCCTGGGCGGGCTCGCCCGGCTTTCGCGGCGACCCCGCCGGGCCGCCCATCGCGATCGGCGGCGACCTCGGTGAGTACATGGGTGGCGTGTTCGCCGCCTTCGGCGCGCTGGCCGTGCGGCGCCGCGTCGAGCACGGCGGCCACGGTGAGCACCTCGATCTGTCCATGCTCGAGGCGATCACCACCATGCAGAGCAGCGAATGGCTGCACTCGCAGCTGCTGCGGGTGCCGCCGATCCGACGCACTCTGGAAGTGCCCTCGATCGAACCGGCCAAGGACGGCTACGTCGGGATCACCATGGTCACCGGTCAGCAATGGCTCGACTTCGTGGCGATGGTCGAATGCCCTCGGCTCGAGGAGATTGAACAACTGCGATTTCAGATCGGCCGGTGGGACTACCGCGATCTCATCCGCGAGCAAATCGGTCCCTGGATGGCGCAGCGGACCGTCGGCGAGATCGTCGAGCTCGGTCAACTGTTCCGGTTGCCGATCGCGCCGCTGGGCAACGGTGCCACGATCCGGGACATGG
>Ga0307479_10006149_pt1 | contig 11015 bp, 7 predicted proteins | sample atmos_gasesECM4C_FD_203743 | JGI IMG/M metagenome (GOLD analysis project Ga0307479, IMG submission 203743) | Hardwood forest soil microbial communities from Morgan-Monroe State Forest, Indiana, United States - atmos_gasesECM4C_515 | ecosystem: Environmental > Terrestrial > Soil > Temperate...
TTTGCTAACGCGCGTCTCATCCACGACGAACGGACTGGCGACCGGCACCGGAACTTCCTTGACTATAGTTTCCTTGACGATCTTTTCCTGGACGATCGGCGCCGCCTTCTTTCTGGTGAGTGTCTGCCCCAGCCAGATGCCAAGCCCTGCGAACAGGACGGCGACCAGTGCGCCATAGATTTCGACCGAATGCTCGACCACCAGAAAGCGGTACTTCGTCAGGTTCAGGATCGCGATGAGCACGCCGCCGCACACGCCGTAGAGCAGGATGTCGCGCACCACGCGACTGCGCGAACTCCGTGCGGATTCCCTCGTCAGGCTCACGGCACGCCATCATACCGGAACACCACAGCCTTTGGGGGCTGTGCTCGTGTGGGGACGGGCACTGTTGCCCATCCGCCGAGCCAAGCTCGGCTGGAGCGACACGAGATTAAGCCCTACGCCGGCAGCCTCGCCAGCAGCCCACTAGCCTTCCGAAACCATGGCCGCTCCCGCCGCCGCAAATATCCCGGCATGGTTGGTTTCTTGTCGAGAATCTTCTGAGCCCACACGCGCGCCTCAGCTATCCGTCCTTGCGACTGAAGAAACAACGCGTAGTGATAGTAGGTCTCGGAAATTGTGGAGATCCGCGTCGCTTCCCGAAACATGGCGTTCGCCTTCTCGGCCTGGCCGGTCTGCGCGTACGCCCACGCCAGCAATCCCTTGGCGCGGTGGAAGTCATAATCCGGATCGGAACTCACCGCACGTTCCAAATCTGGCTCAGCTGCGGCAAAGTCCCCCAGTTCGACTTCCGCGACGCCGCGCCGGTAGAACGCGTCAACATCGTCTGCACGGGAGGCAATCGCCTTGTCATAACACGCGCGCGCCTGGGCGAAGTTGCCGTCGTCCAAATACAGCAGTCCCAGTTCTTCGTAGTTTCCCGCGGATGGATTGTCGAGGATGGTTCGTTCCAGTTCGCGGATCCGCCGCCGCCGCGGGAACACTTGAAAGGAACTCCGCAGCAGCCCAGCGTCGGGAATGACCTCAACCGCGATATAAACCAGCGCGCCCACCCAGTGAAACAGGATCACCCAGATCCAGAAGAAATCCGGGCGCCGCCGAATGAAGTGGACGATCGCCACAACCCGCAGCAGAATGCTCCACCACGAAAAGGCAAAGAAAAGAAACGATCCCATGGGAACCGCACTATAGCATGCAGGCCGAGCGCCCCCCGAAACGGGTTAGACAGAATTTGAAGAAACAGCGAGCGCCGGGGGCGCGCCTGCGGGTGCCCCATTTCTCGCGCGTTCTTTGCGCGAGAAGTGGGGATTTTCGCAGTGACTACTTGTTTATTTGCTGGCTAACGTTCGTCACCGTCGCCGGCACCGGAGCCAGGCTATCCTTCACCGACTTGGGCAGCTTATCCGCATTCGCCAACAACAGGCTCACCTGCCACATCTGCGTCGTCGACAATGACTTGTCGAATCCCGGCATCCCCGTCATTCGGATTCCTCCCGCCACCTTCCAGTAGGTCTCTCCCGGAGAATCGTCCGTCACGCCCTTTCCCTCGAGCAGGACCGGAGGTTTGGGAAACATCCCCTTGGCGATGGCCGTCTGAGCTTGTGCCGGCAGCCCGTGACACACCGCGCAGTGCTCCTTGTAGACCTTAGCCCCGGCCGCGTACGCACCCTCGTCGGCGGTCACGGGCACCGTCTTCGGCATTTCCTTATCCAGTCGCGCATGCAGCGCCATGCGCGCCATCATCTTTTCAAACGGCAGAGGCGGCGCCGCCGTTGCTACCGGAGCGCTGCCCGAGGAAAAATAGAAGTAGACCAGCGCAGGAACCGCTACGAATCCCAGGACCAGGCCGACCAGAAACGTTTTCATTCCCTAATCTCCGTGGTGTGAGGTGACCACAAATACTAAACGAAAACCTCCGAAATTGCCGGAGGCAACTGAGTTGAAAAGAGATTGGCGGAAGTGATCCTGCCAGTCCACCGTTCGGTGGTGACCGTGCCCTCGACCTTGGTTCTGCTCCACGACCTGTTTTTGATCGAGGTCGGCTAAACGCTCGTGGCCACGCTCGTGGTCGGAGCCATCATCGGCGGTCTCAGCGGCCGACTCACACTGCCGGCACCGGAGCGCAGTAGCTAGGTCCCGACGCAAGATTGCATGCAGGTTGTGCCCGGATGCTCTTCACCCGCGGCTTGAAGCGCGACGTGAGGCCTGTTTCTCTCTCAGCAGATTCTGAAGGTCGAAGATCGCTTCTCGAATGGCTTTTAGTTCAGCGGGAGTCCCAGGGGTGTCGCCCCATTCCGCATAGCGTCTTTCCAGCGCGACGGTTGCTTTTTTAATGAGAGCGATTCTTGTTTTCGGATCACATTCTCGCAGAGCTGACACGTAAACTTCGCGCCAAGCATATCGTGTTCGTCCCATCTTTCAGGCCCCTTACTCTCTCTAAACCGACACAACTAGCTCGGAGGCGCGACCCGAGTCTTTGTTTGTAATCACGGTTGCGGACATGCTACCTCTTTTGCCTGCTCCTGCAAATGAATCTATAAAAAAAACGTTCTGCGGACAACGGGGGCCTCGTCGCGCTGGCCCCTAGACTTCGTTTCGCGCTCGCGGTACCCTCTCGTGCATGAATCGACGAGACTTTGTAGCCGGATCCGCCGCTGCTGCCGCTGCCCTGACTCTTCCGCGTCTCTCGCACGCCGAAAAGGCCGACCTGGAACCGGTCTGGGCTGAAATCGAAAAGCGTCATGATGAATCCGTAAAGCGCCTGCAAACCTGGATTCACCAGCCCTCCATTGCCGCCGAAAACCGCGGAGTCAACGAGGGCTGCGAACTGACCATGCAGATGCTGCGCGACGCCGGCTTTCAGTCCGTCTCCAAAATTCCAACCGACGGACAGCCGGGCATCTTCGCGACTCTCGACGCCGGTGCTCCCCGGACCATCGGCATTTACTTCATGTATGACGTGAAGCAGGTCACGCCCTCGGAGTGGTCCTCGCCGCCATGGGACGCGGCCCTGGTCGACAAGCCCGGCCTCGGCAAAATCCTGATCGGGCGCGGCGCCGTCAATCAGAAGGGCCCCCAGGCCACGTTCCTTGCCGCCTTGCACGCCATCCGCGGCGCGGGCCGCAAGCTGCCTGTGAACTTCGCCTTCGTCGGCGAAGGCGAAGAGGAGATTGGCTCGCCGCACTTCGCCCAGATCGTGCATCGCCCCGAGGTCGTAGCGGCGTTAAAAAGGTCGGATGGAATCTTTCTGCCCGACGCTGCGCAGGAGCTTGATGGCAGCGTCACCGTGGAACTGGGCGCCAAGGGCGTGATCGAACTGGAACTGGTCTCGAGTGGCGAACACTGGGGACGCGGTCCGACCCACGACGTTCACTCCAGTTTGAAGGCCTGCGTCGACAGCCCTGCCTGGCGCTTGATTCATGCTCTGAATACGCTGGTCTCGGCCGACGGCAACACGCCGGCCATCGCCGGCTTCGCCGATAAAGCTCGTCCTCTCTCCGCCGCAGAAAAGCAGATGATCGCTATCGCCGCCAACCGGATGGATGAAAATCTGGCCAAAAAAGCGCACGGTGTCACGCACTGGATCAATGACGTCGGCTGGCAGGAATCGCTCGAATTGCTGCTCTCTCGGCCCACCGTGAACATCGAAGGTTTGGTGGGAGGCTATACCGGGCCGGGCGGAAAGACGATCCTGCCGCATCGCGCCGTCGCCAAGCTTGATCTCCGTCTCGTCCCTGACATGACCGCGTCTGACGCTCTGGCCGCGCTGAAGGCACATTTGGCCGAGCAGGGATTCAGCGACATCGAGGTCAACATGACGGGCGGCTACGACCCCAACAGCACTTCGGTCGACGCCAGAATCATTCAAACCGAGTTGAAAGTTTACCGCGCGAAAGGCATTGACCCGATCGTGTTGCCGCGCAGTCCCGGATCGTGGCCGGGGTACGTCTTCACCGGCGATCCTCTCCGCCTGCCGGCAGGCGGTTTCGGCCTCGGTCACGGCGACGGCGCGCACGCGCCCGACGAGTACTACCTGATCGAATCCGCTAATCCCAAGGTCCTCGGAATGGACGGTGCCGTGCGCTCCTACGTCGAATTCCTCTACGAGATGGCCGCGTAACCGCGTTCGTCGCCGGGTGCCCCATCCTAACGTCGCGTTTTTTTCGACGTTAGGATGGGGATCATCGGCGGAGCGACGTCGAAGGGTGGGGATTTCATACGAGACCATTCTTTTACAACTCTCAAACCTTCCGATGACACCATCACGGAGCCCCGATCCTATCCTGCCCTCACGTTGACTTCGCAGTCCCTGCTTCGAACTTCAACGCCATTCTTAAGAATCAGGAGAGCAGAACCATGAAGCACGAAGAACTCGCATTCCCTGACTCACCCGATGAGCCGAACTCTCAAGCACCGCCCGCGATCGAGCGCCGTTCTTTTATGAAAGGCCTCGGCATCGCTGGAGCTGCACTTTCCGCGGCGCCCTTGTTCGGCGTTGCTGCGGAAGTCGAAGAAGGCAGTGGTTCGCTCACGAAAGGGGACGCCGCCCTCCTCCGCTTTGCAGCCGCCGCTGAAATTATCGAAAGCGATATCTGGCTGCAATACGCCGAACTCGCCGGTGTTCAGAACGGGGAAGTTGCGAAATTGGCGAGCAAGCTGATTCCTGGCTATCCCTCTCAGCCGACCGGAGGAAACACCGCCTATACCATCGACATCAAGCAGCTTGACCAGGACATGGACCAATATATTGCCGACAACACCGAAGACGAGCTAAGCCACGAGACCTTCCTGAACGCCTATCTCGCGTCCAAGGGTGCCGATACCGTCAGCCTCGATGCCTTCCGCACGCTACCGGCCAGCCAGGCGACAGGATCGAACAAAACCTTCGGCCGTATCACCAACCTGACCCAACTCAGCGTCCACACGGATTGGTGGACTCGGTATCGTAGCCGCGGTGGGAACCCGGATTTGGGTGACAAGTTTCGCAACGCCGTTCCTACTCTTGCCGTTGGACAGCACACCGCCATCCCCAGAACTGACTCCGATGTCAGCAATTCAACATTCCTCCAGGCGGTGGCCAATACTGCGGGCTTTCACTTCGCCTGGATCGAGCAGGGCGGCACAAGCCTCTATCCTCAACTGTCACAGCGAGCCACCAGCGTGGAGGTTTTGCGCATCCTGATGAGCATCGGCGGGACAGAAATCTGTCACTTCCAGACCTGGCACGACAAAGCAGGAAACGTGACTCCGGCGCAAAACGTGATTGATCCCGTGACCGGGGTCTCGGTTAGCTTTCCTAATCTGAACACTCCGCCGCTCGGCGGTGAGGATTTCCAGACCAACCTCATCATGCCCGAACCCACACATTTCCTTAGCCGCAACTTCCCACCCGTTTCGATCATTCGACCCACCGAGACGAAGGGCGCGGCCATGGGAGCGGTAAACGCCCTCACGAATGACGGCCTCTTCATTGGCCAGTCAAACCAATTCACGCAGTTCCTGCGCGACTTGGCCGAAGACGCGGATCAGGCGCGGAGAAGCGGTCGGTGACAGTAGCACGCTGAGCCTATCGTATTTGCGATCGAAGCCTTAGACCCATTGCTGGGTCAAAAGATGGGAGTGCGCGGGCACATTGGCACGCCCGCGCCACTCTCCGACAACACATCACACCCACGAGAAGAGGAACCATGTTCGAAGGCTTGTTTCAACCCATGCATCTTCTGATCATCGCCGGTATAGCCCTGCTGGTTTTCGGCCCGAAGAAACTCCCAGAACTTGGCAAAGGCTTGGGCGAAAGCATTCGCGGCTTCAAGTCGGCAATGGCAGCCAAGGACGAAACAAAGCCCGCAAGCGCAAAGCCCGATTCGACTCCGAGAGAGAGTGACTGAGACCGACAACTGAGAGCCGAGAGCCGAGAGCTGAGAGCTGTCCCCTCCCAATGTTAAACTCGCTTCGGCATGCTGACCCATCTGGAATGCACCCGCTGCGGCGAACATTATCCTGCGGATCGTCCGCAAACGGTCTGCCCCAAAGATGCAGGTGTTCTCTACGCCCGCTACGATCTCGCCGCCATCAAGCGTTCCTTCTCGGCTGGACGCCTCGCCGGCCGCGCACCCACCATGTGGCGTTACGACGCAGTCTTGCCCGAAGCCGATCCCGTCTCGCTCGGCGAGGGCTTTACTCCCATGTTGGCCAGCCGCGAATACCCTAACGTCTTCATCAAAGACGAAGGCCTCAATCCGACCGGATCGTTCAAAGCGCGCGGACTCTCGGCATGCGTGACCATGGCTCGCCGCTTCGGCATGAAGAAGCTGGCGATTCCCTCCGCCGGAAACGCCGCCGGAGCGCTTGCCGCCTACGCTGCGGCGGCAGGGCTCGAGGCCCACATCTTCATGCCCACGGATGTGCCCGCGGCCAACCGCATCGAATGCGACTACTACGGCGCGCATGTGACCTTGGTCGAAGGCCTGATCAGCGATTGCGCCCGCAAGGTTGTCGAACTCAAGCAGGAAACATTCTGGGAAAAAGACGGCTGGTTCGACGTCTCCACCACCAAAGAGCCCTATCGCGTCGAAGGCAAAAAGACCATGGGCTACGAAGTGGCCGAGCAGCTGGGCTGGAAGGTGCCGCAGGCAATCATTTACCCAACCGGCGGAGGAGTTGGTCTGCTCGGCATGTGGAAGGCCTTTCAGGAGATGGAAGCGCTGGGTTGGATCGGTTCCGAACGCCCAAAGATGATCACCGTGCAGTCCTCGGGCTGTGCTCCGATTGTTAAAGCGTGGGATGAGGGCAAGTCCTCGTCAGAGGCGTGGGCCAATGCCGCAACTCTGGCCTCCGGCCTTCGCGTGCCGAAGCCTTACGCCGACTACCTGATCCTCGGCATACTCAAGCAGAGCAAAGGTACGGCCGTCGCCGCCACAGACGAAGAGATCCTCGATGCCACGCGTCATTGGTCGAAAGCCGAGGGAATTTTTGCCGCCCCGGAAGGCGCCGCGTCCCTGGTTGCCTATCGCAAACTGCGTGCCAGCGGATTCTTCAAGCCCGAAGACACGGTAGTCCTGTTCAACACCGGCAGCGGCCTGAAGTATCTGGATGTACTGGATGCGAGTCCTGTGGAGCGGACACTGCTGTCCGCTAAGCCCGCGCATCCAAAGCCGGCCGCTCGCCACATCGGCGGCATAATCGGGCCCTACTAGGGCCTGATCTGGTAAAACGCCTCGCCTGTCTTGAGATCGGTGGTGCAACTGCGATTTTGGGTCGACGGGCAATTGCCTTCCTGCAAATGAACTTTCCCACGCTCCATCGGCATCGATATTATGTGCTGCATGATCCGCAAGGTTCACATTGCCGCGATGGCTGGGGGTTCTGGCGCTACGAGTTCCGGGCATCAGCGTGACAGGAGAGAGATGGATGTTTGAGAGCATTCTCTGCCAAGTGACGGAATACGATCCTGACGTTCTAGAATCGCTGATTGAGCTCGCAGTTGAGATCGCTCGCGAGGGCCGCGAAGGACGACGCGTTGGCACCCTGTTCATGCTCGGCGACGCCGACGCCGTGCTCAGCAGATCCAGATCGCTAATCTTGGATCCATTATCAGGTCATCCTGAAGGTTCGCGCCGTGTCACCAATCTTAATCTCCGTGGGACCGTGAAAGAATTGGCACAGTTGGACGGCGGTTTCGTGGTGAGTCAAGGCGGAATTTTCCTTTCCGCATGCCGCTACCTCGACGCAACGGCTGTCGAGGTGGACGTGCCTCTGGGCCTCGGCAGCCGTCACCTTGCGGCTGCCAACATGAGCTCCGTGACCAACGCAGTAGGTATTGTCGTTTCGGAAAGTTCGGTGGTGAGAATTTTCTGTCACGGAAAACTGGTGGGCGAAATCATTCCAGAACTGTGGATGATCGAGCACGCTTCGCAGCTTAGCGGCGCGGTGAAAAGGGAACAGGTCGGCGAGTTGACCGTGCTGACGCCGAGTTCGCGTCGACCCACCGCGAAGTAAAGTCGAGCAGCCGCCTGCCGTACCCAGATTCATCCTCTAGCCTAGCCCTTTTGTGTTCTCTGTCGTGACTTGTCATCCAGGACTTTCATCGTTCCCATCGAAACATTGGCTTTGACACTGAGGAACCAATCATTGAGGATGCACAACACTAGTTAACAATTGTGTGCGTCCCCGTCGACGCTTCGCACGGACTTTGCTGTCCGGCCCGTTAGTTGCCCTCAAGACCCGCAGGCGAATTAGCGCTGCTTAAAGGCGCCGAGGCATGCGTGTGTCCGGGGGAAGGGGCTCGCAAGTCAATCTGAGCCTCGGGATTCAAGGAGGCTGATATGAGTTACCTACGTAGAGAGAAAAACACTAGCTTGGAGTTTTCGTTGACCTCCGTTGGGGCGGAGCGTTTCTCACTTGCCCTGTTTCTCTTTGTGTCGTTGGCAATCACGGCCCATGCGCAAACCGCAACCACCTCGGTTCGCGGCGATGTGACCGACCCCACGGGTGCGGTGGTGTCGGACGTGGATGTCTCAATCACCGAGACCTCAATCGGTTTTTCGCAGACGCACAAGACCGACGAGAAGGGCGCGTACAGTTTCCAGCAGATTCCCCCCGGGGCCTATCTGATCAAGATTCTTGCTCCGGGTTTCAACGAACAGGCAGAAAGAGTTGTGCTGCTCGTGAACCAGCCGGCGACCCTCAATATCACCTTGAAGGTAGGCAGCAGTACCACCACGGTCGATGTAGTGTCGGACACGTCCGCGTTGAATGCGGTTGACGCGACCATTGGAACGCCATTTAACCAGACCCAGATCCAGAGCCTGCCATTCCAGGGGAACAACGTGTTTTCTCTGCTGTCGCTGCAGGCCGGAGTGTTGTCACTGGGAGATCAATCGACGACAGACATGGATTCCGACAGTCGCGCCGGCGCCGTCAACGGAGCGCGCTCGGATCAGAGCAATTTGACGCTCGACGGTATCGATAACAATACGCAGACACGGGGCTACGCATTCTCTGGAGTTCTGCGGCCGACGCGCGATTCAGTCGACGAGTTCCGAGTAGTCACCAGCAGTGCGAATGCCGACTCCGGCCGCTCTTCCGGAGCCCAAGTCTCGGTGGTTACGCGGAGCGGCACCAACCACATCCACGGCAGCGCTTATGAATACTACCGGCCAACCAATACCGTAGCCAATGACTGGTTCAACAAGCAGGCACAGCTCCAGAACGGCGAGCCCAACGTGCCCGGAAAATATCTCCGCAACACCTTCGGAGGCTCGATCGGCGGACCGGTGGTGAAAGACAAGCTTTTCTATTTCGCCAGTTACGAAGCCGACAAGATCGCACAGAACCAGCAAGTCATCAACGAGGTTCCCCTGGGAACAACCGCCAGCCCGGGGTTGCGCCAAGGATACCTCACCTATGTGAATGCCCAGGGAGGGACGACCACGCTAAGTCCTTCCACGATTGCCCAAATGGACCCGCACTGCTCGGGAGAAGGAACCTGTCCGCTCGGTCCCGGCGTTGACTCGGCGGCGCTCGAGTATTTCGCGACGCTTCCGGCGGCAAATGGAAGTCTACTTGGCGATGGCTACAACTTTGGCTCGTATACATTCTCTTCGCCGGCTCCGCAGTCGAACATCACGAACATCGTGAAACTCGACTACAACGCCACCGCCAAGCAGAGGCTTTTCGGGCGCGGCAATCTGGAAAGTGACAATCTGACCGGCACCGTGACATATCCCGGCGGCAGTCCCAGCACAAAGACGTACAGCAACAACAAGGGATTCGCCATCGGGCACACTTGGATGCTTACCAATAACCTGGTGAACAACCTGCGTTACGGATACATCCGTCAGGCATTCTCGAATCGCGGCTCACTGCATGGCGACTTCGTCAACTTCGCCAACATTGCACCTTTAACGGCCGCCACAACCGATTTGGTCGTCAATATTCCGCTGCACAACTTTGTGGATGATGTGAGCTGGACCAAGAGGAACCACACGGTGCAAGGCGGCTTCAACTACCGCTTGATTCATAACAACTTCCAGACCGATGCCACCGCCTTCAACAACGCCCAAGTCCAATACTACAGTCTGGGCATGGGTTCGATCGCGAACACGGGGCAGGACCTCGATGCATCGGCCTTTCCACAGTTGGGGATCCCCGCGATTGGCGGCAGTTTCGATACGGCGTATAGCAATGCCATCGCAGCCGTGGCGGGCATCATCCCGGTTGCAAGCGAGTACTTCAACTACAAAGCATCGGGCAACAGCCTTACCTCGGTGGGACACGGTCTGCCGCTGGCCCGGAGCTACAAATCGAACGAGCTTGAATTCTATCTGCAAGACAGTTGGAAGGCGACTCGCAGTGTGACCCTGACCTACGGACTGCGCTACACGAGCTTGCAGACGCCGTATGAGGTCAATGGACAGGAAGTCGCACCCTCATTCGGTTTGGATCAGTGGTTCCATGCCCGCGCCACGGGCATGGCGCAGGGCATTACCAATCAGCCGGAAATTTCATTTTCCGGCGCCGGGCATGCAAACAATGCGCCGGGCATGTGGGCGAAAGACAAGGGAGACATCGCCCCACGATTTGCCATGGCCTACTCGCCATCGCATTTGCCCGGATTTCTCGGGTCATTGTTCGGCGAGGGGATGACGTCGGTCCGCGCCGGCTTCGGTATTTATTACGATCACTTCGGCGAGGGCATCGTCAATACGTTTGATGCGAACGGCGCTTATGGCTTGTCATCAAGGGTCAACAGCCCCATCGATTTGACCACGGACCATGCTCCGCGCTTCGCCTCCGTCACCTCTGTTCCAACCCAAATAATCCCGACGGTTTCGCCGGAGACCTCGTTCCCGGTCACTCCCGGCAACATCGAGGCCTTGTCATGGGGAGTGGACAACCGCGTGAAGACACCCTATGCCGAGGTTATGGACTTTTCGATCCAGCGGCAGGTGAACAATGCCTGGACGGTGGAAGCGGCGTATGTGGGACGGCTCGGAAAGCGACTTCTGCAGAAT
>Ga0307479_10006150_pt1 | contig 11014 bp, 7 predicted proteins | sample atmos_gasesECM4C_FD_203743 | JGI IMG/M metagenome (GOLD analysis project Ga0307479, IMG submission 203743) | Hardwood forest soil microbial communities from Morgan-Monroe State Forest, Indiana, United States - atmos_gasesECM4C_515 | ecosystem: Environmental > Terrestrial > Soil > Temperate...
CACCTTGTGATCTTGGCATCGCCGCGTTCTTGCTCAGCGATTCACACCTTGCGGCGGCTTCGATGACAGGAAACCGATCCCTGCGTTCGTCGGGCCGCATCCCCTCGACGCGCGCTCCCAATACGAAATTCTTATTCGCACATGCACTCAAATCGGCGCGCGGAAAGCGGGTGGCTTGCCGAGTGTCCGCGTGAACCGATGGATCAGGCCGCGCGCGATCTTGGCATGCGTGAGCTTAGCAGATCTGAGCTTGAGATGCGCTGCGGCTTTGAGGCGGAGGTCGCCCGAGCGCTGGACGCCCCTCCTTGCCCAGAAGTGCGAATGGCGGAACGCGTGATCGATCTTCGACCAGAAAGGGGTAGGCAGGCGCGATCCCGCTGCGGGACGATCCAAATCGGCCGGACGCGGACGCTCGAGCGTCCGGAGTTGGCCGAGCGGGGGGCCCCGCGCGTTGGATCCCGGTCCAGTGACCCGAGCAGTGGTTGCGAGCCCTCGACAGTTCTCTGATGGTTGGAATCGGGCCCAGCGTTGCCGAAATATGCAGCTGCAGCAAGTGGGCCGCTATTTGGCGTATATCCGCCGTGGCGCGAACACATTCAGAACGGCAGCGCGTGACCCCTGCCCCTTTTCGTCTCACTCGAGCCGCCGTTCCACACATTCAGTGCAGCGGGAGGCTATGGGCGCATCGTCCTCACCACCTCGGGCCGGGCCACGCGAGTTGAACATTGCGCGCCCGGGTTGGACCCGTTGCACCGTCAGCAACATTGCGCGTGATCAGCCAGTCGCCGGGAAACGCGCGACCCTTCATGCGAATTTATTCAATAGGAACTCTTGTACGATGATTACGAGCGCAGCCCGTGAGAGTCGGGGGGCCCGCCCTGCATCGCAAATGGCGTTAGGGATGCGCTTTCCGAGTTCGGCATCGCCCAATTGCCAAGGCCGCAGAGCGTTTAGAAGGGCGATCAGCGAGACGAGGGCGCAGGCGAGAACCGGCTGTCGTTTTCAACGTCCCCGCATCCTCCATCCCAAAGTTATCGCAAATCAACTTAGCATTGTGCCAAAAAAGCCTTGTGGTAGCCTGTCGAGCCACCGCAAGGACTTTGCATGGCGCGAGCAGGCATTTTCGATGTAGTCGTTGTTGGTGGGGGGCCGGCAGGATCCGTCGTGGCTTGGTCGCTCGCCCGGCGCGGCGTCCGGGTAGCGGTTCTGGAGCGCGCCACGTTTCCGCGCGAAAAGGTGTGCGGTGACTTTGTCGAGCCCGCCGGGCTGAGGATCATCAAGGCCATGGGCTGCGAGCAGGCGCTCAATGCACCGGCTCGCCTGCCGATCACGACGAACCGGGTCTATTTCGGGCCTCGCCTGGCCTATCACGGCATCATTCCATACTACGAGGGCGGCCACGACCTGCCAACACACGGCTACATCATTCCCCGGCACGAGCTGGACACCGTACTGCTTCATCGAGCCGAAGCCGCGTCTGCGACGGTGTTCCAGGCATTCGCGGCGAATGAGGTGCGCCGCGAGGACGGGATCATGTCAGTCCACGCGCGCGGGGCCAAGGGAGATTTCACGCTCAGGTCGCGGCTGGTGATCGGTGCTGACGGCACTGAGTCCACCGTAGCGAGAAGCGCGGGACTGCAACGCACGAACCGACGTCACATGGGCATCTCGCAACGAGGCTACGTTGAGGGCGTCTCCTTCGACGGCGGCGAGGCGACGGTCTGGTTCGACGAGGACCAGGTTCCCGGATATGGCTGGATTTTTCCGATGCCGGGCGGCCGCGCGAATGTCGGTGTGGGAATGCACAGCGAAACTTGCCATCGCTTCAACTTGTCCATCACCAATGCGTTCACGGAGAGCATAGCCCGGCTGCGGATTCGACATCCCGGCTGCAAGGATGTGCGGCTGACGAGCCGGCCGGTTGGTGGCGTGGTCAAGACTTACGACGGCATCGACCGCAACCACTTCGACGGCGGATTGCTGATTGGCGATGCCGGGTCTTTCGTTGATCCAATGACTGGCGAGGGGATCACCCAAGGCATGGAATCGGCGCTAATCGCGTCACGGACGGTGCTGGACGCCTTGGAAAAGGGTCGGTTCGATGCCGCGTTCCTGTCGCGGTTTGACCGCGACTTCAAAATCTACTTCGATCCGACGATGCTCTATTTGACCTTTTGCGCCACGCTAATGCGCAACTGGCACTTTCGGGAATTCTGGTGGCGCTCGACCCTGCAAGGCTTCGAGAAGGCCCAGAATGACCCCGACTTCGGCCGCGTCGCGGGCGCCGCGTTCGGAGGCCTCAACCTGCAGCCCCAGGCGATCGCGGCGCAAATCTGGTCGAGTCTCATCCTCAACCTCGCGCAGGGCGGCGCAAAGGCAATCGGCGATCTCATCAGTGGACGCGGCATTCGCTCGAGCGGCATCGTCGGCGACATTGCGGCCTGGGAACGCGCCTGGGGCAGTTCGCTCCGGGACGATCCGGCCTGGCATTATTCCTGGCTTGCCGACGTGGCAAGAGCGTTGGCGAAGGCCCTGCCGACACTGCTGACCACACAAAACCCCAGGGTCCGCGGACCACTTGTCGACCCCCAGTGATTTAGCATCGAGTCTTGCCGAGGACGTCTTCATGCCCGAATCCAACAACGCCCATGTTGAAAACGCGCCGGAGAAGGCGCGCGTCGCGGTCGTCGGGGGTGGCATCGCCGGTTTGACCTGCGCGCTCCGGCTCGCCCAGAGCGGTTGTGCCGTCACCATCTATGAAGCCGCGGACCGCATCGGCGGCAACACGTCGTCGGCCGGTGGTGCGGCATCATATCAGGATGTCTATCCGCACATCTTTCCCGATTGGTATGCGAATTTCTGGCAGCTGTTCGAGCAGGATCTCGGCTTTTGGCGCGAGGACCATTTTTCGCCTCGCTCGGGCGTCAAGGTCCTCGACAAGCCGGTCGGAGATCCGGCTCCCGACCAGGCACCCAAATACATGGACCTGGCGCTCGCCCCGACGTGGAAATCCGTCGTGACGAACATCAAGTCGGGCGTTCTCTCGATTCCGGACTTCTTTCTGTTTGCCTTTCTGAATCTCGACCTCGCGGCACAGCCGCCGGACCCGAACAACACCGACATGCTGTCCCGGCTCGACGTCAACGGGTATTTCTATTCACGGGCCTACTCCACCGAAGCCGCGGCCGCCCTTCAGGACTATACGATTTCCGTGATCTGGTCGCTCCCCAGCGATTCGACCTCCGCCGATGCCTACAAGAAATTCATCAAACATCAGCTGTCGTCGTTTGGTCCCTATGCGTGGCTGTTGAAAGGCAGTCTGCAGGCAAAGCTCATCGGCCCCCTGGAGCGCAAACTCACCGGCAATAGCGGGCCGGCTGAATACGACTGCATCATCAAAACGGGAACGAAGGTGCACTCGGTCGAGGTTCTCGAGGACGGTGCCCCCAGAATCACGATCGAGATCCCCGACGCCGTCAGTGGCGATGGGCCGGTCACTCTCGAAGAAGCTGCACCGGTCGACTATGTAGTCCTGGCCGTACCGGGCAACGAGCTGGCGCGTTTGGTCATGGAGGGCGCGCCAGGCCGGCGCATCGTCGACAAGGTTCCCGCCCTCTCGCAGCTCGATCGATTGAACGCTGAGGCGATCCCGGTCGTGAACCTCTATTTCAAAAGGAAGCTGCCCTTCTTTGTCCCGCAAGAAATCATCGGCTTGAGAGAGTCGGAGTACGATCTCAGCGTTCTGGATATTTCCCAGCTGTGGGACGGTAGTGAAAAGACTCCAGATATTACGGTTCTGGTGCTGGCGGCCTCGGATGTTCATGCAATTCCGTCCAGGGATTTGCACGAGCAAGGCTATCTCATGATCAAGAGGCTCAGCGAGTACCTGTCGTTCGATCCGGGAAGAGCGTGGGGCGAAAGCAGGGACATCGACTGGCAGAAAACAGCCGTCCGCCAAAACACCGACCACCTTCTTTTCGTCAACGACGTGGGGAGCCGAAGATGGCGCCCGCTGGCGGATTACAGCGATCCGCCCCTCGGGCTGCGCAGCGTGTTCTTCGCCGGTGACATCTGCCAGACGGACGTAGATATGGCCACGATTGAAGCCGCGGTCCAGAGCGGCGCGACGGCTGCACGCGCCTTGCAAAAGGTTGAGATGGGCGAGCGCGGAAAGCGAAGAATGGCCACAGCGCCCATCAAGATGGCGCCGCACAAAGTCTTCACCGACGCGACGTTTCTGGCGGCAAAGCTGGCGCTGCTGCCGTTCGCCTATGGAGCTGCGGCATGGTCGGCGGCCCGGGGGGGCGCGAATAGGAGTGATGTTGGGACGGCTGCGTATTCGCCCAGCAAATTCGTGATGCTGCTGCCCTACCAATATGTCATCGATTGGTGGAAGACGGCCTATTGGCTGGCGCGTGGCCTGAACGGCCCCATCGAGGGCGTCGACCGCGCAGACGTGCCCATCGGCTTCGGCAGAAGGGAGATCCCGCCGACGAGCGAGGGGGCGGACGCCTCGGGAGCACGATCCGAAGGCGCCGGCCTGGTGAGCGCCCTCGTGGATCTGGGCGCCAGCGCGCTCGGTGCCCTCGGCGATGTGCTGCAGGAGATATCGGCGAGCCACCGGTCCAGAGCGGAAACGGCCGCGGGACACAAGCCTGCATCACCGTTCACCGATTTTGTGGTGCAAGCCCTGCAGGCGGCCTGTGAAGGCAACCAGAGGGATCATGGGGCGGCCGATCGGAGGCCGTATCAACGGCGCTGGCGCGTCAAGGAATGAACGGACCGGCCTCGTCGTCGGGAGGAAGAGGCGTGTCACAGTCGAAGACCACGGACATCATCGCTGAATTGGGCTTCACCGAGGAGATGGAGCGCCTTCGGGCTGTCATCGACAACTGGATCGGGCAGGCGAGCGGCGAAATGCGGCCTCTGCTGGAATGGCAGTTCGTCGGCAAATCGAAGTACTTCCGACCGCTGACGATATTCGGATGCTACCGCGCCGTCTCCAGCGAGCGGATTCCCGACACGATCATTCGCTCGGCCGTCGTTCTCGAGATGATGCACAACGTGTCGTTGATCATCGACGACATCGTCGACGAGTCGGACGAGCGGCGCGGCAAGGCGACGCTGCATCGCAAGTTCGGCCTGCTGTCGGGGCTCATGGCATCGGGCTACATCGCAGCCGACGGCTTTCGGTTGTCGGCGGCAGACCCGCACGACATCCAATTGTTTTCCGACCTGCTGAAGCGTCTCGGGGTGGCGGAGTGCGCCCAGTGGCGGCTGCGTCGACAGCCGCTCGGTGTCGAGGACTGGGAGGACATCGCGGGCGAAGACACGGGCTCGATGTTCGAAACCTGCGCATGTCTGGCCACGCGCGACGACAGGCTCCGGAAATTCGGTCGCCTGCTCGGCATGGTTTACCATGGCTGCGACGACGTCGGCGACGTCAAGGGACTGGAGTCGCTCGGAGGGGGCGGAGAGGAAGACCTCAGAGACGGCATCCTCACGCTTCCGGCCGCCCTGGCGATCCGCGATCCGCAGATAGCCGACCTGTTCTGCAAGCCGTCGCCATCGCCGGAGGATCTGAAGCGTATTTCCATTGCCATGCAGGCCCAGCTGCCCGCCGCAGAGCTGCATCTGGACCAATTGGCAACCAATGCCAAATGGGAAGCCCATCTGCATTCCAAAAACCCCGGCACTCTGCTCGCTCTTGTCGATCACACCAGGGAGCTGTCGCGCAGATGACGCCGCGTCAAGATTGAAAGTACTGAACGTGGATATCGACGATTGGCTCCGCAGCATCGGTTTGGCGCAATATGCGCAAACGTTTCATGACAATGCGATCGACGTCAGTATCCTGCCCGATCTAACGGATCAAGATCTGGAGAAGATGGGCGTTCTGCTTGGCCATCGCCGCAAGATGTTGCGCGCGATTGCCGGTTTCGAAACCATTGAAAGGAGCGCGCCGCCGGTCGCCATTGCGGCTCCGCCGCCCGCCACGCCGTACCCGCCTGAGACCGCCAGCCGCCGTCAACTCACGATCATGTTCTGCGACCTCGTCGGCTCGACCGCGCTCTCGACCAGGCTCGACCCCGAGGACATGCACGAGATCGTCGTCGCGTGCCAACGCTGCTTCGCCGATCTGGTCACCGGCGCTTCCGGCTTCATCGCCAGGTACATGGGTGATGGAATACTGGCCTATTTCGGCTATCCCAAGGCTCACGAGCATGACGCCGAACGCGCCGTCCGGGCCGGGCTTGCGTTGGTCGAGGCGGTGCCGAAGCTCAAGACCGCCGCTGGCGTTCCCCTGCAGGTGCGAGTCGGCATCGCCACCGGGCTCGTCGTGGTCGGCGAACATGGTGCCGGCGGGGATGCCCACGAGCAAGGCGTGGTTGGCGAGACGCCGAACCTGGCGGCCCGCCTGCAGGCGCTTGCCGAGCCGGGCACGGTGGTGATTTCGTCGGGCACGCGCAGCCTGACCGGCGGCCTTTTCGACTACCGCGATCTCGGGACCGTCGAACTCAAGGGCTTCGCGGAAACCGTCCAGGCCTGGCAGGTTCTTTGCGCGAGCATCACCGAGAACCGATTTGAGGCGCTGCGCGCGCGCACGACGCCGCTCGTCAATCGCGTCGAGGAGATCGATCTGCTGCTGCGCCGCTGGAGGCAGGCGAAGCTCGGCGAGGGCGCGGTGGTTCTGATCTCGGGTGAGGCAGGTATCGGTAAATCACGCATAGCCGAGACCATCATCGAACGCGTCAGCGGCGAGCCGCACACGCAGCTGCGCCAGCTCTGCTCGCCCCATCACCAGGACACGGCACTCTATCCCAGCATCGCCCAGCTCGAACGGGCGGCCGGCTTCCGGCGCGACGACACGGAGGAGCAACGGCTGGCCAAGCTGGAGGCGGTGCTCGCGCAGGCAACCGACCGCCTCGGCGAGTCCGTACCGCTGCTGGCAGGCTTGTTGTCGGTCCCGACCAGCGACCGGTATCCGATGTCCGACCTCACGCCGCAGCAGCGCAGGGAGAAGACGCTGCGGGCCCTGCTGGAGCAGGCCGAGGGATTGGCGGCGCGTCAACCGCTGCTGCTGTCGATCGAGGACGTGCATTGGGCCGATCCCACCTCGCTCGAGCTGATCGAGCTGATCATCGACCGGGCGGCGAGCCTGCCGCTGCTGGCAATCCTGACCTTCCGTCCGGAATTCGTGCCACCGTGGATCGGCCGGCCGCAGGTGACGCTGATCACTCTCAATCGCCTGCCCCGTCGGCTGCGCGCCGAGATGATCGGACACGTCACCGGCGGCAAGGTCTTGCCTCAGGAGATCGCCGACCAGATCGCCGATCGGACTGACGGCGTGCCGCTGTTCATCGAGGAATTGACCAAGGCCGTGGTGGAGAGCGACCTGCTCGTGGAAGCCGACGATCGCTATTTAGCAACGGCGCCGATTACTGCGCTGGCGATCCCGACATCGCTGCAAGCTTCGCTGCTGGCGCGCCTCGATCGCCTCGCGCCAATCAGCGACGTGGTGCAGATCGCTGCCGCTCTCGGACGCCACTTCTCGCACGAGTTGATCAGCGCCGTGGCGGCGGTCCCGCGGCAGGAGCTGAATGACGCGCTGGCGCAGCTCGTGAACGCCGGATTGATTTTCCGGCGCGGGGCGCCGCCCGATGCGGAATACACCTTCAAGCATGCGCTGGTGCAGGACACTGCCTACGGAACGTTGCTGCGCGGCCGCCGGCGGCAGATCCACGCCCGCATTGTTGCAACGCTCGAAGACCAGTACGCGGATATCGTCGCGGCCCAACCTGCGCTGCTTGCCCAGCACTGTAAGGAGGCTGGGCTAGTCGAGAAGGTGGTCGTTTATTGGCTCAAAGCTGGCCGGCAATCATCCGCACGTTCGGCGACGACCGAAGCGGCCGCCCAATTGCGCAAGGGGCTGGACGCACTGGACGGCCTGCCGGGCGGGCCCGAGCGCCGTCAACATGAGCTCGACCTGCAGCTCGCGCTCGGATGGTCGCTGATGGCCACGAAGGGCTTTTCATCGCCCGAGGTAGACGAGACCTTCGCCAGGGCACGTACACTGACGGAGCAGATCGATCGACCGGAATATCTCTGGCGACTGCTGTTGGGCCAATGGGTGTTTCATTCGGTCCGGGGCGAACACAGGATTGCGCTGTCGCTGGCCGAACGGGTGGAAAAGATCGGTGAGGCGTGGGACGACGTCAAGGCGCAATGGCGGGGTCACCGTGCAAACGGACGTACACGTCTCTATCTCGGGGACTTCGTGGGAGCCCGTGCGCTGCTGGAGCGATGCCATCAGCTCGCTGACCCGTCGCATCGCGTTTACGCCCTGGTGCTGGCGGACCTCGCATGGGCCCTGGAGTTCCTCGGCTACGTCGATCAGGCAAGATCACGGCTGAACGAGGCATTGTTGGGAGCCCGCGGGCTCAGGCACGCTCAGACGCTGGCTGACGTGCTCGTCATGGCGAGCGCGGTTGAATTGGTCATCGGCTCGCCCGAGGTGGAACGGCACGCCGAGGAGCTTTCGGCTCTCTCGACCGAGTACGGCTTACCGTTCTATCTGGGGTGGGCAACGGTGCTGCGCGGATTGTCGTTGACCTCCGTCGGGCGGGGACAGGAAGCGCTTTCGCTGATCACAGGGGGCATTGCGGGAATACGTGCCACCGGAACTGTGACGGGCACCCCGACGCTGCTCGTGGAGTCAGCCCGTGCCTATGGCAGGCTCGGTCAGCCCGTCGAGGGACTAGATTGCCTGACCGAGGCCGCACGGATCATCGAGATGACTGGCGAACGATGCTACGCGGCGGAGATGCACCGCTGCCGGGGGGACCTGCTGAATGCAACGGGAAACCTATCCGAGGCCGAGCAGAGTTATCATGAGGCACTCTCGGAAGCGAGGCTCAAGAGCGCAAAGCTGCTGGAATTGAAGGCATCGATCAGCCTGGCGCGGCTCCAGTGCGCTCGGAAAAGGCGGGGCGAAGCCCGCGACCTTCTCGCGCCGATCTACTGCTGGTTCACCGAAGGATTCGATGTGGCCGACTTGAAGGAGGCTAAGGCGCTGCTGGAGGAACTGCACGCCTGAACCATGCATCGTCCATCCTGGCTTGCGCCAAGGACATGTCGTGCGCAAGCGGGGCTCGCGTCTCGCCTTCCCTCTTCGAATTTCAAACAGCGGCAGGGCACGCTTGCGCATTCCCGCGGCATGATATTGCCCGAGTGATGCATCTGTCGCGGCCCTCGGAAGACCGGAGGACGCAGGTCGCAGTAGGGACGCGAGTTGCCTCGCGCCCCCTGCACAGATCCGGACGTGCACCTCTATGCATCCGGCTCTTACCTCGGGTGCCTGACGGCGAAACGCTGATTGGGCCAGGGGTGAAGGATTCGCGGCTTTGGGAGCCAGTCGTCGGCCAGCTTCTCCATTCGATCCCAGGTGAGGCCGCCTTTTTGGGGCAAAGCCCTGGAATGCCTCCTCGACCAGCCGGTCGGCGCGCCCGTGTCGGCAATTGAGTCGAAGGCCGTCCAACGCGCGATATCGGCGATCCGCGCCTGAAGGACCTTCGCAATCGTCGGCACAGGTCCAAGCTCGCCCGCGAGCAGTCCTAGCGCGTCCACATGAGTGTCTCGGAAGGATAGTGGCCAAACCGCGCATGATATTGCGCGGCAAAGCGCCCCATCTGCGTGAAGCCCCATTTGAGTGCCACTTCGCTGACGGGCAGTCTGTTCTCCGACAGCGACAACTCCGCGTGGACCGCTTCTAGCCGGATCCGGCGCAAATATGCCGTGGGCGTTGTGTCTTTGAACTTCCGGAAGCCCGCTTGCAATGACCGCACGCTGACGCCCGCAGCCTCGGCGATGTCAATCATGGTCAGCGGCTGATGCATGTTGGCGTGCGTAAAGTCGACGGCCCGCCTGACATACCGGGGGGCGACCTCGAGCTGGTCGCGGTTCAACCGGAAGCTGAGGCGATGCGGTACGTGCTCGAAGATCAGTCGCAAAGCCGATTCAACGAGGAGCGACATCGCCAAGGGTGAACGCTCGAAGAGTCGCGCATCGAGCATGCCCGACACGATGGTTTGCGCAAGCAGATTGAAGGTCGCGCCTGCGCCGGTCGAAAGATCCAGAAGCGGTGTGAGATCGAGCTTACTCAATTTCGCGCCGTCGAATATCGCCGAAAGCACCCTGGACACGACATCGACGTCAAACATCAGCGTGACGCTAGCGTACTCGCCGCCGACACAGCGCAGCTTGATGTGGTGCGACAGGGACGCGGGCGCGAGCAAAGCTGTGAATGGCGGTGCCGTCGATACTCTCGTTCCTATTGTCGCGTCGGCAACTCCGGCAATTGGCAGGATGATGCTGAGACGTTCATCGGTCGCCTTCTTCGTCACGGCCCAATCGGCCGTGTATCTGTTCCTTCGAAACACGCCGAGCCCAGGCCCGACTACGACATCTGATTTCCAGCGAAAGCTTTGGCGCGGACCTGGTGGTGACGCCTTGAACGTCGGAACGTGCGACTGGAAGCTTGCGACTAAATCTTCGAACGCGGTGCCGGAAAGGGCGGCGGGGGCGTAGAACGGATTGTGCTGCAAGATGATTTGCTCGCTGGCCTGAGTCGCTGGCTGCAATTTCCGCACGCCTAAATCGGCGTTTCAAGCGATCGCCGCATGCAATAGAGGCTTTTGGAAGGCCAAATCTGTCCTGTTTGCGAAAGGTTTATTCAGATCACGCAGGGCGGTAACCGCTGGTGTCGCGATTTCCGCGCCAGCGCCGGGCAAGGTCAAGACCCTGCCCGACAGCGACTCCACGCGGGCCTCCGCGGTGGCCAGCGTCGCGCTCCTGAAGTTCGCCGATCCCAAGACCGGCATCGCCGCGGTCAGCGAAGACGAGTTCGCCAGGGAGGCGGCCAGCTAGATGGCGAGAAGCCGTAAAGCTCTGCCGGATTCTCGACCAGGATGCGCTGGCGAACGGCCTCGTCCGGCGCCCAGTCCAGCAGGAGGTC
>Ga0307479_10006152_pt1 | contig 11011 bp, 9 predicted proteins | sample atmos_gasesECM4C_FD_203743 | JGI IMG/M metagenome (GOLD analysis project Ga0307479, IMG submission 203743) | Hardwood forest soil microbial communities from Morgan-Monroe State Forest, Indiana, United States - atmos_gasesECM4C_515 | ecosystem: Environmental > Terrestrial > Soil > Temperate...
CCTTGCGGTGTGCCGGTCGAGATGCAGTCTCCGGGTTCCAGCGTCATCCCCGCGGACAGGTCCGCGATGATCCGCGCCACCGAGAAGATCATGTCGCCGGTATTGCTGTCCTGCTTGCTGATGCCGTTAACCGAGAGTCGTAGGCGGAGCCGTTGCGGATCGGGAATCTCATCGGCGCTCACGATCACCGGCCCCATCGGGCAGCTGCCGTCGAGGGACTTGCCCTTGAACCACTGCGAGGTGCGGTATTGGAGATCGCGCGCGGAGATGTCGTTGAAGATCGTGTAGCCAAAGACGTGATCGAGGGCACTCGCTGCCGGGATGTCCCGACCGCCGAGACCGATCACGACTCCAAGCTCGACTTCCCAGTCAAGCCGCGTGGTTAGCCCGTGCGGGTAAGAAATCGCCTCACCGGGCCCGATGACCGTCGTGGGCGGCTTGGTGAAATAGATCGGCGCCGATGGCGGCGGGCTTCCGGACTCCGCGGCGTGTGCCGCATAGTTTTGCCCAAGGCAAAACACGTCCTTGCGTGGCCGTGGGGTGGGCGCATGCCACTGGACCCGGTCCGATCGATAGGCCAGACCCGCCTCAGCATCCTGGGCGAGGTCGTGGCTGTCGATTTCCGCCGAAAACCGATGGCAGAGATCGGCCGCATGGTTCCACGCTGGTGGACCGGCGTCGAGCAGGCCTTGCATATCGGTGGGTAGTCGAAGGCCATCGTGCAGGTGTGAGTAGCGGGCCAGGTCGAGAACGGCCCCGGCACATTCGGCGCCGAGGCGCGGCATCCCGGGCGCCACGGAGTAGGTGCACAGCCTCATCGGTCGGTCGTCAGGTTACTCGTTCGCGGGCCTTCCTCGGACAGGCGCATCGGGGGGTCAGCGCGCCACCTGGGCGCTCAGGCGTCCGGCCATCGGCTCGAGACCGCACGCCTCGCGCAGCGCGCGCTCGATGTAAACCTTGGTCATGCGTTTGCGCCAGTAGTGGTTGAGGTCGGTGTTATCGAGTGGTCGTGACGGCTTGTCGGCGGCGTCCGCCACCTGCGCGATCAGGTCGTCGTCCGGACGCTGGCCCTGCAGCGGCGCCAGGTAAGCGGTGATCTCCACCGGGTGCGAGCCCACCGCGCCCAGCGCGCCGCGCGCGGAACGTATCGCACCGTCATCCCAGGCGAGCGCGATCGCCACCCCCAGGATGGGGAAATCGAACGACGGTCGACGGCGTAGTTTCCAGTAGGCGCTGGTCAATTTGCCGACCGACGGGAGGTGAAGCGCCGTGATCACTTCGTCACGTCGCTTGTTGGTGTAGTCGATCCCGTCGTCCTGGTAGAACGCGGCAGCCGCCACCCGCCGCCTGCCCTGAACACCATGCAGCGCGATCTCCGCATCGAGCGCGACCGCCACCGGCGCGCTGTCGGATGATGACACCGCCCAGCAGCGCGGCGAGCTGCGCGCGACCAGGCAGATGTCGCCATCTTTTTTCATGCAGAAGCCGACCGCCTTTCGCCAGGAGTAGGTCTGGTTGTAGTAATTGCAGCGCGGGTCGACCAGCAAATTCCCACCCAGGGTTCCCATGTAACGGACCTGCGGCGTCGAGACCAAGCCGCAGGCTTGCGCAAGCGCCCGGTACGCCCCGGCCAGCGCCGGGTGCTGCGCCAGTTCATCGAGGGTGGCGCCCGACCCGATCGTGAGTCCGCGTTTGGCGTCGCCGTCCATCGCGGCCAAACCGTCGAGTCCGTTCAGGCTGATCAACGCCGAGACATCGAACTGGCGGCGCTTGAGGTTCGGCACCAGGTCGGTCCCGCCGGCGATGAACGCGGCGGCGGGATTCGAAGCCGCCAGCTCCGACGCCTCGTCGATGGACCTCGGTCGCAGATACTGGAGTCGCGGCAGGCGCAGCATCTACTTGCCTCGCCACTCGTCCGGAACATCACTCTTGATCAGCGGCGGGAACTGGAAGGCCGGCACGGACGTTGGTCCGACGCGCTTCTGTTTGTCGTGCAGGGCTTTCAGCACCTTGTCCGGTGTGATCGGCACCTCATCGATGCGCACTCCGAGGGCGTTGTAGACCGCATTCGCCACCGCCGGGATCACCGGCAGCAATGGCCCTTGGCCGGCTTCCTTGGCGCCAAAGGGACCTTCGCGATCGATCGTTTCCACCAAATAGGTGTGCATCACCGGAGCCTCGAGCGCCGTCGGGCTCTTGTACTCCAGCAGTGAGGGGAACTTGTGCAGGCCGAGTCGAAAGCTCTGCTCTTCCATCAGCGCCTCGCCCAGCGCCATGTACACGCTGCCCTCCACCTGGCCTTCGACCAAAACCGGGTTGATGGCGCGGCCGATGTCGTGCGCGATCCAGACTTCGGGGACTCGCACCTCCCCGGTCTTCGCATCGCAGTCGACCTCCACCACCGCAGCCGAGTACGAGTACGCCGGGCTCGGTCCAACGCCTGATCCCTTGTACGGTCCAGCCAGCCTGGGCGGCGTGTAGCTGCCGGTCCCGGTCACGACGCCGTTCTCGGCTTCCGCCAGCTGGATCGCCTGAGCGACGCTCAGGCCCTCCTCTGGTCGCGTCCGCCGGAAGATGCGGCGGCCGCGCGCGACCAGATCGTCGGAGTCGCAATGGAGCGCCGCGGCGGCCACCCGGAACAGTCGCTCGCGGACGTTCTCGGCGGCGGCCTTGGCGGCGTTGCCGGCCATGAAGGTCACCCGGGAGGAGTAGCTCCCCAGGTCGATCGGCGTCAGGTCAGTGTCGGCGGTGGTGAGCTGGATGTCCTCCAGCTCGACCCCCAGCACCTCGGCGACGATGGCGGCCAGGATGTGATCCGATCCCTGCCCGATGTCGATCGCGCCACAGAAGAGGGCGACGCCACCGTTGCGGTCGAGTTTGAGCTGTACTTCGGAGTGGGGCATGTCGTTCCAGTAGATGGCCGTGCCCGCGCCGGTCAGGTAGGAGCTGACGGCGAACCCCAGGCCGCGCCCGAGCGGCATCTGCCGGCGGCGTTCCAGGAATCGTGAACCCTCGACAACCTTACTAATGCATTCCTCCAACCCGCAGCTCGTGATCCGCAGCCAGTTGACGGTGCGCGAATCGGGCACGACCAGGTTGCGCCGGCGGATTTCCACCGGGTCGAGCCCCAACGCCTCCGCGGCCTTGTCGAGATGGATCTCGAGGGCGAAGCGAGGTTGCGGCGTACCGTGACCGCGCTTGGGTCCACAAGGCGGCTTGTTCGTAAACAGCCTGACGCCTTCGAATCGATAGCGAGGAATGCTGTAGGTGGTCGCCTGCAGGGCGCCGGTGTAGTAGGTGGTGGCCACCCCGTAGCTCCCGTATCCGCCGCCATCCAGAAAACTCTGGAATTGCATGCCGGTGATGCGGCCATCCGCCGAGAAGCCGGTTCGGACCTTCATCAGTACCGGGTGCCGGCCGCGGTGCGCGTAGAACACTTCCTCTCGGGTCAGCGTGATCTTGACCGGCCGGCCGGTGACGATCGCCAGCTTGGCCGCGACCAGCTCGTGCGAGAAGATGTCGCTCTTGCCGCCGAAGCCTCCACCGTTGGGGGTGGCAATCACCCGGATTCGGCTCATGGGGAGCTCGAGGACTTTGCCGAGCGCTCGATGCACGTAGTGCGGCGTCTGGGACGACGTCCACAGGGTGAGCTTGCCGTCCGCTCCGTATTGTGCTACCGCGGCGTGCTGTTCCATCGGGAGATGGGTGTTGCCTTCGAAGAAGACCAGGTCTTCGCGGCGGTAGGCGGCTGCCTCGATCGCCGCCTCGGTGTCGCCGAATTCCAGGGCAACCGCCTTGTGCACGTTGGAGCGACCATGAATCGGCTCCGCCCCGCCAGCGATCGCATCCTCGATCGACATGTAGTAGGGCAGTTCCTTGAACTCCACCTCGATCAGATCGAGGGCCTCGTCCGCGATCCATTCGTCGCTGGCAGCCACCGCGGCGATCGGATCGCCAACGTAACGCACCTTCTCGCGGGCCAGGGCTTCCTCGTCCTGGCTGACCGGCAGGATGCCGAATTTTATCGGCAGGTCATCGCCGGTGAGGACGGCGAGCACACCGGGAAGGGCGCGCGCCCGCGCGGTGTCGACACTCAGGATCCTCGCATGCGGATGGGGACTGCGCAGGATCCGGCCGTAGACCATTCGTGGCAGGGCCAGGTCGTCGGCGAACTTGGTCTGCCCGCTCACCTTGGCAAAGGCGTCGGGCTTGGTCAGTGACTTGCCGACGATGGCGAATTCGTCAGCCACGGACACCTCTGGAGGCGGCGAGCTCCACCGCCTCGAAGATCTTGAGGTAGCCAGTGCAGCGGCAGAGGACGCCGGCCAGCGCGTCCTTGATCGCCTCGCGCGATGGATGCGGATCACGGTCGAGCAACGCCTTGGCGGTCAGCAGCATCGCCGGGGTGCAGTAGCCACACTGGGCTGCGCCCAGCTCGGCAAATGCGACCTGGAGCGGGTGCGGTCGGCTGCCCATCGCCATCCCTTCGACGGTGACGATCTCGCGTCCCTCCAGGTCGAGCGGCATCGCCAGGCACGATAGGTACGGTTTGCCGTCAACCAGCACGCCGCAGGTCGAGCATTCGCCCAGCTCGCAGCCATGTTTGGTTCCGATGAGTCCGAGGTCTTCGCGGAGAACCTCGAGCAGCGTTTTGTAGGGCGCCACCATCACCGCCACGTCTTCGCCGTTGACGTGAAGGCGCACGGCAACTTTGTCCGCGATTGACACGCCCCTACTCTAGATCGGCAGACGAGGCAGTGAGATCTCGCTGGGACTCGGCCGTCTCGGTTCCGGAGGCTCGACCATGGTGGTGCGCACACATTCCTCCACCGCGACCTCCGGCTTGAGCCCGCTGAAGATCGGGAAGCGCAGCAGGCCGTTGCGGTCCCACTCGCTGAACTTGATCCCGACCACCACCTTCGGCTTGACCCAGCAGATCCGGTCGTCAGCCCAACGTGCATCGTCAGGCCCGATGGCGGTGGGCAGCGCGTCCAGCAGTTTCCGCAATCGCCGCGAGGTTGCGGCGTCGAAGCCGCCGCCGACTCGGCCCGCGGGCTGAAAGCCGCGACCGTCGTAGGTGCCGACCACGAGCGCCTCGAGCAGATGGTCGCCCACCTCGGGGATGAATCCCATGACGGCGAAATCCTCACGGCGGACCGCATCGATGGCTAGCCAATCCGGATGCCGCTGACCGGCCCGGTAGGGGCTGTCGAAACGCTTGGCCACCACGCCCTCCAGCCCCTTCTCACGGGCGGCATCGAAAAAAGCCAGCCCGTCATCGGCAACCGGCTCGACCACGTAGATGCGTCCCGATGAGTGCAGCACTTCGTTCAATCGGGGACGCCGTCGCACCAGTGGCTCCTTCAGCCACGATCGGCCCCGCAGGTAGAGCAGGTCATGAACCACGTAGGTCACCGGGTGGGCCCGGGCAGCGCGGGCGACCGCCTCCGGCCGGATTGCCTGCTGCCGCTGGTCGAGCGCGACGGCGTCCGGCCGACCCTCGGCATCACTGACGATCAGCTCACCATCGACGATGGTTTCTGACGGTGCCATCGCCGCCAACGCCTGCACTTCGGGATATCGGCTGGTGAGGTCGGCGAGTCCACGACCCCAGAGGATCACCTGTCCCTGATCCACCGCGGCCAGGGCACGGACCCCGTCCCAGGCCACGTCGAAGGCGTACTCGGTTGAGTCGAATGGAGCCGCCGACGGCATGGGGAGCATCGGGCGGAGGCGATCGGGCAGGGTACGCTCGAACGGCAGGTCGAGCTCAACGGTTTGGGACCGCGCCGGCACGTAGCGGACTGTACTACGCGAGGCTAGGCCGTGCGACGGCGGGCTGCGGGGCGGGCGGCCGAGGTTTTCGCGGCCACCTTGACCTTCGCGGCGGCCGGCTTTGCGGCGGGCTTCTTTCCCTGCTTGGTGGCCTCGACCGATGCCTTCAGTGCCGCCATCAGGTCCATCACTTGCGGCTCCTGCGCCGGTGTCGGGACGGTCAGCTTTATCCCCTTCATCTTTTGGTCGACGATCTGCTGGAAGGCAGCCTTGTAATCGTCGGTGTACCGCTCCGGCTGAAAACTGTCGGTCAGGTTGTCGATCAGGGAGGTCGCCATGCTGACTTCTTTGTCGCTGATCTTGACGTTCTGCGGCAGGTTCAGCTCCTCGGTCGAGCGGATCTCGTCCGGCCAGTTGAGGGTATTGCAGAGCAGCGTATTGCCCTGCACCTGGATCAACGAGAGGTGCTCCCGGTCGCGCAGGGCAATCTTGGCCACCGCGACCTTGTTCGTGTCTTCCAGGGCGCGCTTGAGCAGATAGAAGGGCTTGACGCCCACATCTTCCGGTTCCAGGTAATACGCACTCTTGATGTAGAGGCCGAGCGGCACCTCGTCGCGGTCGACGAACTCGACGATGTCGATGGTGCGCGTGGTCTTCAGGGGCAGCTTGTCGAGGTCTTCCTCCTCGATGATGACGAACTGGTTCTTGCCCACTTCGTAGCCCTTGAGGACATCGCTGAAGCCGACGACGTGGTCATCGGTCGGACAGTGCCGCTGCTGTTTGATCGGGAGCTGGCAGTGGGGACAGAGCTGCCGGAAGGCGACGGCGCTGTGCGCTTCGGTCGCGAGATACATTCGGACCGGGATCGCCACCATCCCGAAGCTGATCGCGCCCCGCCACATGGACCGGGCCATTGCACGGGCCTCCTTTGCTTGAATTCGAATTCCGCCGAATTATAGCGCCGTTGCGGCGGGGAGTCGAAAAGATGTTCGAGCCTGTGCCGCCAGCCGTTCGGCGTAAAGCGGCCCCAGTCGCTCGTGCTTGAAGTAGACATAGACGTCCCGTCCGCTGCCGAGGTAGCCCTGGACGCGGCGGCTCCAGGCCGTGAGCCGCTGGGCCGAGTAGGCTTCCCGGCGAAGCCGGAGATAAATGAAAGCGCCCCGTCCGAGTGGTCCGGGCTCTGCCTCGCCATCGCCATGGACCAGCGCCGCCCCCATCTGCTCGAGCAGGTCGGCGACCTGGGGGGTATGCCAGGAGCGGTGGCGGAACTGGAAGGCGACCCGCCACTGGTTGGGCAGCTGCGCCGCGATCCGGGGAATCCGCGATGCGTCGAACGGTGCCGTGGGTGGGAATTGAAACAGCACCGGACCTAGCCGTTCCCCGAAGCCACCGGTCTCCAGCGCCAGGATTCGGATGGCCTCCTCCAGGTTGGGCATTCGCCGGTTGTGGGTGATGCGGCGGTGGGCCTTGACGGCGAACCGGAAGGCCGGCGGCACCGCGGCCGCCCAGCCGGCGATGACGTCGTCCGGCTGCGTCCGGTAGAAGGTGGTGTTCACCTCGACGGTGGCCAGCCGCTGCGCATAGTAGCCGAGCATGTCCTTGGATTTGAGCGCTCGGGGATAAAAGCGACCGCGCCAGCTCGAGTACGAGAAGCCCGAGGTCCCGACGAACAAGTGGCCGCTCGCCGGCATCTCGCGATCGGTTCCCTAGATGTTGGGAACGCCCTTGATCAGGCCCATAAACTCGGCGCGTGTCTTCGAATCGGCCTGAAAGATCCCTAGCACGCAGCTGGTGAAGACCCGGCTGTTTTGCTTTTCGACCCCGCGCATTTTCATGCAGAGGTGGTCGGCTTCGATGACGACCGCAACGCCGAGCGGCTCGAGATGGCTCTGCAGGCACTCCGCGATCTGCCGTGTCATCCGTTCCTGGACTTGCAGCCTGCGGCTGTAGAGCTCCACCAGGCGCGGCATCTTGCTCAGCCCGATCAGCCGGCCTTTGGGGATGTAGCCGATGTGGACCCGCCCGAAGAAGGGCAGCAGGTGGTGCTCGCAGAGGGAGTACATTTCGATGTCTTTCACCACGATCATGTCCTTGTAGGTTTCGGTGAACAGGGCGTCGCCGAAGACGTCCTCCAGCGTCATCCGGTAACCGCGGGTCAAGAACTCCAGGCTCTCCTTGACCCGCTCCGGGGTGTTGCGCAGCCCCTCCCGCGACGGGTCCTCCCCGAGTAGCACGAGCTGGTGGCGGACAAGCGCCTCCATCGATACCGCGTCGTCGACGCGGGGTTTCACCTGGGCCATCAGCTGAAGCCTAGCTGATGACGTTCATCGGATCCTGCGGGAACTCCCGCAGGTACGCCTGCATCGCGACCCAGAGCGCCTTGACCGTGATGGTCTGGAAATCCGGACCCCGGTACCCCGCCAGCGGCGAGGGCGTCTCGGCGTAGGTCACGTTGTCCAGCGCGGGGTCGTTGTTGCTGAAGTCGAAGGCGAAGATCGTGATCATGTGGGTGGCGTTCCAGTGGTTCCAACCCGGCATGGTGCGGGTCATGGTCTGCACCATCACGGGCACCCCGTGCCCGAACGTCATCACCGCTTGCTGGTCGGTGATGTCGTTCTGGATGCGCGCCTGGACGTCGGCAAGATTGACCACGTGCTCGGCCTTGTAGCGCGCCTGCCCGAGGGCCGGCATCACCACCGGATTGAGGAAAGAGTTGATGGCGTTGGTGGCGTCGGCCCCGTACTCCCCACGGTTCGGATTCAGTTTCGAGGCGCGCGCCACCGTCTCGATGTCGGGAACGTCAGTCATCCAGCCGGAAAGCAAAACCTGGGTGGCCCCAGCGCCGCAATAGTTTCGATGCGCCCAGTCGCCTGGTTCGTGGAAGCCGCGTACCTCGACATTGCCCTGGGCAGCGGCCACCTGGCCCACGGTCAAAGACGGTTCGGCCGAGGGGGTGGCACTCGCCGAGGGGCTTGGCCTGGTGAAGTTGTATTGCAGCACGACCTGCCCCACCGGGCGGGTATTCACCTGGGCGCCGAAGCAGGAAGGGAGGAGCGCGGCGAATGCCATCGCCAGCGCAATCTTGATCACTCCCTGTGACATTTTGGTCTCATCCTATCAGTGACGGTATCAACTGGCTAGACCCTGCAGCCGCTTGTTACAACGGCCGGGAGCCCCGGGAGTTACCAACCGTGGGAGGCCGCCGGCAGCCCCTGAATTCGAGTTTGATGGTGATACTGGTATTGTCACACTATCCGAATGGCACGACGCGAGCCTGAGCAGAACGACGATCCGATTGTAAGGATCGTCCGGCCCGAATCCGAGCCGTCGCCCCAGGAGCTGCTCAAGCACGGCCCTTTTCGAACGGGACTGGCCGGCACCGGTGCCCCCCGAGCCGGTCGCACCACCGTGGAAGAGGCCAGGCGCAAAGGCCCGATCGGCTGGCTCCAGGTGCTGGGTCCCGGACTCATCGCCGGCGCCAGCGATGACGACCCCAGCGGCATCGGCACCTACTCCCAGGTGGGCAGCCAGTTTGGCTACGGATTACTCTGGACCGCGCTCTTCACCTTCCCGCTGATGAGCGCGGTGCAGGAGCTATGCTCGCGAATCGCTCTGCAGACGGGCGTCGGCCTCGGCATCAGCCTGCGCCGGAAGTTCCCGTCCTGGCTGGTCGGCGTCGCCATCCTCGGCTTGCTGGGTGCGAACACCTTCAATATTGGCGCCGATCTCGGCGCGGTGGCCGCCGGCGGCTCGCTGCTGACTCACGGCGTCGTCCGTCCGTTGTGGCTGGTGATCCCCATCGCCTTACTGGTGATTGGCCTGCAGCTCTTCGCCAGCTACCTGGCCATCTTCAAGATCTTCAAATGGCTGACGCTGGCCCTGTTCGCCTACGTCATCACCGCCTTCTTTGCCCACCCCCAGCTGCTCGATGTTCTCAAAGCCACCTTCATCCCGCACGTCGAGTTATCTCAAGGCTTCGTGATGGCGCTGGTTGCGGTACTCGGAACGACGATCTCCCCCTACCTGTTCTTCTGGCAGGCGTCCTCCGAAGTCGACGAGATGGCCGCGACGAGCGACACGAACCCGCTGGTCCATCATCGGAGTGGTACGGCCGCCGAGCTGCGCGCCGCCCGGGTCGACATCGTCGTTGGAATGGCGTTCTCCAACCTGGTGATGTACTTCATCATCCTGACGTCAGCCGCAGTCTTGCACGCGCACGGCAAGACGGACATCCAGACTGCCGACCAGGCAGCAGCTGCCCTGACGCCGCTGGCAGGACCGTTTGCCTTCGTCGTCTTCGCGGTCGGCATAATCGGCGCCGGCCTGCTGGCGATTCCCATCCTGGCCGGTTCCGCGAGCTACGCGCTGAAGGAGTTCCTGGGGCTACGCGGCGACCTGGCCAGCAAGCCGCGCTACCGTCCCACCTTCTACCTCATACTGGCGGCCGCCACCATGGCGGGAGTGGTGATGAACTTCGCGCAGCTGGACCCGATTCGAGCGCTGTTCCTCGCCGCGGTGATCAACGGCGTGGTCGCGCCGCCGTTGCTGGTGCTGATCGTCTGGCTGGGAAGGGACCGCCGGATCATGAAGCAGCGGACGAGCGGCGAACTGAGCCTGGCGCTCACCGGCCTCACCGCCCTGGCGAGGGGGGTGGCCGCCCTGACCGTGCTCGCCGGCCTTACTCCTCTCAAACTCTTGTCTTAGGTCATTCTCATGAGACCGTGGTTTGATGAGGACACGCATGGCCGAGCAACCACACGTCCTGGTGGTCGATGACGATGCCAAGATCGCGGCCGCGCTCCGGCGCGCCCTGATCTACGAGGGCTACCAGGTGGAAGTCGCTCCCGACGGCCAGATCGCGCTCAACCGCGCCCGCGAGCGGATGCCCGACCTCGCCATCCTCGACGTCATGATGCCGGGCATCGACGGGCTGGAGGTGACTCGCCGGCTTCGCGCCGAGGGTGACGTGCCCATCCTGCTACTGACCGCCAAAGATGGCACCGCGGACCGGGTCAAGGGACTGGACAGCGGCGCGGACGATTATCTGGTCAAGCCTTTCGCCTATGAGGAGCTGCTGGCTCGTGTCCGTGCCCTGCTCCGGCGCCGCGCCCCCCGTGCCCGTCGAACCCTACGGTATGCGGACGTGGTGATGGACCTCGCGACTCGAGAAGTTCGCCGCGCCGACCAACTCATCCCTACCACCGCCAAAGAGTTCGACCTGTTGCAGCACTTCATG
>Ga0307479_10006153_pt1 | contig 11011 bp, 7 predicted proteins | sample atmos_gasesECM4C_FD_203743 | JGI IMG/M metagenome (GOLD analysis project Ga0307479, IMG submission 203743) | Hardwood forest soil microbial communities from Morgan-Monroe State Forest, Indiana, United States - atmos_gasesECM4C_515 | ecosystem: Environmental > Terrestrial > Soil > Temperate...
CGCGGACACAGCAGATCGCCGAGGCCCTGTCCGGCGGCTTCACCGCCGAGGAGCTGGCCCAGCTGAGCGCTGCGACACCGCTGATCGAGCGGCTGGCAGACACGCTCTGATGCAGACCGCCCAGCAGCGACGGGCGGCGGGCGGCGGCGCGGGCGGGGACGTCGACGACGGCTACAGGTGGGTCGCGCTGTCCAACACCACGGCCGCGGTGTTCATGTCAGCGCTGGACGGATCCATCGTCATCATCGCCCTGCCCGCGATCTTCCGCGGCGTCCACCTCGACCCGCTGGCCGGGGGCAACGTGTCATACGTGCTGTGGATGATCATGGGCTACCGCCTGGTGCAGGCGGTGCTGGTGGTCAGCGTCGGGCGCCTCGGCGACATGTTCGGCCGGGTGCGCATCTACAACGCAGGCTTCGTCGTCTTCACCGCCGCGTCGATCCTGCTGTCGTTCGACCCGCTCAGCGGCGGCGGCGGCGCGCTGTGGCTGATCGCGTGGCGGATACCCCAGGCGCTCGGCGGCGCCATGCTCTCGGCCAACTCGGCGGCGATCCTCACCGACGCGTTCCCCTCCAACCAGCGCGGCTTCGCCCTCGGCATCAACCAGGTTGCGGCCATCGCCGGCCAATTCGTCGGGCTCGTCGCCGGCGGGCTGCTGGCGGCGATCGACTGGCGGGCGGTGTTCTGGGTCAACGTGCCCGTCGGGGTGTTCGGCACCTGGTGGGCGTACCGCAAGCTGCGCGACACCGGCATCCGGCGGCGCGCGCCGATCGACTGGTGGGGCAACCTCACCTTCGCCGGCGGGCTCGGCATCATCCTCATCGCCATCACCGACGGCATCCAGCCCTACAAGGGGCAGACCATGGGCTGGGGCAACCCGCTGGTGCAGGTGCTGCTGGTCGCGGGCATCGCCCTGCTGGCGGCGTTCGTGGTCATCGAGAAGCGCGTCGCCGAGCCGCTCTTCCACCTCAGCCTGTTCCGCATCCGCGCCTTCAGCGCAGGCAACGTCGCGGGCTTCGCGGCCTCGATCGCGCGCGGTGGCCTGCAGTTCATGCTGATCATCTGGCTGCAGGGGATCTGGCTGCCGCTGCACGGCTTCGACTATGCCGACACGCCGCTGTTCGCCGGGCTGTTCCTGCTGCCGCTGACGTTCGGCATCCTCGTCTCAGGACCGCTCGCCGGCCGGCTCTCCGACCGCTTCGGCGCGCGTGGCTTCGCCACCGCGGGATCGCTCGTCTTCGGCGGCAGCTTCATCGGCCTGATGCTGCTGCCCGTCGACTTCCCCTACCTCAGCTTCGCCCTGCTCATCGCGGCCAACGGCATCGGCAGCGGCATGTTCGCCGCGCCCAACTCGGCGTCGATCATGAGCAGCGTGCCCCCAGCCGAGCGCGGCGCGGCGTCGGGCATCCGGGGCACGTTCCAGAACTCGGCGACGGCGCTGTCCATCGGCGTCTTCTTCTCGCTGATGATCGCGGGTCTCGCCAGCAGCCTGCCGGCGACGCTGAGCAGCGGGCTGCAGCACTACGGCGTGCCCCACGACGTGGCCGCGCAGGTGAGCCACGTACCGCCGGTGTCGTCGCTGTTCGCCGCCGTGCTGGGCGCCAACCCGTTGCAGACGTTGCTGGCACCAAGCCACGTGCTGTCGACGCTGCCCGTGTCGGCGCAGCAGACGATCACGGGCAGGCAGTTCTTCCCCGGCCTGATCTCGCAGCCGTTCCACCAGGGGCTGGTGGTGGTCTTCGCCGTCGCGGCGGGGCTGGCGGGGATCTGCGCCGTGGCCTCGGCGTTGCGCGGCGCGCGCTACGTGCACAAGCCGACGGCGGAGGACGAGGTCGAGTACGACATCATCTGAGGCCGCACCGCGGGTCACGCCTGCAGCGGCTCGGGTTTCTCGATCTCGGTGTAGGGCCCGAATTCCTCGAGGTGCCCGAACTCTTCGACGGCTGCCGCGATGCTGCGGACGTTCCGCACCCGCGACAGCAGCGGGGGGAGCAGCGCCAGCACCCCGCCTGCCGCGGCGACCCACAGCGTGGCACGCAGCCCGATCGACGACCCGAGCACTCCGCCGGTGAATGCGCCCAGCGGGATCGTCCCCCAGACCAGGAAGCGCATCGTCGCGTTCATCCGTCCCTGGAGGCGCGGCGGGCAGATGCTCTGGCGCAGACTGACCTGAGTGATGTTGTAGATGACGCTGCTGAACGATCCCACCACTCCCGAGGCGATGAGAAATGGCAGCGGGATCGCATGCGGTGCCGCGGGCACGAAGAACCACGCGATCGAGAAGCCGATGGCCGATACGATGATGAGGCGGCCGGCGCCGAGACGCCGCGCGGCACGGCCCGCCAGTGCAGCCCCAACCGGAGCACCAACGCTGCCCGCGCTGAACCAGAGTCCGATCAGACCCGCGCTGAGACCCAGGTTGCGCACGGCGTACAGGATCGCCACGGCCATGGCCATGTTGCCGAAGTAGTTGCCGATCCCGGTGCACAGCGCGATCGGCCGCAGCAGCGGGTGGCGCCACACGTATCGGACACCTTCGGCCAATTCTGACCGCATCCCGCCTCCGGGCGCGCGCGGCTCCACGACTTCAGGACGGCGGATCAGCAGCAGCGACGTCACCGATGCGATGTAGCTGATCGCATCCGCCGCGATCGCCACCGGCGCGGTGACCAGCCCGACCAGCGCGCCACCAAGGCCGGGCCCGGCGATCTCCGCGGTGGCGCGGGTGAACTCCAGCTTGCCGTTGCCGTCCACCAGCTGCTCGCGTTCCACCAGCGACGGCAGATACGACTGGTAGGCCACGTCGAAGAAGACCGTCAGCACACCGACGACGAAGGACACGGCGTACAGCTGCACCATGTGCAGGGAGTGCAGCCCCGCCACGATCGGGATCGAGGCCAGCGCGATCGCCCGTCCCACGTCGGCAGCGATCAGCAGCGGGCGTCGTGCCACGCGGTCGACCCACACGCCCGCGGGGAGTCCGACGAGCAGGAATGGCAGGAACTCGAAGGTGCCGAGCAGGCCCGCCTGGAAGGCGTTGGCGCCGAGGGTCAGCACCGCGGTCAGCGGGATGGCCAGGACGCTCACCTGGGTGCCGAACTGCGAGATCGACTGGCCGGCCCAGAGCTTCAGAAAGTCGGGATGTCGCCAGAGCGACGCGGAGGTGGAAGACATGGCAAAGCAGAGGAGGATTCGCGGGAGCGGGGACGGGCCATCATCGCACGGGCAGCGGTGACCCACCCAGGCCCGCCCTGACCTCCAAGGGCGGGCGCGTCGCAGGTGGTTGACGTGGTCGCGCGACCCCCGCCGGGGGCGGTACCGTGGGGCCTCGTGAGCTTCGACGGAACGTCCGACATCGCCCGCGCGGTGCACGACCTGGCCAGCAGGATCCCCGCCGGGCTCGCCCCGGCAGCGCGGCTCGCCTACAACTACCGGTGGTCGTGGCTGCCCGGAGGCGACGCCGCCTTCCGCGCCATCGACGCCCACCGCTGGGAGGCGGCCGGCGCCAACCCGGTGCGGCTGCTCGAGGAGGCGCCGCTCGCCGAGCTGGAGCGCGCCGCCGCCGATCCGCGCTGGGCCGAGCTCGACGCGCAGCTGAGCGCCGACCTGGCCCGGCCGCCGCTCGCGGGGGAGGTCCGCCCCGAGCACCCCGTCGCCTTCCTCTGCGCCGAGTACGGCGTCCACCCCTCGCTGCCGATCTACTCCGGCGGCCTCGGCGTGCTGGCCGGCGACATGCTCAAGCAGGCGTCCGACCACGCCCTGCCCATGGTCGGCGTCGGCCTGCTCTACCGGCAGAGCTACTTCCGGCAGAACATCGACCTGAGCGGCTGGCAGCACGAGCACTGGCACGACGTCGACACCGACCAGCTGCCCGCGGCGCTGGTCACCAACTCCGACGGCTGCCCGCTCACCGTCAGCCTGCCCATCCGCGGCCACGACGTGTGTGTGCAGATCTGGCGCGTCGACGTGGGACGCGTCCCCCTCTACCTGCTCGACACCGCGCACCCCGACAACGCCCCGCTCGACCGCTGGATCACCACGCGCCTCTACGTCGCCGACCGCGAGACGCGCCTGGCCCAGTACGCGGTGCTCGGCGTCGGCGGCATGCTGGCGCTGCGCGCGATGGGCATCGACCCCGGCGTCGTCCACCTCAACGAAGGGCACGCGGCGCTCGCCCCGGTCGAGCTGGCGCGCGAGGCGATCGCGGCGGGAAGGAGCCCCGGCGAGGCGCTCAGCGCGGCGCGGCTGCGCACCGTGTTCACCACGCACACCCCCGTCGCGGCGGGCAACGAGGCGTACGGCCCCGCCGAGCTGGCGGCGGTGCTCGGCGACCTGGCGCTGAGCTTCGGCGGCGACGAGGAGGCGGTGCTGCGGCTGGGCCGCGTCCATCCCGACGACGAGAACGAGGGGCTCGGCCTCACCCCGTTGGGCCTGCGCATGAGTCGCGCCGCCAACGCGGTGAGCCGCCGCCACGGCGTGGTCTCGCGGGCGATGTGGCAGCCGGTGTTCCCGCAGTGCGGTGCCGAGCACGTCCCCATCCACCACGTCACCAACGGTGTGCACCTGCCCACCTGGATGTCGGCGGCGATGCGCGAGCTTCTCGACCGCCACCTCGACGCCGGCTGGTGGCGCCATCCCGGCGACCCCCGAGTTGCTGCCGGAATCGACCAGATCCCGGCAGCCGAGCTGTGGGAGGTGCGCAACCGCCTGCGCGCGCAGCTCGTCGACTACGTGCGCGAGCGCAGCGTCGCCGACCGGCTTGCGCGCGGTGAGCGCACCGACTTCGTGCAGGCGGCGGCGCTGTCCTTCGATCCCAACGTGCTGACGCTGGGATTCGCGCGGCGCCTGGCGACGTACAAGCGGTTGCATCTCATCGTCCACGACGCGGCGCGCGCGCTGGCGTTGATCGCGGGACCGCGCCCCATGCAGATCGTGCTGGCGGGCAAGGCACATCCCTCGGACGTCGACGGCAAGCGCATCGTCCAGCAGCTCTTCGAGCTCAAGGAGGCGCCCTTCGTCGCCGACCGCGTGGTGTTCCTCGAGGACTACGACCTGGCCATGGCCCGCCGCCTCGTCGCCGGCTGCGACGTGTGGGTCAACGTGCCCCGCCCGCCGCTGGAGGCGAGCGGCACCAGCGGCATGAAGGCGGCGATGAACGGCTGCGTCAACCTGAGCGTCCTCGACGGCTGGTGGGAGGAGGCGTGGGACGGCGAGAACGGCTGGGGCATCGGCTCCCCACCCCACGCCGACCCCGCCACCCAGGACGCCCACGACGCCACGCAGCTGTACGACATCATCGAGTCGGACATCGTCCCCTCCTTCCACGAACACGACTCCTCGGGCGTCCCGCAGCGCTGGGTGGCGCGGGTGCGCGCCTCGCTGAAGACGGCGGTGGGCTGCTTCACCGCAGCGCGGATGCTCGACGACTACCTGGCCACGTCCTACCGCATCCCCCAGGACTGATTTCCGGCGCGGACCCGCCAAAAAAAATCTCCGCCGCGCGAAGCTGCGGCAGTAACCCCGCGGAGCGCGTCCCCCCTCAGGCGCGTGAGAAGATGTCTCCCCGATGCCAGTCGGCGACAAGCACGCCTCCGTGAGCATCGTCGAGCGGCGCGACCACACTCCCGACCTGTGGTCGATCCGGGTCCGCCACGACGAGCCCTTCCCCTTCTCCCCGGGACAGTACGCGACCCTGGGCGTCGAGCACGGCCCCAAGCTGGTCGAGCGCGCCTACTCGATCGTCTCCGACCCCGCCGAGGACACCATCGAGTTCTTCTTCGAGCTGGTCCCCGAGGGAGCCCTCACCCCGCTCCTCTACGAGCTGGGCGTCGGCGACGAGATGTGGATGCGCAAGCGCGCCAAGGGCCTGTTCGTCCTCGACAAGCGCGAGGAGAAGACCCACCACCTGCTGGTCTCGACGGTCACCGGCGTGGCCCCCTACGTCTCCATGGTGCGCACCACCAAGCGCCTCCTCGCGTCCGACGGCGCCACGGCCGCGCCGGAGGTCCTGCTCATCCAGGCAGGCAGCCAGTCGATCGAGCTGAGCTACCTCGACGAGCTGCGCGCGCTGGACGCCGAGCTGCCCTGGCTCACCTACGTGCCCAGCGTCTCCCGCCCCTGGGAGGACCCGACCTGGGCCGGCGAGGTCGGCCGCGCCGAGGACGTGGTGCGCAAGCACGCGGACGCCTGCGGTGCGCGCCCGGACAACGCCGTCGCCTACCTCTGCGGACACCCGGAGATGATCAGCACCGTCCGCGGCATCATGCGCCGCTGCGGCTTCGACACCAAGGACGTCCGCGAGGAGCTGTACTTCCAGCCCGGCAAGGCCGGGACTGTCGCTGCCAAGGTCGCAGCGGTCCTCTGAACCTCGGCGCAGCCGCAGGTTCTCAGCCCATCGCCGCCGCAGGCGCGACACCTTTACCAGGCGTACGCCTCCGGCGCCGGTCCCCCCGGCCCCGGAAAGATCGCATCCAGCTTCTTCATCTCCGCGTCCCCGAGCGTCACCTCGAGCGCCCGCAACCCCGACTCCAGCTGCTCCAGGTGCCGCGGCCCGATGATCGGCGCCGTCACCCCCGGCCGGTGCAACAACCACGCCAACCCCACCTCCCCTGGGTCGACTCCAAGCTCCGCACAGAACGCCTCGTACTTCTCCACCTGCTCGTGCAGCGGCTTGAGCCGCTTGCCCGCCATCTCCGACGATCGCCGCCCACCCACCGGCTGCTTGCGCAACATCCCCCCGAGCACCCCGCCCCACAGCGGGCTGTAGCAGAGCACTCCGACCCCGTACCCCTCCGCGGCGGGAATGACCTCCAGCTCCACCTCCCGCTTGGCCAGGTTGTAGAGCGACTGCTCCGACACCAACCCCATGAAGTTGCGGCTGCGCGCCGACTCGCACGCCTGCGCGATGTGCCACCCGGCGAAGTTGCTCGACCCGACGTAGAGCACCTTCCCCTGCCGGACCAGCGTCTCCATCGCCTGCCAGATCTCGTCCCACGGCGTCTCGCGATCGACGTGGTGCATCTGGTAGAGGTCGATGTGGTCGGTCTGCAGGCGGCGCAGCGACCCCTCGCACTCGCGAATGATCGAGATGGCCGATAGCTTGTCGCCGTTGGGCCAGTCCATCATCCGGCCGTACACCTTGGTGGCGAGCACGGTCTTCTCACGCCGCCCGCCTCCCTGGGCGAACCACCGCCCGATGATCTGTTCGGTGACCCCTTCGCCGAGCCTCCACCCGTAGGCGTTGGCGGTGTCGAAGAAGTTGATCCCGGCGTCCAGCGCGCGATCCATGATCTCGTGGCTGTCCGCCTCGGTGGTCTGCGGACCGAAGTTCATGGTGCCGAGGCAGAGCCGGCTGACCACGGCGCCGGCGCGCCCGAGGTGCGTGTATTCCATCGCCTCAGCACGTTAGCGCACCGGCGCCGCGGTTCTGGGCCGGGCCCAGCCGCGCACGCCGCTCGGCTGGGCCGTGGCCGTCAACCTCTCGGGGCGGCACCCTGACCGTCCGCCGGAGCCAGCAGCGCTGGACGGCGGACGGCCCAAGGAAGGGATGTGTAGTACGAGGGGGCCGCCGGACTGGACATCCCGGCGGCCCTTGGACGCTGGACTGCCAGCGAGCTTCTACGGCGGGACGGCACTGCGCCGACGGCAGGTGTGGCCTCACTCCGGGAGAGACTCACGTCATCCTTCCTTTCCCGCCGCTGGGTCGCGGCCGCCTTCCCGGCTGACCCGCTGGTCAGCCCACCCCCACCCGTCGGGGCGAGACCGAACGATAACCCGTTCACCGCCATGAAGTCAACACTCGGCCTCACTGACGGATCTGCGAGCTCCGCCGCGAACGGCGTGACTTTCGGCCCCCCGTTCGTAGACAATTCACCGCACGCGCCGTCAGGGTCGTGAGCCTGGCTGGCAGCTAGGAAGGGCATGGACGTCGAGACGCAGGAAGAGGAAGGCCCCGACGCGGGCAGGCGCCACCCCCAGGGGCGCATCCCGATCCTCCCCGTGGTGGCCGTCGCCACCCGAGAGGACATGGCGGTCATGCTCGCCGTCCACCACCTCGTGCTCCGCGACACCGCCCGCCGCTACCTGGGACGCCGCACCAAGAACGACATGGTGGAGCGCTGCGTCGGCCAGACGGTGGCCAAGCTGCTCGCCATGCAGGAGCCGTCGAGCCCGCACGGGATGCGCATGGCCGCCAAGGTGCTCTGGGAGGAGTGCCGCCGCGCCAAGCAGCGCCAGGAGCGCATCGAGGCGCCGGTGGATCGGTTCCTCGGGCCTCTCACGCGCGGACCCGTGGCGCGCGCGTTGGAACGGCTTGGACCACGCCAGCGGACGACCATCCTGCTCGCGGGGCAGGGGCTGACGCCGACCGAGATCGCCCGGATCGACCACTCGACGCCGGCGTCGGTGAAGGTGCGGCTGTGGCGGGCGCGATCGCGGGTGCGGGAGCTGCTGGTCGAAGCGGCGAAGTCGTCGGCGAGCCTTTTCGTGCTGCTGCCGCCCCGCCTCCGCGGCGGATTCGCGCGGCTCGTCTCAGGGCTCTCCGAGGCTTCGGCGCCGCACACACTGGCGACGGCCGGCCTCGTGCCGCTTATCGCGTGCTCGCTGCTTTGGTGGGGCGCGGTCGCGCCCGCGGCGCCGCGGCCCGCCCCTGTGGCGTTGGCCCCCGCCCACGGCACGGTGCGGCAGGCCGTCCCGGCGATCCCCGCGCAGGTCGCTGCCGTGACCACGCCCCAGACGGCAGCACGAGTGGCGCAGAGAGCGGAGGTCGCCACCCCCGCCCCGTCTGCCCGACCGGCTCGCGTTCTCCAAGGCGCGGCGGCTGAAACGCCCGAAGATGTTGTCCTTGGGACGTCGGCGACACCCCCTGACGGGCGACCGGTGATCGTCGCGCTCGGCAGAGGCAACACATGCGCGTGCCAGGTGTTGATGCAGAGCCTCGACGGCGGTGCCACCTGGACAGCGACCGACGGGCCACCCGTCGCGGTCAACCAGATCGTCCTGCCACCGACCTACCCGATCGACCCTCGCATCTTCTTCGGCGTCGGCACCGTGGGCGTTGGGCCGTTCCAAACCGTCGCCTTCGGCCAGCCATACCGATGGCTCAAGCCACTCCCTCCAGGGCAGCTCGCCGTCTCGGCCCACTTCGATGACGGCGACCCGCGGATCTTCTCCGCGGGTGCGACATCCCTGTGGAGCGTCGGGCTCGGCGCGAGCGGGCCAACGGCGCCGCACCAGGAGATCGACTACTCGTACGGCGCAGCCGAGAGTGGTGCGGTGGCCGCTCTGGCCACACCTTCCCCGGTCGAGGGCGGTCCTGCGGTGCTCGCTTGGGCCCCGCCGCTGGCTGTGGTCCCTGGCTCACCAGCCGCGCCCCCGCTCAACGGGACACCATTCTTCACGTGCTCGATGGGCGTTGCGTGCGCGTCGATCGCGGCACTTCCCGATCAGCCGTGGCAGCTGATATCGCGGGGTGCGACCGTCGTGGCCTACACGTACAGCAGCGCGTTCGTGTCACACGACGGTGGTGCGTCCTTCGTTCCCCTCGCCCTCCCCCTGGGGGCGGGCGCCCTCGGTTCGATAGCCCTCACCGGACGAACGTCAACGCCGTGGGTAAGCTTCGGCAGCCCCGACGGCAGCGTGCACGTTGCTCGAATGGCTGCAGGAGGCGGATGGATCGATGCCACTGATTCCACCCGTCGGCGAGACTATGGCGTCCTTCTCATCTCTGTTGGCGCTGACAGGGTGGTGGCGGCGTACGAGACGCTGGGCTATCGATGTGCCCTGGTGGCCGGCGGACCCTGGATGCCCAGATGCCCGACCGCGTAGAGGATGCGGGCGATGTCATCCGTTCAAAGAAGGGGCGGAGCGACGATGGGTTGATCAGGGCTGCTGCGGCGGGCGTGGTCAGGCTGCGGGAGGACTCATGACGTGACGGTGCGCTTTCGAGGAGGCTTGACGGTCCGCGTCGGCATCGCGCTGTGCGCGGTGGCTGCCATCGCGCCAAGCGTTCCGCGCCTGGCGGAGGCGTCGACCACCGGAATCGGTTCGTTCAGCGGAACTGTGGCGATGTCAGGCTATCCGTGCCCCAGTCCCAATTGTCCTGGCGGCAGTTTCACGGGGACGGCCGGATTGACGCTCAGCGGCTTCGGGACTGCCTCGCTGGGCGGCGCCGGGCCGGCGCCGTACACGGCAGCGTGGCCGTCAGCGCTCGGCAACCTCACCATCCCCTCTTTCACCTATGCGACTTCTTGCGGGATCAGTCCCGCCGGGGTGCCACCACTACAGGGCAGCGGTGGCGGCCTTTTCTCCCTGACGGGCGGTACCCTGATCCTCGGAGGCGGCACCATCAGCAATGTAACCCTGGCAGGCATGAGCGCATGGCAGTGGACTGCCACGGCCTTGGTGGTGACGCTGAGTGACCTCACCATCACCACCGACGCAGGGACTGTGGCCGTCAACCTCACCAACCAGGTGCTCACGGGCCGCAGCGCCTCGGGCTTCGTCTGGACGAGCCTCCCTGGAACGTGCGGAGGCGTGCCTCAGCCGGAGAACGCGCTGGTCGCCGGAGTCGCTGTACAGCCGGCTTAACAGACGTTCATGCAGACGCCGCGCACCTGATACGCGGTGTCATGGGAACGCAGGCGCCACGTTGCCACACTTCCATCATGCGCGTGGAGGCAGGGCTGGGTTCGTCATGCGTGTGGGCGCGTGACCCAGCTGCCGAAGCGGGGGCAACGGGGGCATGACCATGGCGGTGGCGCTGGCGAGCCCGGCGACGGCAGGATCCAAGGCGTGGTTCCGCGCGACCCACCGCGCCTGCGCCCCTGAGGACACCTGGGCGCGCATCAGCCCGCTGCTCCACCACGCCGGCATCACCCGCGTCGCCGACATCACGAGACTCGACGAGGTCGGCGTGCCCACCGTGCAGGCCATCCGCCCGGACTCGCACAGCCTCACCGTCAGCGTGGCCTCGGGCGTGACCCCGCGGCTGGCCAGGGTCGCGGCGGCGATG
>Ga0307479_10006154_pt1 | contig 11011 bp, 18 predicted proteins | sample atmos_gasesECM4C_FD_203743 | JGI IMG/M metagenome (GOLD analysis project Ga0307479, IMG submission 203743) | Hardwood forest soil microbial communities from Morgan-Monroe State Forest, Indiana, United States - atmos_gasesECM4C_515 | ecosystem: Environmental > Terrestrial > Soil > Temperate...
GGGGTGATGGCTACTGACCACCAGACTGAGGCTCGCCGGCTGATGCGGTTCATTGAGGCGGAGGAAGCCGCCGGCCGGCCGTTCTGTGCCGACTGGTCCTGGGTCAACCCGCCGATTAGTGCCAGCACTACGCCGCTGTTTCACCGGCTCTACCCTGACCCGGTACTCAAGCCCGGTTTCTTCCGTCACGAGGACCCAGCTCTCGTTCAGTAACCTTTTCGCCCAGCTCGGGGCCGATACGGCCTGGCATGGAGCTGTGCGGCCACGAAGGCATCAAGTGGTATCCCCGGGTGGTCATCGAGAAGTATTCCCCTGATCAGACGGAGTGGGCGAACCGCAGGCTGCGGAGCGAGCTGAGCTGGGGGCGGATGATTCTCTGCGAGGTGCTCGGCGTCTGGGCGCCGGTGCTGCACGGGGACTGGCTCCGGCAGGTGTTCCGCGAGCCCGAGGACGGCTATGCCTACGATGAGGGCAACCAGATGGTCAACGGGGGGCTGACCAACCTCATCAACCTGCTGACGGGCGCGGCGCCTGTCGGTGCCGCCGGCCGGCCGCTCAGTCTCGGGGCCGGCGGCGGCGCTGCCGGGTCGGCGTGCGTCGGGGTCGGTGTGGACGGGACTACTGCGTTCGCGGTGACCCAGACTCACCTGGCTAATTCGGTAGGCGAGGGCGCTGCCGCGAGCTGGTATCAGTCCATGGACACCGGATATCCGACGCTCACCACGCCTGCCGTCGTCAACGGGCAGTCCACTTTCCAGGCTGGTGCTGCCAACTTCGCGTGGAACGAGTGGTGCTGGGTGTCCGGCGCCGGGGTGCCGACCGCAGGCACCTCGCTGGCTGGTGTCTATGCCACGGCGGGGTCCGGCGCCATGCTCAACCGGAAGGTCCCGGCGGGTGGTCTCGGCAGCAAAGCGAGCGGCGCTAGCTGGGTGTTTGCGACGACTGTGACCTTCTCGTGACCTGACAGGCTTGTCCGTAGTAAAGGACATGATCGACGCTAAGACGAGCGTGTCCTATCACTCCGCGCACGACTTCGCGTCCTGGGAGTATTTGTTCGGCGAGACGAAGCGCCGTGTGGCCAGGTCCGGCCCGGCGCAAGATCAGCCGCTTGCGGTCATCCCGTGCGAGCTGGTGACGTCGATGCAGCACGGGAGCAATGGCAAGGTGCTGAACGTCCGGTGCCGGTGCATGGCCGGGACCATCAAGGCGCCGGCCGCCCGCTACTACAACTACGACATGCTCGGGGAAGCAAAGAGCCTGGCCGAAGCCAGGCTCCTGTGGGATGACCACGTGACTGCTAGGGCTCAAGCTCCGACTCGATGACCCGGCCCTCGCGGATGGCGTGCTCCAGGTAGGCCAGCGTGGTGCCCTCGGCACCCCACAGCTCGACCTCGGCCAGGATGCTGTCGCCGAGCTGAAGGCCGAGCAGCGGTCCCTCCCGGCCGTCGTCCTTGACCTTGCGGGCTTCGCGGGCTGAGGTGCCCCAGGTGACCGGCAGGCTCATCCGCTCGGAGATCAGCCGGGCCGTGCTGCCGGGCTCGGGCAGCGGCTCGGGAGCCAGCAGTTCCGGCACCCGCAGCGAGGCAGCGTAGGGGCACCAGGACACCGACAGCTTGTACGGGGTGCCGTCCTGCTCGGCGGTCACCCATTCGCGCCTGGTCACCCAGAACTTCCCGTTGCCGTCCGGCTGGAGGTCCAGGATCGGCACTACGTAGTCAGGCGCCTCGGTGATGCCCGCCTCCCGTACCGTGACCAGCTCGGCCGCCGAAGCCCGGACAGCACGGAGTCGCTGCTGCGGACCCCAGGCGCCCCGGTGACCGGTGACGAAGGTGCCCTCGGCGGAGGTGCGGACCAGGCCCTCGGTCTTGCTCAGGTAGTCGACGGCGCGCTGCGCGGTCTGGAAGCCGACGCCCCATTCATCGCGGATGGCACGGATGGACGGGAGCTTGTCGCCGGAGCGGTAGCCCTCGTCACCAGCAAGGATGCGGTCCTTGTAGTAAGTCGCGATCTGGAGGTGGAGCGGAATCTGGCGCTGAGCCCTGGGCACTGTCTTCCTCTGTTCTGAGAACCGTGCTCGTACACCCTGATTGTAGATGGTCCAGGTCAGGCCGCCCTGGAACATATTGCGTACGTGTACGGTTCAGGTACAGTAACGAGAACGGAGATTCTGCGGAAAAACCGTGGAGGACGGGGACGATGGCGGAGATTGAGGACGGAGAGGTCCGGGTCTTGCGCCCGGAGCGTCTGGTGTCCTGGAGCCGGGCGGCGGCTGTGCTAGGCCGCGACCCGAAGACCCTCAGTAACTGGTGCGATGAGATTGACGTGCCTGTCGTGCGCACGCCAGGGGGACATCTCTCCACTTACGTGTCCTGGGTGAACGATGTGCTGATGTCCGCGCGCCCGGGGCAGGCCGGCGACATCGCTGAGGTGACCTCGCGGTGGTGGACGGCGCACTTCCCGCAGCTTGCAAGGGAGGCGGCGTGAACATGCCGAAGATCATCTGGAGGAGCGACGGCGAGCGCCCGCCGGGCACTAAGCGCCGGGCGATGTGGCCGCTGTACCTCATCTCGGTTGGCGCTGTGCTAGCCGTGTGGAGTGGCTGGGTCGAGCTGGGCGCGATGTGCGGGTTCGGTATAGAACAGCCGCTGTACGGAATCTGGAACGGGCTGAAGCTCAACGCGGCCATCAGCCTGCCGCTGTCCATGGAGGCGTACGGCTTCTACGCCATGGGCTTCTGGTTCGATCCTGACGAGGCCGAGGGTGTCCGCACGTACGCCCGGTGGACTACGATCCTCGCCTACAGCCTGGGATTCGCTGCCCAGGCCACGTACCACGTGCTGGCCGCCATGCACATGACGCACGCGCCCATCCCGGTGGTGGTGTTCGTGTCCGGCGTGCCGGTCGTTACTATCTGCGTTGCCGGCGGCCTGCTGCACAAGCACATCGAGGCGCGCAAGGCCGCGCTGGCTGGCGACATCGGGGGACTGGCTGGCACGGGGGTCCAGCCAGCCCCTGTCCTGACGGACGGGCCTGCCGCACCCAGGCCGGAGGCTGTGGCGCGGGCGGAGGGGGAGTCTCTTGCCGCACCTGAAGAGGCGCCCGCGCCACAGCCAGTCCGTTCGCCGGAGCCGTCTGCCGGAGAGAGCCCGGCAGCGGCCGGGACCGTTACCGAGCGGCCTGCCCCGGAAGAGCGCCCAGCCAACGTCGTGCGGCTGCCGGACGAGGACGAGAAGGCCGCGCTCCGGGCTGAGCTGGCGGACATGGCGCCCGAGGATCGCATCAAGGCGGCTAGCTCCATGACCGCCCGCGAGTTCGGCGCCCGGTTCGGCTACGGCAAGTCCCGGGCCGCCATCATCCAGCGTGAGATCAAGGCCGGAGAGTACGAGGGAGGTGCAGCCAGTGGCAGCTAAGACCGTGACGGGGGTCACGACCATCAAGACCCAGCGCGACCACGGCCTGTCAACCGCCGTGCTCAAGCTGTATCACGTGTGCCAGCCGGGTCTTGCCTGGCTGGTGCTGACTATCCTCGGCCTCATCCTGCGGTACGGGCCGGTCATTGACGGCTGGCGCTGGCTGTCCGCGCTGCTGGTGCTCGCGCTCGGCAGCGGGATTAGCGCGTTCGACTTCCACATGAGGCTGCACCGGGCGACGCCGGTCGGCCGCCTCATCGGCCCGGTGACCGCCCTGGTGGCGACGCTGGTCACCGTGCTGTTCATCCTGCTGGGCATCAGCGCCCCGCTGGTGCTGCTCTACCTGCTGGGCGGCCTGGCCACCTGGGCGATGTGGGCGGTCTGGCTGGTCTCCGGCGACTCCAGGGACCTGGCCAAGACCTTCGGGGACAACGCCCCGGCGGCCGGCGTGCCGGGTGCGTCGCTGCGCATGCTCCGGGAGCGGAAGCCCCGCCGTCGCCGTGAGGCTAAGGCCCCGGCCGCTGTCACCCTGCTGCCGGGGCAGGCCGCTCCCGCGCCTGCCGCTGCCTCCGCTCCCGGCCTCCCCCTGGCTCCCCGGGTGGTCCGGGCGAAGATGCGACTGCCTGCCGACCCGGCCATGACCGCAGACGAGGTAGGCGCTCGTCTGGGCCACATCGAGAACGTCACCCGGTCGAAGCCGAATAGCTGGTCCATCACCTCGTCCACCGATGACGGCGGCGAGGCCGAGGTTGCGATTACAGACCCCGACGTGCTGACCCGGGCACCCATCGACTGGCCCGGCCCGTCTGCCCCGGGCGCGGACATGTCCGTCCCGTTCCGGCTCGGGTACTGGCAGGACTCCACTCCGTTCCTGGTGAACATGCTGCCGGTGCACCACCGCCGGTACATGGGCCGCACCGGCACCGCTAAGACCATGGGCGCGGCCTGGAACCAGATCGGTGAGGGCGTGACCCGTGAGTCCTACGCCGCGTTCGTCATGGACGCGGGCAAGGGCTCGCAGTTCTTCGGTGCGCTCCGGCCCGCGCTGCACCGGTTCGAGACCACCGAGGAGGGCTGCCTGCACCTGTTCGGCGGCCTGCACCGGGCGCGGCTGGCCCGCTGTGAGTACCTGGCCAAGGACCACTTCACCGAGTGGGTGCCGGAGTGCCGCCTGAGCTACATGGACATCTGGCTGGAGGAGGCCGCCGTGGCATTGCGGTTCCTCAACCCGAGCCGCACCAAGCGCGACCCGGGCGTCATGTACGTGGCTGACTGGGAGGAGGACGTGACCAACGGCCGGACGGCCGGCGAGTCGTGGAACGTCGTCTTCCAGAAGGCGGTCAAGGACCAGGCCGCCTCCACCGTGGCCCGGTCGTCGATGGGGGCCGTGTGCCTCGGCGTGGACAGCAAGGACGACGCGAAGTTCGGGCTGACCGACGAGCAGCTCCTGCGCGGCGCCAAGCCGTGGGTGTGGAAGAGCAAGTTCCCCGGCATGGCGCTGTGGGACGCCGACACGATCCCCGAGGACCGCATCACCATCCCGATGAGGTTCTTCAACTGGCCGGGCAAGACGGGGCAGATCGCTTCCTACATGTCCGAGTGGACAGCGGACGACCGCCCGCTGGACGACATCACCGCCGAGGCGCTGGCGTGGACGCCGCCGGTGTCCCCCTCGTCCGCTTACCCGCTGCCCGCGCAGGGCGGACAGCCCGGCACGGACAACGTGGTCCGTCCGGTCTTCGGCAGGTTCTCCGCGCGCAAGCGGCAGGAGGAGTCCTACTTCGCGGTGGTGGACGCGCTCAAGGACTGGGCGGCGCGGGGCATCAAGTCCTTTCGCGCCAGCGACCTTGAGGAGATTGCCAGGAAGGTCGACCGGTCCCGCACCTGGGTGTACAGCCTGATGCCCCGGCTTCAGCTCGACGGCCACGTGCTGCCGTGCCAGGAGAAGCCGCACAAGCGCTGGGCGCTGACCATCGCGCCCGAGGCGCAGTCCGACCCCGAGGAGACGCTGTGATTGCGAGAGCCATGCCGTGGATCATCCTGGGCCTGTTCCTGTGGTGGGCCATCTCCGACCCGGTAGCGCACGCGCACGAACTGCACGGTGCGATTACAGGTCTCGGCAATTTCCTGAAGGGCATCGCCCCGTGAGCGGTGTCAGGACCCTGCCTGGTTTCCTTCTCAGGGAGATTGAGGAGATTGACAGGACAGGAACACCCGGTACAGGACACAGGGATGATCCGCTATCCCTGACCAGGCAGGTCCTGTACCGGGTTCCTGTCGCAGGCTTTCAGGTCCGCCCCCTCGGGAGAACACGTCAGACACTAACTGACTACAGCTCCCGCACCCCCTCTGACCTGCGGAAACACCCCCCAGGACCCCCCTGCTGCCCTGTCAGCGCCCCCCTCCTGGCCGGGTACCGGACCCCCCCGGAGGCTCCCGTGCGCCCCCCTTCCAGCCGGAGATTCTCCTGCCAGCGCCCCTCAGCGCCGGAGATTATGTCCTCACCTCACCGCCCGGAATCAAGAAAATTCAGTAGAGGGGGTTTTGCCGGTGCTTCCGTACGATGAGATGGTCCGCCGCCGGAGAGCTAGCAACTCGCGAATCCGCCGTCAGCGTGTGCAGGCCGCCCGGCAGAAGGTGGCGGAGTACCTGGCTGGTCATCCGTGTGCGGATTGCGGTGAGCCGGATGTGGCGGTGCTCGATTTCCATCATGTCGGGGCGAAGGACGCCGGGGTAAGTGAGCTGGTGTGGTGCGGAAGCTCCTGGCCTCGTATTGCCGCCGAAATCGCGAAGTGCGTGGTGCTGTGCGCGAATGACCACCGGCGCCATCATGCTGCTCTGCGGGAGGCTGCCTCGTGAGCTGGGAAGATTTCCTGTCTGGCCCTGAATCCAGCATATTCTTCCTTGACTTGAGTCAAGCTACCTGGTACGCTGAGGCTATACCACCCCGAAGGGCAGGCACTCCCGATGACCTCAGATTCCTCCCCCGCGTCGCGGCCGGGGCCTCAGCCCGAGCTTCCGGCGTCCCCCTGGGACCTCACGCTGGCCTGGACCACCCGCGTGGCCTGGGTGCTGTTCGCGGCGGACGTCATCCTGGCGCTGCTGGGCGAGTGGTCCGCCACCTGGTCCTGCGCGGCCGGGTCCGGCTTCCTGGTCTGCGCCGTCACCGTCATGGCGCATCTGTCCTGCCAGTGCGGCGGCTCGCTGCTGCGCCGGGCGGGCGCGCAGTGGCGGGTGACCCGCGAGGGCGAGCGGGTGCATGTCTGCCGCGAGTGCGCGGCCGGGCACCCGGCCAGCCCGTCCGCCGGGGAGTGCTGCCCGCACGGCGTGCCCTGGGCTTCCTGGCCGTGCGGGCAGTGCGAGTACCCGCAGCAGGGAAGCTGAGCGATGCCTGCCAGGAAGAACGAGAATCGCAGGCGCTCGTACCGGCCGCGCTCCCGGCGGCGTATGCACCGCCAGCTCACCCGCTGGTGCCTGGTCATCGCGCTGGCGTCCGTCGTGGCGCTGTTCACGCACCCGTCTTTCCCGGTGACCGCCACCGGCGCCACCGGCCTGGCCGCCAGCCTCTGGGCGCTGTTCGCGGCGGACGGGCTGGCCGGGCTCGGCTCCTCGCGGGACCGGCGCCGCAGGCGGGTCAAGGGCCGGGGCAGGCGGCGCTGACTTCACGCGTCTCACTCGCTGTCACGACACCAAGCGGGAGTGCTTGCTGGAGGATAACAAATCCCGGGGTTCAGCGTGCTGACCCGCTTGCAACTGCAAATTATTATCTACGGAGAGTGACATGCTGAGACGCCGCCTGTTTCGTACCGCGCCCTCCGGCCCGGACCAGGAAGCCCCGCTGGTGTACCCGGCGGACCTGGCCGCCCGCGCTCAGGTGGAGCGGATGGAGGAGCTGTGCGAGCTGTTCGGCGCGCACCCGCTCCAGGGCCTGCCGCACCCGGGGCAGTGGTGGGTCTACCTGCTGCTGCGCACCGACCGGTTCTGCGTCTACGTCGGCCAGAGCGACAACCTGGTGCTCCGCATGCGCGATCACCGGTATGACCTGCGCACGCACTACGGTGCCGAGGCCGCCGACATGCTGCTCATCGGCTGCCGGGATGACTACCAGGCCACCGTGCGCGAGCTGCTGCTCATCGACGAGCTTCAGCCGCCGTACAACAGCATCGGCATCGCCGCGCGCCGCAGGCAGGTCCGGTCGATGACGTCGCCGGGCAAGTGGGTCTCGCGGAAGCAGCCGGACCCGTACGCGCCCGTGCCCGGCATCCACGACCTGCCCGCTCCCGCCCGGGATACACCCCCGGCGCGACTTGACCCGGGTCAAGCGACTGGCTAGACTTGAGTCAAGGATGAATCCCCCCGGCGGCGAGGTCAGCGACACTGGCCGGCCGCACGTCAGAGCAGGGCAGGCACGGCATGAGCGGCACCCCCCAGGACGAGCAGGCGGGCACGGACGCCCGCGACGAGCAGGCCAGTGAGCAGGCCAGCGCGCAGGCACAGCACATCCGGCTGCCGCGCCCCGCCCGGGACCACGACACGCGGACGTTCCTCGCGAACCGCGAGCGTACCGGCCGCCGTATCCGCGAGGAGGCCCGTAACGCCCGCGCAGGCCGGGGGAAGCGGTGACCAGGCCGGGGCCGGCCGAGGGGTTCCGGCGGCTGGTCGTCTCGGTGGGCGGGCGCCGCAAGGCGGTCGACGTGCCGGCGCTGACCAGGGACGAGCTTGTCAGCGCGGTGCGCGAGCAGGCGAGGCAGGGCACGATCAGCTTCGCCGAGCGGGACCGGATGGTCGGGGCCGCGATGCGCACGCTGAACGAGGACGGCACCCGCCGCGAGCAGGCCCGTGAGCAGGCCCGTGAGCAGGAGCGCGTAACGCCGGCGCGGGCGCGTAGTACTCAGCAGAGGACGAACCGGACGTCAGGCAGGGCCGCGCCGTCAAGGACAGGGAGGTCCCGGTGACCGGAATTACGGAGCTAGCTGGGCTCTCTGTCTCATATGAGACACCCGCAGCGGCTCAGGCGCTGTTGCGGGCACCGGGCAAGTCAGCTAGCAGGAGGGCAGGGAGGCGCAAGGTGGTATCGAGCAGGAATCCGGGCGACAAGGGGTTCGGCTGGGGCCTGGCGGATTTTCGCCAGCACGAGGCCGCGAACCGCGAGGCCGCCGGGCTGGCTGTGCGTCAGGGCCGTACCGTGGTCCTGGCCTGCCAGGAAGAGGCGGCGTGGGCGCGGCACCGGGGTAACCGCATCGCGCGCATGCAGCTACGAGTCAGGCTCGCGGGGGCGTGGTGATCATGAAGTTCCAGCTCATCAAGGGCGGCGGTGAGGGCGGGTCGTCTCCGGCCGCCCCGGACCCGCCGGGCACGCGGGCATGGCGCAAGCTCGCCAGGGATGCCCAGGACATCTCGAACCGGGCGCGCACGGCGGATGCCCCGGGCACCGCCCGGCTCGCCATCGAGGCGCAGGAGACCGCGCAGGGCGCCCGCCAGCAGGCCACCAGGACGGCGCGCGGGTACACCCGCACCGGCCGCCCGCGCAGGTCAAGGGGGTCACGGTGAAGCCCCGCCAGCTCCGGGACCGCTACACGGCGTGGTGCGTGCGCCAGAGCCTGACCGTCAACTGCGGGCACCGCGTCGCCATCCCCGCCGTGGCGCTGGTCGTCATCGCCGTGGTGTGCCGCATCTACTGGGCCGTGGTCGAGAAGGTGCTCATCGGCCTGCTGGTCGCCATCTGCGTGGCGCTGGCCGTGCTCATCGGGCTCGGCATCCGCCGGCTGAGCCGGCACCTCACGCTGGTGCGTGACAGCCAGGCCCGTGCCGCCTCGGAGCGGGCCGCGTCCGCTGTCCGGGAGCGGCAGGAGGACAGCCTCCCCCGGTGGCCGGACAGGCCCCTGCGGACAGAGCGCGAGCGGACAGCGGACGGGCCGGACGGCGGACGTGCCGGACAGGCTGCTGCCGGACAGAGCGCGAGCGGACAGGGCCGGGCGGACGCGCCTCCTCCGGCGGCGCCGGACAACCAGGTGCCCGGACAGGACCCGATGTGGGATGAGTTCCTCGCGGCGCACCCGGAGCGGGCACAGGAGCGGGGATAATGACGCTGCATGATGTGATTACAGGTCAGCCCGCAGGCGCGTGGCACGGCGCCCTGCTGGCCGCGCTGGCGGTCGCGGGATACCTGCTGTGCGTGCACGCGGTGCGCGATCACCGGGCGCTCGCGCGGCTGCTGTGGCGGGCTGACTGGGCAGTCGCGAGCTTCCAGGGCTCGTCTCCCGGCAGGCCGTACCCGGAGGTCCCGGCGCATCACCACTGGTTCGCGGGCCGGCCCGCCGCCGTGCGCTGGGGCGTGTCGGTGGCGTGGGGCCTGGCGGCGCTGGCCTGCCTGGTCTGCCTCCCCCGGTACCCGGGCGCGGTCACCGTGGCCGTCACGGCGGCCGACGCCGTGGCGCTCGCGGTGCTGTTCCGGCCGCGCGGTACCCAGGGGGAGGTGCATGTTCATGAAGAGTCTGACCAGGACCTGGCGTAACGCCCGGCTGAGCAGGCAGGTGCGCAACGGCGACGCATCCGGCTGGCGCCGGGCTGTGCGGGATGCTGGCTTCGCCCAGCCTCGCCGTCGCGTCGGCCGTACCCGCGTCCGGGGGAGGTGAATGAACATGGAGGCTCTCGTCATCGTGGCCGTGGTCGCCTGGCTGCTGCTCGGGCATGCAGGCCACCGGGTCGCGCGCCGTCGCGGCCACCGGCTGAATTACGGCTGGTCGGTCGCTCGCGGGCCGTGGATCGGCATCCGCATCCTCGGCGGCCGGTACTACCACAACGTGTAAGCAGGTCAGGACCATGGAGACAGCAGCCCCGCCAGCAGGACCGGCGGGGCTGTTTCCTGTAGCTGATAGGCTTGACTTGAGTCAACTTGACTTGAGACAATGAAGGTACGGCGAGCGAGGCAGTGGAGAAGTACCGAGGCGGCTGGCGCAACGAGTGTTTTGAGGAGTACGCCGAGCACAGCCTCACTCATGACGACGTGATGCCAGGCAGAATCCAGGAGGTTCAGGACGTGGGCAGGAAAAACCGCAGGGCCGGAGGCTCGTCCGCCGTTCAGGCCGGGAACGGAAATGTACAGGTCAACTCGTTCGGAGACGCTGACCTGCCGGAGCGCCGGGTGCGCCGCCGGAACCGCAGGTAGCGGAGGCCGGGGATGGAGGGCGCCACGCACGCCGCTTCCGGCGTCATCGCGGGAACGGCCATGGGGTTCATCACCCATGCCGGGCCGTGGTCCCCGGCTGAGCTAGCCGGGCACGCGTTCCCCGCGCTGCCGCTGCGCGCCGGGCACATCGCCCTGTACGCAGCGGCACTGGGCGGGCTCGCCCTGCTCTCCGACGCCGACCACCCCGATGCGTCGTTCGCGCACGCGGCCGGGCCGGTATCGATGGGTATCTCGCACCTGGTCACGGTGCTGTTCGGCGGTCACCGGCAGGGCATGCACTCAGTGCCCGTGCTCGCGCTGTGGGCACTCCTGACCCAGACGCTGGCTGTGTGGGCGCCGACGCAGGGCGGCCGGGCGTTCATCGGGGTGTTCCTGGTCATCTGCATCGCGGCCGGGCTGCGCGCCACCGGGT
>Ga0307479_10006155_pt1 | contig 11009 bp, 9 predicted proteins | sample atmos_gasesECM4C_FD_203743 | JGI IMG/M metagenome (GOLD analysis project Ga0307479, IMG submission 203743) | Hardwood forest soil microbial communities from Morgan-Monroe State Forest, Indiana, United States - atmos_gasesECM4C_515 | ecosystem: Environmental > Terrestrial > Soil > Temperate...
AGTTGCAGCTTATAGAGCTGAGGTGTGAGGTCGCCGTCGTGCACCAATTCGAAGAAAAACTCCATTTCGTTTTCATAGGGCGACGACACGATCGAATAGGGTCGCTCGGACCGCTTCTGCAATCCCTCCACACCCAAGGTCGCGTATTGCCCGGGCGTGAACTTGAATTCTCCGCCGGGATTGATGCGAATCATCCAGAGGTCAGGGGCAAAATCAACCCGTTGCGTAATTCTTGGGCGATAAAACTTCTCGTCGGTAGTACTCATAAGGACCTCCCACAAGAACGGAGGAACCTTCAAAATTTGCGACCGCTTGGCGGAGTCGAGGGTCAAAACGGATGTTTAACCAGCATTTCCGTTTTGAACTTCCAAGCAGACGGCATTGTACATCAGTCATGTTGGTTTAACTTCGCCTCCGCAGACCGCAAGAGCTCCTGACCCGAAAGGAAACACTTTCAAGTCGGCAGAATTAGTACACCTATTCCAGAGCCTGGTGGAGTCCTGCCATTCCCTCGTGGCTGGGACGTTTCGGGCGGAGGTGGCCGAATCGCTAAAAGGCAGTTCCGCATAATTCAGTTTGGAAGCAATGACCTCACAACGGCACGGTTTCCCAATTCTAACGATTTTGGCTCAACTCGAACGAGGACAAACCGCCTCTGCCCTACCCTTAGATCAGATCTTCCACAAGCATTGGAACAGCGGGTGGGTGTTGCATTTGAAGTAACCGCTCCGTCAGACCGGACTACAATAACGACCCAGTAGTGTTTCCACGGATTCGCAGATGCCGATGATCGTCAGCGTTCCGAAAGAAACCGTCCCGGGCGAGCAGCGCGTGGCGCTTGTTCCCGAACTCGTTCCGAAGCTCACGAAGGCGAGCTTGGAAGTTATTGTCCAGTGCGGTGCAGGCGAGTCAGCGGGGTTTTTCGATGCGGAATACAAAGGAAAGGGTGCAAGGGTCGAGGAGGAGGTGTTCGGCAAAGCCGACATCCTCCTCAAGGTACAGCCTCCGACCATAGACGAGATCGGCCACATGAATGAGGACTCGTTCCTCATCAGCTTCCTCCAGCCTTACACCAACATCACAGCAATCAAGGCCCTCGCCGAGCGCAGGATTACGGCATTCTCCATGGAATTCATGCCGCGCATCACACGGGCCCAGTCCATGGACGCCCTCAGCGCCATGAGCACGGTGGCCGGCTACAAAGCAGTCTTAATCGCGGCGGGCCGTTTGCCTAAGTTCTTCCCTCTGCTCATGACCGCCGCTGGCACGGTCACCCCGGCGCGGGTTTTCGTCATCGGGGCCGGCGTTGCGGGGCTGCAAGCTATCGGCACAGCGAGGCGGCTCGGCGCTGTCGTGGAGGCATACGATACCCGCCCAGCCGTCAAGGAACAGGTGGAGAGTCTCGGTGCCAAATTCGCGGAGATGGACCTTGCCGCAAAAGATGCCGAGGATAAGAGCGGTTACGCCACGGCGCAATCGCAGGAGTTCTACCAGAAGCAGCAGGAAATGATGTTCAAGTACGTGGCCGCTGCCGACGTCGTCATTCCCACAGCCCTGGTTCCTGGCCAGCGCGCTCCCATCCTCATCACCGAAGAGATGGTCCGTAGTATGCGGCCAGGCTCCGTGATTGTGGACCTTGCGGCTGAGCAGGGGGGGAACTGCGCTCTAACCGAGCCTGGGCGGGACATCGTGAAACACGGTGTGATCATTATCGGTCCTATGAACCTGCCGAGCACAATACCGTTTCAGGGGAGCGAAATGTACGCCAGGACGGTGACGAGTTATCTGGTTCATCTTCTCAAAGACGGGAAACCCCACCTCGACCTGGACGACGAACTGACACTTGGCCCGCTGGTCACGCATCGGGGAGAAATTGTACACAAGGTAATCAAAGCCAGGCTCTGAACGGGTTCGAAAGGTCAAACAGGATGACAACTGAACTCGAGATCGGACTCTACATCTTCATCTTGGCGGGCTTTCTCGGCTATCACGTGATCACGCGAGTACCCCCATTGCTGCACACGCCGCTGATGTCGGCCACCAACGCGATTTCAGGGATCTCGCTCATCGGTTCCCTGGTTGTCGCCGGCGCCAATTACAGCCGGTTGAGCACTGTCCTCGGGTTCATCGCTGTGACCTGCTCTTCGACAAACGTGGTCGGCGGCTTTCTGATTACCGACCGGATGCTGAAGATGTTCAAGAAGCGGGAGGAGTTTGGCACTCAACATCGTTTGTTCAATCCAAAACTGTTGCTCGCTTTTCCGGTTGTAGTCGTTCTTTTCCTAGTGCTCATGCATTGGTTCAGGCGGTCCGGAACTGACACACAACTGTCCGGTGCCGGTTTGTCCGTTACCGCTCTGCGCTACTTCTACATCCTGTCGGCGGTTCTGTTTATCCTGGGGCTGAAGGGTCTGAGTTCGCCCAAGTACGCCAGACGGGGAATGTTCCTTGCCGCATTCGGCATGCTGATGGCCATTGTGGGCACGCTCTTCCACCCCGAGATCGTCAACTACCGATGGATCACTATCGGGCTCACTATTGGCTCTATCGTTGGGGGTAGCATGGGACTGCGGATCCCGATGACTGCCGTCCCGCAACGGACTGCGCTTTCGCATTCTCTCGGAGCCTTGGCGGCTAGCCTGATAGGAATTTCCGAATATGTTCGCCACGCCGCCGTCGGGCTCGATAGCGTGAAGATGACAACGATTGGCTTGGAGGTGATCATCGGCAGCCTGACCTTCACCGGTAGCCTAATGGCCGCGGGGAAGCTTCAGGGATTGCTCCCGGGATCTCCCATCACGTACCGGGGACAGAACGTTCTCAATATCACCCTCCTCACCACGGTGGTTGGCACGCTCATCTACCTGATCTTCATGCCGTCGACCAGTACGCTGTTCTTCGTAATCGTCGGTCTGGCTTTGCTGTTTGGCTTTCTCCTGGTCATTCCCATCGGAGCAGCGGATATGCCCGTGGTCATAGCCTTGCTGAACTCCTACGGTGGTCTGGCTGACGCCTCCATGGGCTTCGTACTGATGAACAAAATCCAGATCATTACGGGCTCGCTTGACGGCACTTCCGGCTTCCTTCTCTCGCTGCTGATGTGCAGAGCCATGAATCGCTCCGCGATGAACGTGCTGTTCGGCGCCTTCGGCAAAGTCGGGAAAGAGCAAGTCGGCGCAGCGGCGGAGGCAAGGGGGACAGTCCGCAGCATCACTCCCGAAGAGTTGACGGTTCTGTTCGACAGCGTCAGGTCAGTCATCATCGTCCCGGGTTACGGGATGGCCGTCGCGCAAGCTCAGCAAGGCGTCAGTGAACTGGCAAAGCTGTTGTCCACACGCGGCATAGATGTGAAATACGCCATTCACCCTGTCGCCGGCCGAATGCCGGGCCACATGAACGTCCTGCTCGCCGAAGCGAATATACCCTACGACCAGCTGTACACGATGGAGCAGATCAATCCGTATTTCCCTGAGGCAGACATCGCCCTCGTCGTTGGGGCCAACGACGTGACGAACCCGGCTGCGAAGAACAACAAGAGTAGTCCGCTCTACGGCATGCCAATCTTGGAAGTCGACCGCGCCAAATCGATCATCGTCCTGAAGAGAAGCCTCCGCCCAGGATTTGCCGGCGTGGATAACGAACTCTATTATGACCCGAAATGTATGATGCTCTTCGGGGACGCGAAGGAGAGCCTCAACCAGCTATTCGCTGCTTTGAAATCCTAGCGAATACGCAGGGGCGAGAACATCAGGGCGGGACAAGACTTGCCTAGGCCGGGTATGTTCCGCTGATATAGCTTTCCAGCTGATGAATGGTCTCCTCCTGTTCTGAGATAATCCATTTCACCAGGTCGCCGATCGAGATTATCCCCACGACTTTCTCGCATTCCAGGATCGGCAGATGACGTATACGGTTATTCGTCATGATGTTCATGCACTCATCAACTGTGTGCTCCTGAGTCACGAAAATCACCGGGCTCGTCATGATTTCTTGGACCTGGGTTTCCCTTGAGGATCTTCCTTTGAGGATGACCTTTCGCGCATAATCTCGCTCCGAGATGATGCCTACGAGCCTGCCGTCGGATATCACGACCAACGCTCCAACTCCCTTGTCGGCCATTTCTTCGATCGCCTCGTAGACCGATTGATCGGGGGTTGCCGACCAGATTTCGCGGCGCTTCTGTTTCAAAACCGAGCTGATTGGGTCAATGAGTCTCATCTTTTCTCCCTGCTGAGGATTGGAGTTCGATCCCCGGATTCGCTGTGTGCCTCGCGGGTCCTAAAGGGTTGCTATCTTAGAACCGCACTCGGAAAAAGGAGCAAATGAACCATCGCAGGCGCTGCTTCGCCTACTTCGTCGCGTGCTTGGCGAACTCTTCGGGTGTGAACTTGCCAGCCTTCACGTAGCTTTCGTTCAGTTCCGTATATTGCTTCCACTTCTCGGGAAGGTCGTCCAGGGCAAAAATCGCGGATACCGGGCACACTGGGACACAGGCGCCACAATCGATACACTCCACCGGGTCAATGTAGAGTTGGGGCACATCGTCGAATGTGGGACGGCCGTCGTCATAAGTCGTATTCTTCTTGGGGTGGATGCAATCTACGGGACAGGCGTCGACGCAGGCGGTGTCTTTGGTTCCGATGCAGGGTTCGGCAATGACATAGGCCATAGGCCACCTCCCCCTATCACAGTCTACGGTATGCCGCTCGGAAGGGAGATTCAAGCTGAGCCGAGGTAAACTCGTTGCCTATGGCGCCGGCTATCGAGAGAATTTCTGCGGTCACTTTTCGGGTTGTGAACACGACGCAGTCTGTGCGGTTTTACAGAGATGTTCTGGGCATGGAGCTTCTTTACGGTGGAGAAGGCACGGGGTTCTCTTCCCTGCGCGCAAAAGACACCCAGTCTGCGGTCCTCAATCTGGAACAGGGTAAACCCGTGCCTCGCTGGGGACCGCTGATCTTCTACGTCACGGATGTGGACGCCCTCTGGAATCGTCTGAAGGACCGAGGATTTGATCCCGAGATTCGTTGATAATAAACAATATAATGGTGGAGGCGGCGAGAGTCGGAACATTCCGCCCCCCACTGAAAACAGGGAAATTATTGAAAATTAAGGACGCTCAAAACGCCGAACACTCCAGATTGGGCGTCTCATTACACGCGTATTGCAATCCTTAAAACAGCTACCTGGCATCTATGTTTATGTGGGCAGCACACCGTATGAATGGGCCCGGTGACACCGACTCTTCATTGCAGTGGTTGTTGACGCTCGGTGCTTTCTGGAGCACGGTGCTGTTGACGAGGATTCTTGAAGTTTGGCTCGCTGCCCTCGGTATAATCCCCGGCATATTCATCAGCGGTCGCCACGTGCACCACTTTGTCGTCGGATTTGCACTGGTTGTCGTCTCGCCTCTGATGCGCAAGAGCAAGAAGCAAACTTCCTGGGTCCTGTTGGGAGTTGGTCTCGGCCTGGTGACTGACGAGTTCTTGTTCTGGACGATGCTCGAGTTTGATTATTGGAGCCTACAAAATCTTCTGGCCGTGATCGCGACCGGGACAGGTCTGGCGGTCGTGTATCAGCGCCACAGGACTGCAGAGTGCGTTGATCTGGAAGACCGCGGCGACCTCCACGAGAAGCAAAGTCACGAGAACCCGGCGCAGCCTCGGGTCAGCGTTGTGGTGCCTGCATACAACGAAGAGGAAAACCTGCCCTTGGCCCTGGCCTCACTGCTTAATCAAGAATTTAGCGATTTCGAACTCATCGTCGTTGACAACGGCTCAACAGACGAAACGCCGGTTATCGCCAAGAAGTTGGGGGCCAAGGTGATCGGTGAGAATCGACGGGGCGTCGCGCATGCTCGTCAGGCAGGTTTCTTGAGCTCCAAGGGCGGCATTATTGCGACCACCGACGCAGACACGGTCGTTCCCCCTGACTGGCTCAGCCGGATCGTCAAGGAGTTTCGCGAGGATACGAACCTGGTTGCCGTTGGCGGTCTCTATCGTTTTTACTCTGGCCCGCCGCTGGTTAGGGCTCTCTTTCCGAGGGTGGCCTATGCTTTATGGCGGATTGACAGAAGGATCGCTGGCGGGTGGAGCTTGCCGGGTTGCAATATGGCAGTTAGCAAGGAGGCTTTCCTCAAGGTCGGAGGTTTCAACGCAAACCTCCACCTGTGCGAGGATGCGGATCTCGCACAGCGCTTGCGGTCCGTCGGCAATGTCGCTTTGAAACCCGACTTAGTGGTTATTACTTCGGGTCGGCGGTACAGAAACGGCCTGATGAATGGTCTTCTGACCTATGCTCCGAACCTTCTGTTGTTCTACGTATTGAAGAAGCGTAGGAGCAATCGCGTGCCCACGGTAAGGCAGGAGCTACCCTCGCGTTCTTCACTAGCTGTCCGAATTGCTGCCTTGACGCTCTTGCTGGTTTATGTATTCTCCTACGGAAATGTGGCCCTCGCCCGGAGCCGCAGAAGTGTCGTTGCAAGCGGCAAACACGCCGCTGCGAGAGTCGTATCTATAGGCCACAACTCCCTCGCCAAGCATCTTCGACGACGCCACTGAGATGGCCTCGGATCCCGGCTCGTCACCGCGACGGAATTTCGCCGACTGATGACACGGCCACTAAAATGAGCCTGTTTGCTTTCGTGCGCCTGGCAGCTTGGCAGCCAGCCATTTCAAGGCTTTGACATCGTCCCCACCGGGTCCAGATCAGAACGCGGTCATCGGACTCCTGCAGACGATCGACGATTACGCCGATGCGCTTGGCGACCTATCCATGTCTGAAGCCGTCTTCCAAATCATTCGGGGGAACTTCGGGCAGAGCGGCACAATGATGGACGCTATCTCCAAGGGAGCACGCCCGCCTAATCCCGACGTCATCAACACTCCTCGTGGAGGACTCGACCTGACGCACCGAGTGACCGTGCTCTTCGGTGGAAACCCTTCGATCAAGGCTCCCTGGCAGGGCGCCACCAAGCATTCCCGAGCTGCAGCGGAACCGTGGCTGAATGGTTGGCTAAGCCAGTTATTGCCTGATCCTGCAAAGGTACTTTGCAACGTCAATTACCAAGATGGCTCCGGCCCTGTCACCCAGAGTGTTTCTTTGCGCGATCTGGATGTCGGGCCGCTCGACGTTCTGGCGATGTCCGATGTCAGCCAGAACCCGCAAAAAGGTGAACTCGAAAGGCGGATATTGCTTGCGGCAGCCGTGCCACCGGCTGCTACCAACATCAGCATCGATTTTAAACCTGCTGCCCCGCCTTCGGGAACAGTTCTCTTTTCCGACGCGTTCTTCTTGGCGAAATCATTGCGATCATTGATCAGCTCTGCAAGATCTCTCACGCCCCAGGACTTGACGGTTCCCGAAGCGAATGCCGCTGATGCAGGCGGAGCTATCGATTTGACTGATTTGCGCGCACGAGCCCAGGCTGCTGTAAACAGCCTTACCACCGATCTGAAGGCACTCACGGACTCAATACCAGGACTGCCCGCAAATACCGATCCGGTAAGGACGGCGCTCCTGGGTTGCAGTTTCTACGGTGTTCCAGGCTCCATCCCGTTGACAAGCTCCGGAGCAGACCCGAACATGGCTAATCAAGCCGCGTCCGTGGCTACGATCCTGCAGAATCGCCTCAATCAGGCGTCTGCTGTGAGTATTCCAGCTGCAACTGCAACTGATTTGGTGGCTCTTTTCGGCACCATCTTTGGAAGCGATTTCGCAGTGTTACCACGGTTCACGCCACCTGACTTCGCGTCCTTGCAAAAGGCTTTTGGTCAGAGCGCCACGCTCGTTGCATCCGACCCGCACGCGCCTTCGCGTTGGATGATGCAGTTGGCCCACATCCGGTCGGGAATGTCTCGCCTCGATGCTGCCCTCGGCCTTGCGCAGCTTCTCGGCGCCGGCAGCCCGAACCTTTTGCTCGCACAGTTGCCGGCAATCGGCAACGATAAGTGGCTTGCGCTCGGAATCGATCCACAGAATCCGCCTGACAAAGGTCGCGTGGCCTACGGATGCATCACACAGGGTGACCCCATCAATCAAAACCAGTACGCCGGACTGCTCATTGATGAATGGCCCGAGAGGATTCCGTCCACACAGGAGAACGCCGCAGTGGCGTTTCACTACGAAGAGCCGAAGGCAAGAGCTCCACAGGCGTTGCTGCTTGGCATCTGCCCTGACGAGCGCCCCACTTGGGACGATGATTTGGTTACAGGAATTCTGCAGGAGGCGCTTGAACTGGCCAAAATCAGGACCGTAGATCTCGACAGCGTTCAGCAAGTGGGCCAGATTCTGCCCGCGCTGTACTTCGCTCTGAATCTGCAGGGCGCCACCATCGCAACCAATTTTGCCAGCATGGAGGTGGCTCGTGCCTCTGCAATCGTTCGCTAGAGCGGTCATCAAGATCCCATCCATTACAACGTGGACCCGATTGGAACCGCAGCCACGCGATGCTTCCATGGAGCGCGGTTTGCAGGCACAAGTGCGCGATCCTTTGTGCTTCCTGGCAAGACAATGGCAGGTGAGAGAATTCCTCGGCGACGATGCCGGATCACCCGTACAGGCAACCCTTGGTGTCGAGCAGCGAAGCATCTCAACCTATCGCCCCGGCACCGATGACTCAAAGACGACAGCAATTGATTCGAAGCTTCCTGTCGAAACCCATGTGGAACGGGAGACGGTCAGTTTGCGCATGCGTGACTCTGTACAACTGGGACTTTATTTTGAGTCGCTCGTCACCCAGGAAGGAATCGCTAACCCTAACACCGTTATAGCCGCCTTTCGGCACGCGTTCCCGATCAGCAATGTCCCGGCCGATCCGACGTACTCGGACAGCGATTGTTTGCGTTTTTCGCGCGATCGCTGCGGGCCGTGTCACGGATGGCGAGGCGCTCTATCAAACCGTCAACGCCCTCGCGAACGGACAGCCCGCACCGATACCTCTGCCAGCCGAGGCGAGCAATCCCGGAATGCCGCAGGTGCTCTCGGATTTCGCGGCTTATCGAAAGTCACTTTTCAGCGAGCCTGCACAGGATCCCGCGTGGCAGTCTCAGCATCTTGATTACGCCTTTGCATTGGGCTCTCCTTTACCCAACGACAACCTGCTTCTCGACGCTTCGGATTTTCCCGGGGGACATCTCGACTGGTACTCTTTCGACCTCGATAGTGCGCAGGCGAATCAAGTGGCGTCCGCAAATCCTGCCACAGTCACACCGGTGACGTTCAATTTCCTTCCCAACCACGTGATTTTCCGCGGCATGCCTGACCCTCGGTGGTGGAATTTCGAGGATGCGGTTACCGACTTTGGCCAGCTGGACGCTGATCATGTCGACCTAGCCAAACTGCTCGTCATGGAATTTGCCCTGGTGTATGGGAATGACTGGTTCTCGGTTCCGGTGCCTACGCCAATCGGCACGCTGGCCCGCGTGACGACGTTGGTGGTTACCGATACATTTGGGGTGAGGACATTGATCCGCCCGTCAGAGCAAACCCAGGTGAATCCTGGCGAGAGGCCGTGGTCGATGTTCAAACTCTCAGGGCAAGGACGGCGGTCGGACTTCATTACCATGGCGCCAACTTTAGGACTGGTCGATGATGCCGACGCCCTGGAAGAGGTTCTGTTCCTACGCGATGACATGGCGGCCATGGCTTGGGCTGTCGAACATGAGCTTCAGGGTGATCTCGATTCGCCTCTTGATGCTTACGAAATGTATCTGCAGCGAATCAAGAACGACCCTCTGCCGCCACCGCCGAAGGCTACTGCTGACGGGCCGAAGATCTACTACACGTTGGAGACTTCGGTTCCTGACAACTGGATTCCGATGGTGCCTGTGCAATCTCCACAGAATGAACTCTTTCTGCGGCGCGGAACCATGGAGATTGCCACTTCGAGCGGCTTTGTGTTCTTGAAGGCGCACGCACTCATCCTCGAGCCCCAACATCCGTTCTTCGTAGCCGACCGGGTGGTCTCGCGCGCCGGGATCATGGTCGACCGATATTTCCGCCGTACCCGCTCGGCCGACGGCAGCACATTTGTATGGATGGCACGCAAGTCTCAGCTAGGCAGAGGACCGGGTTGGTCCGGCCTGCGGTTCGATATCGTCCGAGACATGGCGCAATCGGCCTGATCAGGCCCGTCTTTATGTTCGAAGATCTCGAAGGGCAAGACTCACGTTCCAGAGTGTCGCGATGGGACCAACTATAATGAGTAGCGAGTCTGGAAGTCATGAACCGTCGATTTCAAATCGTGATTTCCCACCCATCTGGAAGCGAGGCCGGGAACGCCGCTCCATTAACACGTTTCGGGCGCTTCAAAACGGTGACGGTTGGTTTGGCGCTTGTGATCGTGGCTCTTGCAGTCTTGATCGCCGCACTCATCCTTGGCTACATCATTGCTGCAGTTGCTTCTATTGTCGTAATCGTGGTGATTGCTGTTCTGTTCGTCAAGTCGTTGTTCCGTCGTAAGCGCGCTGCTGCGGGCCCGCTCAGGCGCCGTTGAACTCTGCGTCTCAGATTGATCTAGACTGTTCGCAATATTACCGATACGAGTAGGTGTCCCGCTTTACAACGGTTTGCACCGTCGTCATTTGGTTTGCCTCCTGAGTTGATTCCTCGAGTTCTCTCGTGTGAAGGACCAAGGAAACGTCTGCCCGCTTTCGCGTCCGGTGATGTTGTCGGTATGGCTGACGCAACCGGTATCCACGTCGTTACAACGTGGCATTCGCTTCTTTTCCTTTCGCACTCCCGCAACGCTATGGATCCGCCTTGCGGCGTTTCTACCCTATGCAGGGAACGTTGCGGGTATTACCCTGCTTCCGTCGGAGTGACTCGATACGTTAGGTGCTCTCAATACGCCGGCAGTGTTGGATTGCCCATGAGGGAGGACCTACGAGCCTCCCTGCCCACTTGCAACAAGGGCGCTTAGCATCTTCCGCCCCTTCACGTTGACGACGCTTACGAGAGTTTGCTTATGCTCACCATAGTATCGACGCTAGCCCCGCTCCACGTTGATG
>Ga0307479_10006156_pt1 | contig 11008 bp, 3 predicted proteins | sample atmos_gasesECM4C_FD_203743 | JGI IMG/M metagenome (GOLD analysis project Ga0307479, IMG submission 203743) | Hardwood forest soil microbial communities from Morgan-Monroe State Forest, Indiana, United States - atmos_gasesECM4C_515 | ecosystem: Environmental > Terrestrial > Soil > Temperate...
CACCTTTTTCCACCGCCGCAATCGCGGGTTCTGCCAGCGGCTTCATTCGCACGAACCATTGATTCGAGGCGCGCGGCTCGACGATGGTGTGGCATCGCTCGCAAAAGGCAATCGCGTGCGTATGTTCCCTGACCTTCTCCAGCAGGCCCTGGGCCTTCAAGTCCTCGACGATTTTCTTTCTCGCCTCAAACCGGTCCATTCCAGCGTACACGCCGGCTGCCGCGCTCATATGAGCGTCATCGGTCATCACGTCGAGTTCCGGGAGTTTGTGCCTTTGCCCAACTTGAAAATCATTAGGATCGTGCGCCGGGGTAATTTTCACCGCGCCCGTGCCAAATTCCCGGTCGACCATTTCATCGGCGATGATCGGGATCTCGCGATTCATCAGCGGCAATAACACACGCTTCCCAACCAGGTGTTTGTAACGCTCGTCCTCGGGATGAACCGCGACGCCCGTGTCCCCCAGCATGGTCTCCGGGCGAGTCGTGGCCACCACGATGTGTTCTTCCGTTCCCACCACCGCGTAGCGGATGTGCCACAAATGCCCCGTGCGTTCCTCATGTAGGGTTTCCAAATCGCTCAAGGCAGTGAGGCAACTGGGACACCAGTTAATGAGGTAGTGCGCTCGATAGATCAGCCCTTCTTCATACAAACGCACAAACACTTCGCGCACCACCCGCGAATACTCCGGCGATAGCGTGAATTTCTCGCGGCACCAATCGCAGCTATCGCCAATTTGCCGCATCCGCTGCGTGATGGCCCCGCCGCTCTCTTCTTTCCATTGCCAGACGCGCTTTTCAAATTCTTCGCGGCCCAGCTCGCGATAATCGATCCCCGCATCTTTGAGTTGGCGTACCACCACGCGTTGCGTCGAAATGCCCGCATGGTCGGTGCCCGGCAGAAAAAGCGTGTTGTACCCGCGCATGCGATGCCAGCGCGTCAGGATGTCGATTTCCGTGTGGTCCAGCATGTGCCCGATGTGCAGCGACCCGGTCACATTCGGCGGAGGGATCACGATCGAAAAAACAGGTCCGGGCTTATTGGGATCGGCGCGGAAAAGTTGCTCTTGCACCCAGAATTCCGCCCAGCGCGGCTCAATCCGCTGCGGTTCATACGCCTTGGCGATTTCACGAGCCATCTAGAAAGATTCTCCAGCTCAACAGCGACGCAGCGCCCACACGTCCGCTTCGTCAGATTCAGAGTAAACCTCGACTATACGGGGCAAAAAGCTAGCCCGTCAAATTCGAGCTTAAATTTTGGGCTCGAATCGCCGAGTAATGGGCCAGTTCGCATTCAGCAGCATCTACGCCGTGCACCTGAGTAGAGTCACGCCGAGAGAAGGTTGCTGACCGGCGCGACCGATATCTTCTTTCCGCCCCTGCGTAACATATTCGTGTTTGCGTCGTATTTAGAGATGTTTGTCATCCCGGAGCAACCACGGAGCGGAAGACTTTACGACTCCGACTGCGCTTGCTCGAGACTACCTAAATTCCATCAAAGCACCGCACAAAGAGTTCGTGGCCATCAACGGTGGGGGCCATTTGCCGTGTCATGCACTCCGATCAACTTCTGCAGGAGCTACTTGTACGCGTGCGCCCGCTGGCTGTGGGGAACTAAACGTCAAAGGGGTTACAGACTGAGGGTGCTTGGCTGCGGCTAGGATTTCTTCGCCTGGACTTCTTCGCGGACCATGGCTTCGACGACGGGCTTGAGAATCTCGCGCGTGACCGCTTGCAGAACTTCCGGGCTGAGCTTCGCCAATACTTTCGCCACCAGCGCGTCCATATCCGGCGCAGCGGTAGGTTCCGCGGATTCGGGCGCGTTCAGCGTATATTCCGGCGACGACTCCGCTATTTGTTGAAGGGTGCTTTCTTCCACAACTTGCGTGGCTTCCTGGCGCAGCGCCTCCACCGTAGCTGGGGCGATGTTTTCTCCGCCAGGGACCAGTTCCGGCAAGGACGGCGCGTCGGTATAAAACCCTGTAGCTGACGGCTCAAGTTCCAACTCTGGCGGATCCGGAATCACCGGAGCTTCCGGCACCGCGACAGACCCGTTAACCGCGCCGGAGGGCTGACTCGGCGGGTTGCTTACCGCAGCCGTTGGAGCGTCCCACGCTGGTGCGGTTTGCCCCGGTTGCTTGGCGTCCGCCCCCCAGGGTGTCGAACTGATCGAAAACCACGAGCCGGCTGCATCTGATTTTTCGGACTCTTTCGGCGGCGTCTGTTTGGTGGCAGGTGTCGTTTGCTTCTGAGGAGTCGCCTCAGCCATACGCACCGGCACCGGACTCTGCTCGGGTGGCTTTGTTGCGGGTATCTCAGTGGGCGGCTTTGCTGGCGTAACTGGTGCTTTCGACGCGGTAATAGGTTTGGCCGTAATCGGAGGCTGTGATGCAACGGCAGTTGGGACCGTCGGTGTCACGGAAGGCGAGCTCGCCTGCGCGGGCGCGCTGGGCTTGCTTGCCGGCGATTTTGGCGTCACCGGTTCACTTACAAACTGGGGCTCGTTTGCGCCTTCCAACAGATCCTGCTGTTTCTCGCGCGTCGGCGTCCAGTGTTCCCGTTTTTTCTTTTCGGCTTTCTTGGCTGCCGTGGCTGCCTCGTCGGTGAAGGCTTCTCCGCCGGCGTCGAGCCGCCAGGAGGAACTCGATTCTTCTTCCTCCTCCTCTTCTTCAGCGGTGCTCCAGTTGCGGTTCAACAGGTCCGGGTTTGCGGGAGTGGAGAAAGTCGTATCCTCTTCCGTTCCCACGGGCGCAGTTTCAAGCAAGCTCCCGAATCCTGGCGCCTGCGTTCCCGGTTCGATCTTCAGCTCCGGTCGCCGCGCCGGAACCTGCTCTGCGACCGGTTCCGCCTCAGCTACCGTTGGATTTGAAGCTGCCGCAACGGTCTGCGTATTCGGAAGGGAAGTTACCGTCGCGGAAGACGGTTGGCTATTCGCACTAGGTTTGAGCGAGTTCAAATTGCCCGTGCTGGCGCGTACCAGGGCTGACTTAACCATGGAAATAAGCGGGTCGGGCGGAACGAACGGCTTTTTCAGTACGCCATCGGCGCCTACGCGCTGCGCCTCTTCTTCATCCAGTGGATCAAAAGCTCCTACCAGCAGGATGACCGGTATGTGCGAGAGTGAGGAGTCTCCCTTTACGTACTTGCAGACCTCGTAGCCATTGCGCACCGGCATGAACACGTCGGCCAGCACCAGGTCGGGGCGCACGTCGCTGATTTTGCGTACGGCGGCTTCGCCGTTTCCGACGGCAACAACCTCTATGCCCTGATCTTTCAGGGCAAGACCGACCATCTTCTGGATGTTACTGTTATCGTCCGCTACCAGAATCTTGGGCACGCCGGCCCCTCCGGAGAAACTACCCCAAACGCTTGCACACAAGGACTCAACCGTATTGGAGCATCCGCGTAGGTAGTCGTCAATGTGAACGCAAAACCGGTGTGTCGGAAGGTGAATACCGTGTTTTGTTGCAGTTGCGGAATATCAGATTGAGGGTTCCGGGGCCTTCCGGGCCGGTCCAAAATGGCGAAGGGATGCGTCTCGTCGCATCCCTTTGCCTAAGCCTTCAGAATGTCCGGTCCTTACCAGGGCACTACTTTGCGCAAGCCTTTTTTCTTTTTGCTGCTCGACTCCTTCTGCTTCGTTCCGTCGCTTTGAGAGGAGCTTTGCGAGTCGTCCGTCTGCGCCGACCCATCCGTCTTGGTCTGATCTGCAGCTTGTGGCGACCCTGCAGCGGCGGCAGAGCCGTTCGTGGCGCCATTCGCGTTCGCGTCAGCTGATGCTGTGGGTTGCAGAGTCGGGCTGCCGGAGGCCTCACCCGACGTAGGCCGGGGCGCGGTCTCACCACTTGGAGTGGCTGCCGCAGGAGCGCTGCCCTCGGTGGGTTGACCGCCTTCCGAACCGCTCCCCGATGCCGGTGGCGCGGAGCCGCCGGGTGTAACCGTCTCTACCACGGCGGTGTTGCCGCTTCCCGGGCCAATTCGGGGTTTAAATCCTCCGCTCAGAATATCGGTCGCAGACGACGAATCTGCTTCAGGCTGCAGATTGGGTTGGCCATTTTTCGCCGAAGCCATTTTTTCGACGTACGGGCTGTTGCGAATCAAGCCTAACGGCTTCTTCACCATACTTTCGCGCTGCCGAGGGGTGTTTTGTTCCGCAGTCATCCAAGCTACTGCTTGCGGATCGGGCTGCGGCACCGGGACCTTGAAGGCCACCAGCTTCCTTTTGGCATCCGGCGCGAGTCCCGACAACGGATAGTTCTTTACAATGTTCGAGTAATACAGCGAGGCAATCTCTTTGTGCTCGCTTTTCTCGAAAATATCGCCGAGCATCCACAGGACTCGGTCCGATTTGCTGTACAGAGGATATCTGCTGGAAATGCCGACCAATCTTGCGGCCGCGGCGCGTTTATCGCCCTTCACATAATAGAAATAGCCGACCCGGTAATCGCCCTCGGCAATGATCTCCTGGACGTCTCGCAACCTCTGTTCGGCTTTGCGCGCCAACGGGTCCTTGGGATACTTCAAGAGAAACGTCTGGTATTCCTCTTCGGCGGCTTTGGCTTCGGAACGATCTCGGTCCGGCTTGGCCATCTGTTGATAGTGCGCATTAGCCACCTGCAGCTGCGCATACCCCGCTTCCGACAGGAAGGGGAAGAACACGATGAAGTCTTTGTAGCCCTGGATGGCCTGGGTCATGTTCGCGGTGCCGCCCTCTTTGTAATAGGAATCCGCGATGGCCAGTTTGGCTTTGGCTAGATATTCGCTGTCCGGATACGTGTTGATGAGCGTCTGCATGCCCAGACGGCCGACTTCCTGCCGTCCATGCTTGATGTCCTCCAGCGCCCGGCCGTAGAGCACCTTGTCGGGTTCGGCGGTATTGTCCGCACTGGTGGACTTATTTACTTTCTTCTTTTTGTGGAGGAGCTGGGCATTGCTGGGGCTGGCACACAAAAATGCCAAGCCGCCGGCCAAAACCAACGATAAAGTCCGGTGCAAAATTCACCTCTCGCCAGAAATGTCAATCCGCGCCGCAAGCTCCCAGAAGTCTGGGCCATACTTCCCATTCCATGCATGCTCGGAAGCCATAGTATATCCTGAACCAAAGGGCAGGCTCAGCAAAAATTAGCTGCCTGGCAGGGACCTTCGGATGGGGCTCTTGGTCGGATGCTTGGACAGCGGACTCCGGGTTGCCTGAGCGCTTTGTGGGAAAAGCCAGGCCCCAAAGAGTACAGTTTTTTGCCACCGTGCAGTTTCATCCCGACTAGTTGGAGTACGGCGGCCTTGCCGCCGCTTTCACAGAGTAAGGGCCATAGCGCGATTCGTCGCAGAGGCGGCATGCCTGGGGCTCAGGCGTCTGAAACTCGACTCCTCGAGAAGCTCCTGGTGTCACACATACTGTCCTAGGGGGACAAGTCTGTGTGACGCAGATTGTGGCGTTGCTTACACCGAGAAAGCGGCGGCAAGACCGCCGCACTCCACAAATAGGAGAATTGCGTCGCCGTGCACCTTAGGTGCTTTCGCCGTCCCTTCGCCTTGCATCGACCACGTTCCGCACCGTAACCTTAAACACTCCAGGGCCCTGCAGGACTTTTGCACAGAGGAGCGGCAATGGCCACGTCAGTTTGGAAGGGCTACCTCACTTTCGGTTTGATTTCTATTCCTATTCGCCTGTTTTCCGCCGCGCGGAGCGAGCGCATCGGATTGAACCAGCTTCACAAAGTTTGTAAGTCGCGCATTCGCATGCCGCTGTTCTGCCCGACGTGCCAGCGCCAGGTGGAGCGCTCCGAAATTGTGAAGGGCTACGAATACGAGAAAGATCAGTACGTGCTGTTCAGCGACGAAGAGCTGGACAAGATCGAGCCGGAAAGCGCGCGCACGATGGAGATTCTCGAATTCGTGAAGCTCGACGAAATCGATCCGTTGTATTTCGACGCGTCGTACTACGTCACTCCGGAAGATGAAGGTCGCAAGGCCTATCAGCTTTTGCTGGATGCCATGGAAGACACCGGCTATGCGGCCATCGCGAAAATCACGATGCATCAGCGCGAGCACATCGTGGTGATTCGTCCACGCGACAATGGTATGACGCTGCACACGATGTTCTATACCAACGAACTTCGCCAAGTCGCCGAGTACGGGCAGCGCACCAGCGCCGCGGAACCCAAGGAAGCGGAGAAGAAACTGGCCACGCAATTGATCGAGAGCCTCGCGGCAACCTTCGAGCCGGAAAAGTACAAAGATCAATATCAGGAGAGCATGAAGGCCATGATCGCGGCCAAGCAGGAAGGGCAGGAGGTTGCGGCCGTGCCGCACGCGAAGCTGGCCCCGGTCATCGATTTGATGGACGCGTTGAAAAAGAGCATCGCGGAAAAGGAAAAGCCTGCCGCGGCGAAGAAGCCTCCGGTCCGCGCAGTTCCCGCGGTGGCGCGCCAGCAGGAGCAGGGGCAACAACCTAAGCGCAAACGCTCCGCCGGATAAACACTTCGCACTTTCAAACTGGGCGCGCTCCGCCGTGCAGCAGGCGAGGTTAGATTCTTCACCTCGATCCATACGGCCCCACCTATTGTCTGTGGAATAGTTTCATTCTAAAGGGCTTAGCGCGATTGCCTGGAAGAGTAACAAACTGAAAGAGTTACCCGAGGAGTCCAGAATACATTCCAGGATTTAGGACGGGGTTGCCGTGTCGTGCAGGCGCAAAAATCTACGGTGATAGAGTACACAAAGAGATACATGTTGTCAAGGGTAATTTTGTTACATGGCAAAAACGAGGCGGTCTGGAGACCAGACCGCCTCGAACTCCATGAAGAAGCTCAGTTTACGACTAACGTTACGGTTGCGGTGTGGGTGGTGCTGCCGGATGTCCCGGTGATGGTGACGGGATAGCTGCCGGCTTGCGTGCCGTGAAGATTCGAGCCCCCGCCACCGCTGTTGCAGCCTACCGCCTGGAACACAAGGAAGACGACCAAGCCAGCCAGAGGAACGGCGGCGGCCAAACGCTGACGGCGCGTGCGGGCCACGAAGGCGAGCAGCGCCAGAGCGAGCAGGGCTAGAACTACGATGGGCACGAGCCGCTGCCACGGTCCAAAACGCTTGGGCGATTGGGTCGGCGGCACGAGTTGATGAGCCATCGTCGTGACGGTGATGGTGGTGTTGCTCCCTGGCGCGACGGAGGCCGGGTTGGCGGCGCAAGTGGTGGAAGCGGCGGCAAGTGAGCAGCTTACGTTGACGTTACCCGAGAAACCGTTGACGGCGGCAACGGCGACGGTGTACGTGGCTTGACTTCCCGAGTTGACAGTGGTGCTGGTGGGTGCTTGGGGCGTCAAGGTGAAGTCGGGATTCGTGCTAACAGCGAAGGAGAAATTCAGCACGCTTTTGCCGCCGAAGGCCACAGGATTCGGGTCGGCTTGGCCAAAAGAGCTGACCATAATGTAATAAGTCGTGCCGGCGCTTAGTGGCACCCCTATGAGCTGCGACTGCGTCACGACTCCGGGAATGATGTCATCGTTGCAGGCCACCGCCGTGAGGGAAGTCTGAGACGTTCCCGACCACACCGACAGAACGGAGTCGTAGTTACTCCCAATGGTGTCGATATTGGCAGAGCCGCTCGTGGTCGGCACGAACTTGTACCAGATGGTGTTGGATCGACCGGTGGCAAATGGTATCCGGGGATCCTGCGCGCAGGCCGGAGTGGGGTCGTTCGTTTCTGTGGTCGCCCCGGAGCTGTCCTTGGTGTCTGTGAAGGTGTTTGCAGCAATGGTAATCGCGCTTGCGAACAGGTCATTCGTGGGCGCGGGTGCGGCGACTATGAAGGTAGGCAAGGTGACGGTGGCAGTCGTCACCGTTGTGCCGCCTCCGGGGGGAGGGTTGGTCACGCCGACGGAATTGGTGCTGCCAAAGCCGGCCATGAAGCTGGCGGGAACCGAGGCGGTGAGGTGTGCAGAATCGGTGAAGGCCGTCGTGATGGGCGTGCCGGCGAAGTCAGGATTCAACACCACTTTGGAGTTCGCGTTGAATCCCGTTCCCACGATATTGAGCGTTGCCGTCGGAGAATTGACCGGAGCAGTCGCTGGTGCGGAGCTGGTAATGGTTGGCGCACCCCCTAGGATCGAGAAGGTGACCTTGTTGCTTGTCGTCGTAGTCGTCGCCACGGTCACTGCGGGAGTGCCGGCAGCCGTTAGGAGCGCCGTGGGAATTGTGGCTTGTATTTGTGTATCGGTCGGCGTCCCTGTTGACGTAAGCGGGGTGGTGTCAAACTGAACGGTGCCGCCCGTCAAGTTGATACCAGTTACTGTGAGCGTCACTGCCGTGGTGGTGCCCGCATTGGCGGAAGTGGGTGAAATGGAGAAAATTCGCGGGCCAGTGAAGGAAGCGTTTAGCGCCACATTAAAAGCGCCGCGGCCGTGAGTGGCGGCGATCAGCGTGCGTGAGGCTTCGTGGAGCCGCAAGGAAAGAACCGCCACATGTGGGAGGCCAGTTCCCAGCGTGCTCCAGCTACAAGGCGAAGCAGTGCAGGCGGTAGCAAAGAAGACACCGATATCTGTTGCAGCGTAAATCGTTCCTGGAGCGTCGGGATCAACGACAATATCGTTGACGGGCGTGTTGGGAAGATCGCCCGCTGCGGGTGACGAGCAGTTGGTGGTGGTGATCGCACAACTCACGTCAGTAAAGGTAGCGCCCCCATCAATGGTCTTGAAGATGTGACCTCTCGGATCGTTGACGGTTCCCCCTACGAATGCGAAACCGGAGAAAGCGACGTAAGCGGTTTTTCCGGTGGTGTCGGCAGGATCGACGGCAATTGCCGAGATGGCACGCGGCGGAAGAGAGGCTTGCCCGGCGACGGCGTTAAACGTGCCGCTGCCCGGCGCGACGTTCGTGGCGACGAAAGCTTGGCCGGTGTCGGCGCCGGCGTAAACGACAGCCGGATTTGTTGGGGCGACCGCGATCGTCGAGATGAAGTCAAGTCCGGTCACTAGGTCGCCGGATAGGGCAGTCCAATTCACGGCTGCGTCTGTAGTCTGGTAAACCTTGGTCGTACCAAAATACGCGACGTTCGCTGACCCGGGATCAACGACGATAGGCGGTATGAAACTGGAGTTGTCCGCGGGATTGATGCCGCCGACAGCGGGTGCGAATGTGCCGAGACCGCCATTCTGATAGGAAGCATTTATCTGCGCGCCGGTTCCGCAGCCAATGTACACAGTGCTGGGGATTTGCTGATCCACAGCAGTAGACGCGCCATCCCCGCAGAGCCCGTTATCGATCCAGGCCACGCCGCCCTCATAATTCTGGCTGCCATTATCCTGCGCACCGTCAAAGGCGATGTTTGGATTGGAGGGGTTGATGGAAATCGACGGATAAAACTGGGTGAGCTGCAAGGGCGCGTTGTTGAGATTGATCCAAGTTACAGAGGTGGCCTCAGCGTTGTCGGTGCGCCAAATTCCCCCGTCATTGCCGACGTACATGCGAGCGGTCGTGGTGCCGGTCTTTGCAAATGCCATGGCGTGTTGGTCCACGTGAGGAAAGGCTGGGCCCGACGTGATGGGGATCGCAGACGAAAATGAACTGCCGTTGGTGGAGCGCATGATCCACTGTGCGATCGTGCCGCTGGAATCGATTACCGCAGAACCGCCGAGGTAAACAATGTTTGGGCTTGTCGGATCGACTTTGACGACGTTGTCGTACCAGCATTGCGCCTGGCAGATGTCTGGAGCGCCGGTTACGCTCCAGGTAGTGCCGCCGTTGGTGGTGACATAGACGCCGAGGTTCGTAGTGGACGCCGCGGTGGCGTCGGCGATAGAAGCGTAGAGCGTGTTACCGGACGTATCGCTCGGGGCGATGCCGATGTCGATGCGGCCCATGCTCGGTTGCGCTGGAAGCGTGGCCGCCGTGAGACGGGTGAAGGTGATGCTGGAGCACGTCGTGCCCACGCCCGTGGCCTTATAGATGCCGTTGCCATTCTGAGCGGTAGTAGCGCTGCCAAACGTGTTTCCGAGGGCAGCGTAAGCTACAGTGGACGAGCCGAATCCTACGAACGTGGACATTTCGCCTGGCAGAATATTTGTCCAAGTTGCGCCGCTATCTTGGGAGCAGTAGACGCCCTCGGCGGGTCCTTCCACGACTTCTTGCGCCGCGACCAGGAGCAAGCTGGGGGTGGTGGGGCTCACGGCAATGTAGCTGATGCGCATACCACCCAGGGTGAAGAAGCCAAAAGGAGTGATGTCGCTAAAGGGGCCGATGAAGGGGCACGTGGCGCTGGGGGTGGTGCAGGTTTGCGCCCAGGTCTTGCCGTTGTCGGTGGACTTCAAGACTCCAGCGCCATAGTAAATGTCGAAGCCTAAGCCGGCTTGCTCACCGGTGCCCGCATATACGGTGCAGGTGGTGGATCCGGTCGGGCACGTGGACGGAGCGAAGGCGATGGACCCCATGGCGAGCGAAGCGTTCTTGTCTCCTACAGCGGTCCAACTCGCGCCAGCGTCGATGCTGCGCCAGATGCCGCCTTGCGCTCCGCCGATGAGAACGGTGTTGCCGGTCGTGTCGCTGGGGTCAATGGCGATGGTGGTGATGCGGCCGGTCACAGGGCTGAAGCTGCCACCGGTGGTTGGCGCCGGGCCAATGGGGCCCCAGGTAATGGTGGAAAGCGATTGCGGCACAAGTTGCGGAGCGGCGGCCACGAAAGAGCCATCTGCTTTTTGCACGAGCTTCCCTTCGCGTACCATCATGCGCTGCATGTGCTGGAGCGCTTGGAGGCGCGCGCCGGCAGGTATGTGACCATTGACGGAAGCGCGCTGCTTGTAAAACCATTCTTCACGCTTGCGGATGGATTCGGCGCTGTCTTTGTCGGTCTTCAGAGGCGCGCTGGCGTCAGCTTCGTGCTCGTCGCCACGAGTCGCCGGCAATTTGTTAAGGATGGGCCGAGAACTATTTGAAGGAGGGGCGCTGGAGGGAGATTTGGATTTGTCCTGCGCTTCGGCAAAGGGTACTGAGAAAACGAGCGACAGGACAGCGAAGAT
>Ga0307479_10006157_pt1 | contig 11007 bp, 6 predicted proteins | sample atmos_gasesECM4C_FD_203743 | JGI IMG/M metagenome (GOLD analysis project Ga0307479, IMG submission 203743) | Hardwood forest soil microbial communities from Morgan-Monroe State Forest, Indiana, United States - atmos_gasesECM4C_515 | ecosystem: Environmental > Terrestrial > Soil > Temperate...
GGTTTTCCAGCGGCTCTTCGCGCAGACCAATAAAGCGAAAGCCGCCGTCTTCAAAGTGGGTTACGGAATGGCGCAGTCGTTCCTCCAAATCACTCAGGATCAGAAGACGGATGCCGAGTCGATCGCAAATCTGAATGACGTTTTGGTTCGCTTCGGAAAAGAGGGGGAACTCGAGGAGGATGACTTGGGTTATGCCGTGATCGCGAATGATCTCTTCGAGCTGCTGCGGTCGGCCGAGCAGCGGAACTCCGGCGTTGTCGATGTTATCGTCGTCAGAAACCAGGCCAACCGTGCGCAAACCGATCTCGGATTTACGTTGAAGCCATTCGCGGAGCTGGACCGCGCGTTGGCCTGCGCCGATGAGGAGGGTCTTATCTTCACGCCGGAAAATCCCCCGGGCCAAGACTGAAGGCAGATAATAATGCGAGAAGAGGAGTGCAATATAGAGCCAGGGAACGAAATTGAACAAGAATACGCGGGAAATAAATGCGTCCTTGGCGGCGACGAGATAAAGCACCAACAGCCCAACGCTGGCGGCCGTTTGCCGGAGACTGAGTCGATGGGGGCGCAGGAGTTCGTTTTGGAGAAAAAAGTTTTTGGAACGGCTCAAGGTTTCCAGAGTCAATCCCAACACGAGCATCCCGCAGTAAATGCTGTAGCGTCCCCAGGTCAGCGCGCCGCCAGAAGAGTAAAAGGCGACCATGATCCAGACGCCAATCCAGAAAAGCGCCGCGACGATAATGATCTGGCAAAATAGGAAGACGCGGTAAAGTCCTTCCGTCCGTTGCGTGACCATGGTCTATTTTGCTGAGCTGATCATGAGAGTACGCGATGGCCGCACCGCTTCAACTCGTGGTAAGGTTCCCGGGCTCATGACGTCTCAATTTCAGCGGCCGCTTGGCTCAAACAGCAAAAGCGATTCCCATACCATGGTTTTGCGCAGGTAATGCAGAATCCGACACACGAACGTCCAGCTCATGTGCATGATGATGATGGCCCATCAGGCCGCTGGCTGAATCACGTTTTTATTGCCTTGTTGCCGGTGCTCGCCTGTTTTCTCGGCGGCGCCACCCAAAAGTGGGGTGAGGGAATCGTCTTTGCCTTTCTCGGAATTTATCTGCTTGTGCGCCCGCCGCATTTCTCCCTCGGACTTGGGATCAATTTCGTCTTGCTAGCGTTTCTAATTTGGTCGCTCATCGGTTTTTTACCGGCGAGTTGGTTCTTTCAGCCGGACTGGCGCGCAACTTACCTGAACGATTTTGGAATTTCGCTTCCGGCGACGTTAAGTCCGCAACCCTGGATCACACTGACCTGCTTGGGTAGTTTCGCCGCCGGCTTGAGCTGGCTTTATGTCGTCTGCGCGCAACAACTCGAATTGCGCGAAGCAAGGCTTCAATTGCGGCTCTTCACCGCCGGCATTGTGCTTTTAGCGGCAGTCTGCATTTTGTTCTGGCTCGCAAAAACCGCGCCGCCATTCTGGCACAACGAACGCAATTTCGGGCCGTTTCCGAATCGCAACCAAACCGGCAATCTTTTTGGCCTGAGCGCGATCATGATTCTGGCCTGCGGCCAGGACGATCTTCGTAAGGGCCGAAAACGCTGGATTCTTTGGGTCGTGGCGTTCGCGCTGATCATTACTGCGATTATTTTGAATTTTTCGCGCGCCGGCATCGGCATTCTTGTCGCCGGCAGCGCGCTCTGGCTCGGCATCTTCTCGCTTCGCCAGCGCTCGCCCTCACGGATCGCACTTGTCTTTTCGTTTTTGCTTCTGTTGCTGACCGCTCTGCTCCTTTTTGGCGGGCAAACTCTCGAGCGATTTCATCTCCGAAATCTCGCCAACGCCGGCATCTCGAACGATTTCCGGTGGAGGATTTTTTCCGATGTCTTTGAACTGATTCGCGACTCGCCCTGGGCCGGAATCGGTTTTGGTAATTTTGAAGACGTCTTTGCGATTTTTCGGGCCGCTTCTTACAGCGACCGCCGCGCGATTCATCCCGAGAGCGATTGGCTATGGCTGTGGACCGAGCTTGGTTGGGTCGCGGTCGTTCTTGTCATCGTTGGACTCGTCTTCATCTTCCGAAAGGTCCTTCCTCTCCGGGAAGGGACGAATCAGCGCTATCGGCTCGCTACGCTCATCGCTGCGATCCTGTTCGCGCTTCACGGGCTCGTTGATGTGTCTGGGCATCGCGTTGGAACAATGCTTGCCGCAACATTTTTGCTCGGGCTCTCACTTCATCGTCCGCATTCATTCAAACCGAGCCGGTCGGTGTCGATCTTGTTCCGGTTGATCGGATTCATTTTGCTGGTTGTGGGCGCTTCGTGGTTCGTCGCTGCGCGCGGCCAGAAACTTCTTCCCGGATCGGTCGGTGTGACCAACGCCAAGCAACTCGCCACCATCGATAATCGCGAACGCAATTTCACTGAAACTGTCGCGGTCACCACCACTGGATTGAAATGGGCGCCGCTGGACTGGGAACTCTATTTTTCCCGCGCCGTTGCCGAGGCCGAATTGAAGCAAACCGACAACGCGCTGACCGACTTCCAGCGCGCGCGTTTTCTCGAACAAATCTCGTTCGAACTTCCACTCGCCGAAGGCAACGTTTGGCTTTCATCACAACCCATGCTGGCCGCGACCGCGTGGCGTGAAGCATTGCGCCGCGCGGGACCCGAACGCGCCGGGGTGTTTTCGAACATGCTGAGCAAGGCCTCGCTTCGCAGTCCCGAAGTCAGCCGCATCCTCGGGGAACTCGGTGTCAGCCATCACGATCTTGCATTGCCATATCTTGCCCGAATCTCCGGTGCACAGTTCAACCGCGCACTGGGCAGAATTTTGGAGAACGATCCTGATCTCAGTTCGTTCAGCGAAACCGAAAAGCTCGCTCTCTTTACGTTTTGGTCGGATCGCGGCGACGCTGCAGAACTTTCGCGAGCAACTACACAGCATCCGGATTGGTTGCCGTATGCCTGGCTCGGTGTCGCCAAGTATTACGCAAGCAACAAGGATTTTCGCGGCGCCTACGAATTGACTCAGCGTTACGGCGAGCCAGTCGCGCTTCCGCGAATCTCATCAAGCGCTTCCGTCCAACAATTGGAGAGTCGTTTTCGCGCCGCCCCCGATAATTATGCGATCGGCTATGAGCTTTATCGCGCGCAAGTGCAAGGCGGCCGGATCGACGACGCGCTTAACACGGCGCGCCATTTCAGCGAGCGTGGAAATTCACCGGCCTATTTCCGCTACCTCGAAGCGCAGTGCTGGGCCGAGAAACAAAACTCGGAACGTGCCTGGAATGCATGGCTGGCGTTTCATTCAGCGCAATCCGCAGCGAAATAGTTTTCCATCGCGGAAACCGGCCGCCAAGATCGACATCTACTCTGCGATGGCGGCTTGGGCCGCGGCCAGGCGCGCAATCGGGACACGGAATGGACTGCAACTGACGTAATTCAAACCAAGACGGTGGCAGAATTTGACGCTGTCAGGATCGCCACCGTGTTCGCCGCAAATGCCTAACTTGATCTTGGGGCGACTCCGGCGGCCCTTCTCGACCGCTATTTGCATCAGTTGACCGACGCCAGTTTGATCCAGGGTCGCGAACGGGTTCTTTTTAAAAATCTCGTTTTCGACATAAGGCATGAGGAAATTGCCCATGTCGTCGCGGCTGATGCCGAGCGCCGTCTGGGTAAGGTCGTTCGTCCCGAAGCTAAAGAATTCAGCGCTCTTGGCGACTTCATCCGCGGTCAACGCGCCGCGTGGAACTTCGATCATGGTGCCGACCAGATAATCGAATTTCATCTTCTTCTCAGTCATCACTTCTTTGGCGACGCGATGAACGATCTCGGCCTGAAGATCGAATTCTTTCTTGAAGCCAACGAGCGGGATCATGATTTCTGGCTTCACTTTGATCTTTTGCTTGGCAACGTCAGCGGCCGCTTCGAAAACCGCGCGCGCCTGCATCTCGGTGATCTCTGGGTAAGCAATGCCGAGTCGGCAACCGCGATGGCCGAGCATCGGATTGAATTCGTGGAGCTGTTTGACGCGATGCGCAATCTTTTCCGCGCTGACGCCCATCTTTTTGCCGAGCTCCGCCTGTGATTCCAGATCGTGTGGAAGGAATTCGTGCAGTGGCGGATCGAGAAAACGAATCGTTGCCGGGTAACCTTTGAGTGCTTTGAAGATCCCGGCGAAATCGCCGCGCTGATAGGGTAGCAGTTTAGCGAGCGCGATTTTCCGGTCATCGACATTGTCGGCGAGAATCATCTCGCGCATCGCGTCGATGCGGTCGCCTTCAAAGAACATGTGCTCGGTGCGAGTGAGCCCAATGCCGACCGCGCCAAACGCGAGCGCGTTTTCGGTTTGCTCGGGATTGTCGGCGTTGCAACGGACGTCCAGATGTGCCGCCTGCGCGCACCAGGTCATGAGTTGGTTAAACGATTTGAACTTCTCTGTTTGCTGCGCGGCCTTATCGCCGTGCAACATGCCGGTGATAATTTCGCTCGGCGCGGTCGCGAGCTCACCCGCGTAAACAGTGCCGGCCGTTCCGTCGATCGAAATGAAGTCGCCTTCTTTGAATGTCTGTTCGGCGATGGAAACGGTTTTTTTCGCGTAATCGATTTGCAATGCTGAAGCGCCGCAGATGCAGACCTTGCCCATCTGTCGCGCGACTAATGCCGCATGCGATGAAACGCCGCCTCTTGCAGTGAGAATTCCTTCTGCCGCAATCATGCCACGCAAATCTTCCGGACTCGTTTCGTTGCGAACCAGCAACACCTTCTCGCCCCTCTCCGCTACTGCAGCCGCGCGGTCCGCATTCAGATAAATTTTTCCCGAAGCCGCGCCGGGCCCGGCTGGAAGTCCGCTCGCGATCGCCTTGGCTTTCTTTAGTTCGTTAACATCGAAGATTGGCGCGAGTAGTTGGTCTAACTGATCTGCCGGGTTGCGCATGACCGCGGTTTTCCAATCGATCAATTTCTCCTTGAACATGTCCATGGAGAACTTGAGCGCGGCCGCGGCGGTGCGTTTGCCGTTGCGCGTTTGCAGCATGAAAAGCTTGCCATCCTGGATGGTGAACTCGACGTCCTGCACGTCCTTGAAATGTTTTTCGAGGGTCGCGCGCACTTTCAGCAATTCCGCGTAGCTCTTCGGCATCAGTTTTTTTAACTCGATGACGGGTTGCGGTGTCCGCACGCCCGCGACCACGTCCTCGCCTTGAGCGTTAATCAAAAATTCGCCGTAGAACTCGTTCACGCCGTTGGCCGGATTGCGCGTGAATGCAACACCGGAGCCGGAATTCTCCCCGGTATTGCCATAGACCATCGCCTGTACGTTAACGGCCGTGCCCCAGTCCTGCGGAATGTTGTATTTCCGGCGATAGACAATCGCTCGGTCGTTCATCCATGAGCTGAATACGGCGCCAGCCGCGCCTTTGAGTTGCTCCCATGGATCATTCGGAAACGCTTTACCCGTGCGCTCCTTCACCAGCGTTTTGAAGCGTGCGCCGAGTTCTTTGTAATCGGCGACGGTCAGATGCGCATCGTCCACTTCCTCCTCATGATGATCGTGCTTGAGCTTGTGGATGACGGATTCGAATGGATCGTGATCCTCGCCTTCACGTTTTTGTACGCCCATGACAACGTCGCCGTACATTTGAATGAAGCGCCGGTAACAGTCCCACGCGAAGCGCTCGTTCATGGTCGCAGCAACCAGCGCCTTCACCGTCTCGTCGTTGAGGCCAAGATTCAAAATCGTATCCATCATGCCCGGCATGGAATCGCGTGCGCCCGACCGCACCGCTACGAGCAACGGCATCTTTTTGGTATCGCCGAATTTCGTCCCCATGATCCGCTCCATATTTGCGACGCCTTTTTCTATCTCGGCCTGAAGCGACGCTGGATAGGTCCGGTTGTGGGCGTAGTAGTAAGTGCAGACGTCAGTTGTAATCGTGAATCCCGGGGGGACCGGCAGACCGATCCGCGTCATCTCGGCGAGGTTCGCGCCTTTGCCGCCGAGCAACGGCTTCATCTTGCCGGTGCCATCAGCGTGACCATCGCCGAAGTGATAAACGTATTTCGGCGTTTTTGATTTTTTTGCAGCGGCTCGTCCCTTGATTGTCGATCTTCGACCGGTCGATTTTCCTTTTTTGGCCATGAAATCTCTCCGACTGGAGAGTTGCCAACCTAATTCCGCGCTCTCGCGTGTGTCAACGGACGGCGCCGGAATCAGCGAACCGGCGCGTTGACTAAGCCGGCGCGCGCTCCGCCTGCTCGATTACATCGTCGATTGCCGAAGTAAACTCATCCACGCCCGTACTGGGGATGATGATCGTATTACGGCGACCGTGCGCTTCCTCGGTGATGCGAAGGAATTTCCCGCGATCATTTTCGCGGAATTCCACGTGGAAATGCTTGCGCTCTATCTGCAGCTCCCTTGCCTCGATGAGATGATCCATGTCTGCAAAAAACCGCGGAGTTTAGGCCGGTCGGCGTCGAAAAGGGAAGCAGTATTTTTGACGAAAAAAGCGCGGCTAGAACGACGTTGTGAATAACATTTCCGCTGTGGATCAGCGCCGTCGCGTGTTTCTCTTCGCGCTTTGATCCGCGATGGCGAAATCAATCTGACGTTTAAAGGTGTCGACACGCGCGACGAAGACTCGAATTTCATCCCCGACTGAAAAACGCCGGTTCGTCCGGCGACCGACGAGGCGACGTTGAACCGCGTCGAAGCGATAGAAGTCGTCACTTAGCGTAGAAACGTGGACGAGACCGGTGACGAGAGCGTCCGGCAACTCGACCACCAGGCCGTAATTCCGAACGTCCATCACCGCGGCGCGGAAGATCTGCGGATTCCGCTCTTTCAGCTGTTGCTCAAAGAATTGAAGCTTCTTTAACCGGACTGATTCGATCTCGGCCTCAGCCGCATTTCGTTCCGTCTCCGAAATGTGGTTGGCCAGGGATTCGATTTGTCCAATGTCGATCTTTACCCGTCGCGGCAGATTGCGTTCGGCCAGCGAGCGATGCACCACCAAATCGGCGTACCGCCGAATCGGACTGGTAAAATGGAGGTAATTGGCTTTGGCCAAGCCATAATGTCCGAGCGGCTGCGCCGCGTAACGGGCTCGCTTCAAACTCTTTAGCAAACCGATTTTGAGCGCCTGTTCTTCCGGCTTACTCCGGATCGAAGCCAGAAATCGTTGCACTTCTTTCCGATGTGAGAGATCGCCGACTTTGTAACCAAAACTGAGAATGAATTCGCGATATTCGCCGAGTTTTTCCGGATCGGGATCTTCATGGACGCGATAAATCGTCGGGATGGATCGGTGCCGTAGCTCGCGCGCGACCGCTTCATTGGCGGCCAGCATGAATTCCTCAATCAATTGATGCGATTCATCGTTCTCGACCCGTTCCAAGCGGGTCGGTTTACCGCTGGCATCGACATGCACTTTTACTTCGGGAAAATCGAGATCGAGCGATCCTTGCTCGAATCGTTTGCGGCGCAAAAGCGAGGCGAGCTCCATTGCGGTGTGCAGGCGCCGGCTTAGCTCGCCATTCGGTTTCGCCTGCAGAATCGCGTAGGCCTCTTTGTAGGTCAGCCGTTTGGCGCTGCGGATCATGCTCTTGGCAAAGCGCGCATTCCTTGCGCGCCCATTTTTATCGAACTCGACAAAAACGGAATGGGTGAGCCGATCCACGCTCGGGTTCAAGCTGCAAACGCCGTTGCTCAATCGCTCCGGCAGCATCGGGATGACGCGATCCGGCAGGTAAACGCTGTTGCCTCGCCTCCGCGCTTCGCGATCTAGCGAGCTCTCCGGAGTTACGTAAGCAGAGACATCTGCGATGTGAACGCCGAGCCGCCAACCGCCATTGTTGTCGATCTTTTCAACGTCGATCGCGTCGTCAAAATCGCGTGCGTCGTCCGGATCGATCGTGACGATGAATTGGTCGCGCAAATCTTCGCGCCCCTGGATTAGCTTTTGTTCGACCGATTGTGGAATTCGATTCGCTTCATCAAGAACCGCCTTTGGAAATTCGGTCGGCAAATCGTATTTGCGGATGATCGACAACATGTCGATACCAGGCGCAGTCGCAGCTCCCAGTACTTCGATGATTTCGCCTTCCGGATTGACGTGGCGAGATTCCCACGCTTCCAGACGAACGACGACTTTGTCGCCTTGGGCCGGCGCTTTCGGAAACTTTGCGCGCGGCGGAACCTGAACGTAAACATTGTGCACCAGGCGCGGATCGTCTGGCACGACGTAATAAAAGTTACGTGAATGCTGCAACGTGCCGACGATGCTGTCGCACGCGCGTTCGATAATGCGAATGACGCGCCCCTCACTTCGATTTCGAACCGCCTGTCCGGCTCGGACTTTGGCGCGTCGAGTCTGAACATCGCGATTGATCCGCGCGACAACGCGGTCGCCGTTCATCGCAGTCCCAGTATTTTCTGCCGCTATGAAAATATCCGGCTCTCCCGCTTTTTCCGGAACAAGAAAACCATAGCCCGCCTGGTGGATCGACAACTTCCCCGTCACGAGATCGGCTTCGGAAGGAAGGACGTACCGGTTCTTGCGAATACGAACGATCTCGCCCGCATATTCTAGTTCGCTTAAAGTTTTCCGGACCGCAACGCGGTCCCGACCTTGCAAGCCGAGCGCACGCGCAATCTCGTCTCTATCGCACGGCCGGTAATCCGGCGCCCGCAGGAGCGTCAACACCTTTTCTCGAATTGTGCGACCGTCTTTGATCATGTTGGCGAAACCATATTGGAGATTGTTCGCCACGGCGAATGTGTTCGGTGGCGGACCGATCTAACGAACGAGTTCGAAATATGAAAACAATTATTATTGTCGGATGTACGATCGCGGCCGCATCGCTGGTCGCGCTTGCGGCAGGAGGAGCAAAAATGAAAATTAATAGTTCAGCATTTCAGGAAGGCGGGACTATCCCGGAGAAATTCAGTAAGAACGGGCAGAATGTTAATCCGGAATTGCGAATCGAAGGCGTGCCGGCGGAGGCGAAGAGTCTGGTGCTGATCGTGGACGATCCGGACGCGCCAGTGGGTTTGTTCACCCACTGGTTGGTTTGGAACATCGATCCTAAGACAACTGAGATCGCGGAGAGCAGCGTGCCGAAGGGCGCGATGCAAGGGACAAATGACTTTCCGGGCAGCGGTTACGACGGACCGCAGCCGCCGTCCGGAACGCACCGCTACTACTTCAAAATTTTTGCGCTCGATCGAACGCTCGATCTCAAGTCTGGGGCGAAGCGCCGCGAAGTGGATGCGGCTATGCGCGGCCACATCGTCGGAGAAGGCCAGATGATGGGGCGCTATTCGAAGAAATAATCGACTCACGCGCGCTTCGAATAAGCAACCCATCGTGTTAGTCTGATTCTTGATGGGCGAGCGACTTTGGAAAATCGGCGACAAAGTTGTCGATCTTTCCAAGCGGGGAATGATCATGGGCGTGCTTAATGTAACGCCTGATTCGTTTTCGGATGGCGGCGAATTCTTCGCAACTGACGCAGCCAGTGCGGGTGGAATAAAGATGGCATTAGAAGGCGCCGACATTATCGACGTGGGCGGAGAATCGACCCGTCCCGGCGCCGAGCCGGTTCCGTTGAAGGAGGAATTGAAACGCGTGATTCCAGTGATCCAAGGTTTGCGCGCTAAGATCGACATCTTCATTTCGATCGATACTTCGAAGTCTGAAGTTGCGAGTGCGGCGCTCGACGCAGGTGCATCCATTATCAATGACGTCACCGCGGGGCGGGAAGATGACAGGATGTTATCGCTCGCGGCGACACGGAAGGCAGCGATTGTGCTTATGCACATGCAAGGCGAGCCCCGAACAATGCAGAAAAATCCGCATTATGAAGATGTCGTCACGGAAGTGGCTGATTTTTTTAGACAACAATATGCCCGCGTCCTAGAGTGCGGCGTTGATCCCATGACAATAGCGTTTGATCCCGGAATAGGTTTCGGAAAAACGCTGGAGCATAATTTGACGCTGCTCAAAAATCTCGAGCGACTCCGCGTGCACGATCGGCCGCTGGCTGTCGGCGTGTCGCGTAAATCTTTTCTCGGGGAACTGGTGGATTCTTCTAAAATGAGTGAGCGCGCGTCGCCGACGATTGCGCTGACGGGAATTCTACGCGGTCGAGGCGCAGATATTTTGCGCGTTCACGACGTCAAAGAGAACGTGGCTGCCCTGCGCGCGGCGGAGGCAGTGCTGCCATGACGGAGGAAGTTCTCCAGCTCTGGTTCAAAAGCTGGCGCAGCATGATTGAGATCATTCTCCTCAGCGTCGGGATTTACTACGGCTATCTTTACTTTCGCGGCACCCGCGGCGCCAAAGTGCTCACCGGGCTGGCGATTGTTTTTCTCACGTTAACCCTGATCTCGACTTTGTTGAACCTGGTCGTGATTGGATGGCTTTTGCGCAGTTTCTCGGTTTTCCTCGCGATTGCTCTGGTCGTGATTTTTCAACCGGAACTTCGACGCGGTCTGGCCGAACTCGGTGGGCATCCAATCTTTTCGCTGACGAGCGAGAAGCGGGAAACGGTGCATGATCTGGCCGAAGCCGTTACCCAACTGGCGAACAAACAGTTCGGGGCGCTTCTCGCCATCGAGCGCGATACTTCGATCCGTGTTTATGAAGAAACCGGCGTGACGCTCGATTCTAATTTTTCGGTTGAGCTCGTCTTAAGCATTTTTCATCCGAAAGCCGCGTTGCACGACGGCGGCGTGATTATTCGCAACGGCCGAATCGCCGCGGCGGCTTGCATTTTTCCAGTGAGCCAGCGCGAGACGTTAGACCGCAGTCTGGGGTTACGTCATCGCGCCGCGCTCGGAATCACCGAAGAATCGGACGCGGTTGCGATTGTGGTTTCGGAAGAGACCGGCGGGATTTCCATTTGCCATCGGCGGCGAATTGAGCGCAATTTCACGCCGGAAACGTTTCGCCAGCGAATCGGCGAGATTTTATTGCACGGACGTTATGAAGAGACTGCTCC
>Ga0307479_10006158_pt1 | contig 11007 bp, 10 predicted proteins | sample atmos_gasesECM4C_FD_203743 | JGI IMG/M metagenome (GOLD analysis project Ga0307479, IMG submission 203743) | Hardwood forest soil microbial communities from Morgan-Monroe State Forest, Indiana, United States - atmos_gasesECM4C_515 | ecosystem: Environmental > Terrestrial > Soil > Temperate...
CCGTCCTAAAGGCATACCGCGACGCGTCCAGCTGAACGGGTTCAGGGTGATGAGACGCGTTCCATTTTTGGATCTCCTAGTCCGTCGCTAAAGACAGTGGGAACGGGGCCCGGGAGGCTCGTTAGCGCCTCTTGCCGATGCGTGTCGCCAGCGTCTTCGGCCACCAGTCCTGGCTTGTTTGGTTCCGCCGGCGCAGCGGGCAGGTGCCGCGGCGATCCTGGCGCCGACTGGCGCTTCCCAGGCGGCTCGCCGGTTTGTCGGGGGGCGCTCAGGTGTTGACTGAACTGCCACTCCGCTTGCGCCGCAGCGGTAGGAGCCTGCTGCGTGCTCGGGCCCGGTTTCTCGCCAGGTTCTTCCGTCACGGAGGGCTACCGACGCGAACCCGACGACCCAGGGACCGCTTTCCAATCGACCGGGCGTGGTAAACGCCGGCGCCTGGCTCGGTACGCCGCAGAGGCGATGAAGCGAATCGAGCCAACCTGTAAGCTTTGCAGGAATTTGCCCGCCATTGCATGCTTGCCTCAGGCGTTCATGATGGGGGTGATTTCGCGACCGGCGGCGCGTTCGGCGCGTGCGCGTCCGAGTCGCCGGGCGGCGGCCGCGGATACAGGATCGGCTGCCACTCCGGCAGGTCGCGCAGATTCGCCTCCAGCGCCCGTCGGAAGGCGGGCTCGTGTGCCTTGTCCTTCCAGCGCTCAACCAGCTGGCGCCGGATCGGGGCGTCGGCCTTGAGCCATGGTTCGACCTCGGCGTACGTGAAGTCGGACGCGGGCTTAGCCGCCACCGCGCGGCCGCGGAACGCGTCGATTCGGGACGGCAGCGCTTCCAGGAACTGCGGCGGAAGCTGCTTGACGAACTGGGGCGACGGACGCGCCAACACGCTGCCGGCTAGCTGGGCCCGCCGCGAGTAGAATTGGCCGGCCCTGAGCGCCACCTCCGTGGCCAAGCTGCCGCGCCGGCGCTCGAGAATCCGCGCGTTGCCCTGTTCGGCGAACACGGAGGCCTCCTCGCCGTCCAGGCGCGTGACGGTGATGTTGTCGCCCAGGGTCAACTCGAACCGCGCCGTACGAAGCGCGTCAAGGGTTCGGGCCGGCGGCGCCGCCGCCGTCAGCTTGAGCCAGCCCGCCTGCAGGTAGACCACGTGGCGAGGCGGCGATCCGGCTTCCTCGGGCAGCAGCATCAGGCTCGTCAGGGGCCCCAGGTCCAGGCGCGTGCCGCCTTCGAACTCCAGCTGCAGTTCCGCATCCGCGCCGGTGGCGATGATGTCGCCGCCGCCCAGCCGGACGCCCGGCGCTGCCGCGAAACGCGACGCACCGCGAATGAAGAGCACGGGTCCCCCAACGATCGTCGCGACCGCCTCGGCCCCGGAGCCTGGTCCCTGCGTCTTAGGCCGCAGCGGCACTGGGACCGATGCCGCAGGCGCCGTCGCACTCGTAGGCGGTGCGGCGGGCGCCGTCGCCGCTGAACGCGTCGCGGCGGCTGGCACCACCACGCGCGTAGCGGGCGTTGCAAGGGTCGAAGCCGTAGTGGACGGCTGGACGGTTGCCGCAGGCGACGCTTCGGTTGCGCGCTCCTTCTCGGCGATCGACCAGAATTTGTCGATCATTACGTAGGCGAGCACCAACGTCAGCGCGACGATGATCGCGCGATCCAACCGGCGCCTGCGGGCATGCCACGGGCTCGGTACCCACGGGATGTCTGGACGCACGGCCGCCAGAACGCGGTCCAACCCGAGATCCTCCGGCACGTCGTCGGCCTGCTTCTTGATTCCGGCCCGTAGTAACGCGTTCCATTGAACTCGTGCGTCTTCTTCCGGGTGTGCTTCCAGATAGGCGGCAACGAGCGCGCGCTCGCGATCGGTCAGTGTGCCGTTCAGATACCACGGCAGAAGTGACTCGAAATCTCGCGCGCTCAACACTGCAGTGCGACCGTTATTTCAATCCCGCTGTGGCGAGGCAGCGCTTCATCTTCCGCAACGCTTGAAACAGGTGCTGTCTCACTGCATTTTCTGCACAGTCGACTATGCGCCCGATCACCTCTCGAGACAAGTCTTCGAAATAGGCGAGGTAGACGATCGTGCGCTGGCGCGCCGACAGCTGTTCCATGCACTGCGCTATAGCGGCAAGCTTTTGCTTTCTCCACACCGCATCGAAGGGCGTCGGCTCTTCATCGGGAACGACCTCCGGATCGTCTCCCGGGTTCTCTTCGAAACGGCCGTGGCGGCGCAACAGGCTGATCGCCTTGTGATTCGCGATACCGAGCACATAGGTCATGAACCTGGAGTCGCCGCGAAAACGGTCTGGGTGTTGCCACAGCTCCATCGCGGTGTCGTTCAAAACCTCTTCTGCATCCTCTCGATCGCCTAGCCGGTGCTTGGCAAACAAAAACACCCTGCGATTGATGAGGGAAAACAGCTCGACGAACGCCTCTTTGTCGCCTTGACGGAATCGATCGAGCAGCCGGACAACAGCCACATCGTCGAGTTCACGCATGCCGACCATGATGAGTCGCGGCGCGCGCCGGTTTCGTTAGTGGCAGGCCGCGCGGCTTCGACACAGTCCTCGGCGCTCCAAGGCCTCGACTAACGAAACCGGGACATCCGGCGACACAAACCGCATGCGTCCACTGGACCGGACTGCGGCGGGTGCCGCAAGGGGTCGGTGGCACCGGAGGCTCAACGTGAAGAATCCGAATCATCGCTTTTCCGTCGACGACACACTGTTCGTGATGGCCCTGGCGATTCCTGCAATTGTCGCCGCTGCAAGTTACGTCGATTCCGAACGCGAAATAAGTGCGATAGCTAAATCGCAGGAAGCCCGGACGATAGCGGTCGCGAGGTCGGTCACATCGGAACTGGAGGGCATGTCGGGTGTCGTGGATTCACAGCCGAATCGCGCGGTGGCGTCCGCGGCCTCGGTCAACGAGCACACGCCCCACGCCCCCAAGGATCCGCGATGAACGATCCAATCTCTGCCGCGAAGGCACGTCGGATCAGCTTAACCGCGAGTGACGGGTGCCGGGTGTCTGCCATCGACGACTCTCCGAATGTCGGCGCGTCCGTCATAGCGTCTTTGCGGTGGTCAAATCGCCGAACCCAAATGGAAGGAACAAGGTGCGCTTCCAATCCGAGGGAGATCAACGTGAGAAAGTCGAAGTTGTCGAGCCGGATGCCGCTAGCAATCGCCGCCCCGGGAGAGATGTCATGAACAAGCGCTACGACCAACCGTCCCGCTTCAACGCCGCCGGGTTGTCCACCGGCTCGATCCTGGCACTCATTGTCGCGATGGCCATCTCGCTCGTCTTCGACATTCCGGCGGCCGACGCATCCGTGAAGACCACGACCGCCGCCGCCACCGCCTCCAGCAGAGTCTGAATGGACCATTTGCGCAGGATCGACCGTCAACGGTCCTTTGCCCGTGCGGACGCGATTTGCGTACTGCTTCTGACCGTTCCCGTTTTTTTCGCAACGGCTCACTGCATTGATTCCAGCCATCCCGCCTGGACAATCGTGCTGAACGGCGTCAATCCGGCCACGCACTACACGTCGCATGACGGTACGCATCGCGCGACCGGGACCCCTGCGGCAGAGGCGGCGATGCGCCAGCCACCTCGGAAAGTGGCTGCGCGCCCAGGTTCTGACGACGTTTGCACCGACTGGCGGCCTGAATTCGTTCGAGAAGGATTTGTAACCGGGAGGCGATGATGGCGCTGTCGGCCGCCGAGGCGGCGATGATGAGCGGACTGCTGGACGAGGCGCTGCCGCTGGATGCGGTAGGGAGACGCCGCTGGCTCGAGCAGCATACGCAGGAATACGGCGAGCTGGCGCCGGCGCTTAGGCGAGCGCTGCTGGCGGAAGTCGACTTGAGCCCAGACTCGATCGACCTGGACACGCTGCCGAAGATCGATGCTGGCCGCGACGACAAGTCCGTCGCGCCGAGCGGCCTGCAGCCGGGCGAGCGTGTTGGCCCGTATCAGCTGGTGCGGCCGCTGGGTGCCGGCGGCATGGCCGAGGTGTGGCTGGCGCAGCGCGCCGAGGGCGCCTTCAAGCGCGAGGTGGCGTTGAAGCTGCCGAAGCTGTCATGGCGGCGGCGGGACGTGGCGCGGCGCTTTGCACGTGAGCGTGCCATCCTGGCGAGCATGGATCATGTCAACATCGCGCGCCTGTACGACGCGGGGGTCAGCCCGGCTGGCTTGCCCTACCTTGCGATGGAGTACGTGCCGGGCGAGCCTTTGACCGCCTGGTGCGACGTGCGTCGATTGGGTTTGCGGGAGCGCATCGAGCTTTTTCTACAGGTGCTCACTGCGGTGCAGTACGCGCACGCCCGACAGGTGATCCACCGCGACCTGAAGCCCTCGAACATCCTGGTGACACCGGCCGGTCAGGTTCGGCTGCTGGATTTCGGGGTGGCCAAGCTGCTGGCCGGGCAGGATGAGGAGCACACGCAGATCACCCGGCTGTACGGGCGCGCGCTGACACCGGAATACGCGAGCCCGGAGCTGTTGCGCGGGGATGCGGCTGACACCGTGAGCGACATCTACTCGCTGGGGATCATGCTGTACGAGCTGCTGACCGGCAGCCGGCCATATCGGATCAAGGCGGGCGCGTCGGTGACGCAGGTGGAGCAAGTGATCGCGACGGCATGCATCGAGCAGCCCAGTACGTGCCTGGCGCCAGAAGCGGGGGCGGCGCGGGCCACGACGCAGCGCAAGCTCGCCGGACGGCTGCGCGGGGACCTGGACGCGATTGTGCTCAAGTCGCTGTCGGTGGCACCGCGGCAGCGGTACGCCTCAGCCTCGGCGCTTGCCGATGACCTGCAGCGGCACTTGAGCGGTGAGCCTGTTGAAGCGCGGCCGGATAGGGTGATGTACCGCGCCGGCAAGTTTGTGCTGCGCCATCGTATCGGCACCGCGACCAGCGCCGCGGCCGCTCTTACCATCTTAGTGGCCGTCGGGCCCGTGCTGAGCTGGGCGCCGACGGCGGTGCCACCGGATGCGGACGCGAGCATGGGTCGCGTTAGCGACAAGTCGGTCGCAGTGCTGCCGTTCGTCGACATGAGCGAGAAAAGGGACCAGGAATACTTTGCCGATGGAATGGCCGAAGAAATCCTCGATCTACTCGCCAAGGTGCACGAGCTGCACGTGCCGGCACGCACCTCGTCGTTTTACTTCAAGGGCAAGCAAGCGACGATCGCCGACATTTCCCATGCGCTGGGCGTTGCGTACGTGGTGCAAGGCAGCGTGCGCAAGGCGGGCAATCATCTGCGCATTAGTACCCAGCTGGTGCGGGCCGACAACGGCTATCACGTTTGGTCGGAGACCTACGATCGAAGTCTCGACGACCTATTCAAGGTGCAGGAAGAGATCGCGAGCGCCGTCGTCAAGGCGCTTAGAGCGTCACTACTCGCCGAGGCCTCACTTGATTAGATGTACAAGCTCCGACTCATAACGGGAGACATGCTTGGGGCAGATCACACAGCTTCTGGATAGGATGGAGGTCGGCGACGGGAGCGCCCGTGATGCGCTGTTTACGGGCGCCTACGAGGAGCTCCGCCGTCTTGCCCACTCACGGTTGCGTGACGGCGGCCGCAATATCGTGCTGGATACGACCTCGCTGGTCCACGAGTCCTACCTGCGGTTCGTCAAAGTCGGGAAGTTGGGGATCGAGGACCGGCGCGGCTTCTTCCGCTATGCGTCGCGTGTGATGCGTTCGGTCATCGTAGACAGCGCTCGGGAGCGGTTGGCTGAGCGCCGCGGCGGCGGGCTGTCACCGCTGACGCTTACCACCCAGCTGGTCGAGAACCTGGCGAACGGCGAGCAAACGATCCTGAGGGTCCATGAAGCACTGGAGGTACTGGCACAAGCCGGCGCCCGCCTGGCGCAGGTGGCGGAGATGCGCTACTTCGGTGGCTACAGCGAGCGGGAAATCGCCGAGGCGCTGGGGCTGACCGAGCGCACGGTCCAGCGCGACTGGGAGAAGGCGCGCGGAATTCTGCGCGCGGCGCTGAAGTAGATGCCGGGTTTGGGCACCAGAAACCACCGCCCGCCAGCTGGGCTGGTGGGCGAGGAAAAGGTAGCTGAGAAAGCGCCCATCTGTGTTGCCAGCCCCTCGTGTTGTCGAAGGCATCTGGGGCGGCGTTATCCCACTAAGCGCAGCAATGTGACCTGCGGGCGAGCGGGCCCCGGGGGAAATCCGGGGATTCACGCCGCAGCGCATGCAAGATCCGAGACTGGCTCGGAGTATTGACACGAGCCCGCTTCCACCGCCCTATGCGTCCATCCGGCCGAGGACTTGTCGGTGAAATTCTGAGCATTAAGTCGAAGATGACGGAGCAGCGCGGTTCTTGACGGTCCCTTGGGACGATGACGCGCAGAGAGACGCCCGACTGTGCGCAGTCGCCTCACAGCAACGAATGCCCGCTAAGCGGTCGATGTGGAGAGTAGAGGGGGTAGAGAGGCCGGTCGCGGCACAACGGCGTGAGGTCGGGTGAACGGTTGGCTTGACGCCAATCGCGCAGGGCTGGAAGGTCGCGCGCCGTTTTTTGCGCCAGCGCGATTTCCAGCCTGTTCACCGCAAGACTCACCTCCCGAACTACGGCCGCTAGCGCGTTCACGTCGCACAGCACCGCGAGCGTCTCTTCGGGGATCAGCCCCAGGTGGGTCATCGATGGTGGTTTCAGGATTTTAGGCGCAGCGGCGAAGAACAATGAATTCGGCCAATACCGTCGTAGTGCGATGTCATTCAGCCCAATGTTCAAATATTAATGAGACGATTCTCCGGTCCGCGGTCGACTTACGTCTAATTTACGAATTTCTTGAGGGGATATACCATTTTCAAGGGTGCAACGACACTCTCAAAATTCAAATACGGGGGATCAAGATGAGACGGATTACCCATTCCTCTTCTGCTGTTGCAATCGGGATCGCGGTCGCCTTTAGCGTGTCGTCCGCAACTGCCCAACTACCAGGCGTAACGTGCGAGACGGCGATGGTTCCGATGCGCGATGGTGTGAAGCTCTATACCGAGATTTACAAACCTCAAGCGTCCGGCGAGTATCCGGTCGTAGTCATTCGGAACCCATACGGTCGATTGCTCGGAGACGGATGCTTTGTAGGGGTGTTCGGCTCTTCGGTTGCCGCATGGGCGCAGCAAGGCTACGTCGCCATATTGCAGGAGGTTCGTGGCACCATGCGATCGGAAGGCAGATATACGCCTTTCTTTCAAGAGCAGAACGACGGCTATGACGCCATTGAGTGGGCCGCGACGCAGCCTTGGTCCAACGGCAAAGTTGGCACGACAAGCGGATCCTATCTCGGCGTTACCCAATGGCAACCTGCGATTAAAGCCCCGCCCCATCTGCTCGCGATCTCGCCCGCTATAACTGCGTCGGACTACCGCGATGACTGGGTAGGACGAAATGGCGTCTATGACCTCGCCTTCAATCAAAATTGGGGCCTCTTGTGGGTGACGGACCAGATAGTCCGCAGGCTTCAGGCGGCAGGTGCCCCGCAGAGTCAGATCGATCAGGCGGTGGCAACCTGGAGCGCGCAGGAGTCGCAGAACAGGAGCTGGTTTTCGGCATTGCCGCTCGCCGGCAATTGGGGCGATACGCTGGGGGGCAATACGGAATTCACGATTCGCGAGATGGTGCCTTACCTTTGGGAGTGGTATGAGCACCCAACGTACGACTCGTATTGGGCCACCATCGATGTGTCGCAGCACATTTCGGACATTGTGGTACCGGCGCTCGTAAGTGGCGCCTGGTACGACCTGTTTACCGTCGGGACCATCCAAAACTACCGCGCCATGCGCAAACATGCGGGCTCACATGCAGCCCGCGCCGGGACGAGGCTGGTAATGGATTGCTGCGGTCATAGCGCGGCGACGCAGAGCCTACCCGGTCAGATTAACTGGGGTCCGAATCGCACCGACCTGACCTTGACTCAGCGTTTTCTGGATCACTTCGTGAAAGGCCTCGACAACGGGCTCGATGCGCTGCCGCGTGTTCAACTCAGCGTCCTCGTGCCTCCCGATAGCGGCACACAAGGCGACACCTTCATTCTTTACGCTAATGACTACCCTCTTCCAGGCACGACTCGTCAGCGCTATTACCTTATGAGCGGCGGCAACGCCAATACGCGCCTGGGGGATGGTGCATTGAGGAGTTCCGAACCTTCGGAAGGCCCGGTCGACACCTTTACGTACGATCCGGCCAACCCGGTTCCGACAACTGGAGGCGCCGATGCCAGCAGCTTTGGTGGACTCGCCGCCACGGACCAGTCAACCGTGGAGCTGCGAAACGATGTGCTCGTCTATACGAGCGAGCCTCTTACTGAGACGCTCGAGGTTATCGGTCCGATAACTGTGCGTTTCTGGGCGAGCACCTCAGCACGCGACACCGATTTCACTGCCAAGGTTGTCGACATCCATCCCGACGGCTACGCCCATAATGTGATCGACCGTATAGTGCGCGCTCGCTATAGGGAGGGATCTAAATCGCTGCCAGACTTCGTCACTCCAGGCAAGCCGTACGAGTACGAAATCTACCTTGGTGATACCGCCACCGAATTGAGGCCGGGACACCGGGTTCGCCTGGAAATCAGTTCGTCCGACTTTCCGCACTACGCTCGGAATTTGAATACTGGTCTCTCCAATGAGCACACCAGTGAGATCAAGGTCGCCACGCAAACGATTCTGCACGACGAGGCCCATCCTTCGTATCTCGATTTCCCTGTTGTGCCATTACCCGCAGAGTGCATCGCGCAAGCCCACGTCACCAAGGTAGCGCAGTGTGCGGCGCCTGAATCCGAGAATGAGGACGACAAATAGAAAGGAACTTTCAAAGCGGGGAGTGTTCGTCGAGTAACGAAGACACGCAAGGGCCGACAAGGCGTCTCAGCCCCTTGTCGGCTCCAAGGGACCGGTTTTGGACGATCGATCGCTAAACAAGAAGCTTCGATCAGCAGTCCGAGCACACATCGAGTACGGGCGCGGGCTATTGACTCGTCCGTCTCCGCCAGTTAGCAGTACCTATGTGCCCGAAGGCACAAGGCATGTGCACCCAGCCCGTCACCGTGTTAGGCGGAGTGTGGATCCGCCACTTCTTTACCAGCCGTCCGCCACCTGCTGGCCGAAAACACGAGAACTGCAGTACCAGTACGATAGCCGTCCTTCGTCTACCGCTTTGTCGGGAGCAGCGCGCACTCGAACGACCGCGGTCCCGGTCCCAGCGTTGCTTACACCCGATCAATAACGGCTGTACGGAAGAGTTGCCGAGAGCGGTCGTGCGGATGTGTACGGACGCCGCTGCAGCAACTCGCCAATACCAGTAGCCCTGGCGATGAGTTGCGAGGAAAGTCCGCTCGGCGCATCCTTTGCCTTACAAGCGGAGCGCACCGGGCAGGAGAGGATGGGAAAGGAAGCCGTATCCGGAGCCGGACAAGTGCCGAATGTGGCGCCAGCGGTCGTTCCAGCCCCGACCGGCGAGACCGAGGTCGTCGCAGCGAACCTCACGGCACCGGGACACGGGCACGGCCGTCGCCCGTACTTCGAATTCAAGTTCGTCCAGGAGCTGAAGCACCGCAACGTGGTTCGCGTTGCGGTGCTGTACCTGCTCGCATGTTGGCTCATTCTCGACCCGGTACACGTCGTCTTTCATATGCTCGAAGTTCCGGCGTGGGCTAACCGGCTGGTGGTCATTCTGATGGCAATCGGCTTTCCCGCCGTGCTGCTGTTCGCGTGGGTCTTCGAAGTCACCCCCGAGGGGCTCAAGCCCACGATCGAGGTTGACCCGAGACAATCGATTCGCCCTCTTACCGGCCGGCGTCTGGATCGCGCCATCATCGTCGTGATGGCACTTGCCATTGCGTACTTCGTGACGGACAAGTTCTGGCTGTCCAAGCGCCCGCCGCCTGCCACGAGCGAGCAAACGTCGGCCCAGGGAGCCACGACGCCGCCCGCCGCGACGCAGCCGCCGCCCATCGCGACCGTCGAAAAGTCGATCGCGGTGCTGCCGTTCGTCAACATGAGCGCCGACAAGGAGCAAGAGTACTTCTCGGACGGACTAACCGAGGAGCTGATCGACCGACTGTCTCACAGCCCCGACCTGAAGGTCATTGCTCGGACCTCTTCGTTCCAGTTCAAGGGAAAGAATGAGGACATCCGCATCATCGCCGGCAAACTGGGTGTGGCAAACCTTTTAGAAGGAAGCGTTCGCAAAGCTGGCGCTGAACTGCGTGTGAGCGCACAGCTGATCCGGGCCGCGGATGGCACTCACCTGTGGTCGCAAACCTACGATCGCAAGCTCTCGGATGTTTTCAAGGTGCAGGACGACATTGCTGGGACGGTCGCGAGAGCGTTGAACACGGCCTTACGCTCGGCCGCGACGCCTAATGCGGAAGAAGGTGCACCGAACCAAGAAGCCTATAACCAGGTGTTGCTCGGCAACTATTTTTTTAGCCGAGGAGGCGAAAGGGACGATCAAAGAGCAGTGGCCGCGTACACGCAAGCGACGAAGGTTGATCCGAAGTATGCATTGGCTTGGGCGAAGCTTGCTACGGCGACTGCATACGGCACGGCTACGCCTGAGCGCCACGCCAAAGCCCGTGCAGCACTCCAACGGTCCCTAAGTCTCGATCCGAACCTTGCGTACGCGCATCTCGAGCTCGGGCGACAGCTCTATGACGAGTGGGACTGGGGTGGTGCCAAGGCTGAGTTCCAGCGTGCGATCGAGTTGGATTCTGATTACCTGCTCGCTCGAGCGTGGCTTGCCTGGTCGACCGAAGGAATACTCGGAAGGTTCGATCGGAATATTGCTTATCTGCGCCAGCTGATTTCGAGAGATCCGCTCGATGCAGAGCCGCTTTACTACTTGGCAGTGAACCTGGAAGACGCCGGTCAATTTGATTCGGCCGCAGCGATCTGGCAAAGACTGCTGCAACTGTCTCCCGGTTACGAGGGCGGCCACGAAAGCTACGCTGAAGTATTGCTGTTGGCTGGTCGGCCACAGG
>Ga0307479_10006159_pt1 | contig 11005 bp, 11 predicted proteins | sample atmos_gasesECM4C_FD_203743 | JGI IMG/M metagenome (GOLD analysis project Ga0307479, IMG submission 203743) | Hardwood forest soil microbial communities from Morgan-Monroe State Forest, Indiana, United States - atmos_gasesECM4C_515 | ecosystem: Environmental > Terrestrial > Soil > Temperate...
TGTCTTCCAGGAACGCGCGCACATTTCTCGGTGGAACGCACCAGGCCTCGTCCGATACCAGAACTTCCTTCTTATTTTCTTCCGGGACCTGCCCCCAGAATTCCTGGTCGAGGAGTTCGGTGTAGGATTCCACCTGCAACCCGGCTTGCGACATCATCTGTTCCTGGGTTCCCAGAATTTTGCGCAGGGCTTCAATTTCCGAGTTCATGCGGTCCAGCAACTGCTTCACGGCATTCACGCGCAACTCGCCGCGCTCATAGCTGTCAAGGGCGAAGCGGATGGCCACGTGCTCTGCCAGCTTCAAGAGCATCGGCGTATCCGCTTTTTCGTTGGGCGCCTGCGCTGCAAGACCCGCCAACGCCTGTTGAAGGGTGAATTGCGCCCGAACGGGCATGGTACTTAGGCGAGATTGAAATGTCGGCACGTCCAGGCGCGATTCGGGATCTTTCCTCGATTTGCCGAGCTGCGCAAAGAGCCCGAGCATGGAACGCACACTCTCTTCTTCCACAACAAAGCCGCCTGCGGACCCACCGCCCGCACCAGGAAGCCCTCCGGCAAGGGTGCCGATGCCTCCGCCACCACCTGCACCTCCGCCACCACCCGAACCACGCAGCAAAGCTGAAGCGGCAAGCCACTTTCCCGGCGGAGCCGGTCCAGCTCCACCCGCAACTGCTACTCCTCCGCCCCCGGAGCCTCCGCCACCAGTACCAACTGCCCCGCCACCGCCTCCACCGGAGCCTCCGGGTGCTCCGCCACCGCTGCCGGCTTCCCACAAACTTCCGCCGGCCTTACCCGACCCTCCGCCTGTAGCCGAAGGGTCGGTGCCACCCCCGGGAATCCCGCCGGAGCCTCCGCCACCGCCGCCGGGCACACCACCCATTCCAAAGCCTGGACCGCCTCCGCCTGGTCCGCCAGCGCCCCCCCGCGAGCCCTCCGCCGCAAGGATCATTTGCAGCAGCTTGTTCGGGTCCTCGAGGAAATCCTTGAACCTGTCACTCTGCGCACCGAGGGCCTTTACGGTGAGCTGGGCAGCCACTTTGATGCCAGCTATGGAAGAATCTTCCGCCACATAGCGGATCTCATTGACTTTGATGCCCGTTTCACCGGCGAGCGCGGCTTTTAGTTGTTCGGCGAGGGAAGAGGGTTTTGCGTTGCCGCTGGGAAAAGCGCGAACAAAGCGCGCGAATTGGGCCTGTGTCAGATTGGGAGCAAAGTGGATGCTGGCAATACCTGAAGTGATCAGCAACTGGGCGAAGCTGCGTTCGCCCGCGGCGGCGCCCAGGGGCACACCGTCCAGCAATATCTGATTCCCAGACGCGCCGAGCAGAACGCCGCTGCCTCCACTCTCGTCAAGCGCGGCACGCAATTCTTTCCATGTGGTCTCAAACTGCGCCGCCGTACGCACGTGGCCAAACTCGTAGAGCCGTGCGAACTTCAGAAGAATATTCAGGCTGCGGACAAACGTCCGCGCCCCCCCACGTGTTTCAGCGCTCATGCTTTGCGGCGAGGTAGCCTGCTCCTCCCGTCCTGTACGTTCCGTACTCCTACACTAAATTCCTCTCTCGCTGGAGACAAGTCTCGCGAAACCCGGTGTACCCATCTCAATAACAGATTCAGGTTGAATCATACCTTCTCCGGGGGGGAACAACCAGCAGTGCTGAATCGGCAAGTCTTGTGTTGCCCATCTTTCGCCCCGGCCTTACAATACGCCCGTAAAGGTGCCTTGTCCTTTTGCTTGCGCAGTTTGTGGCCTGCCGGGTGGTCATACGGCATGGTTACAGGCTGGACGCAACACAAAAGTATATGCCGGAGCAGCCTACAGCCGAGCGTTTCAAGTCCGACATGCCGCAAATTCCGGGTGTCCCAGCGCCTGGTTCACGCCGCGCGCCGGGGACGAACACTGCGGTTCGGCTTGTGGGCGGGCTTCTTGCCGTGCTAATCGTTCTCGTGCTTGGCACACGCTGGATCTTACGGCCAAAGCACGTGGAAAGCGTTGCTACGCCACCGCCCCAAATTGAAGTGCCCGCGCCGGCGCCCGATCCAAACGCCGCTTTGCCTCACGCTACCGAGACAGAACCCGGTATTTCAACTATTACCGAAATGGCCAAGCCGTGGTCTACCAGGGATTTCTTCATGAGGAATCGCCTGACAGGTGATAATGTTCCGGCGCTGCTCGTTCGTTTGCCGACGGGTCCGGCAACGCAGCCGAGCGGCTATTGGGCCTTTGCGCTGAATGCCCCGTACGGCAACAATTGCCAGCTCGAGTACATCACGGATCCCGCGAAGCTTGCCAATGAATACGGCTTTGGCGGCTCGAAGCACCCCATGGTGGGAAACCCCTGTAGTCGCAGCGTGTTTGATCCCCTCAAGCTGACCAATCTGCCGGGAGATGTCTGGGTACGCGGGGCGATTGTGCAGGGCTCGGATCTTCGACCGCCGATGGGCATCGAAGTACAAGTACGAGGCAAGGAGATTCAAGCTGTCAGGATGGAGTAGCGGGAGAACCGCGCGAATTTCTAATTTCTGGCCACGCGAAAGAAATGGGATCCTGCTCTCCTTGACAAACGGCACTATGGCCGGATAAACCTCTTGCGGTCATGGACAAGCTTCTCGCAGACTTTCCCTCAAACTCATCAAGGCGCCGGTTCCTGCAGGGCACGGCCGCCGCATCCGCAACCGTTTTCAATCTGCCCGCTGCCATCGCCAGCGTTGCGGGAGACGATCCGCTACCGCCCGTGTTCTCGGCTCTGAAGCCCCTCGGCGGGCGCGTACACCCGATTCTGCCCGAAGAGTTTCACGAGCGACTTCGCAGGGCGCAACATCTCATGTCCGAGCCAACGAAGTCGGCCGCTTCAAGTTCATCCGTGGCGAAATATGACGCGCTCTTCATCGCGCCCGGCACCTCTCTCTACTACTTCACCGGCATTCGCTGGGGACTCAGTGAGCGCCTCCTCGCTTTAGTCGTGCCGCGGATGGGCCAGCCGATCCTCATCGTTCCGGCGTTCGAAGAGGGGCGCCTGCGCGAAAAGTTGCGTTTGCGGATCGAGGTTCGCGTGTGGCAGGAAGACGAGAGCCCCACGCGAATCGTGGCGGCTGCGCTGGCAGACCGTGGTGTCCGCTCTGGCCGCATTGGCGTTGAGGAAGCAACACCCTTTACCTTCTACGACCACTTGCGGAATGCGGCGCCGGGGTTCGAATACGCTTCCGCCGATTCGGTGACCATCGCCTGCCGGGCGCGCAAATCGCCGCATGAGCTCGAACTGATGCGCCTGGCGTGCGAGGCGACCTTCGATGTCTTCGGCGCCGTTTTCGCATCGCTGAAGACGGGTATGACCCAGGAAGAGATCGGCCACCTTGTCGAGGGCGGCTTCTCAAAGATGGGACTGCGTGGAGGCGCGCTCGTCCTGCTCGGAGCGTCGGCGGCCCTGCCCCACGGAACGCTTCAGCCGCAGAAACTGAAAGAAGGAGACGTGGTTTTGATTGATGGCGGCTGCACGGTGGAGGGATATGAATCAGACGTTACGCGCACCGGCATCTTCGGCAAGCCATCGAAAAAGATATCTCGCGCATTCGAAATCGTGCGCGAGGCGCAGGACGCTGCTCTCGATGCGTCCCGCGCCGGACGCTTATCGGGCACGGTCGATGAAGTCGCTCGAGCGGTCATCACCGCTGCCGGCTACGGCCCGGACTACAAGTTTTTCACCCATCGTGTCGGACACGGAATCGGTTTGGACGGACACGAGCATCCCTACTTGGTCCGCGGGAGCAAGACCGCTCTTGAGCCAGGCATGACCTTTTCCAATGAGCCGGGGATTTACATTCCGGGCGAATTCGGTCTGCGCTGCGAAGACGACATGGTTATCAGCGCTGAGGGGCCGGCACAACTCTTGACATCGGGATTCGCAGTTTCGCTCGAAAAACCCTTTGGCTAGGTCCGCGCACCGCGAATTTCATCGCAGAAATCCACTATGCGCTGTTCGGCCCAGAAGCGCTCTGCGCCACTGTATTTTGAAATAAATCCGCAATGACCGCCGTGCTCCGGCGCGATGAAACGGATCGACGGATTCAGCTGGATGTTTGCGCGAAGAAAAGATGCATAGGGCACAAAAGGGTCGTCCTGAGCGGTAATCATGAGCATCGGCACCCGCACTTGCGAAGCCACTTTTTTCGCGCCCACCGCTTCGTAATACTCTTGCGCATCGCGGTACCCAAACTGCGGCGCGGTGATTTCATCGTCGAATTCCCGCACTGTTCGAATTCGCCCGAACCCATTTTCCGAATACCTCTCTGGAAATAGCTTCGCCTTGCGCCCATACCGCGCCATCAACCCGGTTACAAAGTGCCGCTGATAGAAAAAGTTGTCGCGCCGCTCAAGCGCGTCAGCGCTGGCCGCAAGGTCAATCGCAGGGCACACGGCGCAGACACCCTTCAATGCCCCCGGCGGCAAGTCACCGTACTCGCCGGCCATTTTCGTCACCAGGTTCCCGCCCATCGAGTAGCCCGCGAAGAAAATCTGCTGGAACCCGCCAGCGGTTGAGAGCTCTTCGAATACCGCGCGGTAATCCCCGCTCATCCCGGAGTTGTAAAGAGTGGGCGTCAGTGCTTCGGTCCCGCCGCAGTTTCGCTGATTAAGCCGAAGAACGTGAAAGCCTGCAGCGAATGCTTTTTCCGCAACCCCCATGACGTAATTCGAATCGCTAGAGCCTTCTAAACCGTGCACGATCACCAAAACCGGGACGTCCCGCCGCTTCCCTAGCTGCCAATTGCAACGCGCAAGCAGCCGCGATTCGGTATCCACCTGAAACAGCCGGTCTTCGGCCTGGGGCAACCGAAACCTTCGTAGCCAATACGCCGCCGCGATGGTCATCGCATGAGCGTTCTTGAGCAAGGAGTGTGGTTCAAATGGTTTGTTGGCAGGATCCATCCCAGAAATCCATTTTACGTGCAAACGGCGGCAACGTACCAGCCAACTTGACCGGAACTCGAGAGCCCCCTACAATAGATAGTTCACAGTGATGCATTTTTTCGATTTGATGAATTGTTCTACCTGCCCAGCGGGCGCCCGCTGGGCTGCGCTGTTTTAGGGCGCTAATTTTCTCGCGCCCAATTCGCTGAGACGAGGCTGGAATGATTGACGGTCCGATTCCCGAGGGGCTTACTTTCGACGACGTGGTGCTTTTGCCCGGCAAGTCTTCCGTTTTGCCCACCGAGGCCGACACGCGCACCTGCTTCACGCGCAAGCTGCCGCTGGACATTCCTTTGGCCTCATCAGCCATGGACACGGTCACGGAATCGCGCCTAGCCATTGCCCTGGCGCGCCAGGGCGGAATTGGGATCGTCCACCGCAACATGCCCATTGACCGGCAAGGGGAAGAAGTAGACCGCGTCAAACGTTCGGAAAGCGGCATGATCGTCGATCCGGTGACCATCTCTCCCGACATTACGCTGCGACAGGCACTCGAAATCATGACCAAGTACCGCATTTCGGGCCTGCCCGTCACTCACGGCTCCCGGCTTGTGGGAATTCTCACCAACCGTGACTTGCGCTTCGAAAAGAATCATTCCCAACTGGTGAGTTCGGTGATGACCAAGGAAAATCTCGTCACCGTCCCTGTGGGCACCACGCTCGAAGAGGCCGAACGCATCCTGCAAAAGCACCGCATCGAGAAACTGCTTGTCGTCGACCAGGATTTCAACCTCAAGGGCCTCATCACCGTCAAGGACATCCAGAAAAAGCTGGAATACCCGCGCGCTGCAAAGGACGAGCAGGGCCGCTTGCGCGTCGGCGCCGCCGTGGGAGCAACGGGTGATTTCCTCGAGCGCGCCGTCGAAATGGCGAAAGCCAAAGCAGACGTTTTGGCCATCGACACGGCACACGGTCACAGCCAGCGCGTCATGGAGGCGATCAAGGCGATCCGCCAGCGGCTGCCTGAGATGCAGGTCGTGGCCGGCAACGTCGCGACGTTCGAAGGAGCAAGAGATTTGATTTCGCTGGGCATTGACGGCCTCAAAGTCGGCATTGGTCCGGGTTCAATTTGCACCACGCGGGTTGTCACCGGCGCAGGCGTTCCTCAGCTCACCGCGATCATGGAAGCGTCACGCGCCGCACGGGGCACGGGCGTTCCGGTCATCGCCGATGGCGGCATCAAGTACTCTGGCGACATCACCAAAGCCATCGCTGCGGGCGCGTCTTGCGTAATGATCGGCAGCTTGTTCGCCGGCACCGAAGAATCTCCAGGCGAGACGATTCTTTATCAGGGCCGCACGTTCAAGTCTTATCGCGGCATGGGCTCCACGGGCGCCATGGAAGGGGGTTCCGCTGATCGCTATGCGCAAGAGACGGCGGAGCGCGGCAAGTCTGTACCGGAAGGCGTCGAGGGCCGCGTCCCCTACAAGGGCACGCTGGGCGCACTGACCGATCAACTCGTCGGTGGCTTGAAGAGCGGAATGGGCTACGTCGGCGCGGGCACGTTGAAAGAGCTGATGGAGCGCGCCAAGTTCCTGCGCGTCACCGCCGCTGGTCTTCGCGAATCACACGTCCACGACGTCATCATCACCCGCGAAGCCCCCAACTACCGGATGGAATAGAGGGCTTGAACATAGCGAAGATGACATTCGCATTGAGAGGATCAACGCGTGCCTGAATCCTGGCGCAACCCACGCCCCGCACCCCAGTTGCCGGAAATACAGGCCCGCCTGCAGCAGACAAAGCCTTATGGTTGGCTGCAAGCATGGTGGCCAGCCATCGTGTGGGCTTGCATTATCTTCGTCATGTCCACAGATAGTTTTTCCTCCGAGCGTACCGCTTACTTTTTTGAGCCGGTACTTCGATGGCTTATCCCTTCGCTGACGGCTCACCAATTCGAAGTTATCCATTACTGCATAAGAAAAAGCGCGCATTTCACCGAATATTTCCTATTCTGCATGCTGATCTACCGCGGCGCGCGCGGCGGCCGCGCGGGCTGGCGGTGGACCTGGGGCCTCGCGGCGTTTTCCGTTGCGGCGGGATACTCTGCGCTGGACGAAATCCATCAGGCCTTTGTCGCCAGCCGCACCGCTTCGCCCTACGATTCCATGCTCGACTCTGCCGGCGCTCTCCTCGCTGTAACGGTGCTCTGGCTCTGGTTCCACTTCCGCCGCTCCGCGGCGTCCGCTCCAAGCCTGACGTAGACGGTTGGACTCTACGTGATGGAAGAGGGCAAAACTAATCGCCCGTCCCGGTTGCCCGGAACGGGCGGGAGAGGTCACTTGCGACAAACGGCGGTCAGCTGCTGGCTGCGGGAGTTTCTTCTTTCTTGGCCTTTTCCTTCTTCTCTTTCTTCTTCAGTTCGTAGCCGATCAGCTCGAGGATGGCGACTTTCGCTCCGTCGCCAACGCGCACGCCCGCCAGAACGATGCGCGTGTAGCCGCCCGCGCGGTCCGCGAACTTCGGCGCGATCTCACTGAAGAGCTTCGCGGTCACGGCCGGCGTCATCAGATACGAGGCCGCCTGGCGCCGCGATTGCAGCGTGTCCCGCTTGCCGAGCGTGATGATCTTTTCCGCCACCGGACGAGCCGCTTTTGCGCGTGTCAGTGTCGTGGTGATCCGTCCGTGTTCGAATAGGTTGGTGACGAGATTCCGTAACGTCGCACGGCGATGCCACGGGTTGCGTCCGAGTTTCGACCCTGACTTCAGATGTCGCATTCGTTTGTCCCTTTACGCGTCGTTGAAGACGCCGTTCGGAGCCCCCTATAGCCCGACTGTATCTTCGGACGCCGGCGGCGGCGCGGTCTGGCTCGGCAGAGGCGGCCAGATAATCCGGCCGTGCTCGTCGAACTTCATGCCGAGGCTCAAGCCCATTTTTACGAGAATGTCCTTGATCTCGTTGAGCGACTTCCGGCCGAAGTTCTTGGTCTTCAGCATTTCGTTTTCGCTCTTCTGCACGAGCTCGCGGATAGTCTGAATATTCGCGTTCTTGAGGCAGTTGTAGGAGCGCACGGAGAGTTCAAGCTCTTCCACCGAGCGGTCCAGGTGCTCGAGGCGCGGATCGTGCGCGGTTTCCACCGGCAGCTCCGCCATTTCCGTCGGCTCCTCGAAGTTGATGAAGATACTCATGTGGTCCTTCACCAGCTTAGCGGCCAGGCCGATGGAATCCTGCGGCGTGATCGCCCCGTTGGTCCAGACCTCGATCATCAGCTTCTCGTAGTCGGTCATCTGGCCGAGACGCGCCGATTCGACGGAGTAGTTCACCTTGCGCACCGGGGAATGCACGCTATCGACGGGGATGTAACCAATCGGCAGGTCCTCGTCGTAATTGCGGTCCGCCGCCACGTAGCCGCGGCCGTTCTTCGCACGCATCTCGATCTGCAGCTTTCCACCCTCGCTGACCGTCGCGATGTACACGCTCTTGTCGAGCACGGCGAAGTCCGCATCTTCTTCGATCTGCGCCGAAGTTACGGGCCCGGGATTCTCCACGTTGACGTAGATTGTTTTCGGCAGGTCGGTGTTGAGCTTGATCGGCACCTGCTTCAGGTTGAGGATAATGTCGGTCGCGTCCTCGACCACTCCGGGGATCGAAGAGAATTCATGGAGCACACCTTCGATCTTCACAGCGGTGATGGCCGCGCCTTCAATCGAACTCAGCAGTGCGCGCCGCAGTGCGTTTCCAACCGTAGTCCCCCAGCCGCGCTCAAACGGCTGCGCGGAAAATCGTCCGTACTTCTCCGTCAGCGACTCCAGCTCGGATGCAAGACGCTTTGGCTTCTGAAAACCTTTCCACATCGTGTCCCTTCCTTCTGGCAGCCGATAAAATCGGCCACCGAAACTTTTCCCGCGCCACTGGCGCGCTGCTTATAACGGCGACCCTATGTCGCCCGGGTTTATCGTGGCGGCTTTGTGCCGCCATCCCTCATTTCGAGTACAGCTCGACGATGAGCTGTTCGTTGATCGGCGGCGTCTGCACGTCCTCGCGCTTCGGCAGAGCCACCACCTTGGCTTTGAAGTGCTCGCGGTCCTGTTCGAGCCAAGGTACCGCACTCTGGCTCTGCGCGACGTTGCGCGCTTCGAGCACCATCGCATTCTGATGCATTTTTTCCTTGATGGCGATTTCCTCGCCCACGTTGACGAGATAGGAGGGTATGTTCACTTTCTTCCCGGTCACGCGCACATGGCCGTGCAGCACAAGCTGCCGCGCCTGCGAACGCGAGGACGCCAGGCCTGCGCGCCACACCGCGTTATCCAGACGCCGCTCGAGCATGACGATCAGGTTTTCGCCCGTGGGGCCCTTGGCCCGCACAGCCTTCTCGAAATAGTTGCGGAACTGCCGCTCCAGCAGCCCGTAGGTGCGCTTCACCTTTTGCTTCTCGCGCAACTGCAGACCGTAACCCGCTACCTTGGGGCGCCGCGACTGCCCGTGCTGTCCCGGAACGAAGTTGCGCTTCTCGATGGCGCACTTCTCCGTGAAGCACCGCAAACCCTTCAAAAACAGCTTCTGCCCTTCCCGGCGGCACAGGCGGCAGACCGCATCTCGGTGTCTTGCCAACTTCTATTCTCCCTTCCAAAAACTTTCGAAACTTTTCGTGGCACAGTCACTCTTGGCTGGCTGTGCTTGCGTTCTTCAAAAAACCGCGCAGGCTGAAGCCCGCGCCACCGAATCAAACGCGGCGGCGCTTTGGCGGCCGGCATCCATTGTGCGGAATGGGCGTCACATCGCGAATGACGACGATGTGCAGCCCCGCTGCAGCCAGCGCGCGCACGGCCGACTCGCGTCCGGAGCCCGGGCCCTTCACGCGCACTTCCACGCTCTTCATCCCATACTGGTCGCGCGCAATGCCCGCGGTGGACAGTGAAGCTTGTTGCGCCGCGTATGGCGTGCCCTTGCGCGAACCCTTGAAGCCGATCGCTCCCGCCGATGACCAGCACACCACGCGGCCATCCGTATCCGTGATGGTGATCTGCGTGTTGTTGAACGTCGCAGCGATGTACACCACGCCGTGCGGAATGACGCGGCGTTCGCGCTTCTTCTTGAACTCTTTCTTGCGCTTTGTCGCCGCCGGTTTTGCCGGTGCGCCGGTATCCGGCGCGGTTCCTGCGGCCTTTGGTTCTTTTGCCACGTTGCACTCCGTTCGTTCTAGCCAAGGTCCAAAACCTTGCCAACTGGGGCGCAGCATTCCCTCGCCTACGCTCGGGATGAAGCTACGCCCCTACAAAACTCACTTCGCTAGCAAAACTAGCCCTTCTTGCCGACGACCTTCTTCTTCGCCGCCACCGCGCCGCGCCGCGGACCTTTCCGCGTACGGGCGTTGGTGTGCGTCCTCTGGCCACGAACGGGAAGATTCCGGCGGTGCCGGATTCCGCGGTATGCCTGAATTTCGATCAGCCGCCGGATGTTCATCTGGATCTCTTTGCGGAGATCGCCCTCTACCCGGCCTTCCTTCTCGATTTCCTGGCGCAGACGGTTCACTTCCTCTTCGGTCAGGTCGCGGATCTTTTTGGTGTGATCGACGTTGGCTTTCGCCGCGAGATTCTTTGCGCGCTGCTGCCCGATTCCGTAGATGGACGTGAGTCCAATCCACAATCGCTTCTGCGGCGGAAGGTCAACACCTGCGATGCGTGCCATACTTTCTCCTTGCCGGGTCTCCTACCCCTGGCGCTGCTTGTGCTTAGGATTGACGCAGATCACTCGCACGACTCCGCGCCGGTGGATCACCTTGCACTTGTCACAAATTTTTTTGACGCTTGCCCGTACTTTCATGGCTCCTATTCCTCTCTCCCGCTACTTATAGCGATAGACAATCCGGCCGCGCGTCAGGTCGTACGGCGAAAGCTCCACCGCGACTTTGTCTCCCGCCAGAATGCGGATGAAGTTCTTGCGCATCTTGCCGGAGACATGCGCGAGAACCTGGTGTTTATTTTCCAGGGCGACGCGGAACATGGCATTGGGCAACGGTTCGATGACCGTGGCCATCACCTCAATGGCATCTTCCTTCGAATTGCCGGAGTCGTCTTTCTTTTTCGCGTCCTCAA
>Ga0307479_10006160_pt1 | contig 11004 bp, 6 predicted proteins | sample atmos_gasesECM4C_FD_203743 | JGI IMG/M metagenome (GOLD analysis project Ga0307479, IMG submission 203743) | Hardwood forest soil microbial communities from Morgan-Monroe State Forest, Indiana, United States - atmos_gasesECM4C_515 | ecosystem: Environmental > Terrestrial > Soil > Temperate...
CTCTTCGAACATGTCGAAGGACTCGCGCTTGTACTCGACCAGCGGATCGTGCTGGCCGTAGCCGCGCAGGCCGATGCCCTCCTTCAGGTGGTCCATGTTCAGGAGGTGGTCTTTCCACAGCGAGTCAAGCACGCTCAGCATGATCATGCGCTCGTGGTAGCGCATGGCTTCGGGGCCAATGATCTGCTCCTTGGCGCCGTAGCGTTCCTTCAATTTGTCGAAGATGGCGTCGCCGAGTTCCTGCCGGTTCAGGGTTTCGGGCTTGATGCCTTCGGCGTAGATGTCAACGCCGAAGCGGGTGAAGATCCCGTCTTTCAGGCCTTTCAAATCCCATTCTTCCAGGTGCGCCTTGAGCGGGCAACACTGGTCGATCAGGTCGCCGAGGATGCCGGAGACGTAGTCTTCGAGGATCAGATCCTTCTGATCGAGGCCTTCGAGCAGGCTGCGGCGCAGGCCGTAGACGGCCTCGCGCTGCTTGTTCATCACGTCGTCGTATTCGAGCAGGTGTTTGCGGGCTTCGAAGTTCTGGGCTTCGACGGCTTTCTGTGCGGCTTCGATGCGGCGCGTGATCAGCTTCGACTCGATGGGAATGCCTTCTTCCATGCCCAGGCGCTGGAGCAGGTTTGAGACCCACTCTTTGGCGAAGATGCGCATCAAGTCGTCTTCGAGCGAGAGGTAAAAGCGTGACGAGCCGGGATCGCCTTGGCGGCCGGCGCGGCCGCGCAGCTGGTTATCGATGCGGCGAGCCTCGTGGCGTTCGGTGCCGAAGATGTGCAGGCCGCCGGTGGCGATGACCTCGGCGTGCTCGACGTCGGTCTGCGCCTTGTAGCGGTTGAAGGCCTCTTCCCACGTGGCCGTGGGGACCACATACTCGTTGCCACCGTAGTACCAGACGGTCATGTTGGCGTCGTCGACGCCCGCCTGCACTTTGCCTTGCGCGGCGCGCAGCGGCTGCGCAGTTCCCTTCTTCACGCATTCCTGCTTGGCCATGAATTCGGGGTTGCCGCCAAGCAGGATGTCGGTGCCGCGGCCGGCCATGTTGGTGGCGATGGTGACCGCGCCTTTGCGCCCGGCCTGGGCTACGATCTCGGCTTCGCGCTCGTGGAACTTGGCGTTCAAGACGACGTGCTTGATGCCTTTCTTCTTGAGCAGGTCGGAGAGGCGCTCGGATTTCTCGATCGACGTGGTGCCCACCAGCACCGGTTGCTGGCTCTGGTTCAAGCGCTGAATCTCGTCGGCCGCGGCGAAATATTTTTCTTTTTCGGTGCGGTAGACGACGTCGGGATTCTCGACCCGCAGCAGCGTCTTGTTGGTCGGGATGACGACGACTTCGAGCTTGTAGATCTTGTCGAACTCGGGCGCTTCCGTTTCCGCCGTGCCGGTCATGCCGGCCAGCTTCTTGTACATGCGGAAGTAGTTCTGGAAGGTGATGGTGGCGAGGGTCTGGTTCTCGCGCTCGATCTTGACGTTTTCCTTCGCTTCGATGGCCTGGTGCAGACCGTCGGACCAGCGCCGGCCAGGCATCATGCGGCCGGTGAACTCGTCGACGATGACCACTTCTTTCTCGCGCGGGTTGTCTTCCTTCTGTTTGACGACGTACTCGACGTCTCGGCGGTAGAGCGCGTGCGCCTTGACGGCGGTCTCGACATGATGCTTGAGGTCCCAGTTCTCGGGGTCGGCAATGTTGCCGATACCGAGCAGCTTCTCGACCTTTTCCCAGCCTTCGTCGGTGACGGTGATGTTCTTGTGCTTCTCGTCGACGACGAAGTCGCCGGTGTAGATTTTCGGCTCGCCGGGGGGAACCGGAACTTCCTCACCACGCTCCAGCTTGGGGATGATGCGGTTGACGCGGTCGTACTTGTCGGTGGACTCTTCGCTGGCGCCCGAGATGATCAGCGGGGTGCGGGCTTCGTCGATGAGGATGGAGTCGACCTCGTCGACGATGCCGAAGTTGAAGGGACGCTGCACGCAATCCTTCACGTCGAACTTCATATTGTCGCGCAGGTAGTCGAAGCCGAACTCGTTGTTGGTGCCGTAGGTGACGTCGGCGGCGTAGGCCTCGCGGCGCTCGTCATCATCGAGGTCGTGCACGATGACGCCGACACTGAGCCCGAGGAAACGGTAGAGTTTGCCCATCCACTCGGAGTCGCGCTTGGCCAGGTAGTCGTTGACCGTGACCACGTGCACGCCGCGCCCACTGAGCGCGTTCAGATAAACGGGAAGCGTGGCGACCAGCGTTTTGCCTTCGCCGGTCTTCATTTCGGCGATCTTGCCCTGGTGGAGCACCATGCCGCCGACTAGCTGGACGTCGAAATGGCGCATGTTCAGGACACGCCAGCTGGCTTCGCGGGCGACGGCGAAGGCCTCGACCAGGAGTTCTTCGAGCACTTCTTTGAGGGCGAGGTTGCGGTCGGTTTCGATTTGCTTGGCGCGGTCAGGATCGGCGTCGGGTTCGTCGGCGATTTTGGAGAGACGCTCCTGGATGCGCTGGCGGAATTCATCGGTCTTGGCGCGCAGTTCCGCGTCCGACAGCTTCTTCATGGCCGGTTCGAGAGCGTTGATGGCCTCGACCTGCGGCATCAGGCGCTTCACTTCGCGCTCGTTCTTGGTCCCGAAAACCTTGGCTACCAGGGCGTTAATCAAAGCTGGATTCCTTCGGAGGGCACACGTACCCCATAGTAGAGATGCTGATTAAGCGTAGCATATTGGATGGGGGGCGGGGGGTGGGGGAGCGGCGAAACACCGCCCAGATTCACAGTTGTTAACGAAAGGGGTTTTCAAGCACCAGATCGCCAAATGCTGCCCGTGGTGCAGATCTTCGCTGTAAAGGACCTTGCAGTTGCCCTCGCGCGCTGCCGCAATAATGATGAGTGAGTCGGGCCCGGCGAGTTTACTGGTCGAGTGAATTTGAAGCGCCTGCAGAAACAATGGAGCGGAGGCAGAGATCTTCATCAACGGGAGCAACGCGCGAAAGCAATACCGCTCCAGTTCACGCAAGTCAGGACCAGGAGAAAGAACGGATGCAGACCGCTAGGTCCTGCTAGAGGGATAAAATCCCGCCCTGCGCCACGGACCCGTTCTAGCTCTGTTCATCGTTGTGACCGGTCACCTCGCGGTTCAAACCGGAAACTGCACCACCATTGACGCTTCCACCCGTCCTGACTGCCCTGGAGCCCTCAAGTTTTTCGCCCGCGTTCAGACGGCGATCCGAACGGATGATCGCCGGACGGTCGCCGCCCTCGTCAAGTATCCGGTGCTGAAGACTCTGCATCATAAGAGAGCAAACATTCGCGGTCGCAAGGAACTCCTGTCCCACTTCGATCAAGTGTTCGACGCCGACATCCGTTGCGCAATCCTCGGCGCCACGGAAAAGGACGTGTGGGGGAATTGGCGAGGGTTCAGCATCGGCGACGGCGCGGTCTGGTTTGACGCCATCATTCCGCCCAGTGACACGCCGGATATTCACGCGCCGGATTACTGGACGAACTACCCGTTCAAGATCATCACGGTTAACAACTGGGATAATCATCACTGCAAACATTCCTAGAGACAGGTGCGTCCCGCCACCCCACCTTTTCAGGTATATTTTCCCGACCGCTCATGCCCACTTTCTACGACCAGTTTGTTGCCGCCGAACAGCGCGGGCCGCAGAACGTTGCCCTGGAGATCCAGCGCCACGACCAGGTGGAGAGCTACACCTACGCCGATACGCGCCGGATGGCCGAGTCCGTCGGGCGCTGGCTGGCGGAGAAGAAGCTGGCGGCGGGGGCGCGGGTGGCTATTTTTGCCGACAATCATCCGCGCTGGGTGGCGACTTACCTGGGAGCGATTGCCGCGGGCTACACCGCGGTCCCGCTCGATACGGCCTTCCACGCCGACCAGGTCACCAAACTGCTCCAGGACAGCGGGGCGTCCCTGCTGGTGACGGATGTGAAGCACCTGGCCATCGCGCAGCAGGCGGTGGGCGGGATGGGCGTGGAGTTGGTGCTCACCGATCCGGGCAGCTTGAAAGCGTCCGGGGCGAAGGCGGGCGACCGGGACAAAGACGCTGGGCAGCCGCACTGGGTGGGCGATCTGGACGCGATGCTCGCCGCCGGGCCGGCAAACTTCCGCGCGGTGCAGGCGCCGGCCGACAACGTTGCCGCGCTGCTCTATACGTCGGGTACCACGGCTGATCCCAAGGGTGTGCAGCTGACGCACGCGAACCTGTTGGGCGAGGTGAACGCGGTCTTCGGGCTGCTGCAGATCGGGCCCACGGACGCCGTGTTGGGCATCCTGCCCATGTTTCATGTGCTGGCGCAGATGGCGAACCTACTGCTGCCGCTGGTAAAAGGCGCGCGGGTCGTCTATCTCGAGACTTTGAACACGACCGAGCTTCTGCGCGCACTGCAGGAGCGGCAGATCACAGCGTTTGCGGTGGTACCGCAGTTCTTCTACCTGATTCACGAGCGCATCTTCAAAGAAGTCGGCAAACGAGGGAAGGTCGCCGAGTCTTTGCTGCGCACGCTGATGCGTGTGAACCGGTTTCTGCGCAAGTTTGGGCTGAATGCGGGCAAGCTGTTTTTCGGGAAGATCCATGCGACGTTCGGGTCGAGCATGCGGTACCTCATTACGGGCGGCTCGCGCTTCGATCCGGTCGTGGCGCGCGATTTTCATGACTTCGGCATCGACTTGCTCAATGCGTACGGGCTCACCGAAACTTCGGCCTGCGCGTTCCTGAATCCGCCCGGGCATGTGGTCATCGGGTCGGTGGGACCTCCGCTGCCGACGATCGAAGGCAAGATTCTCGATCCGCAGCCGCAGGAAGAGGGCGGGCCGCCGGTGGGCGAGATCATCCTGCGCGGGCCGATCGTGATGAAAGGCTACTGGAACCGGCCCGACGCGACCGCCGCCGTGCTCAAAGACGGCTGGCTGTATACCGGCGATCTCGGCTACTTCGACGCGCACGGGAACCTGTTCATCACCGGGCGACGCAAGGAAGTGATCGTTCTGGCCAACGGGAAGAACATCTATCCCGAGGAGATTGAGGCGCACTACCTGAAATCGCCCTTCATCAAGGAGCTGTGCGTGATGGGGCTGGAGGCCAAGCCGGGCGATCCGAGTTCGGAGCGGCTGTATGCGGTGGTGGTGCCGAACTTCGACGTGCTGAAAGAAAAGAAGATCGTCAATGCGAAGGAAGTGATTCGCTTCGACATCGAGGGCCTGTCACAGCAGATCGCCTCGACCAAGCGCATCGGGAACTACGAGATCTGGCAGGAGGATCTGCCGCGCACCACCACGCGCAAGATCAAGCGCTTTGAAGTCGAGAAGCGGGTGCGGGTGAACCAGGCGCGGGGGATGTCAGGAGATGTGGACGTTCCGGCGGAGAAGCCGCTGACGCCCGAGGCCGAAGCGTGGCTGGAGCGGCCGGAAGTGCAGCGGGCGCTGGCGGTGATTCGCGAGAGCGCGCACAACGCGCCCGAGAGGCTGCGGCCCACCGACAACCTGGAACTCGACCTCGGGCTCGATTCAATGCAGCGGGTGGAACTGCTCACCGCGCTCGAGGAACAGCTGGGCGGCGATGTGGAAGAGGGGCAGCTGGGCGAAATCTACTCGGTGCGCGACCTGGTGAACGCCGTGCTTGAGAGCGCGGCCAGCGGCAAGAGCATCTCCAGGGTGCATTTTGCGGGGTGGAAGGCGGTGCTGCTTGAAGACCCGACCGATCCAGACGTGCTCGACCTGGCCCGGCCGCGTCCGCTGGCGGAGTCGTTCTGGTATTTGGTCTCGCGCGTCCTGCAGATCGTCGCGCGCGATCGTTTCCAGCTGAAGGTTTCGGGGCTCGAAAGGTTGCCGAAAGCCGGGCCTTACATTCTGTCGTCAAATCACCAGAGCTATCTCGATCCGGCGGCGCTGGCGGCGGTGCTCCCGCGCGAGGCCCTCGTCAACAGTTTCGCGGTGGGCACCAGCGAAATCTTCGGCACCGGGATCATGCGGCGAGTGGCGCGCGCGTTGCGCGTGGTGGTGCTGGATCCCGACGCGAACCTCATCCCCGCCATGCGGGCCGGCGCTTTTGGATTGCGCCGCGGGCGCAACCTCGTTCTCTACCCCGAGGGCGAACGCAGCATCGACGGGGCGCCGCGAACATTCAAGAAAGGCGCTGCGATTCTGTCGATCCACATGCAGGTGCCGATTGTGCCGATTGCGATCGAGGGGTTCCATGAGGCGTGGCCGCGCGGCAAGAGCTTTCAGGGCTTCCAGCCGCTGAAGATGATGTTCGGCGACCCGATTTATCCACCGCCGGAGTCGGAGGCTTCGGAACAGGCTTACGCGGAGTTGATGTCTCGCGTGAGAGATCGGGTCGTGGCGATGTGGAAGGAGCTGCGGGGAGAGGGTGATGGAGAAGCGGCTCCGCCGGCGAAGGCGGCGGACTGAGAAATCAGCACTTGGCATTTGGCATTTAGCCAGCCGGTAGTTGCTGATGTTCGACTCACTGAGTGCTGACTGCTGAGTATCGGAACGAGCTTTTCACCACAGAATGACTGAGACACAGCGGAAAGCAAATGAGAATGGTGTGGTCTTCTCTGTGCCTCTGTGTCTCTGTGGTGAGCTAGATTGTCACTTTGCCCGCGGGTGAGTCTGGTCATAGACGGCCAGCACATGCTTCATCGAAAGCTGCGTGTAGCGTTGAGTGGTCGAGAGCCGCTCGTGGCCTAGCATCTCCTGGATGGCGCGCAGGTCGGCGCCTTCTTCCAGCATGTGGGTGCCGAAGGCGTGGCGCAACGTGTGGGGATGCACATCCGGAGAGAGACCTTTGGCCACAGCAATCTTTTTCACGATGCGGCCGACGCTGCGCACGGTGAGCCGGCCGCCACGCTGGTTGATCAGCAGGGCGGGCGTTGTCTTTTTTGTCTCAGTAAGAATCCTCTGCCGAGTCGGCAAGTATTCTCGCAGGGCTGAGGCTGCCGATCCTCCGAACGGCACGTAACGTTCTTTCTTTCCCTTGCCACGGATCAGGATGGCTTCGGCGCTGGCGCGAATGTCGTCGACATTGATGCCGGTCAGCTCCGAGTTCCGGATACCACAGCCGTAGAGCAATTCGAGCAGCAACCGGTCGCGCTCGGGGAAGGCGGCGACCTCGGGCATGGCGCCGTCGAGCACGGAGTTCATCTCTTCGATCGTGGGTACCCGCGGGAGTTTTTTCGGGAGCTTCGGGGTCGATACCAGCTTGGCCGGATTCTGTTCGACCACGCCTTCCTGCGCCAACCACCGATAGAGTGATCGCACCGCCGCGAGCGACCGCGCCACCGAGGCCTTGCTGAGTCCTTTCTCGTAGAGGTGCGAGAGGAAGCCACGGATGGACACGTGGTCGATGCTCTTCCAGTCGCGTGCGCCGACGTAATTCGCGAAACTCTCCAGGTCGCCCGCGTAAGCCTTGATGGTGTGCGCGGAGGCATTGCGCTCGCGGAGCACGCGCAGGAACTGGTCGGTTGCTTTCTCGACGATGGTGCGCTTGGGATTTTTCTCGGTCATCGTGCAAAACCTAAAGTCTACCCCCGAGGCACGGAGCCACGGAGGGCGCTGAGGTCAGGTCTCAAGGCTCTTCGGGCGCTTGCTGATCGCGGAGTAAACACAAGGTCCCTCGACTGCGTTCGGCTTCGCCTCACTTGCCCGGGATGACAGAACATGGAAGAGCATCGGCGACCTTGGAGCCTAGCAACGTTGCAACCTGGGACCCACAAGATTGCAACTTCGAAACCTTGAGCCTTCGAAAAATCATGAACCTTGCCTCTCCGTGCCTCTGGGTCTCCGTGGTGAGTCACGCTCTCACTTTCGCCTTCGCCCGCGGATGGTGCTTCTGATACACCGTCTTCAGCCGGTCGAGCGCGAGATGGGTGTAAACCTGGGTCGTCGAAATGTCCGAGTGGCCCAGGATCGTCTGCACCGTGCGCAGGTCGGCGCCGTTTTCGACCATGTGGCTGGCGCAGGAATGGCGCAACATGTGCGGCGACGCGGATCGCCCGGCGGCCCGCGAGGCCGACTTCACCATCTGCCACACCCGCTGGCGCGTGAGCCGATGCGCGCCGCGGGCCAGAAAGAGATACGGCGAACTCTTGCTCGCCACCAGCGTACCGCGCGGCGCCCCCAGGTATTCGGCGAGCGCCGCCTGCGCCGACTTCCCCAGCGGCACGATGCGCTCTTTGTCGCCCTTGCCGCGCACCAGCATATAGCCGGTTTCGAGTTTCAAATCTTCAAGTTTTGCTTGAACTATCTCCGAGACCCGCAGGGCGGCGGCGTAGAAAACCTCGAGCATGGCCCGGTCCCGGACTGCAATCGCAATCGCGAGTTTTGAATCGGAGGTCGGATGCGGCCCAGCCAGGGTTTTCTCCATTTCGTCGCGGGCCAACGCCTTGGGCAGAACTTTCCACTGCTTCGGAGAATCGATGTTGAGGGTGGGATCGTGATCGATCTTCTTGTCCAGGAGCAGGTACCGGTAGAGGTGGCGCAACGCGGAAAGCTTGCGCCCGACGGAACGGCCGTCGACGGAATTCGAAAACAGCTGCTGGATGAAGTCGCGGACATCGTTACGGCGTGCGCCGGTGAGCACCCGCTTGTGGGTTTCCAGAAAGTCCGCAAACTGGCAGATGTCGGTGGTGTAGGCCGCGATGGTGAGCGGTGCCAGTCCTTTTTCGACTTTGAGGTAGTCGAGAAAGGCGGACATCGTGCGGGCGTTGGCTTCTGAAGGCATGCGTGGCGCGGACGCTCCTGTCCGCAGCCTTCTAGTCTAGTGCGCATTATCGGACACGGCAAAGTGTCGGGGTTGGTCCTTGCGCTCGCTGCACACAGCTTTGTCCGCAAGCGGGAAAAACTGCCTTTAGCAAGTTCAAGGAATAGATGAAGATCTCGCTCGAACACCGAACGGCTGCAGGTCGATGCGGTACGCGGACAGGGGTGTCCGCGGCGCACTATTTCTGAAAACTCCCCAGCAGTTCTCTGGCGTACATCGCGCCCTCCGGCGTTTCTTCGTGCTTGAAGTAGGCGAAGACGTCGCGGCCCGCGGCCAGGTGATGCTGGATGCGGTCGATCATCGCTTTGCGTTCGTCCGGCGGGTAGTTCGGTTTGCGGAAACGGTAATACAGAAACCCTGCCGTCGCCACCTCGGGTGTGGTCATCTCCTCGGTCTCGGCGACGCACAATGCGGCGTTGTGATCTTTGAGCGTGGCGTAGGTTTCGTCGGTGAACCATGAAGCGTGGCGGAACTCGAAGGCCGACGGCAGACGCTTTGGAAGAGCCTGCAGGAACGCGCGCAAGACCTCTTGTTCTGCTTTAAGGTTGGGCGGCAACTGAAACAAGACGGGGCCGAGTTTCTCCACGGCGGCAAGCGGCTCAATGGTGCCCAGAAAACGGGGCAGGAAGTCTTCCGTGCCTTTCAGACGCTTGATGTGGGTAATGACCTGGTGCGCCTTGATGGTGAAGCGGAACCCGGAGGGAGTGTCGGCGAGCCAGTTCTGCAGCGTCGATTCTTTCACCAACTGGCGGAAGGTGAAGTTGACTTCGACGGCGTTGACCTGCGTCGCGTAGTGGCTGAGGAATTTCTTCTGGGCGAGTTTCTGCGGATAGAAGTCCGGCTTCCAACTCGGATACGCCCACCCCGATGTGCCTGCGAACAGTTGCGCCATGCTTCTAGCCTGCCCTGAGCGTTAGCGCCGAAGGGCAAGCGCGGATTATACCGCCCGCCGTTTCTTCTTCGCCGGGGACTTCGTCGCGGTCTTCCCCTTCGATGGCGTCTTGCTTGTTTTCTTCTTCGCTGGAGTCTTGGGCTCCGACTTGGGTTCCGGTTCGTCTTCTTCCGCCTGTGCGGCGAGATCGACGCTGCCGGGCTGAGCCGCCGTCGCGGCCGCGACGGGCTGCACCTGGGGCAAGTTCTGTTTCAGCTTGAGCACCGAAGCGTGCAGGTCTCCCATTTTTTCGAAACGCTCCAGGACCTTGGGCGCTTCAAACAGCAGCAGGCTTACATCTTTTTTCTTGAGCGCCCGCTCTACTTCCTCCCAACTCACGGGTGTCGACACCGTGGGATGTTCACGGGCGCGCAGCGAGTAGACCGAGACGGTGGTCTTATGCTCGTCGTTTTGGCTCCAGTCGACGAAAACTTTGCCGGCCCGCACCTCTTTCTTCATGTCCGAGACGACGAGTTCCGGGTGATCGTGCTCCAGCAGCCGCGCCAGCGCGTTGGCAAATGGCTTGGTGACGTCATAGGTGGTGGGCGTGTTCAGCGGGATGTAAATCTGCAAGCCTTTCGAGCCTGACGTTTTGGGGAAGCTCTCGAGCCCCCAATGGTCGAAGATCTCGCGCAGCCACAGTCCTACTTGGGCACATTGCACGACGTTGGCGGGCGGGCCGGGATCGAGATCGAAGACCATCATGGTGGGGCAGTTGATGTCGGAGGCCAGAGCCAACGAAGGATGGATTTCGAGCGACGCCAGGTTGGCCAGCCAGGTCAGAGTGGGGAGATCGTCGACCAGCAGGAAGTTGATGTGCCGGCGGTTGTGGCGGCTCCAGATGGGCGCCGTCTTCACCCACTCGGGGCGGTGCTTGGGCGCATTCTTCTCGTAAAAGTACTCGCTGTCGACGCCGTCGGGATAGCGCTTCATGGTGACCGGCCGCCCCGCCAGGTGGGGCAGCAAAGCGGGCGCGATGCGCGCGTAGTAGTCGATGACTTGTCCCTTGGTGAATCCAGTGGAGGGGTAGAGGACCTTGTCCAAGTTGGACAGGGACAGGCGCTTGCCTTCGACGTCGACGATGGGAGAAGTGCTCACAGTTCGCTATCCTGTGCGTGCGATCGGATGTTCCGCCGCTAGTATAGCGATTCCTGTCGCTTTGCTCCTCCCATCCGGCCCGATGCGGCGCTAGCCTCATTGCAGGGGTTCATCTTGAGAAGTCGGATCGCGATCGTCTCCAGTGCTGCGCATAGTTCCAGACGCATCCAGAAAATACCTTCTGGCTCCAACTTTCCCGCGCTCGCCAGGC
>Ga0307479_10006161_pt1 | contig 11003 bp, 11 predicted proteins | sample atmos_gasesECM4C_FD_203743 | JGI IMG/M metagenome (GOLD analysis project Ga0307479, IMG submission 203743) | Hardwood forest soil microbial communities from Morgan-Monroe State Forest, Indiana, United States - atmos_gasesECM4C_515 | ecosystem: Environmental > Terrestrial > Soil > Temperate...
GGGTATTTCACCGTGGTGTTCAGCGAGAAGTTCGACCTCGGCGCGCCGGATTTCTCGGGGCTGCTGCAAAAGGTGAAGACCGCGCACGCGGACATCTTCCTCGCCGACGCGCACCTGCAGGACTACATCACCATGCACCGGCAGTACGTGCAGGCCGGGCTGAGCCACCAGATGATCAGCTACGGCGCGCGCGGGCCCGAGGCCGACGCCCGCAAGGCGCTCGGCGCGGCCACCGACTACATCTTCGCCGGCATCTGGTGGTCCACCAAGCTCCCCTACCCCCAGGTCAAGAAGTTCGTCGCGGACTACAAGGCGTTCACCGGCCATCCGCCGGACTCCTGGTATCCCGCCACCGCCTTCGACGCGATGCGCGCCCTGGCGGTGTCGATCGAGCGCGCCGGCAGCCTCGACAAGACCGCCATCCGCGATCAGCTGCGCACCGTCGAGCTCAAGGACTCGCTGCTGCCCGGCCAGGTCCTGCACTTCGGTAAGAACGGCCAGGTGCGCACCGCCTTCCTGATCGTCCAGAACCTGCCCGGCGACAAGGTCGAGATCGTCTATCCGCGCGACGCCGCGACCGGCGAGGCGGTCGCGCCGAAGCCGCACTGAGTGGTCCAGGACAGGCCTGGTCCACTGAGCGCGCGCCCGGTGAGCGGCATGCTCGCGACCGCGACCGCGACCGCGACGGCGGCGCGTGCGGGACGGCGGCGGCGGCGCGCCCGGGGCGCCGCATGACCGCCGCCGACTTCCTCAACCTGCTGATCTCGGCGCTGCTTCTGGCCGGCGTCTACGCCGCGATGTCGGTCGGCATGACCATCATCTACGGCGTGATGAAGATCGTGAACCTGGCCCACGCCGGCATCCTGATGCTCGGGGCCTACTTCGTCTACGAGCTGTACGAGCGGGGGCACGTCGATCCGCTGCTCGGCGTGCTGCTCGCCTTCCCGGTCTTCTTCCTCGCCGGCGTGGGGCTGCACCGCGCGCTGATCCGGCGGCTGCCGGCCTCCGACCAGCCGACGCTGCCCTCGCTGCTGCTGCTCTTCGGGCTCTGGCTGGTGCTGCAGAACCTCGGCTACCTCATCTGGGGCAACGCCGATCGTGCGATCCTCACGCCGCGCACCCTCGCCGTGCTGCAGCTCGGCCCGCTCAGCGTGCCGGTGGTGCGGCTGGTGGTCTTCGCCGGCGCGGTGGGCGCGGTCGCCGCGCTCGAGGTGGTGTTGCACCGCACCTGGTTCGGGCGGTCGGTGCGCGCGCTGATGCAGAACCGCGACGCCGGGAGGCTCGTGGGCATCGACACCGAGCGCACGGCGCGGGTGGCGTTCGGCGTGGGGATCGCTTTCGCGGGAGCGGCCGGCGGCATGCTGGCGATGCTCTACTCCTTCAGCCCGGACTTCGGCGCCCCGTTCCTGCTGCGCGCCTTCGTCATCATCGTGCTCGGCGGCCTGGAATCGTTCGCCGGCGTGGCGGCGGGCGCCGTGATCCTGGCGCTGCTCGAGACCTTCAGCATCCAGGTGCTGCCGGCGAGCTACCAGCCGGCGATCGCCTTCTCGCTGCTGGTCCTCGCCCTGGTGGTGCTGCCGGGAGGGGTCGCCGGGTTGTGGGGTCGGCTGCGGGCGCGGAGGCGCCGCTGGGCATGAGCGAGAGCGCGGGGCCCGAGCGCGGCGGCGGCGGCAGGGGCGGCGCCGGCGTTGGCGGCGGCGGAAGCGGCGGAAGCGGCGGTAGCGACGCCGGCGTTGGCGGCAGCGCCGGCAGCCGCCGCACCGGCGGCGGCTCGGCCCGCCGGCGCCGCACGGCGGCCGCGGCGCCCTGGCTGCTCGGCGCGGCGCTCGCGGCGGTGCCGCTCTTCGGCCCCGGAGCGAACACCATCCGGCTGCTCTTCGTCACCCTGGTGTGGGTGACGACGAGCGTCGCCTGGAACCTGCTGGGGGGGTTCGGCGGGCAGGTCTCCTTCGGCTTCGCGGTGTTCTACGGGCTCGGCGCCTACACCGCGGCGCTGGCCCTCAACTCGGGGTTGGACCCGGTCTCGTCGTGCCTGCTGGCCGCGGCGGTGGCGGTCGCGGCGTCGCTCGTGGTCGGCCTGCCGACCTTCCGGCTCAAGGGGCCCTACTTCGCGATTGCCACCATCGGCCTCAGCGAGGCGGTGCGCGTGGTGATGACCAACGTGCCGCTGACCGGCGGCGCCAGCGGTTACCGCATCATGGAGCGGGGCGCCTTCCACCAGCTGCAGCACTACTACAGCGCCCTGGCGCTGGCCGCCGGTGCGTTCGCGGTCGCCGTGCTGGTGCGGCGCTCGCGGCTGGGCCTGGCGCTGGTCGCCATCCGCGAGGACGAGGACGGCGCCGCCGACCTCGGGGTCAACCCGCTGCGCGCCAAGCTGGCCGCGCACGCGGTGGCCGCCGCGCTCACCGGCGCGGCGGGCGGCGTCCACGCCCGCTATGCCGCCTACGTCAATCCGCAGGGCGAGTTCGCCTTCGCGATCAGCGTCGCCATCCTGCTGATGCCGATCATCGGCGGCGTGGGCACCCTCTGGGGGCCGGTCATCGGCGCCGGCATCTACGGCCTGGTGCACGACGAGATCGTCGCGGCCTTCCCCGAGCTGCACCTGCTGATCTACGGCTCGCTGCTGATCCTCATCGTGCTCTTCGAGCCGGCGGGGATCGTCGGCCTGGCGGGGCGGACGGCCCGCGCTCTCGGCCGCCGCGGAGGGGTGAGTGCCGCCGCCTCTCCTTAGCGTCGAGCGCCTGACGCGCCACTTCGCCGGGCTCGCCGCGGTGCAGGAGATGAGCTTCGAGCTCGCGCCGGGCGGCATCTACGGCCTGATCGGCCCGAACGGCGCCGGCAAGACCACGCTGCTCGCCCTGCTGGCCGGCGCCCTGCGCCCCACCGCCGGCAGGGTGACCTTCGAGGGACGCGACCTCACCGGGGTGCGTGCCTTCGCGGCGGCACGGGCCGGCATCGTGCGGACCCACCAGGTGCCGCGGCCCTTCCGCGCGCTCTCGGTGCTCGAGAACGCGGAGGTCGGGAGCCGCTTCGGGCGCGCGCGCGGGCGCGGCCCGAGAGCGGCGCGCGGCGCGAGAGCGGCGGGCGGCGCGAGCGAGCGGGCGGCGGCGGCGGCCTCAGGCGCCCTGCCGGAGCCGCGCGCCGCGGGGGAGGCGGCTGACGCCGTGGAGACCCGAGGCGCTCCGCCGGAGCCGCGCGCCGCGGGGGAGGCGGGCGGCGACGATGCCATGCGGGTGCTCGAGCGCGTGGGCCTCGCGGGCCGCGCCGGCGCCCTCGCCGGGACGCTCTCGGTCGGCGACCAGAAGCGCCTCGAGCTGGCGCGCGGCCTCGCCGCCCGGCCGAGCCTGCTGCTCTGCGACGAGATCTGCAGCGGGCTCACCGCGGCCGAGACGGCATCGGTGCTCGCCCTGCTGCGCGAGATCCGCGAGGCCGGCACGACCATCCTCTACGTCGAGCACGACCTCAAGGCGATCATGGCGGTCTGCGACCGCGTGATGGTGATGAACCTCGGCCGCAAGCTCGCCTTCGGCACGCCCGCGGAGGTGCAACGCGACCCCGCGGTCATCGAGGCCTATATCGGAGTAAAAGCGGGAGTACAGACGGGATTACAAGCGGGAGTCCAATCAGGATTACGAGCGGGAGGCCAGGCGGGAGTCGAAGCAGGAACCGAAGCGAGCGGCGGGACGGGTAACGAAGCGGGCGGTGGGACGGACAACGGCGCAGGCGGCGGCGCGGACGGCGGGGCGGACGGCGCCTGAAAGGCGGCGATGGCAGCCATGGCGGGGCTGGCGGAGACGGCGACGGCGGCGACGGCGGCGGCGGACGGCGAGGAGCGCCTCCTCGAGGTGACGGCTCTCGAGGTCGCCTACGGCGCGGTCCAGGTGGTCTGGGGTGTGGACCTCACCGTGGGCCGCGGCGAGGTCGTCGCCGTGATCGGCCCGAACGGCGCCGGCAAGACGACGACCCTGCGGGCGGTGGCGGGCCTCCTCCCCGCCCGCAAGGGCACCATCCGCTTCGCCGGCCAGGACGTCACCGCCGAGCCCGCCCACCTCCGGGTGCGCCGCCATCTCAGCCTGGTGCCGGAGGGCCGCCAGCTCTGGCCGCGCATGACCGTCGAGGAGAACCTCCTGATGGGGGCCTTTCCGCCGCCGTTGCGGCCGCGCGCCCGCCAGGGCCTCGCGCGGATCTACGAGCTCTTCCCGCGCCTCGCGGAGCGCCGCCACCAGCCCTGCGGCACCCTCTCCGGCGGCGAGCAGCAGATGTGCGCCATCGGCCGCGGCCTGATGGCCGAGCCGCTCCTCCTGGCGCTCGACGAGCCCTCTCTCGGCCTCGCCCCCATCCTCGTCGAGCAGGTATTCCAGCTCATCCGCCGCATCGCCGCCGGCGGCGTCACCATCCTCCTCGCCGCCCAGAACGCCCGCCAGGCCCTGGACGTCGCCCACCGCACCTACGTCATGGAAACCGGCCGCATCACCCTCTCCGGCCCCAGCGCCGACCTCCGCGCCAGCGACCACGTCCGCCGGGCCTACCTCGGCATCGGCGACTGAGTGTAGTTGCCGCTTGCGCTCGGGGTCTGGCGCTCCTGTCCCTCCCCCCTCGAGCAGGGGGTTGTCACCGGACCTTGGGCCGAGGCCTTCCAGGTCGACGATCTGGTGTGGCCGCCGCAGGTGGCGAGACAGGTCGAGAGCCGCGCCGGGGTTCAGCGCCTGTCGAAAGGCGCCGGCGGCGGGGTCGGGCCGGCTGAGATCGCCGCGATGGTCGGAAGGCCTTCGCTGCAGCTTGCGGCACGGCAATGGGAACGAATAGCTCGGCGGGGAACAGATAGTCCTCGCTCGACTCGTCGACCACCCGCACCATGGCGTGCTTCTCGGCCGCCGGGTCGCTCATCGCGCGATAGACCTTGCGCTGCTCCAAGGATGCGCCGTAGCCCCGGTTGTCGATGCACAGGACGTAGGTGTCGTCACTCACTCGGTGGCTCCAACAGGCGCTTGACCTTGAGCTCCCTCCGGCCTACGCCATGCGCCTCATACCAGTGTACCTCAGCCAGCATCACGTACCCGTCCGGCAGCCGCACCGCGGCAACACCCTTGAGCTTGCGCCATCGCCCTTGGCCATAAAGCTTGCGCAGCCGCCTCCGGACCCGGAGCGATATCCCGCTCGAAATGATCTCCGGGCCCGAGATCTTGCCGAGAATTTTCGGCTCCATCGCTTCGTGCATTCTAGTCCTGGAAGCCATCGAGAACTCCTCCGGAGCAAGGCGAACGCTGCTGCTCTCTGCAGTCTTTCCCTGCGGCAGAGAAGACAACGGCCCGGAGGGCCAACGATCCAGGAGGGCGGGTGGCGCCACCCTGCGCGGCAGATGATGCTGGTCAACGACTCCGAGCTGTCACAGGAACGCCACTTGCGAAGGGCACTGTAGAAGGCCTGTCGCCGCCCGCGCGCCGGGACTCGCGAGCATCTGCCAACGGCGCGCAAACAACGACGAGGGACACGACGAAGTTGCTGCAGGGACGAATAGTGTCATCGCGCGGGCTAGAATCAGATACACTGTGCTTTGAGGGAGTCATGGACGAGAGCCATCCCGCGGTCGAGGTCGAGGTTCAGCACTATGCCGGGGTCTTACGGCAGGCGATCCGGGCCGCGGGGTTCTCGGTCAGCGAGGTGGAGCGCCGGCTGGGCACCGGTCCGAAGGCGCTGCGGCGGGTCTTCGGCGGCTCCGTCGATCTCAAGTTCAAGCACGTGGTCGCCGTGCTGCGCATCATCGGCATGTCGCAGGAGGAGTTCTTCGCCATCGCCACCCGCACCGCGCGCCGGCGCCGGCAGCGCTCGCCTGGCGGCGAGTTCCTGGCGACCTTCGAGCGCATCGGCTACCGCGGCGAGCTCGTGCCCCTCGCGGACGAGATGGAGGACCCGGCGTCCGACGAGGACTTCGACCGCATGGTCGAGGAGGCGGTGGACCGCGTCCTCAAGCGGCGCGCCGAGGAAGGAAACCTGCTGCCTCTCGAGAAGCGGCTGCCCGGCCAGGAGGGCGGCGCGGAAGGTCCCCAGGCGGTTGGGAAGCCCGAGTAGCCGCGGGTCCGGGGCTCGCCGCCGAGCTCGCGCGCCAGCCACATAAAGACGATTCTTTTCCCGGAGGCGCCGTCGGCCTGCGGACCGGCGGCGCGCGATCCACCCGCCTGCCCTGCAAGCCCGCCGATCGAGGAGGACGAGCCCGCTGACGCGCGGCGCCGCAAACGGCTCCGCGGCGCGCATGAGCTACGTTGACGGCGCGCCCTGCGCGGCCAGCGCCGCGGTCTTGGCGATCGGCGCCAGGCGCTCGAGCTCTTCGATCTCCTCGCCCTTGACCTCGGGCCAGCTCACCCGGCGCGTCGCCATGGCGGCGGCGAGACGCTCCCAGAGCGGCCGGTTGAGCACCGGGCCGCCCTCCCGGGTCTTCCAGCCGCGGCCCCGCCACCCGGGCAGCCAGCGGCTGGCGCCGTAGCGCAGATAGTCGGAGACGGTGTAGACGGCGGCGGCGGCGCCCTTGGGCAGCGCCTCGATCGCCGCCGCCGCCGCCGCCAGGTCGAGCGCGTTGGAGGTCGCCGCCGCTCCCGGCGGCAGGCCGCCGCGCAGCACGCGCTCCGCCGCCGGAGCCGCCGCACCGTCGCCGGCACCGGCGTGGCCGGCCTCGCCGGCGCGGCGTACCAGCGCCGCCCACCCTCCTCCCCGGGGCGTCATCGAGACCCGCAGGAAGACCTCGAAATCCGGGGACGGATCCGTGCGGGCCTTTCCGCCTGGCGCACCCTCGGCGCCCTCCGCGCCCTGCTAGGGCCGCCGTCCGCCGCCCGGCGCCAGCCCCGCCGCGGCCCGCTGCTCGCTGGTGGCGGCGGCCGCCAGCCGGTCGGCGCGCTCGTTGCGCGCGTCGCCGGCATGCCCCTTCACCCATCGCCAGTCGACCTCGTGGCGCGCCGCCGCCGTCGCCAGCCGCCGCCAGAGGTCCTCGTTCTGCAGCTCGCCGCCCTTGCGCCGCCAGCCACGGGCGATCCATCCCGGCAGCCATTCGCTGACTCCGCGCCGCAGGTACTGCGAGTCGGTGTGCAGCTCGACGCGGCAGGGCTGGCGCAGCCCTTCGAGCGCGCGGATCGCCGCGGTGAGCTCCATGCGGTTGTTGGTGGTCTGGGGCTCGCCGCCCTGCAGCTCCTGCACCCTGCCGCTCGCCGGATGGACCAGCACCGCCCCCCAGCCTCCGGGTCCGGGATTCGGGTCCGCCCCCCCGTCGGTGTAGACGATGACGCTGGACAAGGTGCCGCGCGGCGTGCCGCTCATGGTCCGTGCGGGACACTAGGCGATCCGCGCCGGCCGCGCAATGCGCCGGGCACCGCCGTGCTGTACCATGCTCGCGCCGTCCGGCCAGGCGCGCGCCGCGCTTGCCGGCCGCGCGTCAGGTTTCATGGCTCGGAGTCGCCGGCAGGCGCCGGCGGCTGGAACTGAATCGCCTTGGACAACGTCGACATCGCCCGCGTGCTGGCGGAGGTGGCGGACATCCTGGAGATCCAGGGCGCCGATCCGTTCCGCATCCGGGCCTACCGCAACGCCGTGCGCACCGTCGAGGTGCAGACCCGGCCCCTCGCCCGCATGGTGAGCGAGGGCGTCGCCTTGACCGGCCTGCCGGCGATCGGCAAGGAGATGGCGGGCCACATCCGCGAGCTGGTGTCGACCGGCACGCTGGCCTTCCGCGACCGCCTGCTCGCCGACGTGCCGCGCTCGCTGGTCGAGCTGATGCGGCTGCCTGGGGTCGGCCCGAAGAAGGCCAGGATGCTCTGGGACGAGCTGCGCATCGGCGGCGTCGACGAGCTCGAGGCCGCCGCCCGCGCGGGGCGGGTGGCGAGACTCGCGGGCTTCGGCGAGAAGACGCAGGCCAAGATCCTGGCGGGCATCGAGGAGCACCGCCAGCACGCGAGCCGCATCCTGCTGGCGGAGGCCGAGCGCTACGTCGAGCCGCTGGTCGGCTACCTCGGCGACGGCCCCGAGCTGGAGCGCCTGGAGGTGGCCGGCAGCTACCGCCGCCGCTGCGAGACCGTGGGCGACGTCGACCTGCTGGCGACCGCGCGGGAGCCCGCGCCGGTGATGACGCATTTACTGCGCTACCCGCAGATCGACAAGGTGCTGATGTCCGGCGACACCCGCTCGACCGTCGCCCTGGGCAACGGCCTGCAGGTCGATCTGCGGGTGGTGGCGCCCGAGTGTTACGGCGCCGCTCTCGTCTACTTCACCGGCTCGAAGGAGCACAACGTCAAGCTGCGCCGGCGGGCGGTCGAGCGCGGCCTGCGCATCTCCGAGTACGGCGTCTTCCGCCTGCCGGCCGGCGCCGGCCAACCCACCACCGCCGCCGGCACGCCGGCCGCGGCCGAGGCGGCCGCCGCGGCGCCAGGCGCGGCCGACGGCGTCTGGATCGCCGGGCGCGAGGAGGCCGACGTCTATGCCGCGGTCGGTCTCGCCTGGATCCCGCCCGAGCTGCGCGAGGACCGCGGCGAGATCGAGGCCGCCGCCGCGGGCCGGCTGCCGCGCCTCGTCGAGGTGGGCGACCTGCGCGGCGACCTGCAGATGCACTCGACCTGGTCGGACGGCCGCAACACCCTGGAGGAGATGGTCGCCGGCTGCGCCGCCCACGGCTACGAGTACATGGCGATCACCGATCACAGCAAGGCGCTGGCGATGGTCAACGGGCTCGACGCCAGGCGCCTCAAGCTGCAGTGGCTCGAGATCGACGCCGTCCGCGCCCGCCACCCCGAGATCCAGCTGCTGCGCGCCATGGAGATCGACATCCTCGCCGACGGCACCCTGGACCTCGAGGACGAGCTGCTCGCCGGCCTCGACCTGGTGGTGGTGTCGATCCACTCCCGCTTCGACCTGCCCGCCGAGCAGCAGACCGCGCGGGTGCTGCGCGCCCTCGAGCACCCCGAGGTCAACGTCCTGGCCCACCCCACCAGCCGCAAGATCAACCGCCGCAAGCCGATCGCCTTCGACGTGGAGGCGGTGCTCGCGCGCGCCGCCGAGCTCGGCGTCGCCGTCGAGCTCAACGCGCAGCCCGACCGCCTCGACCTCAGGGACACGCACCTCGTGCTGGCGCGCGAGCTCGGCTGCCGCATCGTCATCAGCACCGACGCGCATCGCGTCGCCGAGCTCGGGACGATGCGCTACGGCGTCGAGCAGGCGCGGCGCGCCGGCCTCGAGCCGCGCCACGTGCTCAACACCCTCCCGTATCCCGAGTTCCTGCGTGCGATCGCGCGTCCCCCGGCCGCCGCACCTCGCTCGTAGGCGGGCGGCGGGACCCAGCCGCGGCCGCCGCTGGTCCGGATGTAACCGGGCCCGGGAGGGTACCGTCTGACGGATTGAGGCTCGACCCGGCGGCCCTGCGGGCCACGGGCGGCGTGGGCAAGGGCCGCCCGGGTCCTCAAAGCGAAGACGCGGGAAGAGCAACACCGATGCAACTCCGGATCGACTGGAGCGTATATATCCATAAGGAGACCACATGAGAGAGTCGAAGACGAGGCCCTTCACTGCCCTGGCACCACTGGCGATGCTGACCATCGCTGCCCTGCTCGCCGTGCCGGTGCTGGCGCTGGCGGCGCAGGACCAGGCGGCGAGCGCCGCGGCCACCCAGGCGCCGTCGCACCTGCACGCGGGCATGCACCTGCAGCGGCTGGCGCAGAAGCTCAACCTCAGCGAGGAGCAGCAGGCCTCCGCGAAGCAGCTGTTCTCTGACCTGAAGGCCAAGATGGCGCCGGTGCACCAGGCACAGCAGGCCCTCCACACCCAGCTCAAGGCCGCCCTGTCGGCGCCCAACCCGGACGCCGCCACGGTGGGCCAGCTCGTCATCTCGATGCATCAGAACCGCGCGCAGATGAAGCCGGTGATCGAGAGCCTCCACCAGCAGTTCCAAGCCTTGCTCAACCCCGACCAGCTCGCGCAGTACAAGCAGATGCTGGCCGCTCGCTCCTCCTTCAGGCACTTCCGGGGCGGGTTCGACTCGGACCCCACCCAGTAGCGCCCCCGTCCCACATCCGCAGTCGGACCCCCTCTCCCCTTCCGGTCCACAGCCGAGAAGGGGAGGGGGCCCCCGCCCCGCCCCGAGATCGATGGTGACGAGCCTCGAGAGCAGGCGATCCAACCGGAGAGCAGCCTGGTGCCATGTCCTGGAGAAATCGAAAGCGCCTGGCTTGCTCTCGACGGCTGGGGCGGCGTTGCGCCTCCTGGCTATCGAGGTTTCCAGATGGCCGCGTCGAGCACCGACCAGAGATGGACGGCCCACCCGAGCAGGAACCACCAGAGCACGGCGGCGAGCACGAACTGGATGATCGCCATCACCAGGCGCCCCTGGAGGAGCTGGCCGAGACCCGGGATGAAGAAGCTGGCAAGAGCGGCGATGACGTTGCCCGTCGAACCTTGACCTGCCATCTCCCCTCCTTCCTTTCCTCGGCGCGCGCGGCGCGAGAGCAAGACACCGGCGCGGCCGGCGTCCCAGACCGCGGGCGACTGTAGCAGAACCGCGACCCCCGCTCAGCCAGGCGCCGCGGCGCCCGCCGCGCCCTCCTCGGCCGCCGCCGGCAGCTCGGCCGTAGGCCGGAAGCGCGGCGGCCGGCGATGCCGGGTGGCCTGCTCGAAGGCGTAGGCCAGGCGCAGGAGGGTGGGCTCGCTCCAGGCGGCGCCGATGAACGAGATGCCGACCGGCAGCCCGAACGCCTCTCCTGCCGGCACGGTGATGCTCGGGTAGCCGGCCACCGCCGCCGGCGTCGAGCTGCCTCCCGAAGGGGCGTCGCCGTTCACCAGGTCGATGAGCCACGCCGGCCCGCCCGTCGGCGCGACGATGGCGTCCAGGCGGTGGCGGGCGAGGGTGGCGTCGATCCCCAGGCGGCGCGCCAGGCGGTGGTTGCGGGCGAGCGCCTTGCGGTAGACCGGCTCGGCGAGCGATCCCCTGGCCTCGGCCCGCTCCAGTAGCTCCTGGCCGAAGAACGGCATCTCCT
>Ga0307479_10006163_pt1 | contig 11002 bp, 10 predicted proteins | sample atmos_gasesECM4C_FD_203743 | JGI IMG/M metagenome (GOLD analysis project Ga0307479, IMG submission 203743) | Hardwood forest soil microbial communities from Morgan-Monroe State Forest, Indiana, United States - atmos_gasesECM4C_515 | ecosystem: Environmental > Terrestrial > Soil > Temperate...
TCACCACCCACACCGCGCCACCGAGCGCGCCCGCGGCCGCCGCGGCTTCCTCGGCGCTCGCTGCGACCTTGCCCGCCGGCACCGGGATGCCGTAGCTGCGGAACAGATCCTTCGCCTGGTATTCGTGCAGGTTCATCGGCGTTGCCGGTGACGCATAAGGCGCGCATTCTGCTCGAAAACGCCCACTCCTGACCAGCCAAAGGCGCCAGAGTGCGGTCTCGGTGTGTCGGAGGGTCCTGCTCCGATTGGGTGAGGACGTCGGGGCCGCGCTATGCTCCGGCGCACGAGCGGGGCGGAGCATTGTGAAACTAAGAGACGTCGCGATCGGCTCGGCGCGCCTGCTGCTTTCCACGCGGCGCGCGCTCCGGCTTCTTCACCCGGATTTCGACCCGCACACTCTCGACCTGCTAGGTCGAGTTCTGCCCTATACGATGACCTCGCCGGCTCGGATCGTTGCCGTGTGCTCGGCGGTCAAATATGTCGAGGCGAACAACATTCCCGGTGCGTTCGTGGAGTGTGGCGTGTGGAAAGGTGGCTCGAGCATGGCCGCTGCTCTGACGTTCAATACCCCGCGACCCCTGTTTCTTTTCGACACCTTCGAAGGCATGAGCGCGCCCAGCGAGCACGATCGTCACGCGACAACCGGGAGGCCTGCCGCCGTGATGCGTCAGAATGCGGACAGGGGCGGGACGAGCTGGTGCCGTTCCCCTCTGGAGGAGGTGAAGCGCAATATGGACTCCACTGGCTACCCCACTGGACAGGTCACCTACGTCAAGGGAAAGGTCGAGGACACCATTCCAGCGAGCGCGCCAGACCAGATCTCGATCCTGCGATTGGATACTGATTGGTACGAGTCGACCAAGCACGAGCTCGAGCACCTCTATCCCCGCCTCTCTCCGGGCGGCGTGCTTATCATCGACGACTATGGCTATTGGGTCGGAGCGCGGAAGGCGGTAGACAATTACCTCGGCAGCTCGATCTTCCTTAGCCGCATCGACAGCACGGGCCGGATTGCGATCAAGCCGTTGAGGTGACGCATCCCGCGCAGCGTGTCAGCACCAATTGCCGGTTCTTCGCCAACGTAACCGCGAGCGTGGGTTGGACTTGACTAGCGAGCTTGGTCGATACGCAACCCCCGCAATATGCTGGCGTAGGTTCCGCAGCTCGCTGCCCATGAATATCTTGTCTTGGCGAATTCAAATCGCTCACGGCGACCTGCCTCCGTCTCGGGATGCGCAAGCACTCGTGTGATCTCCTCGGAGAACAGGTAGGCCGTCTGGTCAGGGTCCCCCGGATCCACCTCGACACCTTTCAGAAACGGTGTGGCGCCTGAGTCCGCGCCTGCGGTATCGGTTCCACAGATGATCGCCAGACCGCAGGCCAGAGCTTCCTGCATGACAAGCGGAAAACCCTCGCCGGCGCTTGGCAGCAATAGCACGTCGCTTGCCCGATACAGAGTGGCAAGCGTCGCACCGGACAGCCCGGCGTAGACGCGCACGTTGGGCAGTCCCCATCGCTCGGGATCCAGAGGACCATGACCGGCGAACGCGAACAACACGTCGCTGCGCATGCGTGCCATGCGCTCGAGAACGTGTAACCCCTTCTTTTCGACGAACCTGCCCACGAACAGGGCAATCGAAACGTCAACCGGCAATCCAAGACTCCTGCGCGCGCTTGCCTGCGAGCCCTCGAGCGCGGGCGAGAAAATGTGGGGGTCGACACCGTTGAAAACCAGCGCAGGCGTTCGCTGCCAGCGGATACCTGCGAAATGCCGCATCGTGAGTTGACTGACGAATATCACCTTGTCGGCACGCCTGAGAATCGGGGCCGCGACACAGCGATTGGCGACCTTCATGAGATTGCGCACTAACGGGCTTGCGTAAGGCACGAAACCTACGTGTTGCACGACTACCAGAGGCTTGCGGTTCGCGCGCGCCGCCAGATAAGCGATGATGCTCGTCATGTACAGAGCATCGTGGACCAGGATCACGTCGTTGCGCGCGGTCTCTCGGAATATCGTGCGCCACGCCGATGGGTAAAGTATGGGATAGGGAATTCTGAGCAGCTTCTCTGCAACGCTCGAGGCGGCGAGAGAGCCCCGGCGATACCGGGCAGGTTGACCGCCGTCTTGTGCCTCCCCTGTCGCAAGCCAAACGAGCCCGAAACCCAGCGACGTAAGCTCGCGCGCCAGGGCGGCCGCCACGATCTCAATACCTCCGCGCCGCTCCTCGAAATAGTGCGACAGCATCAAGAGTCTTACCGACTGATCTGCCGGGCTCATCAAACCGGACGCCACCGCATGCTGACCTCCAGCCGATTAGGAAATAGCGCCCCTAAGGCGCCACCTCGATATGCCCCCGACAGGCGTTCGCTTGTTTCATAACCCGTCTTGGTTGCGAGATCGCGCCAGTCTTCCTCCCGCAGATAGCTGGCGCTCACCATACCCCTGAACGGCAGATTGCCGAGTAAATCAAGAAGCGCAAGCCGCGCATCGTCTAACACTCCTCGCGAAATATGATCCTTGATGTAGATGGGACCACGACCCGCGACCCTGTGGCACTCGTGTATCAGCGCCATGCGATCGGCCGCGGGGACGTGATGCAGGACATTGAAAAGGAGGATGCAATCAAACGAGTCGTCTGCAAACGGCAATGTGGTGCCATCGTATATTGCAGTCTCGATGTTGAGTGACCGGAGAAACCTGTCCTGAACATCAACCGATGCGACACGGTTCAGACGAAACAACGTCTTGATCGTTTGCGCCATCACCCCCGTCCCGCCACCAACATCGAGCGCGCTGCGATGACCCGGATCCCACAGCTGCTGTAGATTTGTCAGCGCGACATATTGATAGCTTGGCTTGTGCCATGAATACAAAGACACCTGTTCAGACATGCAGCGCCTGACATCGTCGACGGTTATCCTCTCCATTGGATCAGCCGTTCAACCTCCCTTGGGGAGGCGTTCCGGGGCCGTTGCGGGTTGCGCAAGGAAGGCCCATTTGGCCGACATATAGTTCCACAGGAATATCAGTAAGGTGGCAGCCGGAGCGACGATCGCTATGGAGACCCTTAAAACATCGCTGAATGCATAAAGGGCAGCCATCCAGATCGGAAGATTCGCAGCTGTTGCGAGAGCGTACCTGGTGAAGGTAAGCCTTGAAGGCGCTCTGTCGAACGTGAAGACCGAATGCAGCGCATAGCCGATGAGCAAAACTGGCCCGAATGCCAGAAGAGTTGCTACGACGCTTCCGTAGCCGTACCGCACCAGGACGATTACCGCAGCGTTGCTCAGCAGTGCACACAGCCCACCTACAACTGCAAAGCGCGAGAATCTCACGGTAGGCGTCCGGCCGCCCGGGACAAGGTCACGTAGACACATGCGTTGTCTCGCCGCACCCAATCCGGCGTGATCAGGTTTTCGATGTACCCTCGTGTGTTCATGACGAGAGCCAGCGTGTTTGCGAGCGCTCGGCCAATGAACGGAATCCGCAGGCAGAGCTGATAACCGCAAATCAGGCGCAACAGTGTCGTCCAGGCCAGCGGCCCGAGAACGGGAATGCATTCCGTCGTCTCAAACCCATATCGAGTCAACTCTGCCAACAACCCTTGACGCGTCCATCTCCGGTGATCCTCCGGATGAGGATGGTAGAGCCAGGTTCCGTGCGTAGACAGGATCAGCCAGCCGTCATCTCGCAGGATCCGAAGCGCTTCCCCGAGATATTGTCCGACGTCACGCACGTGCTCCAGGACTTGGAATGACAAGACAAGATCAGCGCTTGCATCGGCAGTATCGACACGTCCACTCTCCTGAATGATGATGTCTGCGCTGCCTATATCGGCGCCCAGATAAATCAGACCGCGGGAATCGAAGATGGACCGATAAGGCTGTGAGCCGCACCCCAGGTCGATTGCAACCTTGCCGGCTTCGGCAACCCGTGCCGCAACCTTCTCGATTGCGGGCCGCATTTCGCGCAAAACGAGCCAGTCGCTGTCGATCATGCGCGGATTCAGCCGGCGCCGGGCGGATTCACTACCCATGAGTGCTCGGCCCGCAGTGGCGGGTCACGCGAAAGGATTCTGCCGAGCGGATCACACCCGCGACGCGGTTTTGGCTGACATACTGCATGGCGATTATTATGCCCCCGGCTTGCGGCGGATACTCATCGACATGGAATCAGCCCTTAGGTCTGCCCTTGCGCCGATTGCCGGCCCCGGACCCACGGGATCTCCGAGCGTCGAGCGAGGCGAATCATGGTCCCTCGAGCTGACCATTCTGATGCCATGCCTCAACGAGGCCGAGACCGTCGCGGTCTGTGTGAGCAAAGCGCGTCGCTTTCTCGAGCGAACCGGCATCGACGGCGAAGTGCTGGTCGCCGACAATGGATCTTCCGACGGATCGCCTGAGTTAGCCCGAGATGCCGGGGCGCGTGTCGTGCATATCGCGCAGAAGGGATACGGCAGCGCGCTGCTCGGAGGAATCCGCGCCGCGTGCGGAAAATTTGTAATCATGGCTGACGCCGATGACAGCTACGACTTCTCGCAGCTCGACTCGTTCGTCAACAGCTTGCGCGCCCGCAACAGTCTGGTCATCGGTCACCGCTATCGGGGCGGAATCCGACCCGGGGCAATGCCGGCGCTGCATCGATACCTCGGAAATCCGGTGTTGAGCTTCGCCGGGCGTCTATTCTTTTCCTCCCGCATCGGCGATTTCCATTGTGGCCTGCGTGGAGTCGATCGGGCTGCTGTGCTGAAATTGGGTCTGAGCGCTCCGGGGATGGAATTCGCGAGCGAAATGATCGTGAAGGCGACCCTTGCCGGCTGGCGCATCGCGGAAGTCCCCACCACGCTGTCGCCAGCGGGTCGTTCGCGGCCGCCCCATCTTCGGAGCTGGCGCGATGGCTGGCGTCACTTGCGCTTCTTGCTCATGATGACGCCGCGTTGGCTGATGCTGTATCCCGGGGTCGCCCTGATCGTGATCGGATCTGCGGCCGAACTGGCGATTCTTCGTGCACCGATTGTCATCCATGGCGTTGGCTTCGACATTCACACGATGCTCTACGCCGCCGGTGCAACGGTGCTCGGAGTACAGCTGGTGTTGTTCTCGCTGCTCGCACGCACGGTCGGCGTATTGAAGAATCTCCTGCCGATGAGCGGTCCGCTGGCGCGCTTCTTACGTGTCTTCACCCTTGAGCGCGGGATTCTGCTTGGTTTGTCCCTCGGTCTGACAGGACTCGGACTGGCTGCTTATTCGGTGGGGAGCTGGGCCAACGCGCGCCTCGGTGCACTCGAACCAACAACTATGATGCGAGTGGCTATTCCGTCGGTCACGTTGATGCTGGCGGGCGCAGAGATCGTCTTCGCGTCGTTTCTGCTCGGACTCATCGATCTCCGCGCAAGTGGTCCGGGCGACTCATGAGTCTGGCCGCGGATGCTCCGGACCGGCCGCTCCGGAGTGAGGCCCCACTCTTAGCGCTCGGCAGTGCAACGACGCTCCACCGGTTGCCGGTCTACCTTGCTTGCACCGTGTTAGCGCTCGTAATCAATTACGTGCTCGGCAAGGAAATGGCGTGGGACACACTGAATTATCACTTGTACGCCGGGTTTAGTGCCGTCAATGACCGTTTTGCGCAGGATTACTTCGCTGCAGGGCCTCAGGCGTATGTAAATCCCTACGCCTACGTGCCCTTTTACGCACTGGTCAGCTCGGGACTTTCTGGGTTGCAGATCGCTTCTCTGCTCGCCGTCGCGCACTCGGTCATGCTTTGGCTGACATACGAGCTGGCGCTCGCCGTGTTTCCCTCTGGCAGTTCGGCATCGCGCGCGGTGTTCGCCGTCTGCGCAGTGGCGTTTGCGGCGGTCAATCCAGTCCTGATTCAGCAGATTGGCTCGAGCTTCGCGGATATAACGACCGCCGAGCTTGTACTAGCCGGCTGGCTGCTGCTCGCCACTACGATACGCGCGCCAAGCGCGCCGCGCGTCATCTTCGCAGCGACGCTGCTTGGCGCCGCGACTGCGTTCAAACTGACAAACGCAGTGCACGCCATAGCGGCTGGTGCCATTTTGATGATGCTCTCACGACCCCTGTCGGACAAGCTCCGCTACTGCTTGGCCTACGCGATGGCCGTTGCCCTCAGCTTTGCGATCGTCGCAGCGCCCTGGTCGTATCGCCTCGAGAGGAGGTTCGGCAATCCCTTCTTTCCGCTCCTGAACAACGTTTTCCGCTCGCCGGAGTTCACGACGGAGCCGCTGCGCCATTTCCGCTTCATTCCTTCAAGCCTCGCCGAGGCACTCTGGCGGCCATTCGCGATGCTAGACCCGGTGCCCATGGTCCACGAAGAACTGAGCGCGCCTGATCCACGCTACGCCGTGCTGTTGGTTTTGTGCTGCGCGCTCGCGCGTGTCGGCACGCGTGGAATCCCCCGTAGACGCGCGCGTTCTGGCTGCACTCGGCTGCGGTTTCGCTGTCGACTGGGTCCTCTGGTTGATCGGCTCTGGCAACAGCCGGTATTTCTTGGCAATGGCCTGCGTTGGCGGTGTCCTCTTGATCGGGCTGCTATTTCAGATACTTGCTACACGACCAAAGGTTCGGAATTACATTCTCGTGGTGATTTTCGGAGCGCAGATGATCCAACTGTCGATGGGCGCAGAGTTCCGCTGGAACGGCGTGCCATGGGACGGTGGCAGGTGGCTCGATGTCGAAGTACCGGAAAGCCTGGCGATTGAGCCAAGCCTTTACTTGACCATGGACACGCAGTCGAACTCCTTCATCGCCCCCTATCTGGCGAAGGATGCGGGACTGATTAACTTCTCCGGCGCCTACCCGCTCGGAGTGACCGGAGCGAACGGGGCAAGGGTCGCGGCGCTAATCCGGCAGTACGCGCCGCACCTGCGATTTCTCTCACGCGGCGAACGCCTGTACACGGACGCCATGCGGCGCGCTCCCAGCGTCTCTGAAATCAACGATGCTTTGGGGCGTTTCGGCTTACGAGCCGACCCGAGCGACTGTGCGACGATTGCCGTGCGTGGCCTGCCACCAGACCTGGAATTTACCTTCGCGAGCTCACGGCCGGCTGCGAAGCGCCCTGCGAACACGACCTACCTGGTGAGCTGTGCCCTCGTCCCGGACAACACCGATCATTGGGCCGACCGCACTCGACAGGAAGCAATAGATGTTGTGCTCGACCGTCTTGAAGACGCCTGTCCCGAACTTTTTCAGCCTCGTCGCCTGCCCACCGATTATCGGGGCGATGCCGGACGGCGGATCTACGTGAACACTGATCTCATGGCATGGGTCGGCAAGCGCGGCGTCAAATTGTTCTTCGATCCCACGCGCGGCGACGACCCGGTGTTTCTGGGACGCGAGGACGACTGGCTAAAGGCGCCGCCGCGGCTGGCATGTGCACGCCGGAATGGGCACTTCATCGTGCGCGTACTGGATTCGAAAGAAACCGGGTAAGAACGATTGACCCCGGCGCCAGGCGCATCGCCATCTTCGGTGCGCCCACGGGGTTCCCCGCAGACTGACCATCTGCGCCGCGCTCGCGCAGGCGCAACGCGCATCGGCGTGCGAAATCGGTCGCGTCCAGGCGGACGCGAAAATGCTAGAGTCGGCTCAACTAAGGTTCAAGGGCCCGCCAACCTAGCTTGTCTGCAACGCCGGTCAGCGTCGCCGCCCCATCCGTAGCCCCGAGCGATCTCGCCTGGCGCGTGATCGGGCTGCTGAATATCTATCGCCTGCTGGTGCCGCTGACGCTGCTCGCGATGCAGTCGTTCGCGGGTCCGGGCTGGGGCCTGGTGACTGCGCGGCCGCGGCTGTTTGTCGGGGCCTGCATAGCGTATTTCACCGCCGCGGTGCTCCTCGTCATCGCGCGCCGGCTGCACTGGTCGAGCCTGCGTATCGTGGCGCTGGTCAATGCCGTGGTCGACGCGCTCGCCGTCGGTCTCATCCTGTACGGCAGCGGTGGAGTGGCGAGCGGCCTCGCGGTGCTCGTGGTGCTTCCGGTCCTCGCCCTGACGGTGCTGGCAGGCCGCCGCGATGCTCTGCTCATCGCGGCCCTCGCCGCCCTGGCGGTGCTGACGCAACAGGTGTTCGTCGGCGTCATCGATACCGCGGCCGTCACCGACTACGTGACCGCCGGTTTCTTCGGTGCTGTGGTGTTCCTGGTCGCGCTCGCCATGTGGCCGGTAGCGAACCGCCTGCGCGAGAGCGAAGCCCTGGTGCGCCGCCAGGAGATCGACCTCGCGAATCTGGCGCAGCTCTCGCAGTACATCGTGCAGCACCTGCGCGAGAGCATCCTGGTGATCGATGCACACGACCGCATCCGGCTCATCAACGAGTCAGCCGCCCAGATCCTCGGGGATGAGAAGGCCTACCCCGACGCCCTGATCGGCGAGGCCTGCCCCCGACTCCTCTTTTTACTGGAGTCCTGGCGTCAGGGAGCCGGTGTCAGCGGAGCACGGCCCGCCGAGGACCCGACGTTCGTCGCCGCAGACGGTGCGCGCGTGATCCGGGCGCACTTCGCGCCACTGGCTGCCACGAGCCCGGGGCCGCTGCTGATCTTCCTCGAGGACACGAGCCTCCTTGGCGAGAAGGTCCAGCAATCCAAGCTCGCAGCCCTCGGGCGCCTGAGCGCGAGCATCGCCCACGAGATCCGCAACCCCGTCGGAGCCATGAGTCACGCCGGACAGTTGCTGGCGGAATCACCTCATCTGACCGAGGAAGACCGGCGCCTGACCCAGATCATCCGTGCCAACGCCGAGCGCGTGAGCGGCATCATCGACAATGTGCAGCGGCTCTCGCGGCGGGAACGGGCGCGCCTGGAGCGCCTGTCGCTGCCTGCGTGGACCGACGAGTTCCACGCGGAGTTCTGCGAGACCATGCAGTGGCCGCGCGCCCGACTCAGTGTCGGCGGGGCCGACTCAGACGTCGAGGTCCGCGTCGATCCGGACCAGCTGCGGCAAATCCTCTGGAACCTGTGTGATAACGCGCTCAAGCATGCCGCGCAGCACGACCCCGAGCGCGGCGTCGAGATACGCTATGGCCGCATGGTCCCGAACGCGCGCCCGTTCCTGGAAGTCGCCGACCGCGGGCCGGGCGTCGCGCCCGAGCACGCCGAGCGCATTTTCGAGCCCTTCTACAGTGGCGGCCGCGGCACGGGCCTCGGGCTGTTCCTCGCCCGCGAGCTGGCGCAGACCAACGGTGCCACGCTCCTCTACGAGCCGCGCGCCGGCGGGGGCAGTGTTTTCAGACTGGTCTTCGCGGACCCGCGCCGGTGGGAGATGTGATGAACGAGGCGGCGCCAGGCCCGCACAGTGCGTCCGATCAGCCCGTGGTGCTGGTGGTGGACGATGAGCCCGATCTGCTCGAGCTCGTGAGCCTGACCTTGAGCCGCATGAATCTCACCACACGCACCGCATCCGACCTCAACGGTGCACGGCGCCTCCTCACCGCGGAACGCTTCGACCTGTGTCTCACCGACATGCGCCTTCCCGACGGTGACGGGCTGGATCTGGTCGCCTGGATCCAGGAAAACCGCGCCACCGTGCCGGTCGCGGTCATCACGGCCCACGGCAACGTCGAGTCCGCAGTGCGCGCCCTGAAGCTCGGCGCGTTCGACTTCGTGTCCAAGCCCCTCGACCTCGGCGTGCTGCGCAAGCTGGTAGGCAGCGCGATCAGGCTGCGCGCTGGAGCCGACGAGCGCCGCGCCGCCACCCTGCAGGGGCCGCGCCTGCTCGGCAGCTCCGCCATCATGGAGCAGCTGCGGGACATGATCGCGCGGGTCGCGCGTAGCCAGGCTCCGGTGCACATCTGCGGGGAGTCTGGCACCGGCAAGGAGCTGGTTGCGCGCATGATCCACGAGTGCGGCGCGCGTCACGAAGGTCCCTTCGTCGCGGTGAACTGTGGCGCCATTCCGACCGAACTCATGGAGAGCGAGCTCTTCGGCCATAAGCGCGGTAGCTTCACTGGCGCCGTGGCCGACAAGGCCGGGCTCGTCCAGAGCGCCGAAGGGGGCACGCTGTTTCTCGACGAGGTGGCGGATCTGCCACTGCACATGCAGGTGAAGCTGCTGCGCGTCGTGCAGGAAAAGACCCTGCGCCCGGTCGGCGCGGCGCGCGAAGAGAGCGTCGATGTGCGCATCCTGTCGGCGACCCATAAGAACCTCGCCGATCTGGTCGCCCAAGGCCTGTTCCGTGAAGATCTCTTCTACCGCATCAACGTGATCGAGCTGCGAGTGCCAGCGCTGCGCGAGCGCAGTGGTGACATCGCGGAAATCGCCGCGGCGATCCTGGTGCGCCTGTCGGGCCGCACGAACGCAGCTCCGCCCGTGCTGTCCGCGGACGCGGTGCAAACACTTCACTCATACCCCTTCCCAGGCAACGTGCGCGAGCTCGAGAACATACTGGAACGGGCGGTGACCCTGAGCACTGCAGGTGTGATCACGCCCGAGCACATCCGCCTGCGTGCCGGCATACATCCCGCCGCGACGGGGGCGCCCGCGTCTGCCACTAGCGCTGCCGCTGAGAGCACCGCCGCGCTGGGGAGCCAGCTGGAAAGCATCGAGCGCGATGCCATCGTGAAGGCGCTCGAGAAGACCCGTTACAACAAGACGGCGGCGGCCAAGCTCCTGGGAATGAGCTTTCGCGCCCTGCGCTACCGGATCAAGAAGCTGGGCATCGAGTGACCCTTTGCCTGACCTCGATTCGCACTGTTGAGGTGACGGTTTGGGTCACTTTCCGACAGAACATCTGCCCGTGCCGTCAGTGTGCGACAGGTTGATTCGACTGGGCAGGCCGGCTTGCCAAGCGTTTACAATTAGAATCAACTACTTGAGATGGTAGCGAAACGTGGCACGCCCCTTGCTTTGAATTGGTCCGGGGCGCCTTTTGCGCCGCTGACTTTGTACCTCAATCTTTTAGGAGTTTCTGCAATGAAGTCTGTGCAAAAGGGCTTTACCCTCATCGAGTTGATGATCGTGGTTGCGATCATCGGCATTCTGGCG
>Ga0307479_10006164_pt1 | contig 10999 bp, 9 predicted proteins | sample atmos_gasesECM4C_FD_203743 | JGI IMG/M metagenome (GOLD analysis project Ga0307479, IMG submission 203743) | Hardwood forest soil microbial communities from Morgan-Monroe State Forest, Indiana, United States - atmos_gasesECM4C_515 | ecosystem: Environmental > Terrestrial > Soil > Temperate...
GCGAGCGTTTCGAGCAGCTCCAGCAGCTCGTCACCACCATCCTGACCACGGAACTGCCCATCACGCCGGGGCAATTGCAGAGTTTGTGGCTGGGGGATGAGGGTTACGCGACGCCGAAAGTTGACGTGCGCGGCGCGATTTTCGACCAGGATAAGGTCCTGTTGGTGCGGGAGCGTTCGGACGGCAAATGGACGCTTCCGGGAGGCTGGGTCGATGTCGGCGATGCGCCCTCCTTCGCGGTCGAGCGCGAGATCCGCGAAGAGTCCGGTTACCTGGCTAAGGCCGTGAAGCTCGCGGCCCTCTTTGACAAGAACAATCCAGCCCACGGCCACCCGCCCGGCATCCATCACATCTACAAGCTGTTTTTCCTGTGTGAGCTGACGGGCGGCACGCCGACGCTCAGCAACGAGACCGACGGCGTGGACTTCTTCCCGGTCAGCTCGCTGCCGCCACTGTCCACCGGACGCGCGACGCAGTCCCAGATCGAGCGCCTGTACCAGCACCACTTGAACAGAGGCCTCCCCACCGACTTCGACTAGCGGGAACCCTAAGGCCATGCCTGCTTCTGCCTCGGACTGCGCTCACCTGATCGCGGCCGCCTTCGCTGATTACAACGCCGAATTCCGCGTCATTACGCGCCGCGCACCGTGGCGGTTCGACGCCCGCGATTCAAAAGGGAGCCAGCGCGACGCCGTCGAGCGCATCGAGCTCTACGATCGCCTCGTCAGCCAGACGATTGCGCAGCTACGCCTGAAACTGGGTGCGCGGGCGCTGGACCGGGCGCTGTGGGCCGCGATCCGCACCGAGTTTGCGGCCCTGATCGAAGCGCTGCCGGATGCCGAATTCACCAAGACCTTCTTCAGCTCCATCACTCGCCGGCTGTACGGGACTGTGGGCGTCGCACCCGAAATCGAGTTCGTAGCCACTGACCTCGATCCCTTGGGAAAAATCAACACCACCATTGGGACCAACACCTACCTGAACCACGGCTCGCTGCTTCTCCTGTTCGAGGATGTATTGGGAGATGTACGCTTTCGCTCGGCCTGGCGCGACTTCGACAGGAGCGTCGCGCACGTGAGCTCCGAAGTAACGCGTCACCTCAAGGCGATTGACGAGCGGCGCGCAGTCCTCAAGGTTGAAATCATCCGCCCGGTTTTCTACCAGGTGGCGCGCGCCTACATCGTAGGGCGGATCATCGGACGCGACTTTCTCGTGCCGCTGGTCATTGCCCTGAAGAACACTGACGGCGGGGTGCTCGTTGACGCCGTCATGCTGTCGGAAGGTGATGTCAGCATCGTCTTCAGCTTCACGAAATCCTATTTCCATGTCGATCTGGACAGGGTCGGCGAGGCCGTCCTGTTTCTCAAATCGATGCTGAAGCGCAAACCGGTCAGCGAGCTGTTCACCGTGCTCGGCCGTGCGAAGCAGGGCAAGACCGAGCGCTATCGCGAGCTGATGCGGCACCTGGAACACACCCAGGACCGGTTCGTGCACGCCGCGGGCGAACGCGGCCTGGTCATGGTTTGTTTCACCCTGCCCTCGTTCGACGTGGTCTTCAAGATCATTCGCGACCGTTTCCCGTATCCGAAGAGCGTCCTGCGCGAGGAAGTGAAGGCAAAATACCAGCTCGTCTTCAAGCACGACCGTGCCGGCCGCCTCGTCGATGCGCAGGAGTTCAAGCAACTGCGATTCCGCAAGGCGCTGTTTGCCCCGGAGCTGTTGGAAGAGCTGCGCGCCGAGACTGCCGCAACGGTGCACGAAGAAGGCGCTGACCTCATCTTCGACCACATGTACATCGAAAGGCGCATGACGCCGCTCAACCTGTATCTGCGCTCGGCAACCGCGGCTGCCGCAGAAAGCGCGGCGCTCGACTACGGGCAGTGCATCCGCGATCTCGCGTACACAAACATCTTCGCGGGTGACCTGCTACTGAAGAATTTTGGTGTCACGCGGCATGGCCGCGTCATCTTCTATGACTACGACGAGCTGTGTCAGATCACCGACTGCCGCTTCCGCGACATACCGCAGGCGTCAAATCCGGAAGACGAAATGCGCGGCGAGGCGTGGTTCTATGTTGGTGATAGCGATGTTTTTCCGGAAACGTTCATCAACTTTCTCGCCTTCAGCGATGCGCAGCGTGCCGCTTTCATACGGGTGCATGGTGAGATTCTGACGGCGGCGTTCTGGAGAGGCGTTCAGGAGCGCCTGGCGGAAGGGGAAGTGCTCGAGGTGCTTCCTTACCATCCGCACCGGGTGCGGGTGGCGAGCAGCGGTTAGAGTTCGCAGGCGTGCGGCGCCTCATTTGCGCAGGCCTTTCCCGGGACGCCGTAAATCCGTCCCTGGAGGCTTCGAGCAAAACATCCATGTTTTGCACGCCCCGGGCAAGGCCTGCGCAAACGATGCGCCGCCGAGCGGGCTCAGTCGAGCGCCTTCAGTAGCGCCCGCGCGTCTTCGTTCCGCACTTGCGCGACGAGATCGGCGCCCAGTCCCAGGTCGGCAGCGGCATGATCGAGCGCACCGGGCGCACAGAACTGCGGCTGCAACAGCTCGATTGCAAACAAGCGCCCGAAATACACGGCGGCGCTCTCGCGGGATATTTCGGCAAACTCGCCGAATCGCATCCATCCCAGCACGCACGATCCGATTTCCGGTGTCAGGTTCCACGTGCGCACGAGACGCTCCGTGAGCTCCTGGTTGTGAGTCGTACACCAGCCGCGGCGCGCTGGGGTGTCGAGCTTCATTCGATAGTCGAGCTCCACCCGGGCAAGCATCTTCAGTGCCAGTGCCTCCCCGGATCTGTGTAACAGACCCCCGAGGAATGCTGCGCCAACCGATGCCTGCTGGAGTTGGGCGACGCGGGAAGCAAACACCGCGGTAGCCACGCTTTCGTGCCACCACGCCTGTGCTTCGGCCTCCCGGCCCGGAGCGTGAAACAGGCGGGCACGGATTTCGCCCAGTGCGTCACGGCATCCTGGGTTTTCCAACAGTCCCAACGCGCCGCTGTGGCAGGAATTCAGCAAAACCGGCAGCGATGCGGGCGCGGCAGGCAGGTTTTGCCGGCGCGCCTTGAACGCAGCGGCCAGCGCCTGCCGCAACAGCAGCGAGCGAGTTGAGACTTCCGATGGGGGTGCCAGTGGATTAAACATAACTTTGCGCAACTTCAGCGCAATCTCCGACCGCAATCCATGCTCATGGGACCAGGCGCCCGGCGTAAAGATCCCGGCGTCCAATCCGCTACGTGGATCACTATCCGGCGGCAACGGCGGCGGCCAGAGCTTGTGTTACATCCTCCATCAGGTCATCCACATCCTCGAGGCCAATGGATAACCGCACCGTGCCCTCCGTGACGGCCGATGTGCGCAGTTGATCCTGAGTCAGATCCCGGCCGCCCATCATTTGTGGAGCCACGACCAGGGACTCCGTGGAGCCCAGGCTCGCGGCCAGCGCAAACAACTTCAGGGCGCCTGCAAATCGGCCGCCCGCCTCCGCCCCGTCCTTCAGATCGAACGTGACGATGGTGCCGAAGTCCTTCATCTGGGCCTTTGCGAGCTCGTGCCGCGGGTGCGTTGGCAACCCTGGGTAGTGCACCTTGGCGACGGCCGGATGCGCCGCGAGATGCAGTGCTACGCGCATCGCGCTCTCGGACTGCGCCTTGTACCGGACGAAGTACGTTTTGAGCCCGCGCAGAATCAGAAATGCGGCGTGCGGGTCGAGTGTGCCTCCCAACGTGCCGAAGTCGGTTCGCATCCCGCGGATGAGGTCGCTGCGGCCTATCACGGCGCCCCCCATCACGTCCCCGGCGCCCGAGGCATACTTCGTGAGACTGTGCAGGAACAGGTCGATTTCATATTCGCCGTGCTGGTGAAAGCCGGCGAAAGTGTTGTCCATGACGCTCAGCGCGCCCGCGCTGCGGGCGAGCCGCGTCAGGGCCGCGATGTCAGCGATCTTGGTGACGGGGTTGGTCGGGCTCTCGAAGATCACCAGGCGGGTCTTATGCGCTGCCAGCGCCTTCTCCACCCCGGCCATATCCTCGATCGACAGCATGGTGTGAGTGACACCAAACCGGGCGAGCAGCCGCCGGATCAGATAACGCGTCGGGTTGTAGGTCTCCACGAAGCAGATGACGTGGTCACCCTGCTTGGTCAAAGCCAGCAGCGTTTGCGAGATGACACCGACGCCCGATGCGGTGACCAGGCAGTCATCCCGCCCCTGCAGTTCCGCGAGCAGCAGCTCGAGCTGCCGCGTCGTTGGATTGGAGGCCCGTGTATAGAAGAACCCCGAGCGCTCGCCGCGCAGGAACTTCTCCGTCTCATCGAGCGAATCGAACTCGAACTTCACGCTCTGATAGATGGGCGCGACCACCGAATGATTGTCGGTGGGCAGCTCGACCGCCGGCGGATGATTGACGCGGGTAGTGTTTTTCATAGGCGGGCCGCAAACTCGTTGAGCCGCTTCGCGGCCTCATCGAGGGTACTGTCCTGTTTAGCAACACACAAGCGCAGCACCGGCAGCGATGGAGGCACCGCGTAGAAGGGCGATAGTGGAATCGTCGCGACGCCGGCTTCCGTCAGCAGCCGCTCGGCAAACGCGACGTCAGTCGCGGCCGCGAATTCGCTGAAGTCCAGAAGTTGAAAATACGTCCCTTGGGCGGGTGGAAGCTTGAACCTGGAAGCGGCCAATGCGGCAATCAGACGGTCGCGCTTGGCCTGGAAAAAGCCCGGCAGAGCGCGCCACGCATCCGGCTTCTCGGCGAGGTAGCGGGCAATGGCAACCTGCGGGGCATTCGCGATGCTGAACGTGTTGAACTGGTGGACCTTGCGCAGTTCGCGTGTCAGTTCCGCAGGCGCCACGCAGTAGCCCACACGGATTCCGGTTGCGTGCAGGGTTTTGCCGAACGAGAACACCACGAACGCCTTCTCGGCCAACTCGGGCTGCATGAGCACGGAGGCGTGCGCGCGGCCATCGTATGTAACGTGTTCGTACACTTCGTCCGACATCACAAAGATATCGCGCCCGCGGATTACATCCGCCAGAGCATTGAGATCTTCTGCGGAAGCTGCCGTGCAGGCCGGATTGTGCGGACTGTTGAACAGCACGAGCCGCGTACGGTTGTTGATCGCGGCCCTCACGGCGTCCCAGTCATAGCGGAATCCGGGTGGCATGAGCGGCAGCCTGATGCACTGTCCGCCGGCAAGCCGGACGGCCGGCTCATACGAGTCATAGGCCGGATCGAAGGCGATAGCCTCATCGCCGGGTCCCACAACCGCCTGGATGGCCGAGTAGATCGCCTCAGTAGCGCCGACCGTCACCGTGACCTGAGTGTCCGGATCCACGGTCAGTCCGTAGCTGGCGAGGAGTTTCTGCGCAATCCGCTGGCGCAGCTCGATCAGCCCCTCCATCGGGGCATACTGGTTGTGTCCCTCGGCCATCGCCTGGGTGACCAGCTCCGTCAGCCGCGGATCGATGGGATAGTCAGGAAACCCCTGCCCGAGATTGAGCGCGCCGAGCTCCCGCGCGCGCCGCGACATGACGGTGAAAATCGTCGTCCCGACATCGGGCAGCTTGCTGCGAAACGACGCGCGCATGGCCGTTAAAGTTCAGGCACCGGCCGCGGCCAGGGCCGCGCCGATCACTCCCGCCTGCCCCGCAAAGTGAGCCGGGCGGATCTGGGCCTGCGAGCGCAGCAGCGGCGCGAACTCGTTGAACCGCTCGCTGACCGCACCTCCCAGGATGAACAGGTCGGGCCAGAGCAAGGCGTACATCTGCTCGAGGTAGACGTTCACCCGCTCGATCCACGCCGGCCAGTCGAGCTTCTGAGCCGTACGCACGTGGGCCGAAGTCCACTTCTCGGCTTCGATGCCGCGCACCTCCATGTGTCCCAGCTCGCTGTTGGGGAATAACTTCCCGTCCGTAAAGAGAGCGGTCCCGATTCCCGTGCCGAAGGTCAACATGATGACGGTTCCGCTCGTTCCGCGTCCCGCTCCCCACTTGACCTCCGCCACTCCCGCCGCGTCCGCATCGTTCAGAAAGACGGCGGGCCGCCCCAGACCCTGTTGCACCAATGCAGGGCCGTCCGTGCCTATCCAACTGTGATCGATATTGGCCGCGGTGCGTACGATACCCTGTTGGACGACACTGGGAAATGCAATGCCGATGCGGCCCTGCGCCCCCGGAAACCGGTCGGCCAGGCCCGCAAACACGGGCAGCATTCCGGCGGGCGAGGCGGGCTGAGGCGTGGGTGCGGAAATCAAATCACCGACCAGGCGGCCCGCATCGAGATCGACGAGCCCCGCTTTGATCGATGAGCCTCCCACATCCAGTCCGAGAAATTGGCGAGTCATTATTGCTGCTTCACCCTGGGGCTCAAAGGTTGGTAGCGGCCGCAAGACGCATGTCGCGCTCGCGGCGTTTGTTCTGGTATCGCATCCAAATGGAGGACACCACGATGCCCGATGCGACGATGAGCACCATGATGGTTGCGAGGGCGTTGACGTCCGGGCTCACGCCGAGCCGAACCTTGGAAAATATGACCATGGGCAACGTGCTCGAGCCCGGACCTGCCACGAACTGTGAAATCACGAGGTCATCCCAGGACAAGGTGAAGGCCAGCAGCCACCCCGAAACCAGCGCCGGCACTATGAGCGGCAGCGTGATCCGGAAGAACACTTTTGCGGGACGCGCCCCGAGATCCATGGCAGCCTCTTCAAGCGACTCGTCAAAGCCTACCAGGCGGGACTGTACCACCACCGTCACGTAGGCCATGCAGAAGGTGATGTGCGCTAGCGTGATCGTGACCGGCCCGCGCCCGTTCGGCCATCCTATGGTCTGCTCCAAGGCAACGAACAGCAGCAGGAGCGACAGACCGGTGATGACTTCCGGCATCACCAGCGGCGCCGTAGTCATGCCCGCCAGTAGCGCGCGCCCGCGGAAAGCCCCGAACCGCGCCAGGGCGACCCCGGCGAGCGTACCCAGAACGACGGCTCCGGTTGCCGAGATCATGGCGATCTTGATCGACAGCCACGCCGCACCCAGGATCTGACTGTTCGACATGAGCGCGGAATACCACTTCAGCGTGGGCGAGTTGGCGCTGTCCCAGACGGTGACCAGGCGCGAATTGTTGAAGGAGAACACCATCATCGAGAGGATGGGCACGTACAGGAAGACCAGCCCGAAGACCAGCGCCGTGCGCGAAAACAAACCCTGCGACTTCATTTGCGCGCCTCGAGGGTACGCCTCTCGAAATGCTGGAACAGCATGATCGGCACCACCAGCAGCCCCAGCATGAAGATGGCCACCGCGCTCGCCACCGGCCAGTCGCGGTTCTCGAAGAACTCATCCGACAGGACCCGGCCGATCATGAGCTGATCGGTGCGGCCCAGGAGCGACGGAATCACGTATTCGCCCACGGCGGGAATGAACACGAGCAGCGATCCGGCAATGATTCCGGGCAGCGACTGCGGCAGTGTAATCCTCCGAAAGGCGGTGATCGGACGCGCACCCAGGTCGGCCGCCGCTTCGATCAGGGTCAGGTCATGTTTCTCGAGGTTGGAATACAGCGGCAGGATCATGAACGGCAGGTACGAATAAACGATGCCGATATACACTGCGAAGTCGGTCTGCAGCATGGTGAGAGGCGCGTGAATGACCCCTAGGGACATGAGCACGTTGTTGATCACGCCGTTGCTCTTGAGCAGCCCGATCCATGCGTAGACCCGGAGCAGGAACGACGTCCAGAACGGCAACACGATCAACATGAGCAACACGGTGCGCGACGTCGGACTCGAGCGCGCAATTGCATACGCCATCGGATAACCGAGCAGCAGGCACAGAATCGTCGAGACCGCGGCGACCTTCAGCGAATACAGGTAGGAGCTGACATACAACGCATCCGTGAACAGGAACGCATAATTGGCGAAATTGAGCTTGACCGCAACCAGCTTGCCGCCGACCCATTCGAACAGCGGTGCGAACGGCGGCATCGCCAGCCGCACCTCCGAAAACGAAATCTTGAAGACGATGATGAAGGGGATCAGAAACAGGACAATCAGCCACACCGTCGGGATGCCCATGACGATGCGTCTTCCGGCCTGTGCGCTGAAACGAGGCATGGCAGCTACCGGGTCAGCACCACGGGACTTTCCGCGTGCCAGGACAGATAAACTGTCTCATCCCACGTGATCCGATCTTCCGCATGCCGCGCAACGTTGGGAATGGTCACACGGATGGTCTTGCCCGACTCGGCCTGCACGAGATAGATGGACATGTCACCCATGTACGCTATCTCCTTTACCGTGCCGCGCACGGTATTTTCGCCGGCGCCTGCCCCAGGCCGAGGTACTCCGCCCGCCGGTGCCGGCGGTTGCCTGCTGATATTGATCTTCTCGGGCCGTACGGCCACCCACACTGTCGCATCGGGCGCAGAGCTGATTCCGTGATTGACATAAACGACGCCGCCCAGATCCTCAGAGCGGATCCGCACGAAATCCGGCTCATCATCGATCAGCTTGCCCTCGAACATGTTGACCGAGCCGATGAAGTCCGCGACGAACCGGGTAGCCGGGAACTCATAGATGTCGCTGGGCGTGCCCACCTGGACGATCTGGCCGTGGTTCATGACACCCATGCGGGAGGAAAGCGTCATCGCCTCCTCCTGATCGTGGGTCACGACGACGAACGTCACACCGAGCTGCTCCTGGATGTTGATCAGCTCGAACTGAGTGTGCTCGCGCAACTTTCGATCGAGCGCTGCCAGCGGCTCATCCAGCAGCAGCAGTTTCGGGCGCTTCACCAGAGCCCGTGCCAGCGCCACGCGCTGCCGCTGACCGCCTGAAAGTTGGTGCGGCTTGCGGGCCACGAAGGAGCCCATCTTGACGATCTCGAGGATCTCCCCCACCCGCCGCTTGATCTCCTGGCGCCCGAGACGTTCCTGCTCGAGGCCGAAGGCCACGTTCTTCTCGACGGTCATATGCGGAAACAGCGCATACGACTGGAACATCATGTTGACCGGCCGGTCGTAGGGCGGAATCTCGCACATGTCCTGCCCGTCGATGTAGATCTTCCCCAAAGTGGGAGTCTCGAAGCCGGCCAGCATGCGCAGCAACGTAGTCTTGCCCGAACCCGAGCCACCCAACAGGCAGAAGATCTCGCCGCGCCGCACGTCCAGCGAAACGTCGTTGACGGCCACGAAGTCACCGAACCGCTTGGTGACGTTCTCGATGCGAAGATACGGGGCTTGCGCGGCCGCCCCGGACGGTTGCGTGCTCACTTATGGATGTTCTGCGCTCATTTGCCGGTTTTGAAGCGCGTCCAGGTGCGCGTCAGCAGCCGTTGATACTCCTGCGACACCAGGGGCTCCGGAACCAGCTTTGCCTGGATATCCGGCGGTGGATAGATATTCGGGTCGTTCTTGACGGCATCGACCAGCATCGGTGTGGAGGCCGTGTTGATGTTGGCGTATTTCACGAGGTTCGAGTTCTTGGCCGCGACCTCTGGCTCGAGCAGATAGTTGATGAACAGGTGGGCATTGTGCGGGTGCGGGGCGTCCGCCGGAATGGCGAGCATGTCGAAGTTCATGATGGTGCCTTCCCGCGGGATGGAGTACTTGATCTCGATTCCCTTACCTGCGTCCTTCGCACGGTCGCGGGCCTGCTTCACGTCACCCGACCACCCCAGAGCGAGGCAGGTCTCGCCGTTGGCAAGATCGTCGATGTACCGCGACGCGTGCACGTAACGCAGGTAGGGCCGAATGGATAACAACACAGCCTCGGCCGCTTTCAGATCCTCCGGGGATTCCTTCCTGGGATCCCTGCCGAGGTACATCAGGACGGTGCCAACGACCTCGGCGGGCGCGTCGAGTACCGATACGCCGCAGTCCTGGAATTTGGAGATGACGGCGGGGTCATAGAACATACGCAAGCTGTCCATGGGCGCATCGGGCATGCGTTCCTTGATCTTGGCCACGTTGTAACCCGGTCCGTCGGTCACCCACATGTACGGGACGCTATGCTCGTTACCCGGATCGTACACCTCGATCTGCTTGAGCATATTGGGGTCCAGGTACTTCAGATTGGGCAGTTGGGACTTGTCCAATTTCTGGAATACGGCGGCCTTGATCTGCCGCGCGAGAAACGGTGCCGAGGGGACGACCAAGTCATAGTTCGTGTGTCCCGTCAACATCTTGGTTTCGAGTACCTCGTTGGCGTCGAAGACGTCGTAGTTGACCTTGATCCCGGTTTTCCTGGTGAACTCCTCGAGCACGCTGGGCTCGATGTAGTCGGACCAGTTGTAGACATTGAGGACCTTTTCCTCCTGCCCCGCCGCCGCGGCTCCAGCGGCCGGGGCATTGCCCCCTTCCGGGGCAGGCGCCTTGGCACCCCCGCCACAGCCCGCCAGCACGACGCTGGCCACCGCGCCCAAACACAATGCACCAAAGAGGTTTTTCATCATCTCGATTTATATAACATTCAGACGTTCAGCAGCAGGTGCTCTCTCTCCCAGGAGCTGATGACCTGTAAAAATACCTCGTATTCCGCTTCCTTGACGATCGTGAATGCCGCTACGAATGCCTCGCCCAGCAGCTTCACGAGCGGTTGGGACTCGCGCAGCTTGCGCAGCGCCTCATCCAGCGAGCGTGGCAGCCCGAACGGCAGATCGTGGGCACTGCCGGTAATCGGATCGGTGGGCTGCAAGTTCTCGACCATTCCGAGGTACCCGCATGCGAGCGATGCTGCGATCGCGATATAGGGGTTCGCATCAGCCCCGCCTACGCGATTCTCGACACGGCGCGCATCCGCACTCGACATGGGAACTCGCAGGCCTGCCGTGCGGTTGTCGTACCCCCAATGCACGTTGATCGGCGCCGACAGGTACCGCGTCAGGCGGCGATAGGAATTGACGTTCGCACAGAACAATCCCATGGCGGCGGGCATGTACTTCTGCAGCCCGGCGATGTGCGAGAAGAACAGGTTCGAGGGCGTGCCATCCGCGTTGCTGAAGATGT
>Ga0307479_10006165_pt1 | contig 10998 bp, 9 predicted proteins | sample atmos_gasesECM4C_FD_203743 | JGI IMG/M metagenome (GOLD analysis project Ga0307479, IMG submission 203743) | Hardwood forest soil microbial communities from Morgan-Monroe State Forest, Indiana, United States - atmos_gasesECM4C_515 | ecosystem: Environmental > Terrestrial > Soil > Temperate...
CGAAAGTCTTTTACGACCCGGAGGCCGTCTTGGGCCTTATCTACACGAGCGGCACGACGGGGCAGCCAAAAGGCGTCATGGTGACACATGCCAATATCCTTGCTGACGTCCACAATTTCAATTACTGGATGCGCTATACCGAAGACGGGACATACCTGCACGCCGCTCCGATCTTCCACATCGCAGACTTTCCCAGCATGTTCGCGGCCCCGGCATTTGGCGCGAGGCAAATCACAATTCCGAAATTTAGCGCACAGACTTTCTGCGAGACGGTGGCACGGGAACGCGTTACTCACACCGTGCTCGTGCCCACGATGATCAATTTACTGACACAATTCGTGGAAGCGAGAACATATGACTTGAGCAGCCTGCAGGTGCTGGCGTATGGGGGCTCTCCGATGGCGCCGGAACTCGTCCATCGGACGCGGGAGCTGCTGCCCAAGGTCAAATTGATTCAGGTGTATGGGTTGAGCGAAACAGGTTTTCTCACGGGCTTGCAGGACGATCAGCACACTGAAGACAAGCTCATGTCTTGCGGACGGCCCTCTCCGGGTGTGGATCTCCAGGTAACAGACACGTCAGGGAAACGAGTCGAGCCGGGGCAGGCAGGCGAACTAAGTGCACGCGGCGCCAACGTCATGCGGGGCTATTGGAACAATCCGGAAGATACGGCTAAAGCGTTTCGCGACGGATTCTTTCGAACAGGAGACATCGGCCATCAGGACACTGGGGGATACTTTTATATCCTGGACCGGCTCAAGGATATGATTGTCACCGGCGGTGAGAACGTCTATTCGGGAGAGGTGGAAGCAGTGATCTACGGACATCCCGCCGTTCGTGAAGTAGCCGTCTTCGGCGTACCCGATCCGCAATGGGGCGAACTTGTAATGGCTTGCGTAGTCTTGAAGCCGGGCGCGACTCTCACCGCCGACGATCTGGTTGCTTTCTGCCGGCGAAGCCTCGCGACTTATAAACTTCCCAGGCGCATCGAGTTTTCAGAAACGGATCTGCCCAAGAACGCTTCCGGCAAAGTCCAGAAGAAGACTCTCCGCGAGCGTTTCTGGATGCATCAGGAACGCGCCGTGAGCTGACGCAAATCTGCCTTCGTCGGGATCGTGGGTAGATAGGTGCAACCTGAGATCCACGATTTTTTATGCGAATGCGAAAACCAAAACCGGAACGAAGGCAACAGAAATGAGCAGATCCCGGGGGTCAGCAGTCAACGAATACCTTAAGGAGTGTCGTCGACCTTTTGGTGGAGCATAGGGTGAAGCTTGATGCGCTGGAGCATGTTCTAAAGGAGACCAATCCCCTCGTTCATGAGCTTTACCTCGGCACGATTGAGAATCTGCAAGCCCCAAAAAACAGCAGAAGTGAACCGATTGCTTACCCAGACCTTCAAATCAAAGCGTACGGAACGCTAGGAGTTCCTCTGATCCCTCTCCTATTGACGATCGAATGTCAGGAGACGAAGAAGTGTCTCAGGCAACCAAGGGCGACGACTCCGTGACCTGGATCGGCAGGGTGAAATGAAAGGTTGCACCTCGTCCGTCATTGGCGGTTGCCCACAATCGGCCGCTATGCGACTCCACAATGGAGCGGCTGATGGCTAAGCCCATGCCGCTGCCCTGCGGCTTGGTGGTAAAGAACGCAGAAAAGATCTGATCCATCTTGTCCGCCGGCAACCCCACGCCCGTGTCTCTGACCGAGAACTGGAGTTGACCGTCCTCCAGTTCCGACTTCACCGTAAGCTGCCCTCCTGAGTCCTTCATGGCTTCGATGGCGTTGAGCACGAGGTTCATGAACACCTGCTGAAGCTGTACACGGTCTACCGTGATTTCGGGCAGTTTGGCAGCGAGTTCCGTGCGCACGGAAACCGAGTATCGATCGACCTCACCTTTCAGCAGTGTCAGCATTTCCTCGACAATTCCGTTTACGTCAACCAACTCACGTTGTGGAGCAGACTTCTTGTAGAGGGATCGTATACGGTCGATGATCTCCGCCGCGCGATTCCCATACTTATCGATTCTGGCTGCAGCCGCACGGGCCCGATCCAGATTGGGCGGTTCGTGTGCCAGCCATTCCACACAGCTGTTGGCACTGGTAATGGCGGCAGCGATGGGCTGCTTGATTTCGTGTGCCAGCGACGCGGCCATTTCCCCCAACGTGCTCACACGATTGATGTGCGCCAACTCGGCAAGAGCTGCTTCTGAACGCCGGCGGTCTGTCACGTCCTGAATCGCGCCGATATATTCGAGTCGAGCGTCCGTGTCTCGATTACCGTGAGCAACCACGTGTAAATACTTGACGGAATTGTCCGGCATCTGCAACCGGTGCTCGTATTCGAAATCGCCGCCGTTGGCCCGCACTCGGTTCGTGGTCTCACGAAAGAGAGACACATCTTCGGGATGTACTCGAGCAGCGATGCGTTCAAGCGTAACTGGCACGGTAGTCTCGAAAGCAAAGATGCGATAAAGCTGCTCTGACCAGATGATTTCGTCCGTCGCTACTCGCCAGAGGAAGGTGCCCGTCAAACTGAGGCCTTGGCCTGCTGCCAAAAGCGCTTCACTCCGCTTCAAGGCGGCCTCGGCCTGGGCGCGCTCAATGGCAATGCTCGCAATGTGCGTCACCTGCCCGATGAGATCCTGATGAGCGCGAGTTGGTCTTCCCGCTTTGCGCTGGTAGATACAGAACGTGCCAAGAACGGGGCCCTCTAATGAGTAAATTGGTGTGCTCCAGACTGATCGCAGCCCGTGAGTCAGGACATGCCTTCGATAATCAGATTCGTGCCAGAGCTGGTCTGACTCGATGTCCTCCACTATCACCTGCGTTTTCCGGAATGCTGCTATTCCGCATGGCGCGATATCGCAGCGTACTGGCAGCCCCTTGATGGGCTCGATGTAGGTCGAGGGAAGAGAAGGCGCGACGCCGTACTGGAATGTTGGTCCACTCCAGTCGATCGGGTAGACGCCGCAGTAGCAGTCGGGAGCGGCCTTTTCCACAAACCGGCATAACGCAACGAGAACATCGTGAAGGGAACAGCCCGAAACGATCATCTCCAGCAGTTGTTTTTCACCCGCGAGCTGCGCCTCGGCGCGTTGTCGCTCATCGATGTCGGTCGCGAGGCCATACCACTGAATGATCTTGCCGTCGGGATCACGCAAAGGGTCGGCCATGGAGTGATGCCATCGGTACTCTCCATCTGCGCGTCGCAAGCGGTGTACTGCGCTGTATGACTCTCCAGAGCTCATTGCCTGGGCGAATGCCTTCATGGTCGCCTCTCGATCATCTGGATGAATGAACCTCTCCCACCCGCGAATAACGAGTTCGTCTAAGGAAACCCCACAATATTCAACACATCTTTGAGAGAGATGAGTTGTTTCTCCAGTCGGCGAAACAGACCAAAGCATTGAGGGAATTGTTTCGATGATGCCAAGGAGTTCATGCTCTCGCACCTGAAGGGCGCTTTCAGTCCTCTTCAATTCATCAATGTCGAAGAGGATCCCGTACCACCTAACAATCCTCCCCTCATCGTCTCGTAGCGGCACGCCACGACACAAATGCCAGCGATATTGACCATCCGCACGACGGAAACGCACCTCGTTCGCAAAAGGCTCCCCGGTAGCAACTGACGCCATCCATTTACTCAAGTGTTGCTGAAGATCATCGGGGTGAGTTGCTGCTTGCCAGCTTGATCCGGCTGCCTGTTCCGCCGATAACCCCGAGTACTCCACAAATCGCTGGTTAACGTAAGTATTGGAGCCATCGGGCAAAGCACTCCACACTGCTGCCGGAATCGTGTCGATCACCTCGCGAAGCTCTCTCTCACTTCTGCGCCGTTCCGAGGTCCGTTCCGCCGGTTTAATTTGTAACCCGTCGTGGGCCTTGCCAAGGTCCTGCTCTTGGTCCAGCAACACTTTTAGGGCGGCCATATGTCACCTCAATCTTGGACTCCGGTCCTTCCAAATGCACTGTCCACGGATATTGTACTCATGTGGGCGTCATGCTGCTCGCATCAGGACAGAGGAAAAACACCCTATGCGACGTGGTCTGTTGGTTCCGCCGCTTCGGATGGCAAAGTGAAATGAAAGGTTGCACCTCGTCCGTTGTTAGCGGTCGCCCACAACCGGCCGCCATGCGACTCTACGATGGAACGGCTGATGGCTAACCCCATCCCGCTGCCTTGCGGCTTAGTGGTAAAGAACGCAGAAAAGATCTGATCCCTTTTCTCCGCTGGCACCCCCACGCCGGTGTCGCTGACCGAGAACTGGAGTTGACCGTCCTGCAGTTCCGACTTCACCGTAAGGTCTCCGCCCGAGTCCTTCATGGCTTCGATGGCGTTGAGCATAAGGTTCATGAAGACCTGTTGCAGTTGCACACGATCAGCCATGATTTTAGGCAGTTCGGCCGGGAGTTCGGTATGCAACACAACCGAGGACCGTGCGGCCTCACTCCCCAGAAGCGAGAGCATTTCGTCTATAACTCCATTCACATCGACTGGCTCTCGCTGTGAAGGTGACTTCTTGTAGAAAGCACGTATACGATCGATGATCTCGGCCGCACGATTCCCATACTTATCGATTCGGGCTGCTGCCGCACGGGCCCGATCAAGAATCGGCGGGTCGTGTGCCAGCCATTCCACACAGCTGTTGGCGCTGGTAATGGCGGCAGCGATGGGCTGCTTGATCTCATGTGCCAGCGACGCGGCCATTTCCCCCAACGTGCTCACACGATTGATATGTGCCAGATCGGCTTCTAGTTGTCGCAGTTTCTCGCGCTCTTGCTCAGCAGACTTTAGCTCCGTGATGTCGGTCGAGCTGCCTACTAATTGTTCTAAATCTCCGGCATCTGAAAGGACGGGATGGCCAACAGCGTGGATCCATTTGACCATTCCATTTGGTAAAAGGATACGGAACTCATGATCGTAGTCAGCTTTTTCCACCGTTGCCCGTTCGACCGCGCCCTTCCACTTAAGGCGATCCTCTGGGTGGACGCGTTCGGAATATTCTTCTAAAGTCGGCGCTCCCTCAGCTGGATCGAAGCCGTAAATACGATACCACTCCTCGGAGAGGTGCACCGAGTTCTGATCCGGTAAGCGCCAAGCCCAGCTGCCTGTGTGGGTCAGCTTTTGCGCTTCGGCAAGATGACTTTCACTCCGGCGCAGTTCCGCGGTTAGTTGCTCTTGTTCAGTGACATCCATCACTGTCCCAAGGAAGCCCTGGAAAATCCCCCCTTGCGTGACCGGAACACCCACACAACGTACGTGACGAACTTCTCCGTCAGGCCGCACAATTCGTTTTGTAAAGTCGAACGCAAGATGGTCATCCAGCATCTTCGCGATGCCTTGTTTCATGAACCCGCGATCTTCCGGGTGCACAAGAGCCAAATATTGTTCTATGGGAGGCGGGTTACCACTAGGTTCAAGACCATAGATCCGAAACAACTCGGAAGACCAGTAAGTAAATCCTGTAGCATCGAACGCCCAGGAACCCATGTGGGCAAGGCGCTGCCCCTCAGAGAGATAAAGTTGGCTTTGCTGAAGCGCCTGGTCGGCACGTTTGCGATCCTCGATGTCGGTCGTGACCCCATACCACTTGACGATGTTTCCATCTTCATCTTGGAGCGGCAGTCCGCGGTCCAACTGCCAGCGATATTGCCCATCCGAGCGGCGGGAACGCACCTCATTTTCGTGAGGCTTTCCGGTAGCAAGAGCTTCCGTCCATTCAGCTGCATGTCGCTCAAGATCATCCGGGTGAATTAGTGTTTGCCACCCTAATCCGGCCACCTGGTCCTCGGATGATCCTGTGTACTCCACAAATCGCTTGTTAACGTAAGTATTGGAGCCATCGGGCAGAGTGCTCCACACCATTGCAGGAATGGTGTCAATCACGTCGCGAAGCTCTTTTTCACTCTTACGAAGGGCATTCTCTGCCCGCTTCGCGTCGTCGATGTCGAGAGTAACTCCTATCCAATACAGGAGAGTGCCATCACTCGCCCGCAGCGGCTCAACCCGGCTGAGGAACCAGCGGTACCCGCCTTCGGCGTTTCGAGCTCTAAAAGTCACCTCACCAGCACAGCCGGTACGTAAGCTGTGTGACCATGCGCTACGCATCTCGGCGTGATCATCCGGATGCAGAAGGGGGAGATGGGAATCCCACTCTGCGCCCACGTCTACACCGAAACGAAGAGCATGATCTTTGGGGAGGCCTAGATAATCCGCATGTCGTTTATTTACAAAAGTGAGGGCGCCAGACGGAAGAGCGTACCAGGTATACGCCGGAATGACATTCAGAGTGGCTTGTAGTTGTGCTTCGAGGTCTGGGCGCTTTTGCGCAGCAATGTTCTTTGCGTCTAGCCCTGTAAACAACCACAGTTCCGGACCGTCGCCAGCTGTGTGGCCGAAGGCGATGAGTTCGACGCATTTGGGAATGTCATCGCTCCCTCGCATGCGGACCTGCGCGCGATAGGGAGTTCCAGTATGTAGGGACTTTTGCCAAGAATCTGACGCAACAGCACGGTCCTCTTCCAGAAGGAAACTGCGCCAGTCAGATTGGGCGATCTGATCTGAATTGAACCCGGTAAGGCGTTCCAGAGCGGGATTGGCATAGACACACTGACCTTGAGTGGTCGCCAACCATGAGGGGTATGGAGAACTTTGGATGAACGTGTCGATTTTCGTAATGTCAGCCATGAGCCGCTGCCAAATTCAAGGGGGCCCGTCCAGCAGCACACAGACGGAACTACGCCGGAATCGGGTCAATTTCGGTTTGCCGCTCGGCGTTCGAGCTTGCTGACCCTTAACTTTATTCCATGTGCGGCTGCCAGTTCTATGCTCAAATCTGTGCATCTTCTTGCGCGACTCCGGGAACGCTGGTTCCTTCCTCGGAGATAGGCCGCGAGATACCCAACCTTCTCATCCTGGCAAGCAGAGTGGTTCGCTTCAATCCCAGCTTAGCAGCGGCACCGCGTGGTCCACCGACCACCCAACCCAGCTGGTCAAGCGTTTCCACGATCAGGGCGCGATCGGAGTCTTCCAAGGTCGATGATGGACATGCATCGAAACGATGTTGAGGAGGGGGCATAACCTCTGTTTGCCTTTTGAGCAACGGGTTTGGGAGTACGCCGTCCCGCGAAAGGATCACCGAGCGTTCCACTAAGTTCTGCAACTCGCGAATGTTGCCAGGCCAGGAATACCACTGGAAGGCGCCCATGGTCTCAGGGGGAATGCTGTCGACTTGCTTCCCCATGCGGCGGCTAAACAGCTTAACAAAATGCGTGACAAGTGCAGGAATGTCTTCCCGGCGCTCTCGCAGCGCCGGCAGCACAATGGGGAACACGTTGAGACGATAGTACAGGTCGCTGCGAAATTGCCCGCGAGCGACCATCTTGACGAGATTTCGATTGGTCGCGGCTACCAGCCGGACATCCACTTTGTGGGTGCGACCGCTGCCTAAACGCTCGAATTCCTGCTCTTGCAAGACGCGCAGCAACTTCGGCTGCAGCGCAGCAGGGATGTCGCCTACTTCGTCCAGAAACAGCGTGCCTTTGTCGGCCATTTCGAAGCGCCCGATTTTCTGCGCGATGGCCCCGGTGAAAGCGCCCTTCTCATGACCGAACAATTCGCTTTCCAGAAGGTCCAGCGGAATCGCAGCGCAATTCAGCTTTATGAATGCGCGTCCACAGCGCTGACTTGCATTGTGAATGGCATGTGCGATGAGCTCTTTTCCTGTACCGGTTTCCCCCTCGATGAGGACAGTCGAGTCTGTGGGCGCAACCTGCTCCACTTGGTCGAGGACAGATTCGAGGGCAGCGCTATTTCCTATGATCCGCTCGAATGTGCGTTCGGCCTGATCCGCTCCAGGGCTCGGGATTGTTGCATAATCTCCCACAGAAACCTCCAGACTCAAGGCTCCCCACGCGATTGCAATAACCGAGCTTGCTCACATTTCAAGTGCAGCTCGGACCCTTTTGAGCAATAGCTGATGATCGAATGGCTTTGCAAGGAACTCGACTGCTCCCTCTCTCATCGCTTGAATCCGCATCCGGGCATCCCCGTGAGCCGTGATGAAGATGATCGGAATATTGCATTCTTCCTCTTTCAGCCTGGCCTGCAACTGCAGACCCGACATCTTCGGCATACGGATATCAAGAATTAGGCACGCAGCTCGAGTATGCAAATCAGATTCGAGGAATTCTTCCGCGGATCCAAAACACCGCGCGACGAGCCCTGCCGCCTCAATGAGGTCGCGCAGGGAATCTTGCATCGCCTCATCGTCATCAATAACCGCAATTATTTGGGATGTTCGTTCCACCGACATGCCCCGATGCTAGCGTGATTGCGACAGTTGAGGCAATCTCGCTTTCGGCCAGAGCATTCAGACTTTGGTCGATCAGACCTCTACTTTCGATAGTTTGGTGAGGAGAACATTTCGCGAGACGACTAACACATGCCGGGCCGGTCGGTGTCATCCGGGTGCTGTTGCGTCAAGTGTCATCTGGCTTGTCACGCAATTGCAGGAATGAGCGTCGGCCCAATGTAAGGTCATTCAGACCGCAATCTCGCACCACAGCGTCTCTGTGATCGCTCATACGATGAGGTCAACCAGACTCTGGCGAGGACAGCGGTCTTTCTTTTGAGCGCGCTGCTGTTGGCAGTTGGATTGCAGTTGGAACAGCAGAGAGGTGGTTGCAGCATAGTGCTGAGGTACCACCGATGTTCCTGGGCGCTGGTGAGGAGGAAACGGAAATGGACGGCAACTACGTGTTTCTTTGTGGCGTGATGTGGTGCAGGTTCGGGCAGCAAGACGCAGGCAAGGAACTGCTGAGGGCTACGAACTCTGTGGATCCAGACGTGAAAGCACTGGCCTGGGCCTTATTGGCAAAAGGCGCACGTCGCTTGAGGGATTTGGAAAGACGGACGTTAACTGGTTCTCGAGCGATCCTCGAGGAAAACCTATGTGGATGAGATCATGCGCCATTTGCAAAGCACTCTTGCACAAGCTCCGACTGTGCGAGTCCGTGCGTTGCCAATGCGGATGGGTTTGGTAGGGCCATTGGAGCGCGAAAGCTGAATTGCATCCCAACCCAGCCATAGCGCTCATAGAGGAAGAGGTTGTCATGGCAAAAGTAATTGAGTTTTATGTACCGAAGAACTTTCGCAAACCATTGAAGAGTGCCCCTGGCCTGCAAAGCGGAAAAATCATAGAGTTCTGCTGGCCAACTAAGAATTCGGCCTAGCTCCAAACAAGTCAGTTGTCCGGACTGACTGATCTTGCGAGTGGACGAGGCAAGCTGCGCGACCCTCGATGCTTCCAGACCTAGGAGGTTAGTGAATGTCTCACGACGAAGCAGCTCCGTATCACAGCCACGGGTACAACGCCCAAGCAGCTTGTGAACACTGTGACGGTATCATCCACCACGAGCGCTGGTGTCAGACACTTAATCCAGTTGTCGGCTACGCCTACAAAATTGTGGTTTCTGCCAATGAATTGGCGATCGGAGACGCGATTATCCTCCACTCGCTCGGCGTTCAGTGGGACCCCTTCGGCAACGGTACTGCGATTGCATACAGACAGTAAGTCTGATGAGGCAGGGCGGGGGGAAGGTCGGAGTCGGAGGTGATAACGGCCATGAAAGATACATTCTCGAATGCGGAATTGACGGCTTTGCGGAACGATCTGATTCACGATGTTCTGATCGACTCGCGCGAGGCTGCCGAACTACTTCAGCTGTTCCTGATGGGACGCGGGTTCGGGGCATCGCCCGAGGCAGCCCGAGACGCCGTGGGCCGTGTCGAGAGGTCAGGCTGCTCGATCCCCGCGCTGCAAAGGGAACTGGAGGATCTCGCGTTGGTAATGTGAGCAGCCACCGATAGAAATTAAAGGATCTGCGGGTACCTCAGAACCTAGTCGTTTCCCCGCAAGGTGATGAACACGAATCAGCCGAGCCAACCAGCTCGGCGTTCTTGTTCCGGTAGCTTCTTGCCGTTGAGCTTCTTAGCCGGGCTGCGTACTCGGCAAAACCTGAGGTGGCGAGAGAAACATCGATTCGCTCCAAGTCGGCTATGTGATGGACTTGAGCTTGTCCGACATTCTGACAAGCTCAGGCAAGGATTTAGCCTGCATCTTTTTCATCGCTTGGCCCCGGTGCATTTTGACAGTGGCTTCACTGGCACCGAGTTCCGCCGCGATTTGCTTATTCAGCATTCCGGAAACAACGAGGGTCATCACCTCGCGCTCCCGGACGCTCAATGTGTTGTATCGCTGTCGTAGTTCAACAGTGTCTTTTTGCCTTTCGCGGACGATGCGATCTCGAGTGAGCGATCGTTGAACCGCATCGAGCAATTCCTGCTGCCTGAATGGCTTGGTGAGAAACTCAACCGCGCCAGACTTCATGGCCTTGACCGACATCGGAACGTCCGCATGTGCCGTGAGAAAGATGATTGGAATACTTACTTTCACTCTTTTCAATTCGTGCTGAAGGTCCAAGCCACTAATGCCGGGTAGTCTCACGTCAAGAATGAGGCAACTGGGGCCGTCACTACGCGGACTCGACAAGAACTCCTGTGCCGTTCCAAAAGACTTAGATTGCAAGCCGACTGACTCCAGCAGTTCCTGGAGAGACTCACGCACATCTCTATCATCATCGACAATGAATACGATTGGCACATCCTGTGTGCTCATAAGCGTCAGTTGACAACACCGGATAGATTGTATCGGACGAGGCAATGCCAAGCCGCACAATACCTCGGAGTTGAGGGTGGAACTCGAGGATGATCGGCGAACACTGACGCTAACCAGATTTGCATCCTTGCCCGTCCCGAGACATCGGTGTCGATGCGGATAGGAGAGTCTAGAAGGTCAACGCGAAGCATTTACGGGTTCAGCCTTAGTTTCAGCGAGTTCCTCAGAGAAATTGAAATCCGTGGGGGCGGCTCCAGTGATTAATCGGGCACCGCGGCTGAATGTCAAATCCTGAATGGCCCACTGAAAAAAGACT
>Ga0307479_10006166_pt1 | contig 10998 bp, 10 predicted proteins | sample atmos_gasesECM4C_FD_203743 | JGI IMG/M metagenome (GOLD analysis project Ga0307479, IMG submission 203743) | Hardwood forest soil microbial communities from Morgan-Monroe State Forest, Indiana, United States - atmos_gasesECM4C_515 | ecosystem: Environmental > Terrestrial > Soil > Temperate...
CGTCGAAATGGAAGCCCTGGTTGCCGTTGCCGCCGCGGCCCTCACGGTCTACGACATGTGCAAAGCCCTCGATAAAGGGATGGAAATCACGGACATAGTGCTCGCGGAGAAGACTGGCGGGAAGAGTGGGGATTTCCATCGAAAGAGTACGAAACAGGTGCGCAGGGGATGAGTTCGGCAACCGGTAAAACGGTGAAGCTGCTGGTGGCGGATGATAATCCGCTGGTGCGCGGCTTGATCGTGAAGGGACTGGAACCATACTGCGAGGTGGAAGCGTCCTCCGATGGCGCGGACGCCCTGCTGAAGGTAGTCGATACGCCCCCCGACGTAATTTTGTGCGACTACAAAATGCCAGGATTGGACGGCAGGCAACTCTTTGAAAAACTGCGCGGACGCGAGGCCACTCGCCACATTCCATTTTTGTTCATGGCCAGCCGGCCAGACATCGAGGAGCGCCTGAGGCCGCTGGTGGACGGTGTCGAGGATTTCATCACCAAGCCGTTTTTGATCAAGGACCTGGTGCGAATCACGAAAAAGGTTGTCGACCGATTGCACCTCGAAAAGCTGCAAAAGAAAGCCAAGCGCCCGGGAGTCATTCAGGGGCGGCTCGAAGAGATGAGCATGATCGACCTGATGCAATCGCTGGAAATGGGGCAGAAATCCTGCCGGCTGATTGTTCAGAATGGCGGCGCGCAGGGGGAACTGTATTTCGCCAGCGGCCAGTGCAAGGACGCGAAAATTGGCAGCGTGGTGGGAGACGACGCGGTCTACAAAGTGGTGTTGTGGACGGCGGGTGAATTTGAGATTGATTTCAACGCCGCAAACGCCTCGACGAAAACGACCACTACGCGGAACACGACGGGCCTCTTGATGGAAGCGATGCGCTTGATGGACGAAGCCAACCGCGATACCGTCGAAACGAAATGATTTTCCTGAAAAACCCCTCCCGATGCGCGTAGCAGTCCTCACCATTAGCGATACCGTGGCCAAAGGAGAGCGCGAGGATTTGTCCGGCCCCGCCGTGGTTGCGTTTTGCCGGGGACTGGGTTGGGAAGTCACATCGGCGTTGCACGTTTCCGACGATCCCGCGAATATCCGCGAACAGTTGCGCCAACTAGGGGATTCCGGCCGCGTGGACGTACTACTGACCACCGGTGGAACGGGAATCGGGCCCCGGGATAACACGCCGGAGGCCACGCAAGCGGTAGCCGACCGAATCGTGCCGGGAATTTCCGAAGAGATGCGCCGCAAGGGCCTGGAGCACACGCCAACGGCGGTGCTCTCGCGCGGGACAGCCGCGGTGCGAAGCAAAACGCTCATCGTCAACCTTCCGGGTAGCCCCAAAGGCGCAGTGGAATCCCTTGAAGCGGTAGCCCACTTGCTCCCGCACGCCGTAACAGTGCTGCACGGCGCTCGCCACGATTGATCTTTCCTAGCGCGGAATCACAGGCAGAACAATTCGAGAAGGATACTTTTTGTTGTGTAAGACGCGAATCATGCAAGGGGACGGACCTGAGGAGCTAATCTCGGAACGGCCCGTTTGCAGATTCCTGGAGAAGTGCGGGAAGAAGGCACCGGAGATTTGGGCGCGGATGCGGTGCCCGGCGAGAAAGGTGTTGCTCGTCAGTAAGCGATCCAAGTTCAGGCGAGTGACTTTTTCGGGCTCGAGATACTCAGGTTGCAGGGTCTCATTGCGGTAGCTGGCGCGAAGAACATCGAGTCCCGGACTCATGAGATTGAAAGCAGTGCCGTCGGGAGCCACATCCAGCAGACGGACCCAGAGATCCACATCACGACAAGCCGCCGAAAGATAAATTTCTGCGCGGACGGGGCCGGTAACTTCCGTGTCTGCTGGAAGTGGATTCGTGTCAAAGACAAGGACGTCCTTGCGCCCGGCTAAAGAACGGTAGTCGTGTGCTCCGTAGGCGGTGTAGGGGTCCCTGAGCGGCCGGGACGGGTCCGAGCGAAATTCGGAATTTGGGTAGTTCTTCTCCGGAACGGAGCGCTCCAGGCTGCCGGTCATGTCACCAGCGGATTTGGAGGCCAGATAGAACGATTCTGAACGGGTGCGCTGGAGCGGCCAGGCATCCTCATCGCGCCAGACGTTCTCTCCCATCACAAAAAGGCGGACACGCTTTTCACGGTCAACGCCGTTGTCAATCCCGCGGACATAATGGTCCATCCACCTGAGGATAAGTTCGTCGTAATCGATGGCCGCGGAGGGGCCGAAATCGCGCTCGCCGGAGCGGGATTCCTCCTGGCCTCCGTGTGTCCAGGGACCGATGATGGTGCGTGTACGGGGATCTTTTTCGCCATGACGGGCAGCGAGGAGACCTTTGAAATTGGTCGTGGCGCCATCTGGGCCGTAAGCTTCGTCGTACCAGCCGGAGAAATTCAGCACCGCGGCATGGACGCGGTCATATTTGTTACGGAGCTCGGCCCAGTCCCACCAGGGATCGGCGGGCGGGTGAGAGAGCCATTCGTAATAGAAGGGGGCGACTTCTTTGAGATCCGGAAGATCCCGGAGAGGAAGAAACTCCTGCATGCGCTGATGTTCCTGCTTCCAGGCGGCCGACGCGTCCTTGCGAGTTTGTGGGCCAGGGAGATTTTTGCGGCGTCGTATGTCGGGAGCGATATTGAACCAGATCCAATCGAGCCAGGAGCCGTCAAACACGCCCCCGGAATAGAAAAAATTGCGCGGGGTGGAAAACGTCATGGCCGGAACCATAGCTTTCAGATGGGGAGGGTTTTCCAAGGCGGCGAGCCATTGCACGGCGCCGGGATAAGAAAGACCGAAGGTGCCCACGTTGCCGTCCGACCAGGATTGCTTCGCGGCCCACTCGATGGTGTCATAGCCGTCGTGGCCCTCGTTACGGTAGGCATTGAATTCCCCGTCGGAGGCGTAGCGCCCACGGGCGTCCTGAACAACCACGGCATAGCCGCGAGCTACGGCTTTCTCGAAGGTTTTGTATTCCCGAAGAGCGGATTCCTTGTTGTAGGGCGTCCGATAGACGAGCGCGGGGTAGCGCGCGGACTCAGCGGGAAGCAATACGTCGGCACGGAGAATCGTACCGTCGCGCATTGGGATAGCGACATCCTTCAAAACGATATGAGCTGAACCCATGGCCGGCGAATGCGGAGTCCGCGCAAGGAATGGAAGGGCACAGGAAGTTAGAAGCGCGCCAGCCAAAAAGATGGCGCGCCAAATAACAGGTCTTTGATTCGCGCGCCAATGCTTTTTCACGCGCAGCATTGTACCCGAAGGCCGGATGAAACGGTGATTGACGCGCGCGCGGATGTCGTCAAGAATGTTTGGATTATGACTAGCCACACGGCGCAAAAACTATCGGACAAAAAACTGGCGGTCCTGGGTACAGGGAAGCTTGGGGGGATTTTGCTGCGGGCCTACCTGAAGCAAGAGCTGTTCTTGCCGAAGCGCGTGACGGCGACGGTAAAACACAGTGAAAAGGCGGCGACACTGGCGAAGGAGCTTGGCGTCTCGGTGACCACCGAAAACCGCAAGGCGGTGCGGGGCGCGGATATCGTGCTACTCGGCGTGAAGCCACAAGTCGTGGGCGATGTCTTGAAAGAAATTGCGCCGGAGCTGAATGAGAAGACGCTGGTGATTTCGGTGGCGGCGTCGGTGCCGACAAGTTACATCGAGCAGCGCGTCAAAGGGAAGGTGCCCGTTGTTCGGGCGATGCCCAATACGCCCGCGGCGGTGGGTTGCGGGATGACGGGAATTTGCCGCGGCGCGCATGCCGGGGCGGAGCACCTTGAAGTGGCGCGCTCGATGTTCAACGCGGTGGGCCGCACGGTGGTGGTTGACGAGAAGAATATGGACGCGGTGACGGGGCTTTCGGCGAGCGGCCCGGCTTTCGCTTACATTATTCTTGAGTCGCTGGCGGAAGCGGGAGTGAAAGTAGGGCTGCCGCGGGATGTGTCGACGCTGCTGGCGGCGCAGACCATGAAAGGCGCGGCCAGCGTGGTGCTGGAAACGGGGGATCATCCGGCGCTTTTGAAGGACGCCGTGACGACTCCGGCGGGCTGCACTATTGACGGAATCCTTGAATTGGAAGAAGGGAAGCTGCGTGTAACGCTGATTAAGGCAGTGGTGAAGGCTACGAGCAGAGCCGGCGAGCTGCTGTTCGAGAAATAAAACTCGGTATGAACGAAGATCTAATGGGGGCGTGTCGCAGGTGATTCGCGTTATGGGGTGTATAGCAGTTGTGGGACTGTTTACACTTGCCGGTGCCTGGATTGGATGGGCCTTTGGCAGCAGGGATTTTGTTTTCGTCCTTTCCCACGCGATTGACGACGCTCTTATCGGAACCTGCCTCGGTTTGCTTATTGCAATCTGGCTCGTGCGGCCACATTGGCGTTGGCCAACTAAGGTTGATAAGTCAAATTGAACTGCGAGCGAAGGTTTCGCGTTTTGAATTGACAATGGTGATAGGATGCTGCGTGTGAGGGAGTGATGCCGAGCGCTTACATCCCGGTCCTATTTTACGCCGCGTTGGTGGTCGCGTTTCCTGCGGTGACTCTTGTCCTGGCCAAGCTGATCCGGCCGACGTCCACCTCGTTTGGCGACAAGCTGAAGGCCTATGAATGCGGCATACTACCGGAGAACGATGCTCGGGGAAGATACTCAGTAAGGTTTTATATCCTGGCCATGCTGTTTGTGGTGTTTGACGTGGAGACCATGTTCCTGATTCCTTGGGCCATTTTGTACAAAGGCTGGGTCTTGATGCACCAGGGTTTGTTCGCGCTCGTCTCGATGTTTGTGTTCCTCGGAATCCTGCTCATTGGATACGTTTGGTTGTACAAGAAGGGCGCTCTCGAGTGGGCCTGAGCCGCGCTTTTCACCTCTCCAATTTCGCGGTTTTTTCTTCGCAAGTTGTAATGATTGACTCGGTTTACGCCATATGTTAGAAACGCGGCGTCAGTTTTTCACTGCCGGGTCCTCGTTTGTTGCGGACGCAGAGCGGCTTTCCTTCCGCTCCGATCGCAAAGAGGTCGACTGCAGACCGTAGCGCCCAGGGTCCATGGCTGACGAGCCCAAGGAACAGAAACCTTCTCCCGTGCCTGCGGGCGACAAGCCCGCAAGCAGCCCATCCCCCGCGTCAACTCCAGCCGCAAAACCTGCGGACTCTGCTGCGCCTGCAGCTCCTCCCAAAGCGGCCGCTCCGCCTGCTCCAAAACCACCGGTGGTGCTTCAAACGCCGCTGAACAATGAATTGGTCACGCGGCTGCGCGCCAAGTTTGGCGGAGCCATTGTGGAAGCGATGGAGGACCGCAAACAAGCCATTCTCACAGTGGAGTGCTCCCGGCTTGCAGAGGTCGCGCTGCACCTGCGCGACGAAGAAAAGTTCGACATGCTGTCCGACCTGACGGCGGTGGATTGGCCCAAGCGTGAGAAACGCTTCGACGTGATCCTGAATCTCTACTCGTTCGCAAAGAACGAGCGGCTGAGGATAAAAGCGCACGCGGCGGACGGGGAAAAGGTACCGAGTTTGGTGAACGTCTGGGTGGCGGCGAACTGGCTGGAGCGCGAAGTGTTTGACATGTTCGGAATTGTTTTCTCCGGCCACCGGGATTTGAAACGCATTCTGTTGCCGGACGAATGGCAGGGCTATCCGCTGCGGAAAGACTACGACATTTTGCAGCAGGACACGGCGTGGGTGAAAGCGAACCTGGGCATCGAGAGCGGGCAGTAGGGGCATTTCAGTTCGAAAAAAGGAAAAGACGCTGAATATCGAAGCCACAAGCGAGCACAAGACACTGCTGGGTGCGGACGAACTCATCATCAATATGGGGCCGCAGCACCCTTCCACGCACGGTGTGTTGCGCGTCAAGCTCAAGCTCGACGGCGAGCGGGTGATTGGCTCGGAATGCATCATCGGATACCTTCACCGGGGCGTTGAGAAAATCGCGGAGAGCCGCACCTATCAGCAATTTGCGCCCTACGTGGACCGCATGGATTATGTTGCTGCGGTCAGCAACGGCCTGGGGTATTGCGAAGCGATCGAGAAGCTGCTGGTCGTGGAAGCGCCGCCGCGCGCGCGCGTGATTCGAACGATCCTGACGGAGCTGCAAAGAATCGCCAGCCACCTTCTGTGGCTGGGCACGCACGGACTGGACATTGGCGCGTTGACTCCGCTCTTCTACTGCATGCGCGAGCGGGAAGAAATCCTGAAGATTTTTGAAAAGTATTGCGGAGCGCGCCTGACGACGCACGCGTTTCGAATCGGCGGGCTGCAATACGAGGCTTACGACACGCTCGAGAAAGATGTGGAGCGATTCTGCAAAGACTTCGAATCGCGCATCGTCGAATACGAAAGCTTGCTGACGCAAAACCGCATTTGGGTTGGGCGCACCAAGGGCGTGGGAGTCCTGACGGCGGAAGATGCGATCGCGTTTGGCGTGACTGGGCCGGTGCTGCGAGCCAGCGGCGTGAAATGGGACATCCGCAAAGCTGCCCCTTATGCAGCTTACGATCAATACAAATTCGAAATTCCTACCGGCACAACGGGAGACACCTACGACCGGTATCTGGTGCGCATGGAAGAAATGCGGCAATCGCGGCTGATCTGCCTACAGGCCATCGAAAACATTCCTGCCGGTCCGATCCTCGCGAAAGTCGGAAAAGTGCTCAAGCCGCCTCCGGGGGAGGTTTATCACGCCATCGAAGCGCCGAAGGGCGAGTTGGGATATTACGTAGTGAGCGACGGAACGGTGCAGCCATACCGCGTGCGCATTCGGCCGCCGTCGTTCATTAATTTGCAAGCGTTTGATCGCATGGTACGAGGGCATCTGGTCGCCGATGTGGTGGCCATCATCGGAACGATCGATATTGTGCTGGGAGAAGTCGACCGGTAATGCAAGCCCTTTTGCAGGCAACGATTGAATTCTTGAAATTATATTGGGCGCCGCTGCTCTGTGGCGTCGCCGTCATCGCCATCCTGCCGCTGGTCGCCGGCTACATCGTGCTGGTCGAACGCAAAGTTATGGCGGACATGCAAGCGCGGCTGGGGCCGATGCGCGTGGGGCCACACGGCTTGCTGCAGCCGATCGCGGACGCCGTAAAGCTGCTGATCAAAGAAGACATCATCCCCGATAATGCGGACAAACTGGTCTTCTGGCTCGCTCCAGTGCTCTCAGTTGCCGCGGCGTTGCTGGCACTGGCGGGGCTGGCGATCGGGCCGGCTTTTGAGATCGCGCCGAACATCAACATCGGCCTTTTGTTCGTTGTCGGTGTCAGCGCCATGGGAATCTTCGGCATCGTGCTGGGCGGCTGGGCCTCGAACAGCCACTACTCGCTCATGGGCGCGCTGCGAAGCTCGGCGCAGCTGGTGAGTTATGAGACGGCTGCGGGACTCGCGCTGGTGAGCGGGTTGCTCTTCGCGGGCACACTCAATATTAATTTGATCGTCAAGGCTCAGTTGGATCAGGGCATTTGGTTCGGGATGCTGGCGCCGGTGGCCTTGTTCACTTACCTGGTCGCCTCCATTGCCGAAACGAACCGCGCGCCGTTCGATTTGCCGGAAGCCGAGTCCGAACTGGTGGCCGGATATATGACGGAGTTCAGCGGATTCCGCTGGTCGCTTTATTTCCTGGCGGAATACACGAACATGATCGTCGTGGCTTCGGTGGCGACGACGTTGTTTCTCGGCGGATGGCTGCGGCCCTTTCCCCGGACGCACTGGCTGGACGTTATAGATTTTCTGCCGCCGCTCCTGATGGTGGCGATTGGGGTCTATTGCGTGATTCGTGTTCCCAAGCAGCCCGTGCGCGTACAGCGGTTGTTCATGCTGGCCGTAGCGGGCCTTTGCTTTGTGGTGGCGCTGGTGTTGCTGGCGCCGGTCGTTGCGCCGAAATTGAATCCATCGATTGCCGAAACGGTGAAGCCTTTCTACGCCGGAATTCACGGCGGCTTCTGGTTCCTGTTCAAGGTGAGCGCTTACATTTATATGTTCATGTGGCTGCGCTTCACGGTGCCGCGATACCGGTTTGACCAACTGATGCGCCTGGGATGGCATTTTTTGATCCCCTTATCCATCATCAACGTTTTGGTGGTGGGCGTGGCGATGATTGCGGGGGAGTATTTCCACTTGCAGGGCTGGACGATGCTGTTGGTCACCACGCCCGCGGCGTTCATCGCACTGGTGGCGGCGCTGGCCATTTTGGCCGTGGATAGCGGCGCGAAGGAGCGGGATCGCGCCGCGGCTGCTTCGGATTTCTATGCTGGATAGTGTCCTATTTTATTTGTTTGCGGGAATCGCGGTGGCGAGCGCGGTGCTCACAGTCACGCGGCGCAACGCCGTGCATAGCGCCATCTTCCTGATTACCGCGCTGCTCGCCACGGCCGGAATTTTCCTGCAGCTGCGCGCGGAGTTTTTGTTCATCGTGCAGATCATTCTCTACGTCGGTGGGATCATGGTGCTTTTCGTTTTCGTGATCATGCTGGTGAATCTGGACGTGGCGGTGCGGCAGATCCAGTTTGCGCGGCAGAAGTGGGTGGCCCTGGTCGTCGCGCTGGCGCTCGCGGCGCAGGTCGGATTGATGTTCTGGTCTTCCGGGAAAATGCCGGGGCAGGGGCTGCCGGTGCAGACGGCCGTGGCAGCAGACAAATTGCCACCAAACTCAGAAGAGTTGGCGGGAATTCTGTTCAAGTCTTATCTGTTGCCGTTTGAAATTGCTTCCGTTTTATTGCTGGTGGCCATGATTGGAGCGGTGGTCATGGCCAAGAAGAGGACGTATCGCAGCGATGCTTCCGATTGACCATTATCTGTTTCTGGGTCTGGCGCTCTTCATCATCGGAGTGGTCGGTGTAATCACACGGCGCAACGTGATCGTGGTGCTCATGTCTATCGAGCTGATCCTGAACGCCGTGAACATCAATCTCGTCGCGTTTTCCCGGTTGTATGGCGATGTGGCGGGACAGGTTTTTGCGCTGTTCATCATTGCTGATGCGGCGGCGGAGGCCGCGGTGGGATTGGGGATTATCATCGCGTTTTTCCGGAACCGCGAGACGGTGCTGGAAGACGAAATGGATTTGCTGAAGTGGTAGCTTCGCGCACGACATAGGAGAAGAAGCGAAACTCGCATGACGCCGACGGGCTATTTTCTCGAGCATCTGTGGCTGATTCCGTTGTTTCCGCTGGTGACGGCGGCGCTGATGCTTTTTGTGGGCCGGCGGATTCCAAAAGTCGGCGTTAGCGCGCTCTGCGTCGGTAGCGTTGGACTTTCCTTCATTTATGCCCTCGGCGCAGTGTCACAGTTGCTCGCCGCGGAGCCAAAGGATCGCGTAGCACAGCAGGTCCTGTTCGAATGGCTGACGCCCGGCGCGATGCATATGACCAGCGGGCCGCCCGTGCAATTTGTGGCCGACTGGGGATACCTGCTGGATCCGCTTTCCTGCGTGATGGTGCTGGTAGTTACCGGCGTCGGATTCCTGATTCACGTTTACTCCGTCGGGTACATGGCACATGAAGGCGGCTACTACCGCTTCTTCGGTTATATGAATCTTTTCATGTTCGCCATGCTGACGCTGGTGTTGGCGAATAATCTGCTGCTGATGTTTGTGGGCTGGGAAGGCGTAGGGCTGTGCAGCTACTTGCTGATCGGCTTTTATTTCCTGAAAAAGTCGGCTTCCGACGCGGGCAAAAAGGCCTTCATCGTGAATCGCATCGGTGATGCGGGCTTTATATTGGGGATTCTGCTCATCGCCGTTACTTTGGGCACAGTCCGGTTTACTTCGCAGGGTTTGCCACGACTCATCACGTTTCTTGCACCTGGCGAACAGATGCCTCATCACGTTCTTCTCCCCGCCACTGCGGGAATTGTGCAGGAATTGAACGCCGCACTTGATGCACACGCGCTGGCCTATGGAGCGCCCGTGCTCACCGCGATTGCGTTGCTCCTCTTCATCGGCGCGATGGGAAAATCCGCGCAGATTCCCTTGTATGTTTGGCTGCCAGACGCCATGGAGGGCCCCACGCCAGTGAGCGCGTTGATTCACGCTGCCACGATGGTGACCGCAGGCGTCTACATGGTCGTGCGCATGAACGCAATTTACCAACTCGCGCCCTTCGCTCTAGACGTGGTAGCCGTAATCGGCGCGATTACCGCGATTTTTGCCGCCTCTATGGCCCTCGTCCAGACCGACATCAAGAAAGTTCTCGCCTATTCCACCATCAGCCAGCTCGGCTATATGTTCCTTGCCCTCGGCGTAGGCGCATTCGCCGCCGGAATTTTTCACCTCATGACCCACGCCTTCTTCAAGGCTCTCTTGTTTCTCGGCGCAGGCAGCGTCATCCATGCCATGTCCGGCGAGCAGGACATCCGCAAAATGGGCGGCCTCGATAAGAAAATCAGGTACACCTACTACACCATGCTGATCGCCACTCTGGCGATCGCCGGAATTTTTCCCTTCGCCGGCTTTTTCAGCAAGGATGAAATTCTCGGCCGGGCTTTCGACCGCTTTTTCCTGCTGTGGGTTGTCGGCTTCATCACCGCAGGCTTGACCGCGTTTTATATGTTCCGCCTGCTTTTTCTTACATTTTTCGGTTACTGCCGTGCCGACGAGCATGTTGAGAAGCATATCCACGAATCGCCCTGGCCCATGACCGTTCCGTTGGTGATTCTCGCCGGATTCTCCATCATTGGCGGCTGGATTGGCTGGCCGGAGGCTTTCGGCGGAGAGAACCGCTTCGAGAAATTTCTTGACCCCATCCTGAAGGGCGTAATGCCTGAGACGGGAGAAGTGAGTATCGTGCATCACGCTCTCTTCAAAGAACTTTTGTTGATGGGGGCGTCGCTCACGATTGCAGCCGTCGGAATTATCTTTGCCTACCAGTTCTATTGCGCTAAGCGCATCGCGCCGGAATTGGTTGCGAAAAAAATGGCATGGTTCTACCGATTGCTGTTCCATAAGTACTATGTGGATGAAATTTACGATGCGTTGTTCGTGAATCGCACGAAGGACTTGAGTACCGC
>Ga0307479_10006168_pt1 | contig 10996 bp, 12 predicted proteins | sample atmos_gasesECM4C_FD_203743 | JGI IMG/M metagenome (GOLD analysis project Ga0307479, IMG submission 203743) | Hardwood forest soil microbial communities from Morgan-Monroe State Forest, Indiana, United States - atmos_gasesECM4C_515 | ecosystem: Environmental > Terrestrial > Soil > Temperate...
ACCCGAACGTATATGGCAGCGAGACCTGTGGTCCGTCTAAAACCACCTTCAGCGGGATACCCTCCAACATGCAGATTGTTTACGGCGGAACTTATACCATCCGGCTTGGCGGGATGCCAAACGCCGCAGTTATTTACGCGCCCGGCGCTAGCTACTACACCCCAGGCGCACCCGTTGGGCTCTACGGAAGCATCATCACCGACAATTTCAACGATGCCTCCGGATCCCCCTGGCACTATGACACTGCGGAACAGAACTCCGTACTGAAGTTGGGGAATTTCATCCCCGTCGGAGGGTTCAGTTGGAGCAAGTTTTGACGCCAATCGAATTGAAGGAGGCCCGCATCAGCCTGGGTTTCACACAGGAGAAACTCGCGACTGAACTAGGTGTGCATCGATTTACTCTTTTGCGTTGGGAGAGTGGCGAGCATAAGGTACCCCGCATGCTCGATCTAGCGCTAAAGCAACTGAAGCGCGAACAGCGCCGACTTAAAGCCCGGCGGCGGCAGGCCGTTCTCCGGAAGCAGGTTAAACTTCAAACATTCAGATTGTCTACTGAGGCCAAGATCTCATCCGGCTCGGTGGAATGCCAAACGCCGCAGTCATCTATGAACCGGCGGGCCATTACTATACGCCCGGGGCACCCATTAGGCTCTACGGAAGCGTCATCACCAGCACGTTCGACGACGCCTCCGGCTCCCCATGGCACTACGATATTTCAGAACAGAACTCCGTAATGCAGATGGGGCAGTTCAGGCCCGTCGGAGGGTTCAGTTGGAGCAAATTTTGAAACGCCGTAGAGCCGGTGCTGATCCAGGCTGGTTCCGATGATCGAGCGGCGAGCAACTCGTTTTTACCTCGGTGCAGTAGCCGAGGTCATTGATTTGGATTCGCGACGGGACCTTGTAGGTGTTTCTCGTGATCTCAGCCTATCCGGGACTTTCGTGAAGACATCGGAACCGTTCGCCAGCGGTACAGAGGTCCGGGTCAGACTTACTGCGTCAGGAGCGAATTTTGCTGCAACGGGCAGGGTCACAGACAACGTTACCCCAGAAGGTATGGGTATTGAGTTTGTTGAGGTGTTGCCGAAAGACCACGCAATTCTCGAAACGTGGCTGAGCATCAGAAAGAATGCGTTTTCACCAGCAGTGTGCTGTGACCGCCTGATCCGTAGCGTTCCGGTTTTCGTTTCCGGCGAGTCATCCACCGGGGCCTTTGTCGAGGAGACGGAGACTCGCTTCATCACGTCTGAAAGTGCATTGCTGCATCTGAGGGCTACCGTATCACCTGGTCAAGTAGTCCGGCTCAAAAATGGTCTTACTGTTGTGGAAGAAAAATGCCGCCTTGTGTTCGTTGATGCGAAGCCATTAGAAAAACGTAAATTGCTCGAAGTTGAGTTCCTCGAATCAGCGCGGAAGTTCTGGGGAGTGAAAAAGGGTGCGCGATCGTTTCCCTTTTAGCAGGCTCAGCCAAATAGTGTCGGTGCCGTGGACACTTGGCTGCGGTTTTGACAATCTGAAACTGCCTCGCAATTCCGACCCTACGCTGCATACTGATAGTCGAGCACTTAGATACTCTAAAAGGGCTATCAACGTGCGGTTAAATAAGCACTTGGTTCCTTCACAGGAGGACCGGTCCTTTCTAGCCTAGAAATCGAATCGATAAGGAGTTCAACGCGCTAATGCTGGCGGGGCTTTCACGCTGCGGATTGCTGGCGGCAAGTACGGCAATTTGTTTGACCGTTACATTGCCATCGCGCCGGCGTTGATCTATCCAAAGGGAGTTGCAAGACCGAACAATGGCGGCTGGGCAACGGTCTCTCTCCCTCGCATTGTGGGGCTCACGGTCCTCGATCACATAGGCATCCATCGGTTCGATGGGCTGAATGCCGTTAGCTACGCTGCGCCGCCAGACGATAGCTTCTTTACACGCGCCTATTCCTACCGACTGGCAATGAACTTCTCTCCGGGGCTGGATTATCTATCAGCGCTCAGGCGCGTGAAGAAGCCCGTGACCGTGATCGACGGTGCCGAGGACGAAGAATTTTACGCCGACAAATACGCCGCACTGCTCAAGCCCGTGAAGCCGGACATCGATGTAGAGATCGTTCCGGGCGTCGCGCGAAGATGGCGGGCTTCCGCGGGGGCCGGTACATCTCCGTGGAGGCGAGCGCACGCGGCGAGTGGGAGCCGGGCGGATCGAAGATGCCGGGCGCGGACGCCTATGCCACATCGAAGCAATGCACCCTTGCCACGGCGCTGGAGTTTGCTCGCGAGACTCCGCGGTTGCGATTCAACGCGGTCGAACCGGGATTCAGTCCGGCCACCGGCCTCGGGCGCGATGCCAACGTCTTCCTGCGCTTCCTGGGGAAATACGGTGCGCGACCCGAAGTTCCAAGACCGCGTCGTCGCTGAAACGCGTACCTTGCTGTCGACGATTCCAGGTCAGTACGGAGTTGACAAACAATTGGCAGTAGTTGCTGGGCCATTGTCGCGCTTCGGGGCGGAGAGGAAGACGCCATGAACCCATTTGGATAGCGTCGAGGGTCTGGCAAAGTGGCCTCAGATCTCGATTCGAAACATTCGGCTCACAACCAAAAAATCCAATGAAATTAGCTGAATGCAGCACTGTTTCTCACTGGGCGTACCTTCCGTCAACCTACCGCCGATTCCTTCCGTGCCGAGTTGACCTTAATATATATAAGGATATAAAGGACCGACCTCCTGGTGTTCCGCCAAGAGGTCTTCCGTTCCATAAGCACCTGATTATAAAAGGGTTTGTCAGGTCAGGGGTTCGAACCACCGTTTCCCTAGCCCCGGAAGCAGTTTTTCCGAATGGTTAAGCCTCTGTCGCAACGTGGCTTACAGAACTTGGGGAATCAGATCTCCCTCGATGTGTCACAACTTTCGCAACGGAAACCGGTTCCAGTGGGTGGCACGACACCAGCGTGAAGTTGCTGAATTTGAGGGGATAAGAATGGTCGGGGCGAGAGGATTTGAACCTCCGACCCCCTGGTCCCGAACCAGGTGCGCTACCAGGCTGCGCTACGCCCCGACTGACGACATTCTGTTCTTTCCCTTTGAGTCTAACATCTTACGCGGCGCTTACAATCTGGACTTCTTCGCGAAAATTCGGTGCAATCGGTGCAATTGAAGGCGGCAACTCGAACCCGATGCCGATTCGCTCCGCCACTCGCTTGCGAGAAGCTCGTTCGCGCCGAGTGGTTGTGGACCAACTTGTGGACCAATTGAGGCAGGATTTTGGGGGTGACGGCTCTCGTAAGTGCGACACCCACAAGGCCTTAGATTTTTCGACACTCCGATTCGGGACCACGGGGTCGGAGGTTCAAATCCTCTCGCCCCACGTTCGACGGCGTCTTCCCTAAGTTCCACATCCACGATGCATTAGTTTTCCAACACTCCGATTCGCGATCAGGACAGCGGGGTTCAAAGACGGGCGGCTCCGAACAATTTGTTTGCACTCAACGACTTATGGAGAACGTGACCCCCTGGCGTTGCACCAGGAGGTCGGTCCCTTATATATACATATATATACGGTCGGTCCTCTATATATAAGTTCAACTTGAAGGTATCTACGCTGAGGCCGAGCACAGCCAATGGAAACGCGACTTGCGGGTCACGAGGGTGGAGACTGCTGACGCTGTGCTTTATTTTGAATCACGTGCTCCTTGAGGCGTTGAACGAGTTCGCTTTCCTTCCCGTTCATAAGCTCTTGTTTCAATTCGTTCAGCGCGAAGTGCACCACATCATGGTGATGCAGCTCTTCTGGCCTCAGCCGTTCGCTGAGGCGCAACCAGAGTTGGTGGACCAGATTCACTTCGTTCCTGGTCAGGTTGGGTGAATGCGGACCAAGCAAGAAAAACTCATGGTCTCCGTAGGGGGTGTAGATTTCTAGATTAAACTGCGGTCGGGTGTCCTGCAAACCTTCCCAGGCGAGGCCAAACTGGCGCGCCTGCTCAGCTAAGCCCATTTTGGCCGAGCGCCCTAGGACAATCGTTGACGACTGCAGGTTAGCCGCGGCGCGCAGGATACCATCCTCCAATTCATTAGCGGCAACCACAGCCAGCCGGATCGGCTTGCCACGCTGCTCGGCCATACAAAGAGCTTTTGTGAATAAAAACTGTTCGATACTGCCAAATAGCTGATCTGCTTCGAGTTCAATTTCGCCAGAGCCGGTCCGGCGCATGACTTGCACGTGCAACACAATGATGTCGCGCCGCTCCGTCTTGACGCGATCCAGAACGGCTCCGAGATGATAAAGCGCATGGTAATTGCTGACTGGAACGAGGACACTACCGGGTCGGGCGCCAACCGTCGCGGCCGTCAGATCGGTGCGTGATGCGACATTGAACTGATCAAGGTCAGCTCCCACATTGCCACGTTTTCTGGTGATTCTTTCAGCCACTGTGAATGTCGCAAAAAAAGCGGCTGTAAACACAACGCCGGAAATCGTCGCGATTTCTTTCGTAAAGAGATTGATCGTGCAAAGAGCCAGCAGAGTTAGCGTAATCAGTGTCAAACCTACCGGAATCTCCACACCTCCCAATCTGAGGTTAAAAGGCACGCGAAATCCCCGCGGTCCAGGTTCCTTATAGCGCAGCGCCAGCACCGCGGCGCCGTTCATGGCAAAGCTCCACATGACGCCGAACGCATAGGCTTCGCCGAGGAGAAAGATATTTCCGCGGCTCAGGACAATCGTGGCGATCTGCAGCCCGGTAACTAAGTTGACTATGCGATACGAGGTCCCAAAACGCCGATGGGGCTGGCGGAACCAATCAGGTAGAATCCCGTCTTCGGCAACGCGGTTGAGCACACCATTCGAACCTACAATGGCGGTATTCACGGCCCCTGAGAGCATCAGTACCCCAACAAGCACAACAAAAGCTTGAAAGACGAGGCGGAGGCTATAAGGCCCAACGAAATTCATGGCCAGTCCGCTGATCAGATTTCCGAAATATTGGCTCCGGGTTGCGTCGGGGATGATCATTACGGCGAAGAAGGACACACCTGCGGTGAAAACCAAACTATAGGCGAGGATGATCAAGCTCACCTTTTTCAGGTTCCGCATTTTGGGATGCTCGAGGTCGCGATAGATCTGAGCCAGCGTCTCTTCGCCGCTCATTGCCAAGACTGAATGGCCTAGCGCGATGAAAATGCCGATCACTCCGATGGTGTAGGGCCAGTTCGTGTACCGTAACCAGCCGAGCGCCGTCTTGGAGAAGGTCAAATGGGACGGTTCCGGCCAGGGAGGAAGATGAACGCCTCGCATCCAAAGCGTATATCCGCACCACACGAGCATCACCACGACCATGGCCGTCGTGACGTACATGATCCGCAGCGCCTTCCCGCTCGATTCATGAATTCCTTTAATATTCTCCCACCAAAAATACAGAGTGACGGCGATGGCAAATAAGGCGGCGCTGAAATTTTCGGGAATCGTAATATTCAGACGGCCAAACCGGAGCAACTCATTCACAAATCCGATCAAGTAATGGCCTGCCGATACGCCGCTGATGGGTCCGGTAAGAATGAAGTCGAACATCAGGGCAGAGACGGAAAGCTTTGCCATCCTGCCGCCCATCGCCTCCTTCACAACGCGATAAACGCCGCCGCGGACAAACATGCTGCAACTTTCCATATACAGCGCGCACACCGCGTACGCTAAAAGCATTACAGCCAGAATGAACCACGGCGCTGTTTTGCCAAAAGCCTCCTCAGCGATTGCACCTGCGTAAAAAGCTGATGAGCCCATGTCATTGAGCACTATCGCAGCCGCACGCCAGAAGGAGATAAAGCTCAGCATAGCCGTAGTGGCCACGACTACCTTGGGGATAGGATGGGCCGAGCCCTGCGTTTTCGTTAAGGAAGGGTCCGCCGGCATATTGTTATGCAGACTGAAAAACAGATATGTTCGTCATCTCATTTCACGCGCCCGTTTCGATTCCACCAAACCGCAGCAGCGAGTTCCCGCGCTTCATCGCAACTTCCAAAGGGGACTTCGAGCAAGACGCAAAAGTCCCTGCGCTGCCCAGAGCCGTCGAAACGTCTATGAAGAACTTTCCAGTTCCTTACAAGATAATGGACAGCAGCGAGGCTGCCCCACTCGGAAAGCCCCGCGCAAACGACCTGGCACTGACCTGCGTCTTGCTGGCCAGCTAGTCGTAGAACAATGGCCTTGTCGTAGGTAACGCCGTCACGTTTTTCGATAGAGTGGACATTCCCACCTACACGGAACCCACGCTCTCCACTGTCATTGAAAGTGGATTGGCACAAGGCTCCCCCGGATTCGGCCTCAAGTTCAAAGGTTTTGAAATTGGAATCGGAACTGCCATAACAGATCAAGGCGCCACCCTTTTTATTTGCTTCCTCCATATCGGTCACAACGCGAAGACCCTTGCCGGTATGTCGCAGGAATAAGGCCGTCAGCGTGGCGGTTGCCTGAGGTGAGAAAGTGCCCTGAACGACTTCGCCGGTAAAACCCTCGGGATGCTTGTGATCGGAGTCCGTCCAACGAAAGCGGTTGCGCAGCATAACGTTTTCGTAGCTGTCAATCACAAGATCGATTTCCCCCGAGGAGATGCTCTCCCCCCAAAAACGGCGGAAAAGGAACTTGTTCCACGAGTCCGTAAATACTCTTGCAGCTTGACTGGCTTGCTCCGCTAGAACCGAGACGGGCGCACCTACATGCGTGGCTATGAACCGCCATACGGAGCTAAGTTGCCACCCGGGATGAACGGTATGGCCACGAATGTGGATGTAATGCGAATCGCCCATGGCTACTTTGGCCTCTGCCTCCGCCGAGTTTGAGGCATCTATCTATAGCTGTAGACGCCTGAAGTAATGGGACACACTACGCCACCACAGCGTCACGGCACTTAGTTCAGCTCGTCGTAGAGCCTTATTTATTTCTTGAGTTGGACACGTCTCCGTGTCCGAGGTGATTCCGGAGGAGCGAAAAGACCAAAGCCCCTCCTTTCATCGCCGAAAAGAGGGTTAAAGCCTACGGCATTGTAGGCTCTATGGGCGCAGTCTGCAGATTTTCAGGCCTGGAGTCAACGAAAATTTAGAAGCGTTCGGCTACTGGCGCGGTTCGATTGCTTTCGTCCTTGATGCGGTGTGTTTCAGCTCATCGTTCAAGACGATAGATTCCGCGATCTCTTTCATGGACTTCCGCCTGTCCTGGCTCTCTCTCCTGATTGTGCGGTAGGCCTCTTCTTCAGTTAGCATCAGATCGCGTTGTAGAATTCCTTTGGCGCGATCGAGCAGTTTCCGCGTTTCTAGCTGGTCTGACAGAGTCGATCTTTCGCCCTCCAGCAGAAGTTTCTGACGCTGATTCTCTCTCAACTCTGCGATCGTTTTCTCTAGTTCAGAAGTGCGCTCAGCTACTCGCAGCTCAAGCTGATCACGAGCCTCTCGAAGCGCCGCTTCGGCTTGCTTCTTGGAAGAGCTCACCCAACTCGCCACTAACGCGCAACCAATGAAGGCTGCAAAGTAAGCGCTATCCGTGGTATTTACTGCGAAAGAATGCAGCGGCGGAACAAAGAAGTAATCAACAGCGACCGTGGAAAGGACAACAGCAAACAGCCCCGGACCTATTCCACCATACCAGGCGCTGGCCATCACACCAGCAAAGAATAGAAACAGAAAAGGGTAAGGGAAAAATCGCTGCAGGAGCAAACTCGAAAGAAACGCCGCAGCCACAAATGACAGCGCTATGGCATAGCGTCGAATCAACTAGTGTCTCCAAGCCGCCACTATTATCAGCTACGGTGCTGCGCGAGCCAAGCTCCGCTTGATCCGTCACGCAGAATCGGCCCATTGCCCGCGGGAAAGTGCGCCGTTCCAAAACAAGATCTCCCGTCCGCTATTCCAGATAAGTCCCGATACCGGATTTTCCGAAACTCGCGCACGACCAAAGGTGTAATCGCTTGATTTTGCTGCTTCCGTGCCACTGATTTTCCGGATTTACAGCTTTTGAGGCGTATCCATCTGGTTTTGGTCCTGAGCTGTGTGCACGAACGACTCAAAGACAAGTGAGCGAAAAACCCCAGGCAAAATGCGCTGCGGGAAGCCGCCCATTAAAGGTACTTCTCAAGTGAGTTTTGGCGGGTGGAAAATTGAAGTTTTTCGGTCACACCAAGACCGTTGAACTGGGAGCGTGGACCGGGCATGGGCGTGCGCTCTGACTCGATCGAATGTCGCGAAGCCATGAGGAGGGTCCATCCGCCCTTCCGCTTTCATCGAGGCTCGGAGCGTCCTTTCCGTTTTTGCCCGGAGCGCCGTCTTTTCCGTGGACGCTGACGTCGTCTTTGCCATCCTTACCGGGAATCGGAAGGGCATGACGCCGAGACTCAGCAAACAAATTGGGTTCGGTGGGGTCTGATTTTATTTAGGCTATCCCTACCGACGCCTTGCCGTCTTTCCCGCGGGATCCTTTCGACGTTGGGTTGTGCGCGAAAATTTCCATGCGTCCAATCGAAACGTTGAGTTGGTATTTCCACGCGCCAGCGCGTAGATTCGCGCTTCGGTTAGGTCAACGAGAGGAGCGCGTAACTCGAAGACGATGAAAAAATACAAACTCGAATACATCTGGCTTGATGGGAAGACTCCCATTCCTGAACTGCGCGGCAAGACTACGATCAGGGGATTTGATCATCCGCCCACCCTTGCCGACCTGCCCACCTGGGGCTTTGATGGAAGTTCCACAATGCAGGCCGAGGGAAAAAGCTCGGACTGCCTGCTCAAGCCCGTGGCGCTGTATCCCGATGCAAGCCGCAAGGATGGTTACATCGTTCTCAGCGAGGTCATGCACCCTGACGGCACCCCGCATCCGTCCAACATGCGCGCCAAGACCGAAAACGACCCCGACTTCTGGCTTGGTTTCGAGCAAGAGTATTTCCTCTACAAGGACGGAAGGCCTCTAGGCTTTCCTGCCGAAGGATACCCGGGTCCGCAAGGCCCGTACTACTGCGGTGTGGGCTACAAATATATGGGCAGTGTCGCCCGTCAAATCGTCGACGAACACCTCGATCAGTGCCTGGCTGCAGGTATCAATCATGAAGGGATCAACGCGGAAGTCGCCAAGGGTCAATGGGAATTCCAGATCTTCGGCAAAGGCTCGGCCAAAGCTGCTGACGACACTTGGACCGCTCGTTATTTGATGATGCGCCTCTGTGAGAAATACGAGGTGGATTTTGTGTTGTATTGCAAGCCCATTAAGGGCGATTGGAATGGGTCAGGTATGCACACCAACTTCTCGACGAAATACATGCGCGAAGTGGGCGGCAAGGAATACTTCGAAGCTCTTATGAAGGCATTCGAGAAAACAATTCCCGATCACATCGCCGTCTACGGTCCCGACAACCATTTGCGCTTGACGGGTCTGCACGAGACGCAAGCGATTGACAAGTTCAGTTATGGTCTTTCTGATCGCGGCGCTTCGGTCCGGCTGCCTGTCAACTTCATCAAGAACGGGTACAAGGGCTATCTGGAAGATCGGCGTCCGAATGCAGAGGGCGATCCCTACCAGATCGTTTCGCGCCTTCTGAAGACGATCAATGGCGTCCCAAAACCTACCATCAGCCAAGCGGCTGCGGATTAGCGTCCGATATGTAGAGCATAGCTTTTACGATATGGCACAACACCCGATACGGCCGGTAGTTCGCATCGAGCGTCGATTATGAGGTGCAGAGTAGCTCAAAAAGGGTGACGAGCAAAAAGGTGGGCGACGAATGCGGCGCATGACTTCCTTGACTCCCGAAGAGCTACTTAGGCTGCTTCGGGCTGCCCATGCACGTACACGCGATTGGTGCATGATCTTAGTAGCCTACCGACATGGACTGCGCACATTGGAAGTGTGCGCACTGAAGCTCTCTGACGTTGAAAATGGTTATATTGCTGTACAAAGGGTGAAGGGATCCATGGGAACGCTGCAGCCATTATCTCGAAACCCTTATGAGCCCTTGCTCGACGAAGTTGTCGCACTTCAAGCATGGTTAGCAGTGCGTCCAAATGACGGTTCGGCTTTTCTATTCACCAGCCAAAAAGGAGGCGGGCTTCACAGAACTCAGTTTTTTCGGATGTTCCAAACCGTTGCTAAGAGGGCTGGTTTGCCAACTCACAAACGGCATCCACGGATTCTCAAGTATTCGTTAGCTGCACACCTTCTGGGCCACAAGGCAGATATTACCCTCATTAGCCGAATACTGGGACACCGTTCAATAAATAGCACGTTGAAGTATGTAAAGGCTACCGCTCGACAGAACGTAGCTGCGAACATAAACTTGCTGCCCCTGTTACTCACCAATCTAATACCGTGCGATCCGTGACCACGTTAGTTGAGTTGCCTTCAAACTCTATCGCATAGAAGTTCACTCCTATTGCGCTCATCGCGACTGAGAATCAATGTATGTCTTTGGCTTCAGAAGCCACAGTATTCCGCTAACTAATCGTGTTAGGCGGGACAGTATCAGTTCCCAATCGAAAATCCCGATGGGTTTGATCGAAACGTTCCGTTTTGCCGTGGACGGCACTGCGGCTATTCTTGCGCCGCTCGCGGCTGCGACGCTCCGGGCAGCAGGAAATCCACGACGAGAGAGGCAATCTTAGATGGCCGAAAAAAGCACCACTGAGATGAAAGCCACCTTGGGCCTCACAGGGCTGACGATGAATGCCATGGCGCTCATCGCACCGGGGGCCTTCTTATGGCTAACGTATTCGATCCAGGCGACCACGGGGGTAACGTCCCCGGCGATGTGGATCGGAATTTTGTTCGCTCTGATCCTTTGTTTGGCAACCGCAGTTTGTTATGCGGAACTGGCGAAGCTCTACCCAGGGACCGGGAGTTCGTATTATTTCGCGGAGCAGTCCTTTCTGAATCACGACGAGCACTGGAGGTATGCGCGGTTATCGAAGTTCATTGTCGGATGGGCGTCGCACCTTTACTACTGGATCTACCCGGGGGTGATGGTGGCTGTA
>Ga0307479_10006169_pt1 | contig 10995 bp, 10 predicted proteins | sample atmos_gasesECM4C_FD_203743 | JGI IMG/M metagenome (GOLD analysis project Ga0307479, IMG submission 203743) | Hardwood forest soil microbial communities from Morgan-Monroe State Forest, Indiana, United States - atmos_gasesECM4C_515 | ecosystem: Environmental > Terrestrial > Soil > Temperate...
CCCGATGAGAAGGTGCCCGCAAACAAACCAGGGTGAGGCTCGAAAAACTAGGTCCGGTCGGGACCTGGATCGTTGAGGCGCCGGACTTCCGTCAGGTAGATTCGCGTTCCAACCATTGTTTTTTGTGCTTCGGCGGGCGTTTCCGCTTGTCCGCGATGACGCGCGTGACGGCAGGCGCAATCCCGGATTGGCGTGCGGCGCGCCGCGCCTCTTTTCCACGATCCAACACTTTCTTATTCTTCCTCATTTCAGCTTTTCTTCGCGGTTACTTCCTGCACCGCGCGCCATGCCTGGTCGATGGCCTCATTCGTGTAAGCAAATGCTCCGGCGTCGGAATTTGCAATGTGAATCCGGCCAAAAGGCTTTCTGCCGATTTCGCAAGGTGACTGCCCCGCCGGCCATTCGGGATCATAGAGAGAATTGTATTCATAAGCGTAGCCGTGCGGCCAGCGGTTGACAGTGATGGCTTGAATGTCTTGAGCTGGGTCAAAACGCCCGCCAGAAAGGATGCGCCCGAGCTGGTCGCGGATGTTGCGTTCAAAGGTCTCGAACTTCGTCGTCAAGAGCCGCGCGCGTCCGGCACGCTGCTGATCCCGTGCGGGCAGCCCGGGCGAACATGGCACGTGTTGCAGATGGATTACACAGGGATCTTCCGGTTTGCCAGGGTAGTTATAGCCGCCCATGGTCACAGGAAAATCGAGCGTAACACTATCGAAAAAACTGCCTGGGCATTCGGCGGAACTGATGTTCTGTTTTTCGAACGCAGTCCAGTTGCGGAGCTGTACATTCGTGTAGACGAGGGGAATCTTTACCCCGTACGCGAGGGCCTCTTTTTGCTTGCCGCTCATTTCGGGACATAGATACGGGATGACCATATTCCAACACGCAAGCACGCAGACAGCTCCCCGTACGGAATGTGACTGGCCGCCACGGACATAAGCCACTTCGACCTCGCCGCTTGAGACGCCATCCCCAGAACTGCTGACGTTTCGAGCACGAATTGCCGTTGAGTTCAGGCGAATACGCACCGACGATCCGGCATCATCCAGCTTGGCGTAGTTCATTTTGGCGAGGACGATGTCTTCCATTGTATTCCCCGACGCGGATCCAGGGATCAGAGCGCGGACGAGGAGTCGCGCAATGGAAGCGTTGCCGTCGGGAAAATGATGAATATATGGCTCTTTGGTGTTTTGCCGCGTGACCTCCAGACCCATCCCCGGCCCATAGGGCCCGGAAAGATCCATGCCCTGAAATCCAGGGTGAAACCCCAGCTTGGCAAGATCGCCGGCCGGAACGGCATCGATCCCCACTCCGTACAGGCCGTACGTGTCCTTCTGAAAAAACGGAATGACGTCCGGATGAACCTTGGCATTTTTCAGCAAGAAGTCTTTGTAGCTCGTGCGCGCAAGATAAACTTTCTTCCGCTCGCGGTCCATGTCCGCCAGGTAGTCCACCTTCTCGGAAAAAATACGCGCAATATCTTTTTGGGCAGCCGGCGAAAGTGGCGTCTTGGCAAGAAACTCGGGCCACGAAGGCTTCCCAACATCGGGAACTAACCGGTCGGCGCCAAACGTTTCCTTATCGAAGAACACTCCACGGGTAAGTCCGCGCGCATCGAAGAATTTCAGGTCGTAATATTTGTAGAAGCGCTGTGTCTCGATGCCGAGTTCACGAAGAAGACCTTTTGCTTCGGCGCTGTAGAGATTCGGGGCCTGGATGCTCTGTGTGCCACCGTAGCCCATGAGAAAGCGGCCATCAGCTTGAAATTCATTGCGCTTAGCATGCCCGCCGAAATCGTCGTGATTCTCCAGGATCAGGACGCGTGACTTGGGCCCCGCTTGTTTGCGGAAGAAATAGGCCGCAGCAAGGCCGCTGATTCCGCCGCCCACGACAATCAAGTCATAAGATTCGGTGTCGCGCGTCGCATTGTCCCAACTCTGGCCATCGCGCATAGCGTGCGCTACCTCCCAAGACCCGTCGTGGCTGCCGCGCATTCCGGTTTTCGATGGCGGGTAGTAACCCGGCTCCTTCTCCGGAGCGAAAGGCGAATCTGGCAGCCCGAATGCCTCCATCCAAATACTCCCCGGCAGAGCCAGCGAACCTCCAACGGCCAAACTAAATCCATTGAGGAAATCCCGCCGCGTGATGGGACGTTGCATTCCCAGCTCGCGATCGCGCTTTGAATCATTCATTTCTCTCTCCTGGATATTTTCCCGGACCAAAGCAAACGGAAGCTCGGCGGCGAGCACTGGATGGTTGCGCTCAGAAGAGTAACGCAAGGCGCAGTGGGGGGAAAGCATGGATGCCTCGACCCTACTCTCGACAGATTCGCGGACAGGGGAGGGCTTCAGGCTTGCTCCTGCGGCGATGCTCAGAAGCTGAACGTCATCTGCAGGTCGAGGCGGCGATTGCCAGGCAATCCGGAGAACGGGCCGCCCGCAATGGCATTCGACTGACCAAATAAAGGAGAGCTCAAATTGCCGATCGGCGTAGCCAGATTCACGTTGTTGAAGATGTTCCGCGCCGAAACGCTGAACGTCAGGTTATAGCGATGGTTCGTGCCGGCGTCCAGACCGCCCATGCCGCGCCAACCCCCGCCAGGCCCACCGCCTCGCCGGTCCCCGCCAGGGCCACGGCCAAAGGCTCCGCCAGCGCCGGGGCCCCCAACATCAGAGCTTGGTTTCTCTGCCTTCTTGCCAAAGCCGAAACTCTTGCTAACGCGCAGGTTCAGCGAGAACCGACCTGCACTCGTCAGAGAATTCACGGACACAAGAGTCTCGCCCGGCTGCGGAACCAAGTCAAAAGATCCGAATCGATTGGTTATCACGTTCGTTGGAATGGATTTGCTCGAGGTAAACGCCGGGCGATCGTTAAATATGGAATCACCGTTAACGTCTTGTCCGGTTGTCAGCGTGAATGGGATTCCCGAGCTCACAACCAGAAACGGGCTGAGACGGAATGCATACGGCAAGCCGATCGTACCGCCGACGAAAACTCGATGCCTTATATCGAAAGATGCGCGTCCGTAATCGAGACTGATATCGTTGAAGGCCGAAGGAAAACTCCCGGCCCCTGAAGTATCGCTATTGGCGTAGTTGAGCGTGTAGTACCCAAAGAGAGAAAGTTTTGAGCCCATGCGCACGCTGGTATTTACGATGAGTTGATTCTGCTTGAAGACGCCTTCCGATTGGTACTGGTAGATGTTGTCGGGGTTGCCGAGAGCATGAGGATTGGCCGCGGGATCGCAGGGAAAGGCCGTGCAGATCGGCGGGTTGATGTTCTCCGTAAAAAACTGATGAACACCGCGTGAAGTCAGGTAGGTAACCGCTAAATTAGCGTACTTTGTCAGCTGCCGCTCGAGGCTGAGACCCGTCTGCATTATGTAGGGCGTACGGAGATTCGGATTCGGCCGATAGATGGTCGGGGCAATCGCGGCCGGCTGTTGCGTATTGAGCAAAACACTTAGCGGAGGCGCATTGCCGCTTGGATCGAGGAAAAACTTTGGATTGGCAAAAGTGAATTGCTGCTGGATCGTGCCATTCAGGCGCTCTTGTTGCAAGACGAGATCATACGTGAACCGGTCGTAGAACATGCCGTATCCCGCGCGAAGCACAGTCTTCGGTGAACCATTCTTTCCTCCGCCGCCGATCCCCCAGGCAAGCCCAAACCGCGGTGCAAAATCAGCATGATCTCCGATGTTATCCTGACTCTCAAAGCGAAGCCCATAACTCAATGTTATGTTAGGCTTAATGCGCCAATCGTCCTGAACGTATAAGCCTGCGTCGATATAATTCACCTCCGCGCGCGCGGTCCCGGTGGTGATGGAGTACTGGCTGGCGCCACCACCTTCGGCGATGATCGCCGGAAGCGTCAATCCCTGTGCCAGACTCCGAAGCGTTAATTGGTAAGCCTGAATCCCGGTAATTTTAGGGCAGGCAGACGGGGTGATATTCGGTGGGCACGTGGGATTTTGCCGCAAACCAAAAATGAAGGTCCCATTGAAATTTGACAGCGCCGCATTGACATCTTTGTTGTCGCGCAAGCGGACTCCAAATTTCAGAAAGTGCTTGCCGAGCGCCATGGACGTGTAATTCTGGAATTCGTAGCGATCCAGAGTGTCGGAACTGACCCCTTTGCTATTTCCGCCGCTCGCGAAGGCTCCCTGAACAGAGATTGTCGGAGCGGTCAATTGCGGCGTCTGATCGCTGGTTTCGCGAATGAATCGGAAACGCGTTTCGTTAATGGTTTTCGCACTGACGATCTGCGTATCACTGACTTGAATGTTGTGCTCTGTATTGAGCTGGTTGAACCCCAGCGAAGCTAGATTAAATTGCCCGATACCATTGTTGATCTCATTCTCGCGTTCGTATTGATAGCGGACGGTCAGCGTATTGTTCTTAGTAATTTGATAATCGAGCCGCGGACTCAGGTTTGTGCGCGTGCGTGGATTGGGTACCGAGTCGCTGAAGTCGATCACGTTGAAATTAGGGTCGATGATCTTGGCGCTGACGATGGAAAGTTCGTGAATGTCGCGATGCTCGATATTGAAAAAAATGGAGGCCTTCTTGCTTAGCGGCGCCCCCACGTTTCCACTAATCTGTCTTGAATCATACCCGGGAAGCGGCGCTCCATTGGTGGAAACCTCGAATGGATTGCGCGAATTGAACGCTGAGGTGTTTCCACTCACGTAAAGTTCGCCATGCCACTGGTCCGTCCCCGGCTTGGTGAAGATTTCAATGCGGCCATAGCCGAGCTTGTCATATTCCGCCGAAAACGGATTCTGGTTGATGCGAATCTCACGAATCGAAGCTTTGGGCGGGAGTGTGCCGCCGGTAAAGCCATCAATATAAATTTGGCCGCCGTTGGGGCCAGCCGACGGACCAGCCAGCGCCTGCAAGTCTGACTGCAGTTCATCGGGGTCATCGGAGAGCGCTTCGAGGTCTTTCCCCTTTAACACCACCATGCCGGCATTATTCTCAGGATTGACGTCAACGTTCGTCGGCGAATCATTTACCTCGACCTTTTGTTTCTGTTCTTCGATCACGAGGGCCACGTTCATTCTTTGTACCTGGCCGGCGGCAATCTCCACGTTCTCTTTCGTGAACGCCGCGAAACCCGGCGCGACTATTTTCAGGGTGTACTTCCCCGGCGCCAATGCCTTAAATTCGTACCAGCCTTCTTTGTTCGTGGTTGTGTCGAGGGATTCGCCGGAAGGCATTGTAAGCAACACCGCCGCGTCCGTAACTACTGCCCCGGATGGGTCCGTGATCTGCCCGCTGAGTATGCCGAAGAGAGTTTGCGCGCACAAATGTGCAGGCACGGAAAAGATCCCAATGAAAGTGAACAAACCGAACAAGACTCTTCGAAAGAGGCCGAAATTCATCAATTCTCCCGGACAAATATTCACAATTTTCTGGATCACTGCGGGCCGCCGGCATCGCCGCTCGGCGCTCCGCTGAGGCTCCAGGGAGAGAGGATCGTTGATGAGCCGCCTTTTGGCGAGGCCTCAAGGATTGCTTCCACTCCGCTGAGAAGCGTGATGACTGCAATTTTCGCTTCTTGCGTTCCTTGCGTGGCAACGATCATTACCGCATCACCCTTCAGCAAATCCGAGAGTGAAGCCGATGGCATGCGGCTGATGGCTTGCTGAAAATCACTTCCCCCCGCAGGCCTGCCCCCGCCTGAGCCGCCGCTGGCTGGGACATCGCCAGGCCTTGAGGTCCCGGACACGGGCGCGGTCGCATTCGAAGCCGCGTCAGCAGGCGCGCCTCTAAGCCGCATTGCGATTCGCTGCGCCATCACGGGCGGCAACTTGCGGAGTTGCGAATCCGCCGTGATTTTCACTGCGATGATTTTCTTGCTCAACAGATCTTGCACGGAAATTGTGCTCGTGGCGGGATCAATCGCCGTGATGGGGCCGGCAATATTTCGAAACGAGCCCGACACGATTTCCTCAGCGGTCAATTCGCCGCCATCTGCGCTGCGCGTCCCGCGAGCGCGAAGCTGGTCACCAGCTTTGATCTCGGCAAGCCTCCCGGGCTTCGCGTCGTCAAATTTCACGGAGTCTGGAGCGTATCGGCGCAGAATGGTCTCCTTCGAGATGCGAATGACCACGTCCTTATTCGGGCCGAGAGCGTTCGTCGCGATCGTGATCGTTCCGGCGGCGCGATCCACGCTGTTCACGAGACCTCCGAGGCCATGCTTTTGCCATTCTTCCCGCTCATGTGTCCACTTTTCCACAATGTCCGCTTTCTTCATCGCGACGATGGATGCGGCAATCACGGACGTCCCGTCCTCCGATAGATTTCCACGAACCAGCAGCCGGTCGCTCACCTGAAGTTCCCGCAATTGAATCGGGGCAGCGTCTTTGAGGTCCTTCTGTCCCGGCGCCACGCGGACCAAGCGAGTGCCGTCGCGAATTACAATGTTCACACCTGCGCCGGCATCCGTCGTCAACGTAATCGTATTCCCCGAAATGGACTTAATAGTTCCCACGGGCCGCGCGGCGGAGTTTTGAGCTGAGGTTTGTTGCGCCGCTTGTGCAAGCACAGGAGCAGCGGCTCGCACGTCCACGAGAATGCCTATAAATGTGGCGAGCACGGAGGCACAGAGAGGGCCCACAAACGACTCTCTACCTTTCCCCATAAGGGACATTCTGAACTGTCTGTAACGTTTTCCAATGAAGTTCGGATACACGTCACCCCCTCGCAACCACACTCGCTCTTCTTCGTCAGTCATTAGACGCAAGGGAAGGGCGCAAATGTTTCAGCTCGCATTCCAACCGGTAGGCAACTATGAAACAGCTTTCAGAGGACTCCGCTTCCGGAAATTTGAAGTGCCAAGATAAGGCGCACCCCTATGGAAGAGTTTCCTTCTCGACGGGATGAGGGACAAAGCTGCGTGTGCGAGTCGGACGCTGCGTTTGTCCCTTGCCTGGTTAGATGTTAGAGCCTCTAGGTTGAATCACAACAGACACGGCTAGGCTGCCCCGTTTTAGCCGGAGCGCTCGGAGGATGACATGAGTCCGCTTCAGGCTGGCCAGACAGTCCTGCGTTATCGCATTCTCGATGAAATTGGGGCCGGCGGTACGGATGAGGTCTTCATGGCCGGAGACCCGAAACTGCGTCACGCGGTGGCGATCAAGCGCTTGCCGGTGGCAGCGTCTCGGGACAACACAGCACGGTAAGGGCGGTGAAAACCACTCGATGCCACGGCGGGGGTATAGCTTTCCTGAACGAAGACTCGTGCCGTGATTACCTTCCCGCTCGAGTCGCGAATCTTAAGCGCCGCACCGGTCTTTGGATCGATCAGCTCGACGCGGATCTGCCGGGCAGAACCAGACGTGGCGGTATTGGACGACACATAAGAAATGACATAGCGGACGCGGAGATTTTCCGTGATGTCGTCATAAATCGCGGGGATGCCAACGTCTGACTCGAGCACGTACGCGCCTCCGCCAGAGGCTTTTGCCAACATCTCCAGTTGCTTTTTCGGCGTTATTCCAGTCGATGAGCGCAAACGGTGCATTGGCCCCGTGTGTTGCGGATTCCCTCAATGACCTCGTGACCCTGGTCGAAGCCTACGACGGTGTCCAATCTATCGCCATATTTGAATACGGCAATCTTGTCTTCGCGGCCAAGGACATCCAGCAATTGTCGCCCGACTTGATAAACCTCTCGCCCAATGGCCTCATTCAATTCGTGGCACCGGCCGCCGAACTCCATCAACAATGCGACGGACACAGGCGCGTGCTCGACCTCCACCGTGACGTTTTTTTGCCGCACGCCGTCCTCATACACCGCGAAATTCTCGCGCCGAAGGTTCGGCAAGAAGTAGCCATTGGGATCTTCGACGTGAAGTTTGATGGTCACGGTGCGGCTTACCGGCGCAAATGCGACCTCAGAGCGTTGCAAGCCCTGTTCGCCTTTGTAGAGTGGAGTGGCGGGCCTACTGGGAACGGTGACTTGCGCGCCCGGCTCAGATTGCCGGGTGGAGGTTTTTGGGTCCTGCGGAGACGCACCCCGGCTCCAGGCGACCAGGACGAGGAAGAGCGTTGCCACCAACGAGTTCACAAGACTGCCCAGCGGGATTCTTTTCATGGCCACTTCCCTTCCGCGGGCGGATTAAGCGACTACTCAGCCGGAACGTAGACTCGGCTGGCTGCCACGAGCTCCACGTTTGGAACTTCGGTTCTCACTCTTACTCTTTGAAACCCGGGTTTCTTTTCGGGTTTGGCGAGAAATGTCAGCAGGTACTGGTGATTCAGCCGCCTCGTGATGTCGTCAAGATAGGGAGTAAAGGAGACCGGCGTTTCGTAGCCCAAGTGGAAGGCTTCACCGCCAGTTTCTTGGGCAATCCTGGAGAGGTAGTTCTGGCCCCAAAACAAGCTCCAGCCATTGTGGGCGAAATGGCCGACTCCTCTTGCGTAGATAGAGTAGATGATGACGCCCTCACGCTGTGCATCGTCGACAACGGAATCAACATAGGGGTTGGCCGGACCGGGTCCTCCGAATTGGTCGATTCCGTCGGAGATCACTAACATCTCGCGGCGAACGGGGCTCTTCGGCCATCTCTTGATCAAGTCCGAAATAGACAGGTAAATGCTGCTGAACGCGCCTATGTTTCCAAGAGGAAGACGCAGGGCCTTGGCTGCCGCGGCGTGATCGTTGGTCAGGTCCTGAGCTATATCCACCGTGCCATCGCGCATGTAACCGAGCCCGATTGCGGTGCTTTCTGGCTGCGCGAGTATGAACCTGCGGATATCTTCGTATTGAGAACCGATGCTGGTATTCGAGGCGTCATCGAGAACTATGAATAGCTGAAGACCAGCGTGCTCTCCTTGAAGCGGCAACCAATCGGTTACCTGGAGGTGCTCGCGACCTTGATATACGGCGACGTCATTACGGTTAATCGGAGGCACCTCTGAGCCGTGACGAGGTTCGGCCGTGACCACCAGATGCACCGGAACGGATGCCGCGGGCGCGGGTTCTCGAGCCTGAATCGCCCGTGGACCGAAAACCAATGCGGTAAGAGCAACGAGAACGACTAGCGTGAGGCGCGGGTTTTTCATCGAATCTCCTTTATAGCAATGTATGCGGAATGTGTGCGCTTGATTCCGGGGCTCGATGTCCACCGAAAGCCTCATTGATCTTGTGTCCGTGGGACTCAAAGGCGGCCCTCCAGGAACTCCACAAAAGGATCTGTCCACAACCGGTGATCCTCTGCCTGAACAATGGAGAAGGTCGTGACCTGAACCGGCTTCTTTGGAGAAAAAGCCGCCTTGGGTATGGTGAGTTCAAGAATTCCATCCTTGAGCACGGCGGTCGCTTTTTTCGGATCGACCTCCACGGGAAGACCTAGAGTGCGGAAGATCCGATTGGAACAGCGGTCGCCGTAAATGATTTTTCGAATCGGCTTGGGCGGTGCTGTTCGTAGCGTGCCGGTAATCCTGAGGCGGCGGGGCTCGACATTGATGTCAAGTTCCTCGGCGCGGAAACCGGGGACTTCCGCGCTGACCGCGAGCCCTTCGTCTGTTTCAGCAACAGCCAGGTGCGCCGTGTGAAACAATTCGTTTTCGGCGCGCAACCAGTCATCGAGATCGCTGCCGTGCGCGTGGCCGCGCTCTTGAAAGATCTGGAAGGCGCGCCTGGCGATGGATTCAGCGCAGGCGTCCGCGGCGTCTAAGACCTTACTCAAGCTGACAGATTGTGGTTCGATGGGTTTGATGGCGACTGCTAATCGCATAGCTGATGCCATTTCTCTCCTTTCGCTCGCCATACTCGGCAACGACGAGAAACCGCTGAGTGATCGAACGTGCCGAGCAACCGGATACGCCGAATGGTTCGATCCATGGGAACCATTCGGCGCACCTTCCAAGGACTTGTGATTGCCGGCCTTTTGAACGATGAGCAGGTCTGAAATTCGCCTGGCGCTCAAGATGCCGGTAGCTGCGTAACAAAGGGGAATTTCTTATCAATCCCTACGCGCTCGCCCCTTTGGTCTTTGCCAGGCTTTTGATTTCGATACGCTTCGGGAGAGCCGACTCGCTAAGAGGAGCGGTGACTTCCAGGACCCCGTTGTTATACTCAGCGGTCAATTTTTGAGCATCTACACCGTCGGGGAGCACGATGGTCCGTTCGAAACGTTCATAGGAAAATTCCTGCTGCAGGTGGTCCGCGCCCTTTTTCTCAGCCTCGCTTTTGTGCTCTCCGCTAACGGTGAGATTATTCCCGCGAAGATGCAGCTCAATCTCCTTGGGATCCACGCCAGGCACCGCGATACTCAGGTGGTATTCTCAGAGTCCATCTCATTGGCGAAGGCGCATGCGAAGGAATTGGGTTATGAGCCCATCTTGGACGCTGGCTTCGCCGCTGACCTCGAAGAAATCATTAACAGCCATCGTAAGCCCCTAAGCCCGCCCGTATGGGATTGATCCTAGATTCCAGCTTGCTCGTTGCAGGTGAACGTCGTGGACAGCACGTTTGGGACATACTCGAACGTGCGAAGGCTTTCCAAGGAGAGACTGAAAACGCCCTCTCCGCAATCACTGTCGTTGAACTGCCCCACGGAATATATCGAGCAAAGTCAGAGACTGATCGCCAGCGGCGGCATGCTTTCGTCGAGGAACTGAGTCGAGCAATCCCTGTCTACCCCGTGACGCTCGAAATCGCCCAACTTGCAGGAAAAATCGAAGGGAAGCAAGCCGCCAAGGGCATTGTGATTGCGCTGCCGGACCTCTTGATCGGCGTAACTGCACTACATCTCGGCTTTTCAGTTGCTACGTTAAATCCCCGTCACTTCCGATCGATTCCCGGACTTTCAGTGGTTCAACCCAAGTAGAGCCACGGCAACAAACCCGGTGATAAGGCGTTAAAAGCTTCTCGCGACAAGGCGAGTGATATACTCACGTCAGTATTAATTTTAATTCAAGGAATTAAGTGTCGTGTTGTAAGGAGTTCTTCGTGGAACCTTCTTTGTAAAGTAGGGCCCGCCGCG
>Ga0307479_10006170_pt1 | contig 10995 bp, 6 predicted proteins | sample atmos_gasesECM4C_FD_203743 | JGI IMG/M metagenome (GOLD analysis project Ga0307479, IMG submission 203743) | Hardwood forest soil microbial communities from Morgan-Monroe State Forest, Indiana, United States - atmos_gasesECM4C_515 | ecosystem: Environmental > Terrestrial > Soil > Temperate...
GCGGATTTTGGGCACAATTTGAGGTTTTCGGGCTTCATGGTAGAAAAATTCGCTGCAAAATTCGCTGAAGCAGGGAATTTGAAGCTACAGGACGTTTCACAATTTCCCACGTCGTCACTACGCGCAACGGCCTTGACATTGATCGTTTTTCCACAGCATCTTTCCGCAAGCTGTTTAGCCGTGACAGTGCCTGATCCCACTGCTCGGAGACAAAATCCAGGTTCTGCTTGATTCCTTCCACTGGCTGCGCGGAATAGGTAGTCTTGCGTGGAGATACAGTGGATCAAGTGCCGGACGCTTCCTCGTCAAACATCGGCACCTGGCCAGTGTCCTTGGCTTCCTTGCGGCGACGCATCCCGCCTCCGATTACGGAGAGCACCGTCAATGAAGAAAGAGCTGACCTGGGCACGAAGATGCGTTGGGTGTTGGAGCGCGTATCTGGAGGGATGATCAGATAGCCTTCGCCGGTGAGCAGGGTCAGGTCGTTGGGCATCAGGCCTTCGAGAACGTCGTTATCGACAAATTCGATGCGCACCCACAAGCCTTCGCTTCGCGGGCGAGTAGTGAACGTCTTGCGCCCGAGGGACTCGGTGTCGCCAAAGTCACGCACGAAGTACACGCCTTTCACTTCGCGCAAGTCGATGAAGATCACTTTGCCCGACTGCGTGAGCAGCTCCAGCTTGCCATCCGCCACAAAATTGGTGCCCGCAACATAGCCGGTCAGGCTGTCGCGATCCATCTTGCGGACGATAACTTTTTTATGGGTGGAGGGCATGTGAACGCCGATTCTCCCACGTTTACCACTCTTGGGTCGCCGCCCGGCGCAGCAGTAGCCAACTTGTTAATGGCTGTGATATTGTTCTAGGTTTGTCGTGACCTTTCAAGGCCCGCTTCTAGCTAAGTACCTGTATTGGAGACACTTACTGGCTTAGGGTACCAGGCCGGTCAGCCCTTGGTACGCCCTTCCGGGCTGGCAGTCTGGGCTTTGGCTCGCTGTGAATATCCTGCCGTCCCGGGAGCAACGCGAACACCAGAATGGCTGACTACATTTACATGATGGAGAGCCGGCTTTCCCCGGCGCAGCTCCAGGTTGTAGGCCAGGTACAGGAAATCGCGCGCGCGCATGAGATGAACGTATATCTCACCGGCGGCGCTGTGCGCGACATCATCAGCGGCTTTCCCATTCGCGATCTCGATTTTACCGTCCAGGGAAACGTCGGCAAGCTGCAAAAAGATCTGCAAAAAATCGGCGCCATCATTCAGGGCAGCGATGAAAACTTGCACATTCTGTACGTGCTGTTCCCAAACCACGTGCGGACGGAGATCGCCAGCGCTCGCTCCGAGACTTATCCCAAACCGGGAAAGCCGGAAGTCACATTCGAAACTATCAACGAAGATCTGCGAAGGCGCGATTTTACGGTCAATGCGATGGCTCTATCGTTGAATCCAGGATCGCGCGGCTTATTGATGGATCCGTTCAACGGAGTGGCCGACCTTGAGACCAAGCACCTGAGAATCCTGCAGAACTACGCCTTTCTAGAAGAGCCATCGCGCATGCTGCGGGCGGTTCGCTTGATGACCCGCTTCCACTGGACTCTAGAAGAGCGCACGCAGGCTCGGTTCGACGCCGCCAAAGAAGGTAACTATTTAGAGAACATCGCCAATCGTTCCATCGGCTATGAGATCGAGCAGATCGCTCATGAGGACGATCCCATAGCGGTGATGAAGGCCTTCGAAAAAGAAGGTTGGATGAAACTGCTGTTCCCGGCCTGGACCACTGCCAAAGTGGATACGGCTGGAATCACGGCGCTGCAAAAAACACGCCAGCAGTTGAGCGACATCGGCGTGCAGTCCGATCCGGCTGCGGCTCGCATGCACTTCCTGACAAAAAAAATGTCGGAGAAAGACGTGCACGCCATGCAGAAGCTGCTGCCCCGGCATCACTTCGTCGAACAATGGCGCAACATTGAAGAGGACGCCAAAGAACTGGCCAAGCAGCTAGTCTCGAAAGAATATGCGGCGCCTTCGGCGAGCTGGAAATTGCTGATGTCCTCGCGTCCGGAATTGATTCTGTTTCTCGACGTGACCACGCGCCAGGGAGCCGTTGAGCAAAAGATCAAAGCCTTCCTGACCAAGTGGCCGCAGTACCGGCAGAAGATGCCGATTCAGAAGATGACGGAGATGCGCATTACTCCCGATCTTCCCGTATATCAGCGGTTGCTCGAAGAAATGTTCCTGATGATGCTCGACGGGAAGCTCAAGAGTGAGGCCGAGATCGTGAAGTATCTCGAGCCGCACCAGCCGCCATTACCGGTCGCTCCGCCGTCGCCTACGCGTCGTGGCAGGGCAAAAAAGAAGGCTGCGGCCAAACCGGCTGCCGCGGCTGCTGCAGCTGGTGCCGAAGGCGGAAAGACTTCCGAACCATCCGCTCAACCCGCCGCCCAGACGACTCCGGCCAAAGCTCCCGGAAAAGCAGTCAAAAAAGAAACCGTGCCCGCCAAACCCGCGGTTGCCTCAGCGGCTGTCGCTCCGGCGAAGTCCGCACCGGCAAAGACTGTTCCAGCGAAAACGACGCCCAAAAAGGCCATGGCCAAAAAGCCAGCGAAGGCGGCGAAGAAGCCCAAACCCGCCACGAAGAAAGCTGCTAAGAAACCTGCGCCGAAGAAAAAGAAGTAGGCCTGTCACTTGGTAGAAACGCAGCATGCCGCGACTAGGGAGCTGCGAAAGCTTCCCTGTTCTTTGGAATGACTGGCGCATACGCGTGCCCGTCCACTTTTCCACTTAAGACTTCGAAATCCTCAGGGCGCGATTCCCAGCGCTTACCAGTAGAATTTAGAGAGAGTTCTCATTGGGAATGGCTGAGTTCACCCACTTACACCTTCACACCGACTATTCACTGCTGGACGGGGCCTGCGACGTCGATAAGCTGGTCGCGCGAGTAGCCGAACTGGGTCAGACTTCGGTGGCAATGACCGACCACGGCAACATCTTTGGCGCCGTGGCCTTCTATAACGCCGCCCAAAAAACCGGAATCAAGCCCATCATCGGCTGCGAACTTTATGTCTGCAAAAAAGAGGACCATCGCGCCGCGCCGGAAGGCGACGAATATAACCATCTTCTGGTTCTGGCCGAAAGCGATGAGGGCTATCGCAACCTGGTGAAGATCACGTCAGAAGCCTCGCTGCACGGCATGTATTACAAGCCGCGCGTGAGTAAGAAGTTTCTCGCGCAACACGCGAAGGGGCTGATCGGGCTCTCAGGATGTCTGGCCGGCGAGCTGTGCGAGAACCTCATGGCCGGCAAATACGGCTCGGCGCGGGATACGGCCGGAACTTACCGGGATATTTTTGGCCGGGGAAATTTCTTTTTGGAGATTCAGGACCAGGGGCTCGCGTTAGAGAAGCAGATTCGGCCCGACCTGCTGCGCCTCGAGAAAGATTTGGAAATGCCGCTCGTCGCTACTAATGACAGCCATTACATCTGCGGCGAGGACTCATACGCTCATGAGGTCCTGCTTTGCGTCCAGACGGCGTCGTCCATTCACGACGACAAGCGCTTCAAGTTCGACAGCGACCAGTTCTTCGTAAAGTCTGCCGACGAGATGCATCGCTTGTTCGGCGACGTCCCTGACGTGCTCACGCGCACCATGGCGATCGCCGAGCGCTGCAACGCGAAGATCGAGAAAGTAAAAAATCCTTTCCCGCGTTTCGACGTTCCTGAGGGGGAGAGTCTCGACAGTTATTTCGAACAGGTTTGCCGACAGGGATTCACGCGTCGCATGGAGATCATTCGCACGCTTCAAGGCAGAGGCGAACTACGCAAGACGATTAGCGATTACGAGCAGCGCCTCTCGCGAGAGATCGATTGCATCAAGCAGATGAAGTTCTCCGGCTACTTCCTGATTGTTTGGGACTTCATCCGCTATGCCAAGGAAAACAGTATTCCCGTGGGACCGGGACGCGGTTCGGCCGCAGGCTCGCTGGTCTCGTATGCGATGGGGATTACCGACATTGATCCCCTGCAGAACGAACTTCTGTTCGAGCGCTTCCTGAATCCGGAACGCGTCTCTATGCCCGACATCGACGTCGATTTCTGCATGAACCGGCGCAATGAGGTGATCGATTACGTCACACGTAAATACGGGCGCGAGCAGGTCGCGCAAATCATCACTTTCGGCACCATGGCAGCCAAAGCCGCAATCAAAGACGTTGGCCGGGCTATGGACATTCCTTATGGCGACGTGGACCGCATTGCCAAAATGGTCCCGAACACGCTGAACATCACGATCGAGCAAGCGCTCTCTGATTCGCCGCCGCTGCAACAGGCTTACGAGAACGAGCCTCAAGTGCGCGAACTGATCGACATCGCACGAAAACTTGAAGGCTTGGTGCGAAACTCCGGGGTGCACGCCGCGGGAGTCGTGATCTCGCCGCAACCATTGACCGATCTCGTACCCCTACACAAAACGAAAAACGATGAAATCGTCACTGCCTTCGACATGAAGGCAGTGGAGAAAATCGGTTTGCTCAAGATGGATTTTCTTGGGCTTACTACCCTCACCATTCTCGAAGATGCCCTGCGCCTCATCGACCAAACACGGGGCGAGAAACTTAATTTACTGGCTCTTCCTCTGGGGGATTCTGCCACTTACGAAAAAGTCTTCCATACCGGACTCACCTCAGGAGTGTTCCAGTTTGAATCGCAGGGCATGCGCGATGTTCTCCGCCGCTATCAGCCGACTACGGTCGAAGACCTCACCGCTTTGAACGCCCTTTATCGTCCCGGCCCTATTCAGGGTGGAATGATCGACGATTTCATCGAACGCAAACATGGGCGGCGCAAAGTCGAGTACGAATTACCGGAACTTCAGGACATTCTTAAGGAGACGCTCGGCGTAATCGTCTATCAAGAACAGGTAATGCAGATCGCCAACCTGCTCGCTGGGTACTCGCTCGGGGAAGCCGATCTGCTGCGCCGGGCTATGGGAAAGAAGGATCCCGAGGAGATGGCGAAACAGCGGGATCGTTTCGTACGCGGCGCCATCGACCGTGGGTTCCCCGAGCGCAGCATCGTAAAAATCTTCGATCTGATGGAGCAGTTCGCGGGCTACGGCTTCAATAAGTCGCACTCCGCGGCTTACGCGTTGCTCGCATTCCAGACCGCTTACCTGAAGACGCACTATCCAGTCGAATTTATGGCGGCGCTACTCACATCGCAGGCTGGAAGCACGGATGGAGTGGTCAAGTACATCAACGAATGCCGCGAAATGGGCATTCCGGTTGAGCCACCCGAAATAAATTTCAGCCACGCCGATTTCACTCCAGACGGTGATGCTATCCGCTTTGGACTATCGGCGGTGAAGAACGTCGGACGCACGGCCATCGATTCGATCATTCAGGCGCGGAAAGAGCTCGGGAAGTTCTCCTCACTTTTTGAATTCTGCGAGAAGGTCGATCTTCGGCTAATGAATAAACGCGTGCTGGAGTCGCTGATTAAGAGCGGCGCGATGGATTCGCTGGGAACGCGCGCGCAACTGATCGCGGGGCTCGACCGTGCCATCGATCGTGGCCAGAAGGCCCATCGCGATGCCGAATTCGGCCAGCATGGATTATTCGGAGTTTTCTCGTCCGACATGCCGCAGCAGAGCGACGGATTGCCCGATGTCCCAGAATGGGACGAGCATCAGCGCTTGTCGGCGGAAAAAGAAATCCTGGGTTTCTTTATCACTGGCCATCCGTTGGAAAAGTATCGCGACAAACTGACGGATTTCAGCGCGCTCGACACGGCGGCGATTTGTGCGATGAAGCAGGGGACCGGTAAAGAGGAGATCACCACGGCAGGCATCATTGGCGGGGTTCGAGTAACCAAGTCGCGCAAGGGCGATCTGTATGCGCAGGCGGTGCTGGAAGACATGGCCGGCTCGGTGGAAGCCATAGTGTTTCCCGAAGCCTACAAACGTCTCGCCGACAAGCTCAAGATGGAAGTTCCCGTTCTGGTCCGTGGGTCGGTTCGCGTGGAAGAAGGAGCGAATCCCAAACTTGCGATTTCGACGATTACCTCGTTGGATGAAGCCAAACCCAAGCTGCCGCGATCCCTTCGCATTCGGCTGCCCCTCGAAAACGCGCAACCGGAGACAGTCGATGCGCTGCACAATCTGTTCCGGGAGCGTAAGGGCGAAGCCAAGGTGCTCTTCAGCCTGGAGCGCAGCGGGGACTTCATGGTAGTCATGGAAGCCGACGGCTATAATGTTCAGGCTGACCGGCTCTTCATCGCGCGCGCCGAAGAACTCTGCGGCCGCGGCAGCGTTCAGGTGGTTGACTGATCGCGTTCCTAGCCTCAGCCTCAACCTCACTTCCCATTCATGGACGCAGCTACGAAAGCCAGAAAAGACATCGAAAGCATCGAAAAACAGATTGCCCATCTGGAGTCATTGCCCGGCGCTGACTCAGCAACCAAGCAGCAACTCTACGATCTTCACCGGCAGGTGGAGAGTTTGCGCTCGCAGCTCGACATCGCGACCTCCGCCTGGCAGAAGACGGAGCTCGCGCGACATCCGCAACGCCCCTATTTTCTCGACTACGTGGAGCGCATTTTTTCTGAATGGAACGAGATCCACGGCGACCGCCGCTTCTCCGACGATCCCGCTCTGGTGTGCGGGATGGCCCGATTTCACGATGATCAGGTCATGCTGCTCGGGACGCAGAAAGGACGCGATGCCAAGCAGCGCGTGCATCGCAACTTCGGCATGGCCAATCCCGAGGGGTACCGCAAGGCGCTTCGTTGTATGAAGCTTGCGGAAAAGTTCCATCGTCCCATCGTCTCCTTCATTGACATTCCGGGGGCGTATCCGGGTTTGGGCGCGGAGGAACGCGGACAAGGAGAGGCCATCGCCGTAAACCTGCGCGAGATGTCGCGCCTTGAGGTTCCGACTATCGCCATCATCACCGGCGAAGGAGGCAGTGGAGGAGCTCTTGCTATCGCAGTCGCTGATCGTGTGCTGATGCTGGAGAACTCGATCTATTCGGTGATCTCTCCCGAGGGCTGCGCTTCGATCATGTGGCGCGACGCCACGAAAAAGGAGATCGCAGCCCAGGCCATGAAGATAACAGCGCTCGATCTTCAGCACATGAAGTGCATCGATGGCATCGTTCGCGAACCCGACGGCGGCGCCCACAACGACGCCGACGCTGCTGCTGCCCTCGTGGATGAAGCGCTTGAGCGCCATCTTTGTGAGCTGAAAAAAATGCCGTCCGCCGAATTGCTTGCTACCCGTTACAAGAAGTTCCGCAACCTCGCCCAGTTCTTCACCGAAAGTTGAATAAAGCCGATTCCATCGTCGCCCACGCCGCATGCCGGGTAGATCTGGCTGGCAGCACGCTTGATCTCTGGCCGCTGTACTTGTTTCATCCCGGCGCGGTCACTGTGAATTTTGCAGTGAATATTCTCACGCGCTGCCAAATTATTCCGCGCACAGATCACGCTATTCACTTCAAGTCCATAGATATGGGCTGCGAAGATCGCTTTCGCGACTTCGACGAGTTCTGTCGTGCCAGGAACGTGAAGCATCAGCTCGCCGCCCATCTGGTTCGCTTTTTTCTTCCGGCGGGGACTCCACAAGATCGAGGCTTTACTATCGAAACCAACTCGGAGTCGCCGGCCGGTGCAGGCATCTCCGGATCCTCGGCCTTGATGGTGGCTTCCATTGCGGCGTTCGCGCGTTATAGCGGACGCAAAATCGAGCGCGAGGAAATCCGTGTGATCGCGCAAAACATCGAAGCGCAGTTAATCAACGTTCCCACCGGTTGCCAGGATTACTATCCAGCGCTCTATGGCGGAGTGAACGCGATCCACCTTGACGTGGACGGCATTCACCGGCAATCGATCGCTGTCGCTCCCACTGATATCGAATCTCGATTCGTGCTTGTGTACACCGGAGCGCCTCGGCAGTCGGGTATCAATAACTGGGAAGTCTTCAAGTCGCACATCAACGGCAATAAGCGCGTTTTTCGAAACTTCGAGCAAATCGGCGCAATCGGCCGCGCGATGCATGCTGCGCTTGCATCCGGGGATTGGGACGCGGTGTCACGCCTGCTCGGCGAGGAATGGAAGCTGCGCCGCACCAATGCTCCGGGAATCACGACGCCACTGATCGACAAATTGATAACCGTGGCAAAGCGCAAGGGAGCGCTCGCCGCAAAAGTCTGCGGCGCAGGTGGAGGAGGCTGCTTTGTACTCTTCGTGCGCGAAGGCAGTCACGAAGCGGTTGCGGAAGCCATTCGCAAGAACGGTGGGAAGGTGCTTTCTTTTCGCGTGAATCCCGACGGCGTTACTGTAGTGGGAAAGCTGTAGTTGACTACTTGTAAAGTAAGTATCTCTCTCTAACCTTCTCGAAGCCTTCCAGCGCTTCGTTCCACTTCGACGAAATAAATCGAGGATCGACGCCGGCGTTCAGGTCGTCAATGGTCTGCCGGTTGGCTACGAGGGTAATCATCTTTTCAATCTGAAAGTCATTGGAATAGAGCTTATGCAAGGCCGTTGCAAACTCGATTCCCAATTCTGGGGAATCCAGCGTCAGCCGATTTGTAACCAGCATGTTCACGCCTCCACATAACTGGTTTGCATACACGGATGACGTCGGAGTGAAACTGTACGGAACGAATCGCACTCCGGAGATGTGGCGGTTATTGAGGTACCCGGCCAGCTCTTGGGATTTGATCCAGGGAGCGCCGAGCACTTCAAAAGGTGTGTCGGTGCCGCGTCCCACGGAAACGTTGGTGCCTTCGATGAGTCCCAATCCAGGATAGAGCGTGTTTTCGTTGAGACTACGGAGGTTGGGAGAAGGGTTCACCCAGACTTCGCCCGTGGAGTCGTACCAATCGCCGCGTTGCCAACCCTGCATCGGCACGACCGTCAGGCTGGCGCCAAGTTTTTGTTCTCCATTGAAAAGCTGCGCCAGCTCGCCCATGGTCATGCCGTGCCGGGAAGGGATCATGTAATAGGAGACGTAGCTGCGTTTGTCTGGATCCGCAATGGGACCGGATACGGCTGACCCTGTTATCGGATTAGGGCGATCGAGCACCATGATTTCAGTCCCCGCCTGCGCTCCCGCTTCCAGAAAGTATCCCACCGCTGTCTGGTAGGTCCAGAAGCGGACGCCTACATCCTGTAGATCGATAACTACGGCATCGAGCTGTTTAAGCTGATCGACCGATGGCCGTCGCTTGGCGTCAGTATCGCCATAAACGCTATAAACAGGAATGCCGGTGGCAGCGTCCGTCGTATTGCCTACCTCTGTGGTATCGAGCTGTCCGACGGCTCCATGTTCGGGAATAAACAGCGCTGTAAGTTTCAATCCGGGAACGGAATTCAGAATGTCGATCGTGCGATGACCGTCTGCATCCACACCGCTCTGATTTGTAAGGATTCCGATCCTTCGTGGCGAGGCGTCTGCCGGTGCCGGCTTGAGGGCCGCGAAATGCGTGGCTTCGAGCACATCGATGCCGTTCAACACTTTGGCATTGCGATACGCCATACGCCGGCTGCCGGTCATGGCTTCGTTGTATCCGGTAATTGCAAGCAGAGGATTCTTATCGTGCATCTCTTTGCCAAGGTCCAGGATAGTGGCAACTACGTCGGCCACTTTGCCGCGCAGCGCAATCACTGAATGTCCGACATGCGGATGCACTGCGTTGGTCAGGAGAATGACATAAGTATCGGTGTAAGGATCGATCCAGATCGAAGTGCCGGTGAAGCCCGTGTGCCCGAACGAGCCGAGGGGCAGAAGTTCACCGCGATTGGACGAAAACGGTGAATCGATGTCCCATCCCAATCCCCGCAGGCTGGTGGCGTCAGGAGGTTGTTGCGGGCGCGTGGCCTTAACCATTGTCAGACTCTTGAGAAATTGTCTGCGCTGTGGCTTGGCGTGAATCTCGTCAAGAACAGCCTGTGCGTACTTGGAGAGATCGGCGGCCGTCGAAAATAATCCCGCATGACCCGCGACTCCGCCCATGCGCCTCGCTGTGGGGTCGTGAACTACTCCACGCAGCATCAGATTGTGCTCGTCATATTCCGTGGGAGCGATGCGCCGATGCCATTGTGGTGGCGGCAGAAAACGTGTTTCCTTCATGCCTAGAGGCTGGAAGACAAAAGCATCCGCATATTTGTCGAGCGGCATCTTCGCCAGCCGCTCGACAAGAAATCCCAAAACCTCGAAATTGACGTCGCTATAGCGAAACACGGATCCCGGCGGGGCCACGAGCCCAGAAGCAAACGCCATCTGCTCGGCGATTTCCTTGCCTTCCCACGGCGTCTTGAGATCCAGGTCTTCCGGCAATCCCGAGTAGTGAGTAAGCAACTCGCGGATGGTGATCTCTTGTTTCCCATTTTGGGCGAACTCCGGCAAATAAGTCGCCACAGGATCGTTTAGACGGACCTCTCCCAGTTCAAGCAGGCGAAGCACCGACGGAGTAGTGGCCACCACCTTGGTTAGGGAGGCAATGTCGAAGATCGTATCCAATGTCATGGCCTCGCGCGTGGGCTCGAGCGAACGCATGCCATAGGCCTTCTTATAGACAACCCGGCCATGATGCCCGACGAATACCACCGCTCCCGGACACTGTTTCTGTTCAATCGCATCCTGGATCACCACATCGAGGGGTTTGAATTGGCCGCTGGACGTAGTCTTGGACGCTCGAGTCGTTCCAGGTTTTGTGGTTGTCTTAGATTGAGTTGCAGGGCTCTTCTGAGCCGGAGCCGTTTGCAGGAGAGCAAAGAATAGAAGAAAGGATGTAAGCACTCGCATGATGCAATTGTCGATTGTGAAGCATGAGAGCGTGAGACGCAACGCTGAAGGACACCTTCGTGGCACCCCTAATTTGTTGTCATCCTGTGTATAACGACGACGGCGGTGTCAAGGTAAAAAAAGACAACACGACCGTATTGCGCTGGAAACGGTGTCAAGGGCGCCCCGGTGTTGGGCGTTCATCTCGACCCTTG
>Ga0307479_10006171_pt1 | contig 10995 bp, 8 predicted proteins | sample atmos_gasesECM4C_FD_203743 | JGI IMG/M metagenome (GOLD analysis project Ga0307479, IMG submission 203743) | Hardwood forest soil microbial communities from Morgan-Monroe State Forest, Indiana, United States - atmos_gasesECM4C_515 | ecosystem: Environmental > Terrestrial > Soil > Temperate...
CAGATAAAGAATTTTTTACAGAACAGACCCGTCGCTGGAACGTCACTCTCTTTCGCAATGACGCGGTAGAGGGCGGAATCAAGAACACGGTCATACACGAATATCACAACGTGCGCTCAAAGTGGATTTCGGGTGATGTGGTGGACCATGAAGGCAAGCTATGTTTCCTGGACGAGAATGGGAAAGAGGTCGTCGCTTCGGGCTTGCCGTTTGTCGTGAGGGAAGTAATTCCAGCGTCGGAATCCATAGAGGAAAGCAGGGCTGCCACAGCCTAGCGCCGTTGTACCACGCCCGCATTTCGTTATGGAGGGTGATCCTGCCGCCCTGTATCAGGCGCTAGCATCGTACTAGCGTCGCAGATGCGAACCTTATTCGGTAACGAGTTTCACGCGCTAAATCCTGGGTTAGAGCGTGTGAACGACAGGGGGCCTAGTCCATCGCATTGCGGTAGGCCCTTTGTCGGCCCGTTTCGGCCCGAACCGCCTCGCGATCAATCTTGTTGTTTATGCCACCACTCCTGAAGCGATTTGCAACGACAGTCAATATCAAGAGAAATGAGGAAGATGCCATCGAGCTCGGTTTGCAGTCCAGGCGGAACGATAACAAATGTCGCCCACCATCGGGCAATGCCTACCTCAGTTGTTACAGCCAGGATTTCGTATCCAAATCGAATGTCTTTTTCGGTTCGGGCCACATGCTCCCAATACTCGAAAATGGCCCTCCGTCCGCACATCGGTTTGAGAAAAGGTGTGACTTGGTACGTACCGGCTTCGGTGAATAGTTCGGCGGCCGCCTGCGGATCGCGACTTTCCCACGCACGGCCGTAGGCGTCCAACCAGGATTGGAATGCGGCCAGATCGATGCTCATGCCCAGATTCCAACGGGGATTATAAGTCTATCCGGCGGTTCTATCCGCTCGTGCAAAAAATGGAATGCTTTTCGCCCAATTCTGGAGGTGCCATCCTTGCCCAGTCGTTGCGGTCCTTTTCGCCCTGGCTCGTCTAGTTTGGGATACAGTATTTGGCAAGAAATCGGTAGAGGCAGGCGACCATCTAAGGTCTCCATCGTACCTGCGGGAGTACCCGCCTCCCGATCTGGTTTCTCAAAGTCGCTCCTACTTTTTGGCCCACATCACCGGCACCGTCTGGCTGACACGCGCCTCCTGAACCGTTTGCCGCGCCAGACGAGGATCATAAATCAGGACCAGTCCCAAGTCCGCGAGCGCCAGAGAATGCACCCTTAGTTGTCCGTCTTTCTCTTTGATGAGCAGCGCGTTCACGCCGTTTGTGTTCCCGCTGCGGGCTCCGCTCATGACGAAAGTGACCGCGTCGCCGTCAGCGTTGCGGATCACAGCGATTGTCGGTTCCACGATGGACTTAATGATAATCGTGTAGTTGCCGGGCTGCAGGACACCTTTGCCCCAGTGGATCTGGTTCGTCAAGGTGAACGTCCCTACGTAGGCTGGTGGCCCCTGGGCTCGTGCGTTGCCAACGAAGCAAAGGCTCGTGAGTAGAGCCGCCACCAGCAGTGCTGTTCCTGCCATTCTTTGCTTTCTTTCCATTGTTTTTCTCCTTTTGTCGCCGGCCATCTCCGTCTTTGGGCCAGGTATCTGGCTCTTCTAGCGCCCGGCTCGCGCTCTCTTTCTCTCGCGTGCCACTCTTGCTCTGCCTCCGCAAGAACTGCAATGCACCGCGGTTGAACTGTTGGCGAACTCTCTTTGAACTCTGGGTGAACGATTAAGCTTCAGATAAGCAGGGGTTTAGAGCCGAATGAGCGCATGGTGGTATATTCCCCAAGAACCGAGGCGGACCTCATGTCGCGGCCGGCTCAAAGCTCGGGGATCCTGCGTTTCGACGTCTACGAGCTGCACCTGCGCGCAGGCGAGCTGTACAGGAATGGCCGCAAGATCAAGCTTCAGGAACAACCTTTCCAGATCCTGGCGATGCTGCTGGAGCAGCCAGGGCAGGTCGTCACACGGGAAGAACTTCGCGAAAGACTATGGCCAGCGGATACTTTTGTGGACTTCGACCACAGCCTGGGCACGGCAACCAAGAAGCTACGTCAGGCGTTGAATGACGAAGCCGATAGACCCCGCTTCATAGAAACTGTGCCACGTCGCGGGTATCGCTTCATCGCTCCGGTCGAATCGCAGGCCTCGCCGCCGTCCCGATCGAATGTCATTCCTCCTGGAGGTTCGTCTTCCACAGCAACGTCGGCTGCGACCCAGGTTGTCTCACATACATATGGGAGTCGCGGGAAGATCTTGGCGGCGGCTTTGGTAGTAGCAATCGCGCTGCTCGTCGGCCTGAGTTCGAGCCGCGTGCGCGAACGCCTATTCGGGCGGCGCAGCCCACCCCGCATCCAATCCCTCGCAGTTCTTCCATTGGTGAATCTTTCAGGCGATCCGAACCAGGATTATTTTGCTGACGGGATGACGGAGGCGTTGACTACCGATCTCGGAAAGATCAGCGCTCTACGAGTGATCTCCAGGACGTCCGTCATGCAATACAAGGGCACGAAGAAACCGCTGCCGGAGATCGCGCGGGAATTGAATGTGGATGGATTCATCGAGGGGACAGTGTCGCGCTCGGGAAATCACTTGCGGATCACGGCAAATCTCCTTCAGGCATCTCCTGAAAAGCATCTTTGGGCGGAAAGTTATGAGAGCGAACTGGGCGACATCCTCACGGTGCAAGGACAAGTAGCGCAGGCAGTCGCTCGTGAGATTCAGGTTAAATTGACACCGGAAGAGCAAAAGCTGTTGCGCAGTGCCCGGGCAGTCGACCCCAAAGCCCACGATGATTATCTGAAAGGGCGGCTTTCTTGTGACGAGCAGACCCGCCAGGGATTGGACACGTCCTTTCAATATTTCCAACAGGCGATTGAAGAAGCTCCGAATGATCCACTCGCCTATGCCGGCCTGGCCAATTGTTTTGCGATCTGGGCATGGGCAGGGGACCTTTTCGCAGGGGATCCTTCGCCTAAAGACGTCATGACGAAGGCGAGGGACGCGGCACTAAAGGCGTTGCAGCTGGATGAAGACTTGGCAGAAGCATATAAAGCGCTGGCGGTGGTCGAAATGATTCTCGATTGGAATTGGTCCGGCGCCGAGCGACAGTTCAAACGGGCGATTGAGTTGAACCCCAATTCAGCATCAACCCACGTATATTACGAACATTATTTGGTTGCTATGGGCCGTTTTGATGAAGCCACTGCAGAGGTGAGACGGTCCGTAGAACTCGACCCCTTTTCGGATTTTTCGAGGGACTTCGGGGGGGCCTGGGCTCTCTACTTTGCCCGCCACTACGACCTGTCACTCGAACAATCCGGAAAATCGCTTGAGCTCGACCCACGTCGCCCGTGGGCGCACTACAATACCGCCTTGGTTTATGAGCACACCGGACGAGGTGGCGAAGCCATCCAAGAATTTTTGAAGGCGGAGGAACTGTTCGGCATGAGCCCAAACAGGCTCGCGGAATTGCGTAACGTGTATCAGCAATCTGGGGGAAAAGGCTACTGGCGGAATATATTGGCGTTTAGCCGGGAGGTATCAAAGCGCCCGCGACAGTTCGCAACTACATCGGGCTACGGTTGGTGCGATTACATGCAAGACGCGGACGTAGCCGCAGTGCAGGTTCGCTTGGGGGAGTTCAACGCTGCCTTCAAGTCGCTTGAGAAGGGATACGCAAACCACGGCTCCGCGCTCGTCTACCTCAACGTGGACCCGTACTGGGACAATATTCGCTCCGACGCCCGCTTCAAGGATTTGATCCGCCGCGTCGGCCTCCCGCAGTAGAGTTCATGGTGTGCCCAAACCATGTGGTTTCGACTCGCTCTGAACTGAACGCTTTTACACTGAAAAACCTACAGCTTACATCGGTTTTTTCTTAAAGCATTTCGAAACGATTTATGTTTTTTCAACGAAGGCGGGGCAACCAGCGGGGCACGGAGCGGTAATAAAGATCGTACGCGGCACCAAAGGTCGCACGGAGGTGCGGCTCTTCGTACAGGATGACAAAAAGATGAGCAAGCAGTAGCCACGGCAGCGCAAAAAGCAGAATCGCAGGGGATCTTTCGTAAAGACCAAATCCGAAGAGCATGGTGAAACCACCGATATACATAGGGTTGCGCACGAACTTGTACGGGCCAACTGCAACGAACTTGCGCGGCGGGTCGAAGGGCGCGGGCGTGCCTTCCCCGCTGGTGATAAAGGTCGTCACGCAGGCGAGTGCAAGCACTCCACCAACCACCATTAAGACGATACCCAAGGCACGCGTCCAGCCGGACAACTCGAAGCCAAGCTCAGTGTCGTAGCTGTTGTGCAATCCCACCGCGATCCAGCCCCACAGAAGGATGAATCCTGTTGCAAAGATTATGGCGCGAAGCGCGGTAAATAGCCTTTTCATGGTGCGACCTCATGTCAGCGATTAAGTGTTCGAGCATCGCGAATTAGCGTGGTCGGTTTCTAATACGTATTACTCACCGAGTGACCGGAATGTTTCATCTCTGTTTTCCGGCAACGCTAGCTCACTGGCCGTTTGTTCTTGTGGCAGGGAAAGGCGCATTTTCGCTAGAGTAGCAGCGCAAATTCTATCAAGCGGGCCTAAAGGATTTGTGGCAAAAAGGACATTCGAAGAAAGCCTGCGACCGACAGTGAAACTTGAGGTTAGCCGATTGTGTGTACCGGTTCAAAATCACAGGCTTTTGGAGCGCATTTGGCTCACGGTGAAAGGCCAACTCGGCGGACTATGTCCGCGAAACGCGGGTTGGAGCGGAAGCGGTCAAATAACGGATCAACCGCTATGTACGTTATGCCGAACGCCCGAGACTGGTAAGCCTTTTCCAGCCAGGTCATGGCCTGACTATCCTCCCCGGCGTACGCATAGGCTTGGGCAATAAACAATGCACTCTCATGCCCATTCCCCACTTTTTCCACGCCCCGGCGCAGAACCGTTTTCCAATAATTCTTGAACGAAGCGGCGCTCTGAACCTGTCCGGTGGAAACGCGCACCGCATTGCCGGCGCCCCTCAATTCGTCCGCTTGGCTGAAGGTTTGTGCTGCCTCTGAATACCTTCCCATGGACGCGTACACGCCCGCCGTCAGTCGGAGAATGTTGGTCCGCCGGTCCATTTCCACAGTTGCATTGCATTGCCCCAGTGCCTCGTCGTAGCTGCGCGCGAAATACAAGATGCTGCACAGGTCCAGATTTACGATCAGCGAGAGCGGGTCTATCTCTTTCGCACGCTTCATTTCAAGGATGGATTGCTGCACGTCGCCGATCGTCGCGTAGTAGTCAGCCAATCCCTGGTGGCCTTCTGCGGCGTTCGGGTTCAGTTCTACAGCGCGTCTGAATTCGGCGTTGGCTTTGGCAAAGTCCAGGTCGTAGTGCAGTGCGTTCCAGCCGGCTTCGGCGTGGACCGCCGCGAATTGCGGATCGATTTGAAGCGCTTTCGCAATCAGCGGCTTCACTTTTTCATTGCTCTGGCTCTGTCGCAACATGCCGATATTTCCGAGAATCAAGTAAGTCCCGGCCAATTTCGCATACGCCGGAACAAAATCTGGATCCTCACGGATCGCTTCCTCGAAATATTCGGTGGCCTTGGGCATCGAATCCCGGCTAAACCTGTTCAGGAAATAGTCGCCCTTCAAATACGCTTCATACGCCTCCGGATTGACCGATTGTTCCCATCCCACTCTGGCCGGCCCGCGGACCGCCAACGCGGTCTGGACCTGCTGAGCGATAGCGCCGGCGATCTGATTTTGCAACGCAATCAAGTCGCGCATGTTGGATTGGTACGTTTTGGCCCAGAGATGCTTGTCCGTGTCCGCTTGAATCAATTGCGCGGTAATGCGGACGCGGTTCCCGGAGCGCTGCACGGTGCCTTCGACCACAGCATCCACGCCCAGCTCGCGTCCGATTTGCGGGAGCGATTTATCGGTTTTCTTGTAGCGCATCACCGACGTGCGTGAAATCACGCGCAGCGAATCAATCTGGGCCAGGTCGGTAATCAGCGCGTCGGTCATGCCGTCGGAAAAATACTCCTGTTCAGGATCATTCGACAGATTCTCGAGAGGCAGAACGGCAAGAGAGCGGATGGGCGGTGGGGTGCGTTTCATTAAAAGCCGCGAACGCAGGCCGCCCAAGTTCAGGCTGAACACGGCGACAACAGCGAAAAGCAGGCCGGCTGCAGAATAGGTCAGCGCGCGAAACCGGGGCGGAAATGTGAGGGGTGAGACTGCCGCGGGTGTGGCCGCTTCCACCGGAGCATCGCCGTTCGTTGGTGGCAGGGAACCGATGAAGCGATAGCCGCAACGCGGCAGGGTTTCGACGAATTTAGGCTTGTCCGCATCGTCTCCGAGAGCGGCGCGGATTTGATTGACGCAAAAATTGATGCCGCGCTCGAAGTCCACGAAGGTGTTATCGCCCCAGAGGCATTGCCGGATCTGCTCGCGAGTCACGAGTTGGCCGGAGTTTTCTATGAGAAGTTGCAGGACTCGAAATGGCTGGGGGTGCAGTTTGACGGCGATGCCAGACTTGCGCAGAACTCCGGAGGCGGCGTCCAGCTCGAACGCACCGAAGTGAATTAACGTAGAGGGCCCCGTCAGTGCCACGGAAGCTCCGCGGGTCGAACAGTGGCGGGATTCTAACACCACGAGAAGTAACAATTCGAGGAAAACTTCAGGCAGCCGTCAGAGCTTAAGCTCTCTGATTTCTGAGTGTTGGACTCTAACGTAAATCTAAGAGGGCTGTCATTGGGGATTTGCTCGTAGAGAGATATTTTAGGCGGCAGACCGTGCTTGCCGATCCCGTTCCGAGGTGCGCTCATGAAGAGGTTCGTTCTGCTCGCGCTTACTCTTTGCGGATCGTGTCTGCTCACTGTCTGTACCGGAGGCGGCTCGCACGTCATCGTCGTGGTGACGGTCCGACCAGCTTCGGCAACAGTGCCTCTAAGTGGGGGCCAGACGTTCGCGGCAACGGTCACAGGATCGACCATCGTCACGGTAACGTGGTCCGTCAAGGAAGGCGCGGCGGGCGGGTCGATTGACAATCAGGGAAACTATACCGCCCCGCAAGTTGCCGGGACCTACCACGTAATCGCGACCAGCGTGGCCGATCCGACCAAGAGTGGCAGCGCGATCATCACGGTTCCTGTCGCAGTCAGCGTATTTCCGAGCCCGGCAACGGTGTTCCTCGGGGCGATGCAGACGTTCACCGCCAACGTTGCAGGAACAAACAACATGGCGGTTACATGGACCATCCAGGAAGGTGCGGCGGGCGGTTCAATCACCAGTGCCGGGGTCTATACCGCCCCGCAAGTCCCGGGGATTTATCATGTAATTGCGACCAGCGTCGTCGATACGACCCAGAGTGCAACCGTGACCATCAACGTTCCGCCTTTCACAGTCACGGTCTCGCCGAACCCGGCGATAGTTTTCTTGGGCGCGATGCAGGCATTCACGGCTACGGTCACAGCAACCAACACAAAGGTAACGTGGGCCGTCCAAGAAGGTGCGGCAGGCGGCTCCATCACCAGCGCGGGAGTCTATACGGCCCCGCAAGTCCCGGGAACTTATCATGTGATCGCAACAAGCATGGCCGATGCCACCAAGAGCGGAAGCACGACCGTCACCGTTCCACCTGTAACTGTCACGGTCTCGCCGAACCCGGCAACGGTGTCCCAGGGCGCCATGCGGACGTTTACTGCAACCGTCACAGCAACCAACATGGCGGTAACGTGGACCATCGAAGAAGGCGCAGCCGGCGGCTCGATCACCAGCGCGGGAGTCTACACCGCCCCACAAGTCGCGGGGACTTATCACGTAATCGCGACCAGCGTGGCCGATGCCACCAAGAGCGGAAGCACGACCGTGACCGTTCCGCCCGTAGCCATCTCGATATCCCCAACGGCGGACACTCTAGGACCGAGTGGACAGCGAACGTTCGTGGCTCCGGTTACGGGAACGATTAACACAACCGTGGTCTGGAGTGTGGAGGAAGGAGGAGCTGGCGGCTCGGTCGTCAATGGCCATTACACAGCGCCCCCGGGGCAAGGCACGTTCCACGTAGTGGCGACCAGTGCGGCGGACCCGACGAAAAGCGCAACAGCCACCGTCACGGTTGTGGCATCCGGCTTTGTCCCTACCGGGAGCATGACCGTACCGCGCTTTGGGCATACAGCGACACTGCTGAACACGGGGGAAGCGTTGGTCGCCGGGGGTATCGCCGGTTTCATGCCTATTCTTAGAGGGACGCTTGTATGCGTCGGAGTCAAGACCGACCGCGCAGACTTGTTCGATCCCACCACGGGGACGTTTGCAGCGACCGGCGCAATGACGACTTCGCGCAGCGGTCACACCGCCACACTGCTACAAAACAACAAAGTACTGGTGGCAGGAGGTTCTTCTGCCACCACAGCAGAGATCTTCGACCCTGGCACAGCGGCCTTCACAGCCACAGGCAATATGCTGTCGATACGATTCGGTCACACCGCGACTTTGCTGCCTAGCGGAAAAGTCTTACTTGCGGGAGGACAGAATGCCGGGCTGACGGCAGAGCTGTTTGATCCCGCGATGGGGACCTTCGCAGCGACTGGTTCAATGACGGTCGCCCGTACCTTTCACACTGCCACGCTGCTACAGAGTGGAAAGGTTCTAGTCGCCGGGGGCGGAGACGCATCCGGCACAGTACTTTCCACGGCAGAACTGTACGATCCGGCGGCTGGAACCTTCACGGCAACTGGCAGCATGGGAACAAGGCGGATCAGTCACACAGCAACGCTGCTGCCGAATGGAGCGGTACTGATTGCGGGTGGGAGGAATGATCAAACCGGTGACCTGGCAAGCGCGGAGATTTACGACCCAATGTCCGGGACATTCGCTGCGACGAGCAGCATGATAGCAACTCACGCCGAACACACCGCGGCCCTGTTGCCGAGCGGAAAGGCGCTGGTTGGCGGCGGTGGCAATTACGTTGCGGAACTGTTTGATCCGGGTACAGGAACTTTCTCTCAAACAGGGAGCATGTTCATATCGCGGACTTTGCATGCAGCGGCGCTGTTGCTTCCGAGCGGACAAGTCGTTGTCACCGGTACTCAAACTCCAGTTCAACTGGTCAGGAATTTCTGCGTGGGTGGAACAGACGCATCGGCCGAACTTTATCACTGAGCACGGCGAGGATGCAGAAGGAGGAGTGAAGGGAATTCCCGCTTCGCGCATATTTCGTGATGGGTGATGGTGGCGCTTGACGCAGCAGCACGAAGCACTTGGCCTGGAGGCCGCTGCATGAAAAATACCTTCCTTTTCAAAACATAGGGAGGTACTGGGGGAAGAATTAGGTCTAAACAGTACCAGTCACATCCACGTACCGCTCAATGCACCATTTCCCATCCGCCTCCCTGCGCCACAGGACGACATATATTCCACCGTGCGACATAGCTTCCCCGCCACCTTTTGGCGTCATTCGCGATTCAAATACCGCACGCTCGACGACCCAGTCTCCAGCGACCCTTAGATGAATGTCCGTAATTGAGAACTCATACGTGAACCAATTGAAAAAGGGCATTAGCCATTCCCCGATGGCGGGTTTGCCAGTGATTGCAGGCGGGTGGGGAGGAATCCACACGCAGTCTTCGGTCAGGAGGTTTAAATAACGATCGACATCCCCTGCGTTCACGACTCGCGACCCAATCCTCGCGCCGCGCGTGTATCACTTGTAGGTCAGCCGTCATTCTGCCGAAAGTCTAACTTGAGTTGCTTTGTAGTCTGAATCAAAAAGATTCCCTTCTGACACGACATGTCAACGACGCAGTTTTCCTGTACCGTTCAAATCGCCCCCGAAGAGCGGACAGCAAATCCCCGCCTGCGATTTCCGAGCACACTCTCTTGCGGAATTAAAACCGAAAATAAAAATGAGAAATCCGGACTTTTACGCGCTTTCCGGATTCGGGCAGGGAATTCACTGAATATTATCTTTATATCGCGAAATCGAATTATTGATCCGGCTTACAAAACGAAATTTCACAGTCTTTGAAGGTTGCGCTTCTAAGTGCATCTTGTAATGCAAGAAGGAAAGCCGTATTTTCCGTGTCGTTGAAGTTATCATACACTAGCAGATGATTACGGACACGAGAGCTCTCGATCTTCATCCTTGCAAATTCCGAGCAGCTGATTTTGCAGGCACTATATTCAAGTCTGGGTTTGCATCGGGCCAGCGACCGTCAGCCGTGCGCGTGTGGTCTTGCAAGACGATGGGCGGATCTGCGAACGATGTCCAACTTATGAACGCATTCCCTAAAGATGCCGTCCAAGAAATTGAACAGATCCATTCGAGGTGGTTCGAGTTCGAAGCCGCTGGAGGGGTTCACAGCTTGATGGCGTTGTGCGCTGATGACATCGAGTTGAGGCCGCCCGACGCGCAGCCTTTGCTTGGACGCGCGGCAGTTTCAGTCTGGATGGCGCTTGGGACCACGAGAATTCATAGCATTGAGATTACCGAGCGTCGTATTCGAGGTTCAAGCGAGATTGCTTACTTGACCGCGAACTACAAAACTACCTTTTCCTTGAAGGAAGATTCCACTCTCAGACAATCCCTCGGAAGCCATCTGTGGATACTGCGAAAGCAGGCCGGTAGGTGGCTTGTCACTCTCGTGAGCTGGCGCCGATGTCGTCCGCAGATTACTTTTTAGAGGAGAGGAGTTCACGCAACCCTGGCAGCGGCAAGCAGACACCTGTAGTGTTGAAGATAGCTACTCGAAGGCTAATGTGGCCAAGTACTGCTTCAGATTTGGGCAGGAGAGAAAAAAGCCATGCTAAAAAAACACGTTGTAATACTGCTGAGCCTGCTTTGTCTGGCAATTGCATTGGCCGGGTTTGCACCGGTAGCCATGGCGGATGATGACGATCCTCCATCGCGCGTTGCGCGACTGGCATATTCACAGGGTTCGGTTTCGTTTCAACCGGCAGGAACCGATGATTGGGTGGCGGCCAGAATCAAT
>Ga0307479_10006173_pt1 | contig 10993 bp, 11 predicted proteins | sample atmos_gasesECM4C_FD_203743 | JGI IMG/M metagenome (GOLD analysis project Ga0307479, IMG submission 203743) | Hardwood forest soil microbial communities from Morgan-Monroe State Forest, Indiana, United States - atmos_gasesECM4C_515 | ecosystem: Environmental > Terrestrial > Soil > Temperate...
CTGACTGAATTGGACCTCATTACAGGCGATGGCGATCTCGGCGCGAGCATGAAGCGTGCAGCTGCGGTTGTCCGAGATGCAGTGGAATCGTACCCCTTGGACGATGTCCCCGCTACGCTCAAAGCAATCGGTCATACCCTCCGGCGCGAGTTAGGTGGCTCATCAGGTCCACTTTACGGGGTCCTTTTCCTGCGTTGCGGCAATGTTCTGGAAGACTCTGGTTGGGCAGGACTGACGCAGTGGGCCGAAGCGCTCGAAAAAGGTTGCCTGGCCATCAGCGAACTGGGTGGCGCGAAGCCTGGCGATCGGACCATGCTAGACGCTCTCGATCCATTCGTAAGGTCTTTGCACAGGGCAGGAGCAAATCTGTCGCGCGAAGTACTTCTGGCCGCAGTTGAAGAGGCGAAACGAGGCGCCGAAGCGACCGCTCAGATGATACCCCGTCTCGGAAGATCGAGTTATCTGGGGGATCGCGTGCTCGGTCACATCGATCCTGGAGCAAAGGCCGTCACCATCTGGTTGCGCGCAATCTCCGAGAAGATTTTCTTCTGCTAGGAAACCATCTGAGAACTTTCAGACGATCTCGACAAGATTTTTTGGTGTCACCTCGATAGTGTTGTTGCCGTCGGGAAGTGGACGTTCTGAGGACTGAGAACGGCTCGAGCAGACTTCGCTGGCGAACGGCTCCTCCCTCATCACGACTGCATCGCTAGACTGCATTCGCATTTCTGAGGACGTCCGGGACTCGTTCCGGTTCGCAAAGACGAAACGGACTTTCGACTATCATCGGTTTGTTGGACTGAGCTTGTTTTGAGTGTCCGCCAGCATCTCCGAACTTAGTAACGTCCCAGACGTCTTTGTTTTGTCCTAGACGTAATGTCGCACGCACAGCTTACTTGAGCTGATCGCTACAGATATGGCCGAACGGAGCGAAGGAAGGCCCTTGGAAAGGCACATGAGCCACACGCCTAGCGAAGAGTGACGTGCATCGTCGGCGTAGTTTGGTGTACGCAGTTCCAACAAACCTCGCGCGTTCAGGAGAGGTTCTGTCGTGACGTCGACGCGTTCTAATCCAGAGCTTCTGCGAGGGTCAAAGCAACAGGGACTCGGCGAAAAGTGCTTGCACGATGACGAGTCCGCACCAGTACGGCAGGTCCCGAGTACGCGATTTGATTGTTGGGCGGACTTGGCTTTCATGAGTCGATCTTCTCGCTGGCGAGCTTACTGTCGGGCTTCGGCTTGACCGCAGCGGCTGCGATCGGTACGCGCGGGTGAAAGTTCAGAGTCCAATTGTGGCGGGCCGGATTCCCGTGCTGGTCGACAGCGGGATTCGACGGGGACCGATGACCTAAGGATTTGGCGCTGCGAGCTTCAGCCATATTACTTGGCGGGCCTTATGTCCACGGACTCGCGTGGGGTGGAGCGGATGGGGTGAGTCGGTGATGGCGCTCACGCGCTGCCGATCGGTAGTATTGACCGATCTGTTTTCAGCGGTCACCAGAAGAATTAAGGTCTGCGGTCGAGCTGATACCATGGCGACAAACGGGATGAACAATGGGCTATTGCAGCGCTGCTGCTTGGTCTCGACGAGCACCTGGAGTGACGCGATGGACGGACTGGGTGTCGCAGGCGTGATTCAGGGCCTGGTGTTGCAAAGTGGTTCAGGGCGCATCGCCGGACCGGCGGTAACCGTCCAGGAGAGCACACGTCCGCTCAATGAATATCCGAAAGAGGCGTTCAGGGTTGGTGCGTTCATCGACATACTCCGCGACGGAGACATCTTGGTCATCGAGATGGACGGTGCGGCGGTTTCCTCGTTCGGCGGGTTGGCCGCGCAGGCAACGCGCAGGCAGGGTACAGCGGGCGTAGTCATCAATGGCGGATGTCGTGATCTAGTGGACGTGAGGGCTTCCGGACTTTGGGTGATGAGCAGACATGTCACCCCGGTGTCGGGAAAAGGGCGGGTGAGGGTAGATGGCGTGAACGTCCCCATAACCATGGGCGGCGTTAGGGTGAACCCCGGCGACTGCATCATTGGCGACGAAACGGGACTCGTTTGTGTCCGAGCGGACCAACTACCCGAGGTTTTGACCATTGCCGAAGGCTTGCATGCGCAAGATCAGCACTTCGCAAAAGCTCTCTCGGATGGCCATACATTTGGGGCTACGGCACGGCGCTTGAAACATCTTTAGGAAGCAAGCAAGTTCTGTAGGTGAGCGAGGATTTGGGACCCAGAATGTCAACGTTTCCCAGTGCAGCTCCGACCAATTGTGCGGATCAGATTGTCGCAACGATGCAGCGTATCGGTGTAGAGCGTTTATTTGGAATGCCAGGCGGCGGTAGCAATGCGGACCTAATTGAAGCAGCCATGCGGGCCGGGCTACCGTTCTCCCTGGCGCATACGGAAACCGCATCCGCCTTCATGGCCACCGCGCAGGCCGAGATTACGGGGAAGCCAGGCGCGTGCATGGCCACGCTCGGCCCCGGGGTGACCTCGCTGATGAACGGCGTGGCGAATGCCTATCTGGATCGTGTTCCGCTGATGGTGTTGACCGATTGCCGCGTCAACGTGGGGGATGGGATGCAGCACCAGACACTGCCCCACGGAGAAATCTTCTCGCCAGTGGTGAAGTGGAGTACAAAGCTTCGCGCCGAGACGATCGACCAACAGTTGCAACAGGCCATCGAGGCGATCTCGAGTTTCCCGCCCGGACCGATTCATTTGGATATCTCAAGCGAGGTTGCGTCTGCGACTAGGGGACACTCGCATCTAGAGCGGGCTTTGCCAGTGCTCGAAGCGGGGTCTTCGATAACTGTTCCACAAGAGGTTCAGCAAATCCTTCGCGGGGCTAAGCGCCCGGTCTTTCTCATCGGTTTGGCCGCACGGTCCGCAGAAATTTCCGTTGCGGTGCGGGATCTTTGCGAGCGATTCAGCATTCCGGCCCTAATGACCTATAAGGCGAAAGGGGTCGTGCCGGACTCGCATCCCTGGTTCGGTGGAGTGCTAACCAACGGAGCATTGGAGCGAGGGGTCCTGGAGGGCGCGGACGTTTTTCTGGCGATTGGTCTGGATCCGGTGGAACTTCTCCCCAAGCCCTGGACACTTCAGCACCCGGTCCTGTCCATTGCACCGTGGGCGATCACGCAACAGCATCTGCCGCTTGTTTGGGAATTGGTCGGTGATGTGGTGCCGGGTCTGGAGGCCGTCGCCCAGTTCTTGTCGCGGAAAGTCGGCTGGACATCGGCTGAATTGCTTGCGCTGGTTCAAAGGCAGCGCAACGATATGCGTCCGCCCGGACAGGCAGGACAGCTTTTGCCGCATCGCGTAGTGGAACTGGTGGCCGAGCGATATCGCGGGAGCCGCGTGACGGTAGACGCGGGTGCGTTCATGCTACCGGTGATGGCGCTATGGCCCACCGAGGAGCCCGGCGGTACCTTGATCTCGAACGGACTGTCCACAATGGGGTTTGCCTTGCCTGCTGCGATCGGGGCGACCTTGTTGAAGCCATCGAAGCCAACCGTGGCATTCACAGGCGACGGTGGTCTATTGATGTGTTTGGGTGATCTGCGCACCGCGGCAAGGGAATCTCTGCCGCTGCGCGTGATCGTTTTTGACGACGGGGAGTTAAGCCTGATCAAAGTTAAGCAAATTCAGCGTGGGTATCCACCGATCGGGATTTCAATTGGCGAAATCGATTGGAAGTCGTTAGCAGCGAGTCTCGGAGTCCTGGGACTAACGGCCAGCAACGATGAGGCACTTATGGATTGCCTGGCCGAAACAGTCACACATCCAGGTCCGGTGCTGATCGCAGCGAAAATCACGGCGGATGCATATCAACCGACCCTGCGCGCTTTGCGAGGTTGAACGAACGCGCATCGAGAAAGAGAAGCTGCCATGGTTTTGGAGAGATGCCGCTCGGTAGGTAGCCGGTGACAATGGCCGCGAGCCAGCGATTGGTCGACGTTTTGGCGGGGAGCGAGTACGCCGATTTGCCGGCCTCGGTGATCACCGACACCAAACGCGCCATCCTCGATTGGTTGGGATCGGCGTTGGCGGGTGCGCTGGAACCTCCGGCGCGCCTGATGCACAGCGTCGTGGCGCGACTAGGGGTCTCCCGCGAAGCAACTGTTTTCGCGGCGGGCAGATCGTCAGCGGCCGGCGCGGCCTTGGCCAATGGCGTCGCCTCGCACATTCTGGAACTCGACGATGTGCACAAGGGGTCCACGCTGCACGCCGCGGCTGCGGTCATTCCGGCTGCGCTGGCCGTCGCGGAGCGGGAGCATGTGCATGGCCGATCGTTCCTGCGGGGCGTTGCGCTTGGCTATGATGCGGCGCTCCGCATTGGAGAGGCCGTAAACCCAAGCCACTATCGTTTTTGGCATCCCACTGGGACCGCCGGCACGTTCGGAGCAGCGGTCGCTGCCAGCGCAGTCATGCAATTCAACGCCGCCCAGATGCTGGACGCACTGGGCAACGCAGGCACGCAAGCAGCGGGGTTGTGGGAGTTCAACGCCGACGGCGCGATGAGCAAGCATTTGCATCCGGGAAAAGCGGCTTTCAATGGTGTGTTGTCGGCGGATCTCTCGCGAGCTGGCTTTACCGGAGCCAGGCGGATTCTGGAGGGGGAACGTGGATTTTTTCGGGCCATGAGCACTTCGTACGATGTGACCCGCATCACCGAGGGCCTGGGGACGGAATGGAAGATTAGTGAGAACTGCTACAAACTGCATTCTTGCTGCGGACACACGCACGCGGCGATCGACATCGCGCTCGACGTGCGGTCACAGCGGAAATGGTCCGCTGAGGATGTCTTCGCGAACGTAGCCGATATTCACATCCAAATGTATGGACCCGGCTACGAAATCGTCAAAGAATCCAATCCGCGTTCAGGAGCGCAGGCGAAGTTCAGTATCGCCTACTGCGTGGCGGCAGCGTTGCTCGAAGGTCGAGTGGGGCTGGAGCAATTTTCTCCCGAACGATTTACGGCTGATGGTGTACGCGATCCCCGTTTTGCGGCCGTGCTCCGGTGCACCAAGGCAACCGTAGAAGAGGATCTCACGCGGAAATATCCGTCCGCATGGCCAGCGCGTCTCGCCCTTACCCTGAGCGATGGCTCAAGGGTGAGCGGATCCAGTGATTATCCGCGCGGCAATCCAGAACTCCCGCTATCGACTCGTGAGTTGGAAGACAAATTCCTGACCTTGGTCGAGCCCCGCTTCGGACGTGACACCGCCAATTCCGCACTGCAAGCCGTACACACGCTGGAAGATTGTCCGGAGATGGCCACGGTGTTTCGCGATATATTGCCACGCGATGCTGAGGTGCCTTCGCGATCATGAACGACCTACACTCGAGATTCGATCCGTTTCAGGACTACCGCCAGCCCATCCGACAATTGTGCGGTCAGTTTAACGGCAAGTACTGGCAGGAAGTCGAGGAGCAGGCGGCTTACCCGGAGGCATTTGTTAAGGCGCTGACCGAAGCGGGCTGGCTGGCTGCGCTGATCCCTGAGCAGTACGGCGGCGGCGGACTGGGAGTGAGCGAAGCGGCGGTCATCTTGGAAGAGATCAATCGTTCGGGCGCGAACTCCGGTGCCTGCCATGCACAGATGTACCTCATGAGTACGCTGCTTCGGCACGCCTCCGAAGAGCAAAAGCGGAAGTTCCTCCCAGCGATCGCCTCGGGTGAATTGCGCCTGCAGTCATTCGCTGTAACCGAGCCGACGACCGGCACAGACACGACCAATACGAAGACGTTTGCGGCGCGAAAGGGTGACGTATACGTGGTCAACGGCCAAAAGATCTGGATTTCACGAATTCAGCATTCCGATCTCATGCTGCTGCTGGCGCGCACGACGGCGTTGCCGGAGGTTAAGAAAAAGACGGATGGACTCTCCATGTTCCTCATCGATCTGCGCAATCGGAACCAACCGGGACTCACGGTGCGCCCCATCCGCAACATGGTCAATCATGAGACGAACGAAGTGTTCTTCGACAACTTCGAAATTCCCGCGGACAGTCTAGTCGGGGAAGAAGGCCGGGGGTTTCGCTATCTGCTAGACGGCATAAACGCAGAACGTATTTTAATTGCAGCTGAATGCGTGGGTGACGGTTATTGGTTTATTGACAAAGCACGAAGCTATGCGAACGACCGCATCGTTTTTGATCGCCCGATCGGGAAAAACCAAGGTGTTCAATTTCCCATCGCGAATGCTTATGTGCAAGTCCGGGCGGCGGACTTGATGCGCTGGGAGGCGGCGCGGCTGTTTGACCAAGGCCAGGCTTGTGGTGCCGAGGCGAACATGGCCAAGCTTCTGGCAGCCGATGCCTCGTGGAATGCCGCAAACGTCTGTCTGCAAACACACGGCGGCTTTGGATTCGCCGCCGAGTTCGACGTGGAGCGGAAATTCCGCGAAACACGTCTCTACCAAGTCGCGCCGGTATCGACCAATCTGATTCTTGCCTACATCGGAGAGCATGTATTGGGGATGCCGCGTTCGTTTTAAGCGGCATTGAGTTTCTATGAAAACCGATTCCAATCTCCCGTGGAGGGACCTTCGCGTCGTGACGCTCGAGCAAGCGGTTGCGGGTCCGTTTTGCTCGCGCCAGTTAGCGGATATGGGCGCGGATGTCATCAAAGTCGAACGCCCGGACGGAGGCGATTTTGCGCGAGCCTACGACGGGGCGCTCAATGGATTGTCGGCGTATTTTGCGTGGCTGAATCGAGGCAAGCGGAGCATCACGCTCGATTTGAAGAGCGCCGAGGATCACGACGTCTTCGCGAAGTTGCTAAAGCGCGCGGACGTGTTTATTCATAACCTCGCGCCTGGCGCGGTGGAGAGCCTGGGATTTGGCTATGAGCGCATCGCCAAGGATCATCCGCGGCTCATCTGGTGCGCCATCTCCGGATACGGCCCGGACGGCCCGTATCGTAGTAAGAAAGCCTACGACCTACTGGTGCAAGGCGAATCCGGTGTCGTGAGTCTGACCGGCTCCCCGGAAGCCCCCGCGAAGGTCGGGGTGTCGATCGCCGACATCGCTTCTGGCCTATACGGATATTCGTCCATTCTGGCGGCCCTGCTCAACCGGGCGCAGACCGGCACGGGCGAACGCATCGAAATTTCCATGCTGGAATGTCTTGCAGAGTGGGCGACTCCGGCAATCTATGTTTGGCAGGGAACCGGCAGGGTGCCGGAACCAGCTGGGTTGCGCCACAACATGATTGTCCCTTACGGCGCGTATCGGTGCGCCGATGGCGTCGTGAACTTCGCCATTCAGAACGACCGGGAATGGAGACGCTTCTGCGGTGACGTGCTTTTGATGCCCGAACTCACCGACGACAACCGCTTCGCTACGAATGCGGACCGTGTGGGCCACCGCAGCGAGCTCGAGAAGACCATCGAAGATTATTTGGGGACGCTTACACGATGCGAAGTAGTGAAGCGCCTAGAGGACGCAAAGATAGCCAATGGTGAGATCAACGACGTTGCTGCCGTGGCCCGCCATCCGCAACTCACGGCTCGGCAGCGCTGGGTCAATGTCCAGTCGCCGTCGGGAACGATTCCTGCGCTGATCCCCCCCCACAATCTTGAGCACGCGCCGCCTTACATGCGGCCGGTACCCGCGCTCGGCGAACATACACGGGAGATTCTGGCAGAACTCGAACTCCGGACCGTGAAATGAATCCGGCGAAAAACAAATTGATTCGCCTCGAGCGCAGCACGTTGTTTGTTCCAGCCTTGCCGTACGCGATGATCGAAAAAGCCGCGGCAAGCGACGCCGACGCCGTGTGCGTGGACCTGGAGGATTCCGTCGCCATCGACGAAAAAGCCGCAGGCCGGGCGAACGCCATCCGTGCATTTCAGGAGCTTGATTTCGGTCGACGCACGACGATCTTACGGATCAATGATCTCGAGGGGCCATTCGCGTATCGCGATTTGGTGGAAACCGTCGAAGGTGCGGGCGAGCGCATGGATTTGATCATGATTCCCAAAGTGAATTCGCGAGAAGACGTAGTGTTTGTGGACATGTTGCTGAAGCAGATCGAAGCTCATTGTCGTCTCGCGCGCGGGATTGGGCTCGAGGCGCAAATCGAGACGGCGGCCGGATTTCTGGCCGTTCGCGAAATCGCACAGTCTTCGGCGCGTCTGGAGACCTTAATCTTCGGACCAGGCGACTATGCGGCATCGATGCAGATGCCTTCGATGAGTATAGGTGAACTCGATCGGTATGACGAAATGTATCCCGGGCATCGCTGGCATGCGGTGATGCACGCGATTGTTGCTTCCGCACGAGCCAACGGTTTGCGCTGTATGGACGGACCATATGCAGCACATAAGGACCCCGCAGGGCTTGAACGGAGCTGCCAAATTGCGCGAGCGATGGGCTTCGATGGAAAGCAGTGTATCCACCCGAAGCAAACTGCGCTTGCAAACGGCGTCTTCAGCCCCACAGGTGAGGAGGTTGCTCACGCGAAACAAATCGTCGACGCCTATGAACAAGCGGTTGGCCGAAATCGTGGCGTTGCGAGTCTCAACGGGAAAATGATCGATGCCGCCAGCGTGCGCATGGCCAAGGGTGTTCTGGAAAGGCATGGATTGATAAGTGGAAAGAACAGATGAGTGATTCATTTCAAACGTCGGGACGATGCTATGAAGATTTTGAGGTGGGAATGGTAATTCGGCACGGGGTGGGGCGCACCGTGACGTCGACCGATAACGCTTGGTTCACGCTTCTCACCGTGAACACCAATCCGATTCATTTCGATGCGCACTATGCAGCACAGACCGAGTTCGGAAAACCCCTGGTGAACTCCGCCCTGATGCTGGCCTTGGTTACCGGGCTATCCGTAGCGGATGTCTCGCGATACGCGATCAATCTGGGCTGGGATGAGGTGCGAATGCCGGCGCCGGTGTTCGAAGGCGACACGATCTACGCAGAGAGCGAAGTGTTGAATCTTCGCGACTCAAAATCAAGGCCACACATGGGGCTTGTAGAGATCCACACGACGGGGTTCAAACAGGACGGCACGGTGGTAATGGAATTTAAGCGCACCGTTCTAGTTTACAAGCGCGGACACATCCCACAGCCTCCGATTCCGAAACTGAACAAATGAAGGACGTCACTCTCCTCACCCGGTCCGAATCATCTTCTACCCCGGCCGCGCCGCCAAACATGACCAAGCTCGGTGCCAGCGAAAGCGCGAATCAGCGATATGCGGTCATTGCGGGGTTTCTTGGATGGACTTTTGACGCCTTCGATTTCTTCGTTCTCACCTTCGTCCTCGGAGATGTGGCCAGGACCTTCGGTCGGAGTCGACCGGAAATCGCTCTGACCATTACCCTCGCGCTGGCCATGCGGCCACTGGGTGCCGTGATCTTCGGAGTTGCGGCCGACCGCGTAGGCAGACGGCTGCCGCTGATGCTCAATGTGTTGTTTTACGCCGTCATTTCCGTGTTGTCCGGAATGGCGCACAGCTACCGGACCTTCCTGATCTTGCGAATGCTATTCGGCGTGGCGCTGGGGGGGCAGTGGGGTGTTGGAGCGTCGCTGGTTCTCGAGTCCGTCTCCGCGAAATGGCGCGGCCTACTCTCCGGCCTCCTTCAAGAAGGCTACACGCTTGGTAATCTGCTGGCAGCGGTGGCGTTCCGCACGGTCTATCCTAAATACGGTTGGCGCGCCCTTTTCTATCTCGGAGGAATCCCGGCATTGCTGTCTTTGTTCATCTTTTCGAAGGTAAAAGAATCGCCGGTGTGGCACGAGCACCGCACGGACTGGAAAACGTATCGATCTTCCGCAGTACGACACTGGCGGCGGTTCTTGTATTTTGTGCTCCTGATGACCATGGTGGCTTTCATGGCGCACGGAACGCAGGATATGTATCCTACTTTCCTCCAGCAAGGTCGAAAATATTCCGCGCAAACCACGGCAGACATCACCATCATTTCGATGATCGGAGCTCTGCTGGGCGGGTTGGCCTTAGGTTTTTTCTCTGACAAGGTGGGGCGAAAGCGCGCCATGGTCACAGCCGCCCTAGGCGGGCTGGTTGTCGTCCCCCTGTGGATTGCCGCGCCGAATATCGCACTTACTGTGACGGGCGTTTTTCTCATGCAGTTCTTTGTGCAAGGGACGGCCGGCATCATACCCGCGCACATGAACGAACTCACCCCGGGAAACCTGCGCGGATTCTTCCCGGGGTTCGCCTATCAGATCGGAGTGCTGTGCGCGTCGAGTATCACCTACTTTGAAGCCGCTTTGGGCGAACATCTGACTTATGCACAAGCGATGGGGACTCTTAGCGCCGTGGTTCTGCTGGTAGGTTCCGTGGTCTTCACGCTGGGGCCTGAAAACAAGGGCATCTCGTTCAGCAAGGGATGAACCCTGGAAGCCTGGCCGCGACCGCGCCACCGTGCTCACACCATTCGTGGTATGCCGTGCTTGGCGAGTTGCATCGGCGCGCTGGACACAACCCGACAGCGCGACGCTACATGTCAAAGGGCGCTCACTTCACCGGCTACGAACGCGGAGCGGGAGCAGGCTCGGCGGCGGCTTGCTTCTCTTGAGTTGATTTAAACAAAGTTCCGGCGATTTGCCGCGGTTGATGGCGAAAGCTAAATGCTTTCTAGCCAACTAAGCTGTATTTATGAAGATTGGCAAATCCTTCTCTATAGTTTGATCGTGACGCATTTGAGTTGTGTATAGTGATGCAGCGCTTCAATTAATTTCTCACGCCCGTAGCCACTATTTTTGCAACCGCCAAGTGGCGTCTCGACTCCGCCAGCCAGATATTCGTTGACATAGACCTGACCTGCCTCGAGGGCTGCGGCGACACGATGCGCTCGAGACAAATTTTGGGTCCAGATTCCTTCTGCGAGACCATAGTCACTATCGTTAGCGATACGATACGAATAGCATCCGCTTCATCTTTGAAGGGAATGATGACGAGCACTGGCCCGAAAATTTCCTCGCGGGCGATACGCATATCATTGGTCAC
>Ga0307479_10006176_pt1 | contig 10990 bp, 6 predicted proteins | sample atmos_gasesECM4C_FD_203743 | JGI IMG/M metagenome (GOLD analysis project Ga0307479, IMG submission 203743) | Hardwood forest soil microbial communities from Morgan-Monroe State Forest, Indiana, United States - atmos_gasesECM4C_515 | ecosystem: Environmental > Terrestrial > Soil > Temperate...
AGCCGTGGAAGGCCAGCTAAGTCATTCATTTTCAGAGAAGAAGGAGACGTTTCAAGGAGAAACTGGAGCGCAGAATTTTCGGCGGTGGCCGATAGCGGCCAAAGTGGTGGATTTCAGCCAGTAGCGAAAATGCCGCCTATGTTTCCTTCTCCTCATCCGCAATCCCAATCTTCGACAGCCGATAGCGCAGCGCGTTTCTCGACAGGCCTAATAACCGGGCTGCCTGACTCTTGTTCCCATTGGCGCGCCGCAGGGCCTCGCGGATCACTTCATCTTCCCAATGTTCCAGCGTCATACCTTCGGGAAGAAATCCACCCGAACCGTTGGCAGTCTTTGCCGGACGCTGATCCAAATGAATATCCTCGACCTTAAGCACGGCACCCTTCGCCAGCGCGCAAGCTCGCTCGATGATGTTTTGCAGTTCGCGCACATTTCCCGGCCAGTGATAATTTACAAGAATTTGCATAGCTTCCGGCGTGATGCTTTCCACAGGCTTGCCGGAGTCTCCGGCAAAACGTGAAATGAAAAGACCCACCAACTCCGGGATATCTTCTTTGCGTTGGCGCAGCGGCGCAATGTCGATGGGGACAACATTCAAGCGATAATAAAGATCTTCGCGGAACGTTCCCTGCTCCAGGGCTTCCCGCAGATCGCGGTTGGTGGCGGCGATCATCCGCACATCGACCTTCACTGTTTTCGTACCGCCCAACCGCTCGAACTCACGCTCCTGTAGCACCCGCAGCAGCTTCACCTGAATCGCAGGTGGTACGTCGCCGATCTCATCCAGGAACAGCGAGCCCTTGTCGGCCAACTCGAACTTGCCCGGCTTGCTGGCGGCGGCACCTGTGAATGCGCCCTTCTCGTAGCCGAACAGTTCGCTCTCCAGAAGATTTTCGGGAATTGCCGTGCTGTTGATCTTGATGAAAGGACCCGCAGCCCGGCGTGACTTTTCATGAATGGCACGCGCGATCAAGTCTTTGCCGACTCCACTTTCACCACCCAGCAGCACGGTGGAATTCGTTGGCGCGACACGCTCCACCGTGGCCAGCACTTCCTGCATCTTCTTGCTGCGAGCAACCACGTTAGGATGCTTGTAGCGCTTGCCCAGAGCCTCGCGCAGCGACCGGTTCTCCTCGCGCAGGTTGTGAACATCCAACTCCTTGCGGATCACCATGCGCATTTCGCTGAGCGAGAAGGGCTTCAGCACATAATCGCTGGCTCCGGCTTTCATGGCATCGACCGCCGTCTCCACCGAACCGAAGGCGGTCATCACCACCACTGGCAGTGCAGCGTTCTGCCGCTTAACAGCCTGGAGAAATTCCAGGCCGTTCATCCCAGGTAATTTGAGATCCGTCACGACGAGATCAACAGGGTTCCCGTGCAGAAGCTTCAGCCCTGCCTCTGCGTCTCCCGCGGAGAGTGTCGTGAAGCCGTCCTCCCCGAGGTTCAATTCGAGAAGGCGCCTCATCTTCGCCTCGTCCTCGACAATCAGGATTGTTGGCATATGTGCGGCGTTCGCCCGCCCATCCACTTGTTTCACAGCCTGAACGTTACTCTTCGGAACCACGATCACTAGGATGCGCGGGCGGCTGCAGCCTCTGCACTCGCAGGCAAAAATACCACGAATCGTGCGCCCCGCTGACCTTCTCCGCCGCTCTCGACGCGAATGCTTCCATGATGTCCATCAATGATTCGGGAGACAATCGAGAGCCCCAGTCCCACGCCGGTCTTCTTCGTAGTCACAAAGGGATTGAAGATCTGCTCGCGCAGCTCCGCAGGAACTCCCGGCCCCGTGTCTTCGATGCGCACCTCCACTCCGTCACGGCTCGCGCCATTGGACCTTGCTGCCGTCACCCGCAGCGTTCCTCCGTTCGGGCCCATGGCGTCATAGGCATTCTGAATCAGATTCACGAACGCCTGCTCGCTGAGACTCTCGTCCAATGGAATCGGGGGCAAGTTCGATTCGTACTGACGCTCCACCCGCACTGAGCCATTTTCGTCTTTGCGGGCCAGTGCAACCGACTGGAGCGCGCGTTCAAGGATCGTAGTCACCTCTTGCGGTGCCAACTCCATTTGTAGCGGGCGGGCAAAGTCCAGAAACCGCGTCACCAGCGCGCTCAAGCGATTGGTCTCACTCGAAATGTATCCCGCTAGCTCGCTGGCAAGGGGATTCCCTTCGCCTAACTTCTGATGAAGCATCTCTGCTGATCCTTTGATCACGCCGAGTGGATTACGAATCTCGTGCGCCAGGCCGGCCGACATTTGTCCCAGCGCCGCCAGCCGCTCCGAACGTCGCGCCTGTTCCTGCGCCTGTTCCAGCTTACGGTTGGTTTCGGCGAGAGTTTCCGCCAGCTCTTGATAGAGCCTGGTCTGGCGCCGATTTTCCACCACGAATCGATTTACCACCATGGCCGCGAGAAAAAAGAAAAGAATGCGCATCGCAAGCAGGGTGTAACTCTCCGACGTTACCTCGAAGTCTCGCAGTGCAGGATCAAAGAGATAAGAACAATATGCAGCCGACGCCAGGGCCGTCCACAGCAAAGTTGCCCATGGACTGAAATATTCCGCCGCCGTCACCACCGGCAGATAGAAAATGGGATAGTAACTGCTGTTAATTCCGACCTCGCCCGTGTGATCGATGAGCAAAGTCGCCAGTGCAATCTTAAGAAGAACTATGTAAGCTGCGCCGCGACGCGGAGCGCGCGCCAAGATCCAGCCCTCACTGACCTGCACCATGCCAATGGCCAGCAGAGTGAGCTGTTTGTGGATCTCGAACACTGGTGGGAGGACCGCCAGTCCGGCCAGGAGCAGCAGCCCAAGCACATCCATCCAGTTAATTGCCGGACGCTTTTGTTCGCTCATGGCAGGTCAGAAAAAACGCGCCGGGGGCGAGATTAATTCCTCGCCCCCCGGCGCTCTCTTTACTTTCATTTCGGGCCGCTTGCAAATGGAATCGCATGCGAACCTATCAAACCGCAGATCGGCAGTTCCCGTCAAACGTCATTTCTTGGACGGCCTCTCCTGCCTTGACGGCGGAGAGGAATGCTGCTGCGATGGTCTGGCTGCGGGCGCGGGCCTCTGCTGTTGCCAGTTGTTAAACTTCTGCTCCTTCTGCTGTTCGTTTCGTTCCCGCACGGGCGGAACCGGCTTGGCCAGCGGATGCGACCAATCTTGCGTTGGTTGGCGCTCTTGAGATGGTTGCCGTTCCGTCTGCTGCGGAGGTCGGAACTCCCGCGGAGGTTGCGCATTCTGGTTCTCGGGCTGCGTGCTTCTCTCGGGCGGCGGCGTGCCCTGCTGCTCATACACGCGCGGTTGCGGCTTGGTTTGATTATTGGCGCCGTTGGGTTGTCCAAACGGACGGAAGCCATCCGGCGACGGTTGCTCCTGCCGCTTTGCCTGATTAGCTGGTACCGGCCGTCCGGGCGCTTCCTGCCGGACCAATGGCTGCTGATTCAAGTGTCCGCCCGCCTGTTCCTGCCTTTGCTGAAACGATCGCGGCATCGGCGCAGGAGTTCGCAACGCCACCACCGGCCGGCTGGTCACCGCTGCTGGCGGCCTGTTCGCCACCGCCCTGCCAGCGCCCAACACGCTGCCGCGCACGGGCTCGACCCCAATCCGGTGCGATACTGGTGCGGAGGCGAGTTCTCGAGGCGGAACCGACACTATATTCCGCGACACCGGCCGCGCATTCACAAACGTGTCGTGCGAAACCACGGTCACGCCGCCGCTCACATTCCGGTTCGCATACCTGATGTTATTCACGGTCCGGTTGACAACTACCGTGTTGTAGACGTTGGTGACCCTAGTGACATCCACTCGCGTATTGGTGATGTTCACGTTGTTGACGTAGACGCGGCTCACGCGGTAGCCCGGCACGAATACTTCGCCCGGAGCCAGCGGGAACCATCCGACTCCCACGCCGACTGAGAAGCGGAATCCCGCTGCACCGCCGACCCAACCCACGAGCGCGGGCGCCCACACTGGCCGCACATACACCGGTCCCGGAACCCAGAACCATCCTGCGCCGACGAACGCCCAACGTCCATAGTGGAACGGTGCGAATCCCCACGGCTCGTCTTCCACCCAGGTCCAGCCCCAGGGCGCAATCCAGATCCAGTGCCCAAAGCGATACGGCGCCCAACCCACAACCAGACCGCGCGGCCGCCAGCACGTTCCATAGCCAGCCACGTAGCTCCAGTCGCCATATTCGTCGAGATCTTCGTATCCGGTCATTTCGCGCGAAACATAGTTCGCGGAATCAGAACGGTCTTCCGCCTGGTCGCGTTGCAGCGCCCAAGTGTCGAATCCATCTTCGTCAGGAATCTGACCGAGATCGTAGTCCAGATGATCGGTTCCGGTGAATGTGGCGTGCTGATAAGCCACGACCGTATAAGAAGAGCCGCCGCCGGTGACTTCGCCGCGTCCGCGCCACACCGTCACTTCGGTGCGATTGCCATCAGGACCCACATCAATTCGATAGTCGCCGGGTTGCAACACGGTGAAGGCAATGTTCGGCGTGTCGATCTCGTAGGTGTCTTCGTCGTCCACGTGGCGCACTTTGACGATTAACGATCCTTGTGCCAGGCGAATCTGCGCGGCGCGATCGCTCACCTCAAGCAAGGTGATCCCCGTCTTTGCACCCAGCCGAAGAGCGGTCGACCCGACGTGAACTTCGGCGCGCGAATCTTCATCCGCCCAAAGATTGTCGCCGGTCACCAGCGGACGGTTCAGCACGGCATCAACCCAATCGTTTTCACCGCCGGGTTGAAATGACACCGATCCTTCCATGAGATTCAGCCGCGCTACGCGGGTGGAAGGATCCTGATCCGTGTCTTGCGTTGGGGACTGCGCATCCGGCGGAGCTTGCGCGCCTGGTTGCGGACTCTGCGCATCTGGCAGCCCCTGCGCGTCCTGCGCCACTTGCGAATCTTGCGGTGCCTGCATATCCTGCGCTTTGATTCCGAGCGGCGCTTGCAGCATGAAAGCTAAGCCCGCCACTATCACTGCCCAGCTCCACCTGTGTGTCTTCATATTGTCTTCCTCGATGGATGGAGAAACGCGACTGCAACGATCTTATCCATGCAGATGTAAACACGATAGAGGCAGCTTAGTTTCCTTGGGTCGAGATGGTTGTTTTCAGCCAGAGGCGGCTGAGAAATGAGCAATGAAGAGATTACTCAAAAATGTTTAGCGAGTTACCGGCTTGGGGACAATTTCATCCAGCGCAAGATTCAATTCCAGCACGTTGACACGAGGCTCCCCCAAAAACCCGAACTGCCGCGACTCCGTATGCTGGCGCACTGCTTCGCGAACTATATCTTCGCTCAGCCCACGCTCCTTCGCGATGCGCGGCACCTGAAACTCTGCGGCTTCCGGTGAAATATGAGGATCAAGCCCCGAGCCTGACGTCGTCAGCAAATCTATCGGAATTGCGGCCCCAGGATTCTCTGCTTGCAAGCGCCCGGCATCTGACTGCACGCGCGCGATGAGAGACTGGTTGGTCGGCCCAAGATTCGATCCGCTGGAATTGCGCGCGTCATAGCCCGTGCCTGCGTTCGAGGGACGGGAATGAAAATAGCCCGGCGAGGAAAATGACTGGCCTATTAATTTCGATCCCACAACCTTGCCATTGCGCGTCAGCAGCTGTCCGTTTGCCTGCTTGGGAAACAAAACCTGCGCCAGACCAGTTATCAATAAGGGGAACAGCAGGCCAAACAACACCGTCGTCAGCAGCGTCATGAGCGCAGCGGTGATCAGATTCTTTTTCATAATCGCCTCTACGCCAGCCCCGCCCGCACAATCAGCAAGTCGATCAGCTTGATGCCGATGAAAGGCACGATCACTCCGCCCACGCCGTACACCAGCAGATTGCGGCGCAGCAGCACGGCGGCTCCTTGCGGAACATATTTCACGCCGCGTAACGCCAGCGGAATCAGAGCTACGATAATCAGCGCATTGAAGATGACCGCCGACAAGATTGCCGACTGCGGCGTGGCCAGGTGCATCACATTCAACGCTTGCAGAACTGGAAACGTTCCGGCGAACATCGCGGGAATGATGGCGAAATACTTGGCTACATCATTCGCGATGGAAAACGTCGTGAGCGCGCCACGCGTCATCAGCAACTGCTTGCCGATCTCCACGATCTCGATCAGCTTCGTCGGATTCGAATCCAGATCCACCATGTTGCCTGCTTCTTTTGCGGCCTGCGTGCCTGTGTTCATGGCTACGCCTACGTCGGCCTGCGCCAACGCTGGCGCATCGTTGGTACCGTCGCCAGTCATGGCAACCAATTTTCCCTGCCCTTGTTCACGACGGATTAAATCCAGCTTGTCCTTCGGCGTAGCCTGCGCGAGAAAATCATCCACGCCAGCCTCAGTGGCGATGGCCGCGGCGGTCAAGGGATTGTCGCCGGTAATCATCACCGTCTTAATTCCCATCGCGCGCAGTTGGTCGAACCGCTGCCGCATGCCGCCCTTCACAATGTCTTTCAAGTGAATCACTCCCAGAGCGCGGCCATTCTCTGCCACCACGAGCGGAGTTCCTCCAGAGCGCGAAATCTCTTCCACCGCAGCACGCACCGTTGAAGGCAGAGCGCCGCCCTGCTCTTCCAGATACTTGGCGACGGCATCCGTTGCGCCTTTCCGGATCGAGCGTCCATCCAGATTCACTCCAGACATGCGGGTCATGGCGCTGAAGGGAATAAACTCGGCGTCGTGGGAACTCATTTCGCGCCCGCGCAATCCGTACTTTTGTTTTGCCAGCACCACGATGGAACGCCCTTCTGGAGTTTCATCGGCGAGTGAGGAGAGCTGCGCCGAATCCGCGAGCATTGCTGCGGTCACGCCTGGCGCGCTGACAAATTCCGTGGCCTCGCGATTGCCCAGAGTGATGGTGCCGGTCTTGTCGAGCAGGAGAGTATTGACATCACCGGCGGCTTCTACGGCGCGTCCAGACATCGCCAGGACGTTGTGCTGCACCAGTCGGTCCATGCCCGCGATGCCAATCGCCGAAAGCAATCCGCCAATCGTGGTCGGAATCAGGCACACCAACAAAGAGACCAGCACAAACACTGTCTGCGGAGCGCCGGCGTAGATGGCGAACGGTTGTAGCGTGACTACGGCCAGCAGGAACACAATCGTCAGTCCCGCCAGCAAAATGTTCAACGCGATTTCATTTGGCGTCTTTTGCCGCTCCGCCCCTTCCACCAGCGCAATCATGCGATCAAGAAATGTTTCACCAGGATTGGATGTGATCTTCACTTTGATCCAGTCCGACAACACGCGCGTTCCGCCCGTGACCGCCGAGCGGTCCCCGCCTGCCTCGCGAATAACCGGCGCGGACTCACCCGTGATCGCCGACTCGTCCACCGATGCCACGCCCTCCACAATCTCGCCGTCGCCGGGGATGAACTCGCCCGCCTCCACGAGAACCAAGTCTCCCGAGCGCAATTTGGACCCGGGCACTGTCTCGGTTTTCCCGTCGGGAAGGAGGCGGTTCGCCATGGTCTCCGCTTTGGCGCGCCGCAAGGCATCGGCCTGTGCTTTGCCGCGGCCCTCCGCCATAGCCTCCGCAAAATTCGCAAACAGCACGGTGAACCACAGCCACAACGTGATCTGCAGATTGAATCCGAAGCCAGGCTGCCCGTGCATGCGCTGCAGAATGAGCAGCACGGTTGTGATCACGCTACCCACTTCTACCACGAACATCACAGGATTGCGCATCATGGTCACGGGATGCAGTTTGACCAGCGAGTCCCATGCCGCACGACGCACGATCTTCATGTCCCACAAGCTGCGTTTTGATTTCTTGCCACCCATATTTCCCTAAGAAGACTTTTTTCCTAAAAAGTTCTTCCCGCCATCATCAATAAGTGCTCGAGAATCGGACCTAGACTGAGCGCCGGAAAGAATGTAAGGGCTCCCAGAATCATGACCACGCCAATCAACAGAACCGTAAACAGCGCTCCCGTCACCGGGAAAGTGCCCAGCGTCGCCGGTACTTGTTTCTTTCCCGCCAGGTTCCCGGCTATCGCCAGCATGGGCAGAATCATCATAAAGCGTCCCAGCAGCATCGCCATGCCCAGCGACGTGTTGTACCAGAGCGTGTTTCCGTTGATCCCGGCGAAGCCTGAGCCGTTATTCGCTACTGCCGAGGTGAAGGCATAAAGCACCTGGCTGAATCCGTGCGGCCCCGCATTCGATATGGAAGAAGTGCCAAAGCTGTACAACACCGAAATCGCCGTGAACACCAGAACCGTCAGCGGAAAGATCAGCACTACCAGCATGGCCATCTTCACGTCGTAGGCTTCAAGCTTCTTGCCCAGATATTCCGGCGTGCGTCCCACCATGAGTCCGGCAATAAAAACCGAGAGAATGACGAAGACCAACATTCCACACATTCCCGCACCCACGCCGCCGAAGATCACTTCGCTCAGCATGAGGTTGATCATTGGAACCATTCCGCCGAGCGGCGTGAACGAATCATGCATGGAGTTGACTGCGCCGCAACTGGTGTCGGTGGTCACGGTAGCAAACAGCGCCGAATTTGCCACGCCGAACCGCACTTCTTTGCCTTCGAGGTTGCCCACGCCCTGCGGAGCGGACGAGACATGCGAGCCGTGTTGCGCGGCGGAGGTCACCAAGGGATTCCCCCGCGCTTCTGCCCAATAGGCTGTTGCAACTCCCGCAAAGAAGAGCAAGGCCATCGCCGCCCACACAGCCCATCCATGCCGCCGCGAACCTGTCATCGTTCCCAGCGTGTAAGTAAGAGCGGAAGGAATCGCCAGAATGCAGAACATCTCCAGAAAATTTGTGAATGGCGTAGGGTTTTCGAAGGGATGCGCGCTGTTTGCATTGAAGAATCCGCCGCCATTGGTACCCAACTCTTTGATAATTTCCTGCGAAGCCGTCGGTCCCTGCGCGATCACCTGCTGGCTGACCGTCTGCATCACCGGCTTGCCGTCAGGCCCATTCACAGGCTTGCCATCGGAACCAAGTCGCGGCGTCTGATAACGGTCGAGCAGTTGCACCGTGTCATAAGGCTCGAGGTTCTGCACCACACCCTGCGATACCAGCAACAGTGCACCTACCAGACACAGCGGAGCCAGTATCCACAACGTGCCGCGAACCAGGTCCACCCAGAAGTTGCCAATGGTCTTCTGCTCGCGCCGCGCGATGCCTCGGATAAACGCAACGGCCAGCGCCATGCCGGCGGCCGCCGAAACCCAGTTGTGATATGCCAGACCCGCCATCTGCGTGAGATAGCTCATGGTGGTCTCGGGCACGTAATTCTGCCAGTTCGTGTTGGTGGAAAACGATGCCGCGGTATTAAACGCCAGGGCCGGAGGCACGCCCGCCAGCTTTTGTGGATTCCACGGAAGCCAAGCCCACTGCTGCACGCGCTCGAGCACATACAGCAGGATCATGGAAACGCCGCTGAACAAAAGCAGCGCCAGCGCGTATTCCTTCCAGTCCATGTCGTGCTCTTCGTCCACGCCGGTGAGCTTGTAGAGAATCCGCTCCACTGGCCGCATCACAGGATCGAGCCACGTACGCTCCCGGCTGAACACCCGCGCCATGAACGCACCCAGCGGCTTCGTAACCAGGAAGACGGCCAGAAAGAAAACGAAAATCTGCAGCCATCCATTCGCCGTCATCAAAATTTCTCCGGCCGCAACATGGCGTATACCAGATACGCCAGCAAACCCGCGCAAATGATCAGCATGATGATTGGTTCCACGTTCATATCTGCCTCAACGCACCCGCTCGCAGAAACGCACGTAAGCCAGCGAAATCGCGAAGAACAAAATCGTCACAACCAGAAAAATCACGTCCTGCATCTTTTCGCTCCCGTCCCAAGCCCGACTAGAACTTCACCAGGATCGCCATAGTGGCCCGGTCCTCAGTGTGACGAAGGTCCGGCTGCCAACCAGGGATGGTCGAACCGGGGTTTCCATTGTTCCCGCCCGGCGGTGTGACCCCGCCCGGACCGCTCCAGTAGGGGACATTCGCGTGCCGGTGGTTAAACTCCCAGCGGAACGTAATGTATTGGCTCGGCATGTAATCGTAGGTTCCTGAGATGTCCCAGGCCTTGTACGGATCGCCGGGATTCTCCGTAAAGTAAGGCGTTCCCGAAGTCGCAGTCGCTCCGTTAATCGGCGGCAGCAACACCAGATAGCGTCCAGGGTTGTTGATCTTTCCTCCGCCAATGGTCAAGCCGTAACGATCGTGGTGAAACCACCACCGGTTGTAAAGCATGTAGCCGAGAAAGCTTTGCTTGTACGAAGTGATCTGCCCTGCCGAATTTTTCTGATTCGTGGTGCAGTTCACTCCTCCACCGCTCTCGCAACCAGCGTCGCCAGTTAGAGAGAAGGCCATCTTGTCCAGAAATCTTTCTGGATGGTCGTAATACTTCACTTCAATACTGTTGTCGGTGTGATAGCGAGTGCGAGTAGGAATGCCCAGCGCGTCGGCTCCGGCCCCGTAGTTGTTCGAGAGCAGGGAAAGCCAGCCGGTAGGGCGATACAAGACCTGCCCACCAAATCCAAGCCGGCCATTGAATCGAGCGTAGGACTGCCATCCGTTGATGATCCAAGGCTCGATCTTCAACTTCTTGGTGGGAAATATCTGAATGCGCAGGCCTGTGAAAAACCACGGAGTGTTCGACGAAACATAAGACGGCTGGTAGGCCCAGTTATCAAAGTTGTAAAAGCTGAACAGGCCTACATACGACAGGAAGATGCCGGCATCGACATTGATCCCACGCAGCGCATCAAAGTGATATCCGCCGTAGGCCTCGTTGACATACCGGTAGGCATTCGCCAGATCCCATTGCCCTCGCGAATAACTGGCGTCGTTGCGCGGTGTTGCGGTTGCGTACAGACCTATCTGGCTGAGCACGCGCGCACGAACGTGGTCGTAGTGAAAGTCTCCACCTATGCCCAGATGCGTAAGGCCAACTTCATTCGAACGAAATACTTCGCTCGAAC
>Ga0307479_10006177_pt1 | contig 10989 bp, 6 predicted proteins | sample atmos_gasesECM4C_FD_203743 | JGI IMG/M metagenome (GOLD analysis project Ga0307479, IMG submission 203743) | Hardwood forest soil microbial communities from Morgan-Monroe State Forest, Indiana, United States - atmos_gasesECM4C_515 | ecosystem: Environmental > Terrestrial > Soil > Temperate...
GCGCCGAAGGCAGCGTGCTGGTGGAGACGGGGCAGACGCGCGTCATCGTCACGGCGACGATCGAGGATGGTGTGCCGTCATTTTTGAAAGGCTCGGGGAAGGGCTGGGTGACGGGCGAATACGGCATGTTGCCGCGTTCGACCGAGGAGCGGACCCCGCGCGAGGCGTCGCGCGGGAGGCAGTCCGGGCGGACGCTCGAAATCCAGCGGATGATCGGGCGGACGCTGCGCGCGGTGACGGACTTGAAGGCGCTGGGCGACCGGACGGTGTGGGTCGATTGCGACGTGATTCAGGCGGACGGCGGGACGCGAACCGCGTCCATTACCGGTGCGTTCGTGGCGATGGCGCTGGGGCTCGAGCGCATGGTGGCGGCGGGAATGCTGCGTGCGGTGCCGCTCGTTGATTCCGTGGCGGCGACGAGCGTGGGAATCGTGGACGACGAGTTTCTGCTGGACCTGGCGTACGAGGAAGACTCCCGCGCGCAGGTTGATATGAACGTGGTGATGACCGGGGGGGGGAAATTCGTCGAAGTGCAGGCCAGCGCCGAAGGGCGTCCCTACACGAATCGGGAATTGCAGAGCCTGATTGACCTGGCTGCGGGCGGGATTCGGCGCCTTACCGAGACGCAGCAGGAATTGCTGCACATGAACTTCAGTGGGCGTTCACGATAGAAGGGCGCTGGGCCGGTCTGAAGACCGGCGCTACGAATACCCGCCGTTCTCGGCAAGCCATTTATGAGATTGCTTCTCTCAACGTCGAATCCGGGAAAGCTGCGCGAATATAGGCGGCTGGCCGGAGAGAGCGCGATCGAACTCGAGCTGATCCCCGATTTCGGAAAGCTGCCGGCGTTCGAGGAATCGGCGCCCACATTCGCGGAAAATAGCGCGGGGAAAGCACTGCACTACAGCCGATTCGTCGGCGAGGCGGTGCTGGCGGACGATTCGGGGCTGGTGGTGCCGGCGCTCGGCGGCCGGCCGGGAGTTCATTCGGCGCGGTACGCCGGGCCGGATGCGTCGGATGCAGACCGCGTGCGCAAGCTGCTGCGCGAAATGGAAGGAAAAGAGAACGAGGAGCGGCGCGCGCGATTTGTGTGCGCGACAACGATCGCGCGGCATGGGCGCGCGCTGGCGGTGGTTTCGGATTCCGTGGAAGGAAATCTAACGCTCGGGCCGCGCGGAGAGAATGGGTTCGGCTACGACCCGGTTTTTCTCTTTCGCGAGCTGGGGCGCACGTTCGCGGAAATGACGGCGGAAGAGAAAGATATCCACAGCCACAGGGGCAAGGCGTTTCGCAAGGCGCTGGGGCTTTTCACGGCGGCAAATTCTGTGACTCTTCTGTAGATTCCCTGCATCAAACTACAGGTGGTGTGAAATCGCTTGCCCCGGGAAGCCCAAGAGGAGTAAAACGGATTCCCCTACCTAGAGGTGACCCATGGCAACCCCCCAAGTTGCGCTGCAACGCCACGAGACGCTGCTCTCGAGAATTCGGGAGGCGCGAGCGCGGACCGATGCGCTGTTCGAACTGCTGCCACCCAATTCTTTTTACGAACGTCCCATTCCGGAACGCCATCGCCTGATTTTCTATCTCGGGCATCTGGAAGCATTCGATTGGAACTTGCTCGCCGGTTCGCTGGGGCTTGAGACACTGGACGCGCAATTCGACAAGCTATTCGCATTCGGCATTGATCCAGTGGGCGGAGGGCTGCCGACGGATGTGCCGGGCGACTGGCCGAATATCGCGCTGGTGGAGAAATACAATCGGCGGGTGCGCGAGCGGCTGGATGAATGTTTGGCGGGGCGCCTGAGCGATCCGGTGGCATTGCAGTCCGGCGGCGCGGAACTTGCGGACGGGACTCTGCTGCACACGGCCATCGAGCACAGGCTGATGCACGCGGAGACGCTGGCATACCTGCTGCACAATTTGACGGTGGAAAGATTGATTCCACATCCCGCGACGGCGGCCGATCCAAGGCCGGCGCCCCGGCAGCAACAGTGTACGATCCCCGCGGGGGTGGCCACGCTGGGACGTTCGCGGGGCGATGGGCAAGGATTCGGCTGGGACAACGAGTTCGGTGTGCAGGAAGCAAAGGTGCCCAGCTTCTCGATCGACGTGTTTCCCGTCACCAACCATGAATACCTGAAATTTATCCACGAGGGCGGATACGAAACGCTCGACTATTGGAGACCCGAAGACTGGGAATGGAAACAGCGGCAGCGCATGGAGCATCCTCACCTCTGGATGTCGCGGTCGAGTTCCCGGGCCACGGACCCGGACGCGCAGTGGGGATATCGCGCCATGTTCGGGACGATTGCCCTGCCGATGTCGTGGCCGGTGTACGTGAGCCATGCGGAGGCTTCGGCTTTCGCGCGATGGGCACGGAAGAAATTGCCGAGCGAAGAGCAGTGGCATCGCGCCGCTTATGGTACGCCTGAGGGGAAAGAGCGCGCGTATCCGTGGGGCGATGCTTTGCCCGATAGCCCATCCGATGCGCCGCGCGGCAATTTCCATCACCGGCGTTGGGACGCGGCCCCCGTGGACGCGCATCCGGCGGGCGCGAGCGCGTTCGGAGTGCAGGATCTGGCGGGCAACGGATGGGAGTGGACCTCGACAACCTTCGGGCCGCTCCCGGGATTTAAAGCGTACGCTTTCTATCCTGGTTACTCGGCCAATTTCTTCGACGGAAAACATTTCGTGATGAAGGGCGGATCGCATCGCACGGATGCGTGCATGCTGCGACGATCGTTCCGCAACTGGTTCCAACCGCACTACCCTTACGTGTACGCCACTTTCCGCTGCGTGGAGGAATAGGCCATGGCAACGGCACCGCGAATGGCATTGGCAAGTCCCGCGACGGAAACGATCGCGCAGTTCGCATCCGAAGTAGTGGCCGGGCTGGGCCAGCCGGGGCAGAAAGAGCTTCCCTCCAAATATCTCTACGACGAAACCGGCTCGGCGCTGTTCGATGCCATCTGCCTGCTGCCGGAATACGGGCTGAGCCGCGCGGGAATGCGGCTGCTGCAGCGCCATTCCGGGGACGTGGTGAGCCGCATGCCCGGGCCGCTGGTGGTGGCGGAGCTGGGCAGCGGAAGCGGCCAGAAAACGCGCTGGCTGCTGGAAGCGCTGGCGCGGCGGCAGCGCGTGAACTACTACCCGATTGATATTTCGTCGAGCGCGCTATGGCGGTGCCAGCAGGAGCTGGGCCACATGGACATGGTGAGCATCGTGGGATTCGAGCGCGCGTATCTGGACGGGCTCGAGGAAGTGGCCGCGAGGCGGCGCAATGGCGAGCGGCTGCTGGTGCTCTTTCTGGGCAGCACCATCGGGAACTTCGACCGGCCCGCGGGCGACCAATTCCTCCGCGAAGTGCGCGCGAGGCTGTGTGAAGGGGACGCCTTGCTGCTGGCCACCGATCTGGAAAAGCCGGTTGGTGCGCTGACGCTGGCCTACGACGACCCGCCGGGCGTGACGGCGGCCTTCAACAAGAATCTGCTGGCGCGGATCAACCGCGAACTGGATGGCGATTTCGATCTGGGGCGCTTCGAGCACACCGTGCGCTGGGACGAGTCCGAGCGGCGCATCGAAATGCACCTGCGGTCCACGGCATGGCAGCGCGTGACGATCCGCAAGGCGGGGTTGCGGTTCTATCTTCGCGAAGGCGAGACCATCTGGACGGAAAGCTCGCACAAATACAATCTCGGCGAAGTGGTCCACATGGGCGAGCGCGCGGGCTACCGCTGCGCCGGTCAGTGGACGGATGAAGATTGGCCCTTTGCGCAAAGCCTTTTCTTCGCGGTGTAGCGGCCTGCGGCGCGTAGCGAATCTGCCGTGTTATAGTTTCTCCTCTCATGGGCACCGTGGAAAAAAAGAAGAAACCGGCGAAAAAAGCCGCGGCTGCGCGGAAGCCTTCGCGCGGGGGACCGTCGAAAGGCGGAGCGCGAAGCGGCGGGGCGGGGCGAGGGACCGATCCCGCGCGCGTGCGGGCCATCCTGAAGAAGCTCGATGAGGCCTATCCCGCGGCCACCTGCGAGCTGAAGCACGAAAACGCGTTCCAATTGCTGGTCGCGACGATTCTCTCGGCGCAGTCCACGGACGTCACCGTGAACCAGGTGACGCCGGCGCTCTTCCGCAAATATCCAACCCCTGCGGCTTTGGCGTATGCCAATCCGAGCGAGGTCGAGCGGGAGATTCACTCGACAGGGTTCTTCCGCAATAAAACGAAATCCATCATGGGCGCGAGCAAGAAAATCGTGGAGGAATTCCACGGCGAGGTCCCTCGAACGATGGAAGAACTGCTCACGCTGCCGGGAGTGGCGCGAAAGACGGCCAACGTGGTGCTGGGCACGGCCTTCGGCATCGCATCCGGCGTAGTGGTGGACACGCACGTGATGCGGCTGTCGGGGCGGCTCGATTTGACCAAGAACACCGATCCCAAAAAAATCGAGCAGGATTTGATGCAGGTGATTCCGCGCGACAAATGGATTCTATTCGCGCATCAATTGATCTGGCACGGACGGCGCGTCTGCCATGCGCGGAAGCCGAAGTGCATCGAGTGCAACCTCGATGCACTGTGCTACTCAAAAGACAAAACGAATTGAGCGCCCGAGTTTAGTGGGAGGGCGGGGGCGCGGATTTAACCCCGACGTAGGCAATCCTCCAGATGGTGCTCGAGCCATCGTCCGTGACGAGCAGCGAGCCGTCATGGGCCACGGTGACTCCCACGGGCCGCCCCCAGGCATTGCCATCGGGGAGGACGAAACCGGTCACGAAATCCTGATACTCCCCCGTGGCGTGACCCGTGTGGTGCAATGGCACGCGAATCACTTCATAGCCTGCGCGCACAGAGCGGTTCCACGAGCCGTGCTCGGCCGCGAAAATATCGCCCTGATATTTCATTGGAAACTGGTGGCCGTCATAGAACGTGATGCCGAGCGAAGCGTTGTGCGGCTGCAGGAGCACGTCCGGAACAATCGCTTTGTCTTTTAACTCCGGGTGCTTGCCCGCATGACGCGGGTCCTGGTTGCCGCCCAGGTACCACCACGGCCAGCCGTAAAAGCCGCCTTCCTGGACGTGCGTGATGTAGTCGGGGACCAAGTTGTCGCCCAGGGCATCCCGCTCGTTTACCGAACACCATAGCTCGCCGGTCTGGGGATTTATGGCCACGCCACCGCCACAATTGCGGAGTCCATAGGCATAGATGCGCTTGTCGGAGCCATCGGGATTGAATTCGAGAATGTCCGCGCGGTCCTTTTCCTCGGGAGTCGTGTCGGGATCGTCCACATTCGATCCGGAACCTACGGCGACAAACATCTTCGTGCCATCCGGAGAGAAAACAAGTGGGCGGGTCCGATGGCCGCGTCCGCCGGGAACGTCCACGATGTGCTCGGAGGGACCTCGGGCCGTCAGATCACCGTTGCGGTAAGGGAAGCGCACAACAGAGGCCAAATTGCCGATGTAGACCCACTGCGGGTCTTTGCCCGGGGGATAGAAGGCGATGCCGTAAGGATGGTCGAGGCCCGTAGCGAAGACGGAAGTTGCCTGAAACTTGCCGCGCGGGGAAATGCCCCGGAAGACCGCGATTTGGTTCAATTCGGTTTGGGCGACAAAGATGTCTCCGTTAGGGGCCGTGGTGATCAGCCGCGCGTGATGGATTCCCGAGGCGTATTGCTGGACGACGAAGCCCACAGGAGCCTTAGGCCAGACACCTGCGGGACGGGGAACGATTGCAGGGCTGTTCTCCGCCGAAGGGGTCGTGAAAGGCGCGGGAAGATCCTTCACGGTAATCTTGTGAACGACGCCGGGCTTCTCGAAGCGATAATCCGTGAATGGAGGCGGGGGAAGCGGGGCGTGCGCCTCGCTTGGGCCCGCATGTGGCGCAGAACTCGGCGCGGGAACCGGGGGATGCGCGGTCGCGAGCGCCTTCAGATAGGTGACCACGTCCCAGCGCTCCTCCTCGGGCAACTTCGCCCATGAAGGCATGCCGTTTGCGATGTCCCCCTTTGTGATGTACCAGAAAAGCTCGCCATCTGTTGCCTGCTGCGCCGGTCCCTTGGCCAGGGCGGGAATATTGGCGACTCCTTGTCCTCTATTACCATGGCAGGTGGAGCAATTCTTGGCGTAGGAATTTGCGCCGGCCTGAGCGGCATCGGGCTGGCCCGCATACGGATTTGCCGTTTGAGCGGCTTCGGCAGGGGCATTGTGGAATCGAGGGGTCTGAGCCGCGATAGGCGAGCGCAGAAGACCGTTGGACAGGGCGAACAGCAGAATGGCGCCTGCAATAAAAAGGAATGAAACCATTTTGGGAAATTGAAGCCGGCGGGCCGTCAAGGACTCATCCTCCTAATTAGAACGATTCGCGTGCATATCCATCTAAGACGATGCCGATTCGCCAACGGTTTCGATTTTACATGATTGCTGGGCGCGGCGAACGGCAAGAATAGCAATAGGCGATCCGATTATCCCCTTTGCGATGAAAAGGAGGCGGGAGGAAGCAGGTATGGTACTAGGCCTTACCGTACTGCGCACAAGCATGGATTGCCGCCAGATTTTTCACTTTTATATGCGAAATTGGTCGTAGTAGATTCGCATCGCTGACGGGGTCTAGTCTATAAATCTTGTTATGTGGTACTTACAGCCAGTTCTGGCACTTTGATATTTGAGTTGCGACGTGGCACGGGTGTGCTTAAGGAGCGGGAGCATGGGATTCTGTCGCAGATTGCGACGCACAAGAGAGCCCCATGAGCAGTGCATCATGAGGATGCTCTTCTCAAGGCTTAGACCGGCCGGTGCTGCCTCCGCTCCGTTTATAGTGTCCATGCTGCTTGTTTTAGGCATGCTCCCGGCGGCAAGCGCCCAGGTGGTCACGGGAACGATCAGCGGCCGGGCTGTGGATCCATCCGGAAGTGCGGTGCCTGGCGCGAGCGTGACGATAACAAACCAGGGCACCGCTGCCGAGCTGACAGCAACGACCAAGGATTCGGGGTCATTCCGTTTCACGCTGCTTCCGGTTGGGGTGTACGACGTGCAAATCAGCAAGAGGGGCTTCAAGACGCTTGAGCTCGCGGGTGTCGCGGCACAGGCTAATTTTGAAAACGCAGTGGGGGACTTGAAGCTGGAAATCGGGGAAGAAAGCATAACGGTCCAAGTGACCGCGGCCCCTCCCCTGATTGAGGCAACCACGGCACAGGTAACCACTGTTCTCGAGGGTGAGACTCTCCAAACCTTCCCCGGAATCGAAGAAAACCAAGGGCTGGATTTTCTGGCGTTGCAGCTGCCCGGCGTGGGGGACGTCCGAGATCTCAGTTTCGAGAATCAGAATGGCGCCGATTTCTCCGTGAACGGCCTTACCGGCCGGCAGAACGACCAGCAAATTGACGGGCAAAACAATAACGACGATTCGGTGACAGGCCCCTCCATAGATTTCGGCAACGTGGACTTTCTCGACGAATACGACATCACCACGGATAATTTCGGGCCGGAATTCGGCCGAAACTCGGGTTCGGTGGTCAACGAAGTGACCAAGTCGGGAACGAATAATTGGCATGGGACGGTAAGCGGAACGGAAACGAACTCGGTTCTGAGGAGTCTTGATAATTTCGAGACGGGCGAGGGTTTGACAAAACCTCCCCGCTTCAACGAGGAATTCACGAGCGGAACAATTGGCGGACCAGTGTGGAAGGACAAGGTGTTTTTCTTCGGGGGGTTCAACGATCTGATTGAGTCCTCGAACGGGCTTTTTACCACTGGCGATCTGACTCCCACCCCCGCGGGAGTGACGGAGTTGGCCGGCTGCTTCCCGGGAAGTACAAGCGTGGCCGCGCTCAAGGCGTTTGGTCCCTTTGGCGTTACGGGAGGAAACCCGACTGTCGCAGCCGGAACCGCCACGACGGCGTTTTTTGACAATGCGCCCGTAAACAATACGATTGATCCAGATACCTTAGCGCCCGCGTGCGGTTACGAATTAGGCGGCGTCTCGCGCACACTCCCCAACGGCCAGCATAGGTGGGACTGGATAGACCGCGTGGACGTACACGTCAGCAACAAAGACACCTTCTTCGTGCGGCTCCTCTTCCAAAAGCAGGTTATCTTCAATATTTTCGGCAACCAGACCTCCGGATATCCGGTGAATCTCACTTCTTTTTCCGGCGAATATCTGGCTGCCTGGACGCACATATTCAGCAACCGGCTGGTGAACGAATTCCGCGTGAGTTACGGCCGGAGCAATGCTCAGTTTGGCGGGAACACCATCGGAAACACGGTTCCCGAATCGGGACTAGTGGGTAGCGCATTGACCAACGTTGCCTTCGTCCAATCGAGCCTCCTGCCGTTCGGTCCCGACAGCTCCTTTCCGCAAGGCCGCATCATAAATACGTATCAGGCCCAGGACAACCTCGATTACACGGTGGGGCGGCACCAGATGAAGATGGGGGGCAGCATCACGCTGCAGAAAACTCCGTTCACCGTGTTGCCGAATTTCAACGGGGTATTCACGTACTCGGATTGGGGATCGTTTGCCGCCAACGGCCTTTCCCCCTCGGATCCAAACTTCATTCCTCCGACTTCGGTCTCGATCACGCAGGGCAATCCCAGATCCGAATTTAAGGAGTGGGACACGTTTCTGTATTTTGGCGACGATTGGAAGGTGAAGGACAATCTCACCCTGAATCTAGGCCTGACGTGGTCGTATTACGGCCAGCCTGCCAATTTACTTCACCAAATGAGCTTGGCGCAGCAGACAGGGCCAAATCCCTTCTGGGATCCGGCGCTGCCTCTTTCGGCTACCACATCGCCGGAGCTGTCGTCCGTGAAGAACCTCTTTGGCCCCGGAATCGGATTCGCGTGGTCGCCGAACTTCGGGCGGCTTACCGGAGGCGCGCGAACGGTGATCCGGGGAGGTTATCGCCTGGCGTACGATCCTGCGTATTACAATACGTTCCTCCTGGCTCAGATTTCCGCTCCGATCGTACTGTCCCAGACGTTGATTATGCCGGCGGCGGCGCTTCCCGCGGCGCCATTCGGCCCGGCGATTCGTTCCGAATTTGCGCCGGACCTCACCGAGGGCGTCTTCGATCCGCGGAACTTCGATCGCACAGTCATCCCCAAAAATTTCGGGCCGGACCGCGTTCATGAATGGTCGCTGGGTATTCAGCGCCAGGTGACCACAAATTCCGCGTTGGAAGTGCGCTATGTGGGGAACCACGGCTGGGACCTATTTCAGCCCATCAATGCCAACCCCTTTATCGCAGGCCTGGCGGCGCAATTTCCCGCTCTGGTTCCCCCGGGCGTAACGCCATGCACCACGCCTATATCCACGGTTCCCAATGCCGCGGGCCGGGTGAGCTGCAGCCAGGGTGTGACGAACGAAACCGCGAACACGGGATTTTCAAATTACAATGCGTTGCAGGCGCAGTTCCGTACCTCCAATTTGGCTCACCAGTTGACACTGATTACGTCCTACACCTGGAGCAAGACCCTCGATAACGTCAGCGATATCTTCGGCACGTTTGCCGCCGGCAACACCATCGCATACTCACAGAATGTCCTCAATTTCAAAGGCCAGGAATACGGAATATCGGGGCTGGATTTCCCGCACACCTGGACGCTCAGCTTTGTCGAGGATATTCCTTTCATGCGTTCGCAACATGGCGTGGCGGGGCATATTCTGGGCGGGTGGGGCATCGCGGGAAGCTACGTGCTGCAGTCCGGACAGGGATTCACGCCCGTGCAATTCGCGACAAACACCGCCACCGGGGGTGTGGCAAACGACACGGCCTTCGACCTCGCGAACATCGGCGTGCCAGAAACTTCGCGTCCCTTTGTGGGGAGCATGAGCGCACCACAGACGCAGGTGGGAATTTTCGCGGCCGATGCCTGCGTTATCACCGGCGTAGGTTGCGGGGACCCTGCCAGCGAGCTGATCAGCTTAAACAGCGCGAACACCCTGGGGACCGACGTGCCGGTTACGAAGAGCCAGGTGCGCTTCATCGCCAACGGCGCGGAAGCCGACGCGATTTTTGGCACACCCTTCGGCAATGCGGGACGAAACAGCGTCCGCGACCGTTGGACCAACGTGGGCAATTTCGAACTATTCAAGAACGCCAAGTTGTCGGAGCGTGTCAATTTGCAGTGGCACATGACCATGAACAACGTCTTCAACCATCCCCAATTCGGCGCCTTACCGCCGGGAATCGACCCGTTCGTTGAGGATGCCGGTTTCGCGTTCCCGGGCGTCGGCTTCGCCAACCCTCTCGTCGAGAGGACCGCCAGCAACGACTGTCCGTCCGGCGTACGGTGCGTCTTCTTTGGTCTGAAAATCACCTACTGACAAGGGATCCCATTCCAAATGCTTCCCCGTGCAAATGCCCCGAAGACGCGCGAATTATTTCCCGGACGATTTGCGGTTCTATGCCGCCGGCTGCTATATTCCGAGGGAAGATTCCACCGGGAAGGAGAGGCCTTATGAGCGCGCCGGCGCAAATTGCGTTCGATAAGATGGTGTTTCGCAAGACCAACGCCCACACGGGCCGCCACATCTCCATCACACCCGCCAACAGCGCGATGCGCCATCTCTCCTATGGCCGTATCATCCTGAACGCTTCCGTGCCGTCGGTGGCATTTTCAAACAGCAATAACGAAACCGGCCTGATCTGCCTTTCCGGCAGCGCGGATGTGAAAATTGGCGCCGAGAATTTTCATCTGGGGCAATACGACGCGATTTATGTTCCTCGCGACAGCCACATCGAGGTGAAGACGGGCAGCCAGGCGGATATCGCGGAGTTTTCCTCGGACGTCGAGCAGCGGTACGCCGTGCAGTTCGTCTCCCACGCCGAAATCTCGAAGGATCCTACATTGCGGATGAACATCGGTGGGCCATCCACCGCGCGCGACCTAAGCATCCTGATCGGCAAGAATGTGAACGCAGGCCGCCTTCTGGCGGGTTTCACAGTCTCCGAACCCGGCAACTGGACAAGCTGGCCGCCGCACGAACACGAG
>Ga0307479_10006178_pt1 | contig 10989 bp, 10 predicted proteins | sample atmos_gasesECM4C_FD_203743 | JGI IMG/M metagenome (GOLD analysis project Ga0307479, IMG submission 203743) | Hardwood forest soil microbial communities from Morgan-Monroe State Forest, Indiana, United States - atmos_gasesECM4C_515 | ecosystem: Environmental > Terrestrial > Soil > Temperate...
CCCGACAGATCTCATCCATCGTCGCGTGCTGCAACGCCCCCACTCGCCTCACAAGACGATCACGCCCGACCAGCTGCATGTTGTCCAAGTTGACGACCGACGGCCGCGGGACACCCTGCTCCGGCCCGACGACAACTTCTGTCGAAAGACCTCGGACCGTCGAGGTCACCGGGCCGACGATGACCGAGTGAAGGAACCGTCCCATAGGGTCGCGGGTCAGCACGACCACGGGCCTGCGTTTGTCGAGTCGTGCCAGCCATACCTCGCCCCGACGCGGCGTCTCCACGTTCAGCCTCGCTCGCGACGATAGAGCTCGTCCCAATCGGTGTCGTCGGACAGGTCCGACCAGTCGACCGGAAGCCCGGCCATAGCGATCTCCTCCGCTGTGGCCGGCCGTTTGGCGTAGGCAGCGATGTCGCTACGGAGCTGCTCCTGTCTGATGAGCGAACTCAGCGCGATGTCGACGGCCTCCGAGCCCGAGCTCGCTCCCGTCAACCGACGGGCACGGTCCAACTTCTGTCTATCGATGGTGATCGTGGTCTTCTCGCGCGCCATACAGATGATACTACTAGATGGATGGCATTCATGCCATACCTCACTGTCGCGGCTTGACGCCCAACCGTCTCCTCGCGACGTCGAAGAACTCGGGATCGTCCGCATAGATCGCGTCCCACCATGCGCGCGCATCGTGTCGTCGTCCGGCGCCTTCGAGCGCGTCGGCGAGTGCATACCACAGACGCAGATGCTCGAAGCTCGCGACGTCCGGACGCAAGGGTCCGCGCTCGAGAACGCGAACCGCTTCGTCGTATCGTCCGAGATCCGACAACGCCCCGGCGTGTACGACCAAGGCTTCGATGAAAACGTCTTCCGGGAGGTCGTCCGGAGCGAAGTCGGACAGGATCTCGACGGCCTTCTCGGGACGTCCGAGTGCGCGTTCGCAGTCCGCGATCTCCGGATCACGGTCGCGGCGATCGGACAGGCGTCTGTACGCCGCGAGCTCGCGCGCCGCCTCGCGCCAGCGACCGAGGTGGTGATAGGCGATGCCGAGGAGCTCCCGGACGTACACCGATCGCGGCGCCTTCGCCTTCGCGGCGAGCAGCGGCTCGATCGCGTCTTCGTGCCGGTCCTCGTCGATCGCGCGGGCGGCGTCCGCGACGAGTTCGCGCACCTTGGGCGCGTGTCCGAAGTGCGCGACCTGATTGATCTCACGAACGATCTCGGGACGCAGATCGCTGTCCGGCATCACTACGTCAGCCGCGCGAAGTGAAGCTTCCCGACGCGCAGCACTTTGCCGGCAAGCGCATCCACCGCCACGTCGTTGGAATCGATCTTGTCGCCGTCGATATGGACGGCCCCCTGCTCGATGAGGCGTCGTGCGTCGCTCGTCGATGACGCGAACGAAAGGCTCTTCAGGAGTCTCGGGACGTCGACGCGTCCGTCGTTCATGCAGTCGCGCGGGATCTCAACGGCAGGGATGTCGTCGGGGAGTCGGTGCTCTTTGAAGACGCGGTCGAAATGCGTCCGAGCGTCGCCGGCCGCGTCGCTGCCGTGGTACATACGGACGACCTCTTCCGCGAGGCGCCTCTTCGCTTCTTCCGGACGAAGCACACCGGCTTCGAGCTGCGCCTCGATCCGCGCGATCTCTTCGACGGGAAGGTCGGTCGTAAGACGGAAGAACTTCATCATCAGTTCGTCCGGAACGCGCATGAGCTTCCCGAACATCTCGTGAGGCGCCTCCGTGATGCCGATGTAGTTCCCGAGGCTCTGAGACATCTTCTGGACCCCGTCTGTGCCTTCGAGGAGCGGGAACGTCATCACGACCTGCGGCTCTTGGCCGTACGCACGTTGGATGTGCCGCGCAACCATGAAGGTGAAGTGCTGATCGGTCCCGCCGAGCTCGATGTCCGCATTGACCGCGACCGAGTCGTAGGCCTGGAGCAAGGGGTAGAGAAACTCGCGAACGGTGATCGGCGTTCCTTCTGCGTGGCGTTTCGCGAAGTCGTCGCGTTCGAGCGTACGTGCGACCGTGTACTCCGACGCCAGCTCGAGCACGCCTTGCGTCCCCAGAGCCTCCAACCACTCGGAATTCGGACGGATCTCAAGACGATCCGGCAGCAGGATCGTCTTGATCTGGCCGAGTACGGTGTCGGCGAATGCGTCAACCTGTTCCTTGGACAACATGGGGCGTGTCTTGTCCTGCCCGGACGGATCACCGATACGCGCCGTAAAGTCACCGACGACGAGAACCGCGATGTGACCGAGATCCTGGAACTGCCGGAGCTTTCGCAGCGGGACGGACCACCCGAGATGCACATGCGGTGCCGTCGGGTCGACCCCATGCTTCACGCGGAGCGGCCGGTCGAGGCGCAGCTTCGCCGCGAGTTCGGCTTCGGGGATCACCTCCGAGGCGTTGGTCGTAACAAGCTCGAATTGTTTGCCGGGGTCCACTAGGTCTCCTTGAAAGCACGCGGAGCGTGTTAGAAGTATATGGACCGCCCCGGCGGATCCCTTCGTGATGAACAAACTCCGTCTCGTCATCCTCGTGCTCATCGTGTGCATGGTCGCGTCGGCGTGCGGCCGGCTCGCGCCCCTCTCGACGACCGCGGCGCTCGCTCGACTCAGCGTCGCGACCTCGAAGGTGTACGACGCGAACGGCAACGTGATCGCGAATCTCCACGGAGAGATCAACAGAGACAGCATCCCGATCTCCCAGATCCCGAAGGACGTGCAGAACGCGGCGACGGCCGTCGAGGACGAGCGATTCTGGCAGCACCAGGGCATCGATCTTCGGTCGATGGCTCGGGCCATCGCATCGGACCTCAAGCACCACGGTGCGAACAGCGAGCTCCAGGGCGGATCGACGATCTCGCAACAGCTCGCCAAGAACCTGTACTTCCCTCATCCGGCCCGGACGCTCAGTCGCAAGATCGCCGAGGCGCGCGTCACTTACGAGCTCGAACGTCAATACACGAAGGCGCAGATCCTCGAGATGTACCTCAACACCATCTACCTCGGCCGCGGCGTCTACGGGATCGAGACGGCCGCTCATTCGTACTTCGGGAAGACCGCGTCGCAGTTGACCCTTTCCGAGGGGGCGTTCCTCACCGGTTTGATCCATGAGCCCGCACGCTACGAATGGACGGCCGGCGATCCGCCACAGGTGCGTCGCGCGCGCATCGCGGACGCGCGCAGCCGGCGCAACTTCGTGCTCGAACGTATGCGGATTCTGAACCTCATCTCACCGTCTCGAGCTCGGCGAGCTGAAGCCGAGGCGCTCAACGTCAACCCGCCCGAGCAGCAGCGCTGGTCGCATCCGTACTTCGTCGATTACGTCTTACGGGAGCTCGGTGTGTTCGGCAACGCGAACCAAGCGGTCGACCCCCGCTTCGACTTCCTCGGCACCACGCTCGACGATCGGGCCAAGAACGTCTACCGCCGAGGCCTCCGCATCTACACCACGCTCGATCCACAGACCCAAGACGCCGCCGAGAACGCGATCCAGAACGTCCTTCCGCAGGACCTCGACCGGCTCTCCGCCGCGCTCGCTGCGATCGAGCCGTCGACCGGTTACGTGCGTGCGCTCGTCGGCGGCCGCGACTATTACCCGACGTGCACCGGTCCCGTATCGAAACAGCCGACCGTGTGCCGCGTCTCTCACTCGAACCTCGCGCTCGGCCTCGCCGGAGGAGGCGGCGGACGGCAGCCCGGTTCGTCCTTCAAACCGTTCGTCCTCGCGGCGGCGCTCGAACGCGGCATCCCGCTCTACAACGCGTATCCGTCCGATCCGTTCACGTACACCTACGCCGGCGGCGTCTGGAACGTCAACAACTATGAAGGCGAAGGGGGCGGAACCCGCACGCTCGTCGACGCGACCGCACACTCGATCAATGCGGTTTTCGCTCACCTCTTGATCGATGGCGTCGGCAGCGGTGATGCGCTCGCCGGTGCGCAGCGCGTCGCGTCGCTCGCACGTGCGATGGGCGTCGGCCTCCCCACCCCCGATCAGCTCAAAGCGCGATGCGGCGATCAGTACATGCGGGTCGACGCGTGTCTCCCCGCGGACGACACTCCGGCGATCGCCCTCGGAGCGAAGGAGGTCTCGCCCATCGACATGGCATCGGCGTACGCAACGTTCGCGAACGACGGCGTCCGGACGGATCCGACCGCGATCGTGCGGATCACCGATGACACCGGCAAGATCCTGTACAACGCCACGCCCGGGCAGGCTCGCGTCTTGCCGTCCGGCGTGTCACGGGGTGTGACGTACGCCTTGCAGCAAGTCATCAAGGACGGGACGGGAACGGCAGCCGCGCTCGATCGTCCCGCGGCGGGAAAGACGGGAACGTCGGAGAATTGGACCAACGCGTGGTTCGACGGATACGTCCCCCAACTGGCCGCGTCGGTCTGGGTCGGCAATCCACTCACGTCGAACGAGTCGATGACACCGGACAACGGCTACCCGTTCAGGATCGTCGGCGGGACGTACCCCGCGATGATCTGGCAGGCCTTCATGACGGACGCCCTGCAGGGCATACCGGTCGAGGACTTCCGTGATCCCCCGCAGCAGCTGTTCACCGGGAACGGGACGATCCCTGAGCTGTCGCCGACGCCGCTTCCGACGCAGACGGCGACGTCCACCGTGATCCAAGGGCCGACGCCGACGCAGGCTGCACGGCAGCGCCGCGTTCCGTCCGTCATCGGTCTGGACTTCGGAGAGGCCGACTCCGCGATCCAGGATCGCGGCTTCTCACCGGTGAACACGCAAGGTTGCGATCCGTCGGGCAAGGCGGGTTTGAACCAAGTCTTTGCTCAGAGTCCCGCCGGTGGGACGGCCGCGCCGCCCGGATCCCAGGTCACCGTCACGATCCAAGGCGGCGGCTGCCGCCACTGACGGACGCGCTTTCCACGAAGAACCGCCACGCCCGCTCGTCGTCGTTCGATAGACCGATGCGCGTTGTCGTTCGGATGCCTCGCACCGCCGACGTCGCGGGAAGGATACGGAGCGTCGATGCCGTGAGGTCCGCACCGTTCAGTCGTTTGTCCACGCCGAGAGCGCGACAGATGCGTCCGGGACCGGAAGCGAGTTTGTCATCCGAAAGGCTCCCCGGCGCTCCGTCGCGCATGCTAGCGAGGCCCCAGAGAGGTTCCAGAGCGCGCAGCAGGACGGCGCCGGCGTGCCCCTCGGCCCCGCACACCGCGTTCATGCAGTGATGCATGCCATAGGTGAAGTACACATAAGCGACGCCCGCCGGACCGAACATGATCCGCGCCCGACCTTCAGGCGCGCGGTCGGCATGGGAGCCGGGGTCGCCCGGACCCCCGTACGCTTCTGTCTCGACGATGCGCCCGCCGACGAAGCTTCGTCCACGACGATGGACGAGATAGCATCCGAGCAGTCGCCGCGCGACGGTGCGAACCGGGCGTTCGTAGAACGCGCGCGGGAGAGGTGCCTCGAAGTCCGGTAGCTTCGACACGAGGCGCGATAATGCCACGCCGAAGCGCAGCGGAGGCGCAAAAGGACAACGTGACGGACACGCCGAAGCCAGCTCCGCTTCACGAAACCAACCCCTTCGTGGCGGTAACAACGTTCTTCGAGCGTGCGGCCGATCACATCGGCCTCGATGAGGACATGCGCGAGATCCTCCGGACGCCCGATCGCGAGATCAGCGTGCAGGTGCCCGTCCGGATGGATGACGGCGACGTCACGGTCTTCATGGGCTACCGCGTGCAGCACAACGGCGCGCGCGGTCCGTACAAAGGCGGGATCCGCTTTCACTCAAGCGCCGATCTCGATGAGGTGCGCGCGCTCGCGTCGCTCATGACGTGGAAGACGGCGCTCGTGGATCTCCCGTTCGGTGGCGCGAAAGGCGGCATCCAGTGCGAACCGCACCTCATGAACCAAGGTGAGATCCAGCGGATGACGAGACGATTCACGCAGGCGATCTCTTACGTTCTCGGCGTGAACCAAGACATCCCTGCGCCCGACCTCAACACCAACGCACAGACGATGGCCTGGATGATGGACGCGTACAGCCAGCAGCACGGCTACACACCGGCCATCGTGACCGGCAAGCCCGTTGAGCTCGGCGGGTCGCTCGGACGCGAAGCGGCGACCGGACGCGGCGTCGTGATCGTCATCGAGGAAACCGCGCGACATCTGAGCAGGCCGCTCGAAGGCGCGACGGTCGCGATCCAGGGCTTCGGCAACGTCGGTTCGTGGACGGCGCGCTTGATCGCCGAGCACGGGTGCAAGGTCGTCGCGGTGTCGGATGTCCGGGGTGGCATCTACGCACCGGCGGGTCTCGACTTGGAAGCGGTGTTCCGCCAGGTGCGCGAGACGGGCTCCGTCGTTGAGTGTCCCGGGACGCAACCCGTCACGAATGACGATCTGCTATTGCTCGATGTCGACTGGTTGATCCCCGCCGCGTTGGGCGGAGTGATCCATGCGCGGAACGCCGAGAGGATCGTCGCGAAGGTAATCGTCGAGGCGGCGAACCATCCCGTAACGCCGGAAGCGGACGCGATCCTGAACGAGCGCGGGATCCTCATCATCCCAGACATCATGGCGAACTCGGGTGGTGTGACGGTTTCCTACTTCGAGTGGACGCAGAACATCCAGATGTATCGCTGGCAAGAAGAGCGGGTGAACCGCGAGCTTCGCAAGATCATGGTGAAGATGTTCACGGACGTCGAAGGCTTCAAAGAGCACCACGAGAAAGCGACGTTCCGCGAAGCGGCCTTCGCGCTCGGCGTCGAACGGGTAGCGCACGCTGTTCGCCTGCGCGGCTACGTCTAGACTCAACGTCGTGAGTGAGCACGAGGCGGAGTCTCTGAAAGACGGTGCACTGCTGGCGGATGACTCCGAAAGCTTGCTGAGCGAGATCGCCGATTGGGGGCCGGCCGAGGACTGGTCGGACTGGGCGGATGCGACGGGGTGAGATCTGGTTCGCCGCAACGCTGGGCGGCGACCGGCCCGTCCTGATCCCTACGCGCGATCCCGTGGCCGATCTGATCGGATCGATCGTCGTCGCGGCACTGACTCGAACCAAACGCAGTGTGATCTCGGACCTCGATCTCACCTCGAAAGACGACGTGGTCCGTCCGACTGCGTCGTCAACGCAGTGTCTTCCGGCGGCGCCTTGTCGCGCACTCGCCAGGGCGGATGCATGAGGCATGCGGTGCCTCGAACGCGGCGACCGACTGTTAATCGATCAGCGATGGAGAAGGCTGTCTATCGCCACGCACCGGTCCCCGGGATTTGCAGCGGCACGGAGTCAAAACACGGGACGCCCGATTTGCACGACGCGCGCTCTGCGGTTACTCGGCGGCGACGCTATGACGGCATAGAAGTGGAATTGCGTCCGCTCCTTTGTCGAGCGTGCTTTGCGGCGGTCCACCAAGCGTAGCCGGCCAACAAGAAGGCGAGGGGTCCGGTGATCTCGATGTAGAAGCCAATAGGACTCGAGAGGCTTACTACAAGACAAAATCCTGCGATAGTCAGATGGACGCGCCTGATCAGGGCAACGATGCCAAACCAGGTCGCGAGAAGAGCAACGGTGAACAAGCCCGTCCACCCGGGCCACGCATCGGTTGTTCGCAGGTGAAGGCACCAGTCAACAAAAGAAAGCGTCACCGCCGCGCCGAGGAGCATCGCTCCACCCGCGGCAACGCGAGAAGGCCAGCTTTCACGAGCAGCGGCGGACTGGCGGTGCATCGAGTTCATCGAAGCACTGAGCACACAACCGACCGAGTCCGGCGTTTCATTCCTCGTCTACCGAGGGATTCGAGTCGACCCACACACGCGTTGCGTGATGCAACCCTTGGCAAGGAGCGACCTGAGTAAAGTCCGTCCAGTACGTTCCGTCGTTAACAGAATAGTTGTTGTTGTACAGGTCCATCTCCTGCGTATCCGTGCTGAAGTTGCACCACAGAAAATCAGTATGGAAGTGGCCATGGCCCTCGATGAGGACATCGCCGCAATAGTTGTCATGATGACAAGACGTGTCGATGAAGGGGAAATCAACCTCGGTCGGATGGTTCCATGTCACGTTCCAGAATCGCCTTCACCACGTCTTGCAACGTTTGGCTCGAATGCTGGTAATTCGAACTGTATGTTGAGGGGAGAGAAACGCTCGACGGTGGAAGTTGGATGTGCTCGGGCGGATGAAACGTTACGGTGCAGTCCGAATTGATGTCATAGCGGATCTGACGCGCATAGTGCGGATCTGGATCTCCGAGTAGCCTGACGTGAATGCGCAAGTGCGAACAATCACTATCGTTTTGCACCTCTGTGAGGTCGCTGGTTGGCGGCGGTGAGTTTGCCGGCCATGCGCCATCCGGTCGCGTCTCCGGCGACGAAGGAGCAACAGCAACCTCCGTCGCCGTCTGAAGAGCTGGCCCGGCTGTCGCCGAGAGAGCGGGTACCGTTAGCGCCAAGCCGAACAACAAGACAACACGAACGACGTTTCGGAGCCTCATCAGCCCCCTCCCCTTGCTTCAGCACCGGTTGGCGCTTCGACACGGAGAGCGTAGGTCTCGAGGTGAACCTCCCGCGACACCCGTATGGGTGAATCATCTTGTCACCCGGGTGACGCTCGCGCCGAATTTCACACGCGCGATGACCGATGTCGACGCGGGCCCCGACCGCGTTAATCGCATGCCCGCACGTCAAATGGCAGGAGAGGGCGGAAGCGAACCACCCTACGACGATTGGGCGTGCTCTGATCGCCGCCGCGAACCGCTCACAGGGCCATTCTTCGAAGACGTCGGACCTGCGACTTCACCGAAGCCGGCGACGGCCCTCCGGCGGAGGAGCGGGCCCGAAGAGAGTCGTGAGCGTCGGTCCTCGGATGAAAGTCCCCATCACTGACCTTCTGGGCGATCTGCGCGTGCGCGGCTCTGAACGCGACACCCGACTTGACCAGAGCTTCGGCTTCATCGGTTGCTTGCAGCGCGGGGTCGGAAGCCGCCTCGTCCAGGCGCTCGGTGTCGAAGCTCACGGCTGATACGAGGCCTGCCATGGCCGCAATCGCGCTTCTTGTCATGCCGAAGAGTTCACGAAGATGCTGCTTGTCCGTCTGCAGGTCCCGGTCGTACGCGAGGGGAAGCGCTTTCAGCGTCACGAACAAGCCGGTCAGAGCACCGACGGCCAGGCCGGTCGATCCTCGCGCGAGTTCCGCGACGTCCGGATTCTTCTTCTGCGGCATCATGCTCGACCCCGTCGCGTAGGCGTCGGGAAGTTGTACGAAGGCAAACTCCGTGCTCGACCACAGGACGAGCTCTTCCGCCAGGCGTGATAGATGCGTCAGGGCGACCGAGCATGCGTACGCCGCATCGAGCAGGAAGTCGCGGTCGGACACCGCATCGATGGAGTTGTCGAACGTTCGCGTGAATCCCAGCTCGGTCGCCGCAACCTTCGGGTCGATACCGAAGGTCGACGTCCCCAGCGCCCCAGCGGCGAGCGGACTGACGTCGACCGAACGCAACGCAAGATCGAAACGGTCGAGGTCCCGGACGAAGCTCCATGCATGCGCGCAGAGCCAGTGCCCGAGAGTGATCGGCTGCGCGCGCTGGAGATGGGTATAGCCAGGGGCGATCGCGTCCGCGTGCTCCTCCGCCCGGTCGGCAAGCACCGCGACGAGCGCCACGACCGATGCGCGTGTCGATCCGATCTCCTCCTTCGCCCACAGCCGGAGGGCGGTGGCGACTTGATCGTTGCGCGATCTTCCCGCATGAACCTTTGCGCCGAGGTCGCCGAGTCGTTCGGTCAGGACGCGCTCGATGGCCGAATGGACGTCTTCGTCGGCGTCGTCGATCAGTTCAGGACGAGTCTTCATCGCGCGCAGTTCCCGCGTGAGCTTCGCGGCTTCCGTCTTCTTCAGGACGCCCGCGTCGAGGAGCCCCGCAACATGCGCGACCGTTCCGTCGATGTCGTACGGCCAGAGGAAACGGTCGTGCGGAAGCGAATGCAGGAAGTCCCAGGCTTCTTTCGCGAGACTCCCGGGGATACGTCCGGACCAGGTTGGCTTACTCGCCACTACCCTGCCGCTCCGCCCACACGCGCACCGGCAACGACCACAACCGGATGAATCCCGCGGCATCCTCGTGCCGGAACGCGTCCTCGGCCGATCCGTACGTCGCGAGCGATGTGTCGTACAGGCCGTACGGCGAGCGGCGGCCGAGCGGACGCGCGCTCCCCTTCCACAGCCGCAGCTTCACCTCGCCGGTCACGTACTTCTGTGTCTCTTCGACAAACGCGTCGAACGCGTTGCGCAGCGGCGAGAACCACAAACCGTTGTAGACGAGATCCGCGTACTTGTCCGCGATGGAACGTTTGAACCGCGACACGTCGCGCTCGAGCGTCAAGCCCTCGAGGTCCTCGTGCGCCGTGATGAGCGCCGCCGCCGCCGGCACCTCATACACCTCACGTGACTTGATCCCGATGAGACGGTTCTCGATCATGTCGATGCGCCCAACGCCGTGGCGTCCCGCCAGCACCTGCATGTGTTCGACCATGTCTACGGGCGACAGAGTGTTCCCGTCGAGCGACACCGGAACCCCGCGCTTGAAGCCGATCACGACGTCGTCGGGTTCGTCCGGCAGCTCGTTATCCGGCGATGTGAGCTCATAGACGTCCTTCGCGGGCGGCTGCGCCCACGGATCTTCGAGGATCCCGGACTCGATCGCGCGCCCCCAGAGGTTCTCGTCGATCGAGTAGAGCTTCTCTTTCGTGACCGTGACCGGAACGTTGTGCTCTTGCGCGTAGGCGATGGCCTGGTCGCGCTGCATACCCGTCTCACGGATGGGCGCGACGATCTCGAGGTCGGGGGCGAGCGCCGCGATCGAGGTGTCGAAGCGCACTTGGTCGTTGCCCTTGCCCGTGCAGCCGTGGGCTACGGCGTCCGCACCACGTTCACGCGCGACGCGGACGAGCTCGCGCGCGATGAGTCCGCGGGACAGCGCCGAGACGAGCGGGTACCGGCCTTCATA